>Ga0073934_10009411_pt1 | contig 12547 bp, 10 predicted proteins | sample LarsenN4metaG_FD_76834 | JGI IMG/M metagenome (GOLD analysis project Ga0073934, IMG submission 76834) | Hot spring sediment bacterial and archeal communities from British Columbia, Canada, to study Microbial Dark Matter (Phase II) - Larsen... ... | reverse complement strand
TCGACGATAAACTGATCGCCAAGTGGCGCGATCTCGGATTGACGCCGTCGCCTTTATGCAGCGACGAGGAATTCTTCCGGCGCATTCACCTGGACGGCATCGGCACGTTGCCCGAACCTGCCGCGATTCGAGCTTTCATTGCCGACAAGGATCCGCAGAAAAGAAACAAGGCAATCGATCAGGTGCTCAACCGTCCCGAGTATGTCGATTTCTGGTCGTACAAATGGGGCGACCTGCTTCGAATCAATCGCGACGCGATTGACGAAAAAGGCATGTGGAGCTTCCACAACTGGGTTCGCGGTTGTCTTCGCGACGGCAAGCCGGTCGACGAGTTCGTCCGCGACATCATTCTGGCCGAAGGAAGCACCTTCACTGAAGGGCGGCCAACTTCTATCGAATCGGCAGGATGGCCGATGAGTGGTCCGAAACGGTCACGCAAGTTTTCCTCGGCGTTCGCCTCCAGTGTGCCAAGTGCCATCATCATCCGTTCGAAAAATGGAGCCAGGACGACTACTACGGCATGGCCGCGTTCTTCGTTCGGCTCGGCAGCAAGAACAGCCAGGAGTTCGGTCTCTTCGGTCGCGAGACGGTGATTTTCTTGCGGCCTACCGGTGAGGCGACGCATCCGCGCAAGCGAACGGTCGTCAAGCCGCATCCGCTCGACGGACCGGAGATGGACGACCCGCTGGACCGACGGGCGAAGTTGGCCGACTGGCTCGTAAATAAGAACAACACGCTGTTTGCCAAGAATATCGCCAATCGCTTCTGGGGTTATTTGATGGGCCGCGGGTTAGTCGAACCGCTGGACGACATGCGGGCCACGAATCCTGCGAGCAACCCGGAAGTTCTGGACGCATTGGCGGCCGATTTCGTCAAAAACAAATTCGATCTGAAGCATCTGCTGCGCACGATCATGCAATCGCGGGCCTACCAGCTGTCGTCGCATGTGACCGATGGCAACAAGGCCGACCCGACGAACGTGCATTTTTCTCGGTATACCGTGAAACGACTGACGGCGGAACAAATGGCCGACGCCATCGACTACGCGACCGGAACCCGCGAAAAATATGTCGGTCTTCCGCTTGGCGTGCGGGCGATTCAGTTGCCCGATCCGCGCGTCCGCTCGTACTTGATGGATGTCTTCGGCAGGCCATCCCGGCAAATTGTCTGCGAATGCGAACGGACCACGAAGCCGAACATCGCTCAGGCGCTGCACACGCTGAATGGCGACTTCCTGAACCGCAAAATCGCCGACCCGCAAGGCCGCGTGCAAAAGCTGATTCAAGCGAAAACTCCCATGCCGAAAGCGATTGACGAGCTTTACCTCGTTACGATCGGCCGACCTCCACGCGCGGAAGAGGTTGCGAAAGCGCAGGACTACATCGCCGCTGCTCCGACGCCGCGCGAGGGGTTGCAGGATCTGCTCTGGGTGTTGCTGAACTCGCGCGAATTCCTGTTCAATCACTAGCGAAAGACAGGTCACAACGACCACCAAGAAGCACAAAGCACACGAAGAAGAATGCAATGATTGAAAATCAAGCGATTCGGTCGTTCGCGAGAGCAAAGCTTGGTGTCGTTGGTGCGTCCTTGGTGCTCTTGGTGGCCATTCCAAGCACGTTGGCTGCTGAGCCGACGTATTGGAAAGACATCTATCCAATCTTCCGCAAGAATTGCACCGTCTGCCATAGCCAGCGCACCTTGCAGGAGCCCGAGATTTCCGCCGGGTTGGCGCTCGACACTTATCAGGCGGTAAAAAAAGGCGGCAAACAACCGGTGATTTTGCCGGGCAAATCCGGCGAAAGCCGGCTCGCCCAGGTTTTGCGTTTGGCCGATGCCAACAAGCGGATGCCGTTGGATGCGAAGCCGCTAACCGACGAGGATGTCGCGCTCATCTGCCGCTGGATCGATTCGGGCGCCGCGGAAGGCGACCAACCTTTGGAAACGACGGCAACGGCGCCGGAATCTACTGGTTCGGTACGGGTGCGAAGATTGCCGGTCGTGTTTCCCACGCGAATCACGCGCCCGGCGTCGGTGGAGATGGTTGCACCGGTCGGCCCGCTGCCGCCGGTCGCAGCGACCGCTTACAATCACGACGGATCATTGCTGGCGGTCGGCGTGTATGGCCGCGTGATGATTTGGAACACGCGGGAGGCCAGGCCGGTTGCCTCGATTACCAACGTATTGGCCGCTGTCAACGACCTGAAATTCAGTCCGGATGGCTCTATCCTGGCGGTGGCCGGCGGGCAAGCGTCGGCGCGCGGCGACTTGCGGCTATTCCAGACCGACTCCTGGAAACTAGTCGCCAGTTTGGGCGGGCATCTGGATGTTGTCTCCTCTGTCGCTTTTAGTCCGGATGGAAAACGGCTGGCTTCTGCAAGTTTCGACAAGACGGTTCGCATCTGGAATGTTGCCAGCCATCAAGTCGAGCAGACACTGACGGGTCATTCCGATTTTGTTTATAGCGTTGCGTTCGGGCCGAAGGGCGACTGGGTGGTTTCCGCCAGTAAGGACCGCACGGCTCGCCTGTCCGACGTGGCAACCGGCAAAAGCAAACTGACCTTCAGCGGCATGGACCAGGACGTGCTTGCGGTCGCGGTGGCACCGAAAGGCGATGCCGTCGTTTCCTCCGGCTACGAGGCAAGCCTCTTCTGGTGGAACGTGCAAACGGGCGAACGCACGCGGCGGCAGGGGGCGCATGACATCGCGGTTCATGAACTCGCCTTCGATCGCGGTGGCAAGATCGTCGTGTCTGCGGGAGGCGACAAGACGGTGAGATGGTTCGACGGAACCAGCGGCGCGCCGATTCGCAGTGTGCCGACCGGCAGCATGGCGTATTCGGTGGCAGTTCGGTTCGACGGGCAACAGATCGCGGCCGGCTGTGCCGACGGACAAGTGCGGATCATCGATGTAACTGGCGCCAGGCCCTTGTTAGTGCTGGCGCCGGTTCCGGGGCCGGGGAAGTCGGAAGATTGGCTAGCCGCGACGCCCGAAGGATTCGTCGCCGGCAGCCATGATGTGCTTGCCAAGCTCGAATGGCGGGCGGCCGGCAAGCCGCTGCCCGGCGACGCATGGCGCAAAGCCCTCGTGCAACCGGCTGAGGTTGCCAAAGCCTGGAGGAGCGAGAAGATTTCCGAGCCGGTTGTACCGGTGCTGCGGTAATCGCAAGAATTTCAATCATTAATTTCCCAGGAGATGTTTTGTGAAGAAGATTCTCTCTTACAGTCTGATGCTCATGGTTGCGCTCGCGACCGGCGCTTTCGCAGAAGACAAAGTCGGCGAGTCGCCGTACTACCCGACCAAGATCGGAACGACCTGGACCTACCGCATCGGCGAAAAGAAACTCACGCAGAAGGTCACCAAGCACGAAAAGCAGGGAAATTACTTTTGTGCGCGGATTGAAACGATCGTCGACGGCAATACCGTCGCTACGGAGCACATCCACGTGGCAAAAGACGGCCTGTACCGCGTCGCCTACAACGGCGAGATGCCCGACAAGCCGGTGATGTTCTTCAAACTGCCGCCCAAGACCGGCGAATCCTGGAACGTCGAAGCGAAGGTCGCGAATGAATCGGTGAAAGGGAAATTCACGATCAGCAAAGAAAAGGTCAAAGTCCCGGCCGGCGAAATCGACTCATTTCTTTCCAAGGGCGACTTTGACGTGAACGGTCAAGCCGCCAAATTCAATTACTGGATTACGGAAGGAAAAGGAATCGTGAAGCTGGAAATGGCCGTGGGTGGGCAATCGTTCGCCATTGAACTCGAGAAGTTTGAAGAAGGCCAATAGGACAGCGCTCACTCGAATCGGGAATCACCATGCGAAACGTCATTTGTGCCATCGGGATGTTCTGCCTCGCCGCTGGTGCGGCGGCGCAAACGTCTTTCCCCATGATCACGCACACGACTCCGATCGCGGTGCAGCGCGGCAAGTCGGTCGAGGTCGCCGTCGAAGGACAACAGAATTTCCATGGCGCCTATGAATTGTTGATCGCCGGCGCAGGAATCGACGGCCAGCTTGTGCCGACGCCGATCGTCAAGGATACGGCACAACCGCCGGTCGTTCGTTCGGTGAAAGTCAAGCTGAACGTGGCGCCGGACGCGGCCCTCGGCGTTCGCGAATTCCGGCTCGCCACGACTCTCGGAGTCTCCAGTCTCGGGCAGTTGCTGGTTGTTGATGAACCCGTGGTTGAGGAAAAAGGGCCTAACAACACATTCGCACAAGCGCAAAGTGTCGTTATTCCCGCGGTCATCAGCGGCCGCGTCGAAGCAGTCGAGGATGTCGATTGCTACAAGTTCATCGCCAGAGCGGGACAGACGCTGACATTTGAAGTCTGGAGCGCGCGATTGCAGGACAAGATTCACGATTTGCAAAAGCACATCGATCCATTGATTGCCGTGTACGATTCGACGGGACGCGAATTGGCGGCAAACGACGACAGCAATTTTGCCGACCCGCTTTTGAACTACCCGATTCCAAAGGACGGCGAATACCTTCTGCAAATTCGCGACGCCAAGTACGACGGCGATCCGCGCTGGACCTATGCGGTGCGTGCCACCGATCGGCCGTTTGCTTCGCACATCTACCCGATGGCCGGCAACCCGGGGCAGACGATCAAGGTCACGCCCGTCGGGTCGGCACGACTGCAGCAGCAGGAAGTTCAGTTTCAAGCGCCGGCATCGCCCGGACTGCATGAAGTGCAACTGAACGTGGCGGGCCGCACGACCAATCCGGTGACGTTTTATGTCACGACTTTGCCGGTCGCCATGGAACAGGAGCCCAACGAAACTCCAACGCAAGCGACGCGAGTGCAAGTCCCTTGCACGATCAATGGCCGCATCGGCCAGCGGCGCGACATGGATCACTTCGTCTTCCGCGGCGCCAAGGGCAAGGCGGTCCGCATCGAGGTCAAAGCACGGCGATTCGGCACGGTCCTTCGCTCCGGCCTCGATTCGCAACTCGAAGTGCTTTCGCAAAAAGGGGCCGTCCTGGCGAGCAACGACGACGATGCCGGCAAAGATGCCGCCGTGACTTTTACGCCGGCGGCGGACGAGGATTACATCGTCCGGCTGCGCGATTTGAACTCGAAGGGCGGCGACTCGTTCGTCTATTGCATGGAACTGAGCGAGGCGCAACCGGACTTCAATCTCCGCGTCGATCCCGGCAAGGCGATGATCGGCCCCGGATCGAGCATGCCTTGGTATGTAATCATTAACCGCACCCACGGTTTTGCCGGGCCGGTCGAAGTGAAGATCGAAGGTCTGCCCGCCGGCGTTTCCGCGAGCCCGTTAACGATTCCGCCGACGATGACGCAAGGCCTCGTCGTGCTGACCGCGGCGGCCGATGCGAAGATCGGCGCCTCGATCGTGCGCGTCATCGGCAAAGCCAAGGCGAAGAGCGCGTCCGGAAATGAGACCGAACTGGTTCGTCGTTCGATCGTGAGCGAGGAGATCTATCTGCCGGGCGGCGGCCGCGGCCGGTTCGAGGCGCAGATGCCCGCAGTGGCTGTCACGCAGCCGTCGGACATCCTGCGTGTCGATGTTACTCCAAAAGAAATCACGTTGAAGCCCGGACAAGAAATCAGGCTCGACGTCAGCATCGAGCGGCGCAAAGACTACGACAAGAGCGTTTCGCTCGATGTCATGCTGCGGCATCTCGGCGGCGTGCACGGCAATCCGTTGCCGCCCGGCGTGACCGTCGTCGAAGGCAAGAGCAAAACGCTCATCGGCGCCGGCAGCAAGGGGCACATCGTGCTCAAGGCCGACGCCAGCGCGGCCCCGATCGAAAATGTGCCGGTCAGCGTCCTGGCGCACGTGTCGATCAACTTCGTCGTGAAAATCAGCTATTCGAGCCCGATGATTCCATTGTCGATACGTAAGTAAGGCTGTGAGTCCGACGCGCGAGCGAGGAAATCGGAGCCCTCGCTGGCGCTTCGGGCTAACATATTCACATGGCTCATTTCGCGGATCGATTGGCGGAGGCGGTGCATCGGTGCGGCAACCCGTTGTGCGTGGGTCTCGACCCGCGCTGGGAGTCGCTGCCGGCCGAGATTCGCTCGAAATTTGGCCCGACGCTCGGGGGCGTCGCCCAAGCATATGAAGAGTTCTGTTTACGCGTGCTCGACATCGTGGCGCCCATCGCGTCCGTGGTGAAGCCGCAGTCGGCGTTCTTCGAAAGCTGCGGCATGGCGGGCATGATGACGCTGACTCGCGTTTTGAGCAAAGCGAGGCGCTTGGGCCTGATCACGATCCTCGATGCCAAACGCGGCGACATCGCTTCGACTGCGACGGCATACGCGGATGCTGCGTTCGACGGAACGAAGATCGGCGACAACGTCTTGCCCGTTTGGAATGCCGACGCGTTGACGGTCAATCCCTACCTGGGCCGCGATGCGATCGAACCTTTTTTGCTGAGTGCTCGAAAATCGAATCGGGGCCTCTTTGTCCTTGTGCGAACCAGCAATCCCGGGGCCGGGTTGTTTCAAGACCTTGTATGCGACGGCAAGCCGTTGCATCAGCACGTCGGTGCGGCCGTGGCCTGGTGGACGCGCGAAAACGTAGGCGTCTGCGGCTATGGAGATGTCGGCGCGGTGGTCGGCGCAACGAACGCGGCAGAATTAGGGCGCTTGCGGACGCTTTTGCCGGATGTCTGGTTCCTCGTACCCGGTTATGGCGCGCAGGGCGGCAAGGCCGAGGATGTCGCCGGCGCATTCAATGCGGACGGGCTCGGCGCCATCGTCAATTCCTCCCGCGGCGTCACATTTCCGTTTCAGCCCGATGATGAGGACTGGGAGGACGCAATTGAAAAGGCGGCAAAATCGGCGGCCGGCGAATTGGCGGCCGTGATGATGCGCTGACGCCGATCTTGCCAATTGGCGGTTTGCATGGTAAATCCTCTTCAGTCGGATTCTGGTTGTGAACGGACCATTGGCATGCATCGCGGTTTGACCACGCTGGCGCTTCGGAAGGCTGCAGTCCTGCAGCTTGCCGCTATTATCGCCGCGGCCGCCATCGCCGCCGCTCCGTGATCAACCCGGGATCGACGCGTTCACGAAACTTGCGTATCACCCCGGGTCAAGCGATCCGGGGTTTTTTGTTTTCCAGGGCAAAACAGGTCACAAAGAACACGAAGGAGGCACAAAGCACACAAAGACAAGCAATTTCTCCAACATGGATGCCTTGCTTTGTAATCTTTGTTTCCCTTTGTGAACTTTGTGACCTGCTTCATTCCATGAGGATCGGCCATGGCGGCGCCGCTTGCGTTATCGCAGAAGTCGCAGAGAACCACCGAACCACCGATCACCTGGCTGATTCAGTCGGCTCTGGACAACCCCGGCTTGATCAGCCTCGCCGCCGGTCTCGTCGATCAAGCCTCCTTGCCGATTCAAGAAGTGGCAAATGCCGTCAACGAACTGGCGGCTTCGCCCGAGGTCGGCAAGTCCGCTCTGCAGTACGGCACGACGCGCGGTTATGGACCGTTGCGCCGCCGGCTGCTGGAACATGTCGCGAATCTCGACGATGTCGAACCGCCGGCCTACGGCATGAACGAAGACAACGTCGTTGTGACTACCGGTTCGCAGCAGCTTTTGTATCTGCTCAGCGAAGTATTGCTCGACCCCGGCGACTACGTCATTACCGAGGCGCCGTCTTACTTTGTGCATCACGGCGTTCTGACCAGCCATGGCGCGAAGGTCCTGGCGGTTCCCATGGACGATGAGGGACTCGACGCGGCTGCACTCGTCGAGTTGCTGGAGAAACTTGAGTCAAAGGGCGAGTTGGAGCGCGTCAAACTGATCTACACTTGCGACTATTTCCAGAATCCCAGCGGCCTGACGTTGTCGCTGGAACGCCGACGCCGGCTGATGGATACGGTTCGCCGTTTCAGTCGCTCGCATCGCATCCTCGTGCTCGAAGATGCCGCTTATCGCGAGCTCGGGTTTGCCGGCAAAAGTCTGCCAAGCATCAAGAGCTTTGAACGCGACAACGCGCATGTGATCTATGCCGGCACCTTCTCGAAGCCGTGTGCTCCCGGTCTGAAAACCGGGTACGCGTTTGTGCCATCGGAATTGCTCAAGCCGCTTTTGGAACTGAAAGGCGTCCACGACTTCGGATCTTCGAATTTCAATCAGGTCATCATCGAGCGATTCATGGCTTCAGGCGGCTACGAGAAGCATGTTCGCGGCCTGCAGGAACGCTATCGTTCCAAGCGCGACACGATCCTGGCGGCATTGGAGGATGCCTTCGCCGACTGGCCCGAAGTGCACTGGACCAGACCCGAGGGCGGCATGTTCCTTTGGCTGACGTTTCCGGCGGATGTCGACACTGGGCCCAGTGGCCCATTGCTCGCGGCCGCACTGAGAGAAGGCATGCTCTACGTGCCGGGTGAGTTTTGTCACATGCCGGACGAGGACGGCCGCGTGCCGCGGAACGAGATGCGCCTTTGCTACGGCGTCGAACCGCACGATCGCATCCGGGAGGCCGTGCGCCGGCTGCGCAAAGCATCGCGCGTAGTGCAAGGCGTGATGGTGTGAACCAAGAGCGCTGGGGCGGCACTACGAACGGCCGTGTCCGCGCGGCAAAGGCTCGCCGTCCTTGCGATAGGCCGGCGGCACATAAAGGTTCAGAGTTTTCAAAACACCCCGGCCAGTGTTGCGAATTTCGTGCTTGTCGCCGCGTTCGATGAGCAGCAATGTACCGGCGCGGAGCGGAAGTTTCCTGCCGTTAACGATCGCCATGCCGCTTCCCGAAACGACGAAGAGCCACTGGTCGCTGCCGCGATGAAAGTTATCGGATCCGCCCTCGGATTCGCCCGGAACAAGCGTCATCTCCGCGGCCTGCGAGCGCCGGTTGCCGATGGAAACGCGAAATCCTTGACCGAAGCGGAGGTGCTGGCGTTTCATGGCGGAGTCCCACAAGCGGTAGAAGAATAGTGCCTCGCCTAGGCTCCATGAAGAACTTCTACGACTACGATGAGTATCGTTTCTTCCTCCAACGCATCATGTGCCGCTCGACGTAGCGCATCGACGTAGTTTTCCAGGATTGTCAGATTCTGTTCCAAGGCGATCGGAGTATCCGTGTAGACCAAGTGAATTCGATCTCGGACGCGATCCCCTCTGTGCGAAAGGTAATTCCCGTCCAGTCCCCGTGCCGTTGTGCATCCGCCGAAAGTAAATGTGAATTCTTGCTCGAGTGCATCCAGAAGGTCGCGGTAGGCCGGAGTCGACACATCAGGCAGATAAACTTCGATTCTTGCCTTTTTTGACAGCGGCAATGAAATCCTCCCTTCGTTTGGCGAAGTCTTTCATTCTTTTCAGCGATTCTTTGGCGCTTAATTGCATGCGCGAAGATCGGCCCGAAGCTGCTTTTCCTGCCGTTTTCGATTTGCCCATATGTCACCTACGGATTCGCGGTCATTCTAACATCGCGCCCCGCGGATTGCCAAGGATCCTAGTCACTGGTAGTGGGTCAGTTTCAAGTAGTCGCGTTGCTCCGCAACGCGCGTCGCGGAGCTACGCGGCTACTAACTGATACACGACCTAGCCACCTTGTCTTTTTGCGGCGCCGACTAGCTCCTGGAAATACGCCTCCATGTCGCGGTTGCCGGCCTTGCGGGCTTCTTCGAGACCGGACTCGGCGTATTTGCGTGCCTTCGGGCCGTTGCGCAGGCTGAGCATTGCCTCGGCGGCGCTGCCGCGCAGTTTCAATTCCGTCGCCGCGTTGGCGATGAGTTGATCGAATACTTCCGCGGCCTTGTCGGCGTCGCCTCGCTTTGCGTGCAACTGGCCCCGGCGCAGTTCGTAGTCGTTTCGCCGTTTGCCCTGGTTGCGCTCGACGTCGGCCTGTTCGCCTTCCGTGGCAATTTGCAGGGCACGATCCCAATCGGCCTGCGTTTGTGCCTGATCGATCAGATATTTGAAAAACGGGAAAAGATCCGGCTTCTTCGGATCGGCTGGGCGTGCAATGATCGTCCTCACAAATCTACCGGCGAGTTCGCCCGCATCCAACTTGATCGCGGCACGAAATGCGTTTTCCAGGTCGTCGGCCGATAGTTCATTTACATCGAGCGCCGCCAGGTCGGCCGCGCTCATGCCGGTGAAATCGACGACCGGTTCCGGCGGAGGCGGCGCCGGCGTATCGAGACCGAGTTTGTGACGCAGTCGATTGAAGTTGTACGTTTCGACCGCTTCTTTCTGTCCGTCTTTGGTGCGCCGGGGAGCGCTGCCTTGAAAACATTGCTCGATGAACAGGATGTGCCCGAGCACCTTGCGGCGCAGAATGGGATGGGCGGCCGCGTCCAACGGCGTGTTGCCCGTCAGGCACTTCAACGGCCGATGCGCCCAAACATCTTCAAAGTACTGGGTGGCTCGTGCCGCCAGCTTTTCCTCCAACTCCGGCGTGGCCCGGCCATAGGTCGGAAATACCATCGCTTCCATGGCGACATCGCCGAACTGGGCCGGTCCGAGGGCGTTTCGTTTTTGGGCGACGTCGGGGCCTAGCTGCTGTTCGACTTCGGCGGCGATCTTGCCCAGAGGTTCCGGATTCACGTTCCACAGACTCAAGACCGGCCCGGCGATTAGCAGATAAGCGCCCAGCGGCGCCGCAGGAGCAGCCGCAGCGCCGATCAATTGCGTCACTTCTTCCAAAACCAGGCCGGAGATCATGCCCTGTTCCTGATCGGCGCGAACGCCGATGAGCCGGCCGGCGCGTTGCCATTCCCCGAGCAGCGTTTCGATGCCCTTGGGATCGCGGAACGCGAAGCTGACGCTGTGCTGCAAATAATCCGCGGCTTCGATCATGTCGTCGCCCAGGCGCAGCACCTCGGCAAGCGCCCAGGCCTCGGCAGCCTTGACCTCGTCGCGTTCGGTCTCGACGTATTTCTCCAGTGCTTCGAGCGCCCCGCGGTTGTTGCCGAGCCAGGCGCGGATCAGGCCGACGTTGTACCAAGTTGCCGGATCGACCTTGGGCGCCTTCGCCAACTCGGTAAACGCCTTCTCCGCCTCGGTCAAGCGGCCGGATCGAGCCGCTTCGAAGGCATTTTTCCAGGCCGGCGACCGTTTCGGATCGGCGCCTTGGAGCTTGTATTCGCGCCGCGCCGCTTCGGGCATGCGGCTATTGCGGCCGAACGTCTCGTCCCACGCGGTCATGAATTCTTGATCGTTGGCGTGAAATCGCGCGAGGTGTTCCATCGCATAGCGGGCGGCGACGGGATGATTGCGGCGCAATTCGATATGGCCGATGTTGTCGAATAGAAACGTTCGCTGATCGACCGTTTCGATCGGATACAGGTCGAGTGCTTTGCGAAAGAGCATCAATGCGCCGATCGTCTCGCCTTCGGCCGCACGGAACAGGCCCTGAAGCAGGTAGCCGAACGCGTAATTCTTGTCGAGCTTAAACGCCTCTTCCAGCGCCTTTTCCGCTTCGTCCGCCTTGTCGTTCAGGAACAAAAGATGCGCCTTGCGGCCAAACACCTCCGACTTGGTCGGATGCGTGCGGACTGCCTCCTCGATCGTGCGCAATGCCGCTTCATGCTGGCCGCTGTTGTGCTGTTCGTAGGCTTTGTCGATCTCTTCGTGAATCGGCTGGCAACACCATTTGAATTTCTTGCCGCTTCCGCAGGGACAGGCGGCATACGGGTCGATCGCCATGTTCGCTTTCCAATGGAAACAGTTCGTTTGTCGATTCAGTCAAGATACTGGCGAAGCGACGATGCGGACATGCTGGCTGCGGATCCAACTTGGACGCTTTGAAGTCGTCGCGTTGCTCCGCAACGTGCGCCACAAAGCGACGCGGCTACTTCACATTACACGTCTCGCTGGCGCGAGCGCCCGCACCAGCGAGACGCTCCTCCGGATAGTGGCTATTGCGAAGCGGCCATTTGCCGGCGATTGCCGCTCGCTTTGGATTCTTCTTCCTCTTCGTCGACTTCCTCGTCCTCCATGCGTTCGTCTTCCGAATCGGCTTGACGGGCGCGTTCATTGACCATCTGCTCGGCAAGTTCGGTCAATTTCTTGTCCGTCGCCTTTTCTTCTTCGAGCGTTTGATCGAGCAGCTGGACCACTTCCTCGAGCCCCAGCTCTTCGGCCCAGGCTTTGGCAGAGCCATAGGCGGCCATTTCGTAATGCTCGACTTTCTGTGCAGCGTTGATCAATGCGGCATCGAGCGAGATTTCCTCGCCGTCCATTTGCAGCAGTTCCTTTCCTTCCTCGATCAAACCCTCCATGCCCACGCATTTCTTGCGTTTCGGCGAGGCATCCAGAATCTCGAAAATGCGCTCGAGCCGTTCCACCTGGCCCTTCGTCTGCGTCAGGTGTTCCTCGAAACCGGAACGCAATTGCTCAAAGCTCGCGGCCTTGGCCATCTTGGGAAGCGCTTTGAGCAGTTGGTTTTCGGCGCTGTAAAGGTCCGAGAGTTCGTGCAACAAAACGTCGCGCAACGATTGGATTTTCATATCTGATCTCTCCCCGAAAAGAGGTTGTTGGATTTACCGAACGGACTGGAATCGCAAAAGATGTGCCACGGCGGCCGTGCAACCAAACCGTCGTCCAAGCCAAAT
>Ga0073934_10009410_pt1 | contig 12549 bp, 13 predicted proteins | sample LarsenN4metaG_FD_76834 | JGI IMG/M metagenome (GOLD analysis project Ga0073934, IMG submission 76834) | Hot spring sediment bacterial and archeal communities from British Columbia, Canada, to study Microbial Dark Matter (Phase II) - Larsen... ... | reverse complement strand
GATGACGTTCGAGCAGAGCCCAGAAGACGCCTCCGCCATCCTCATCCCCAGCCGTCGCGCCGATGAGATCGGCGTCGCCGAGCGCAGCCTCGCCTCGCTCGAACAGCGCTTGCAGACGCTGCTCGCCGAGCGCCGGCGGCTGGCCGCGCTCGGCGCCGGCATTTCGAAGATCAGCCATGACCTGCGCAACATCCTCGCCTCGGCGCAGCTGATGTCGGACCGGCTGGCGAAGAGCGAGGACCCGCGCGTCAGAAAGCTCAGCCCCCGCCTCATCGCCGCGCTCGACCGGGCGATCGCCTTGAGCCGCGACACGCTCAACTATGCGCGCATGGATCCTTCCGCGCTGAAGATCGAGCCCATTGAGCTGCGCCCGCTCATCGACGACGTGTTCGAGGATTGCCTCGCCCCGGGCGTCGACCTCGTCAACGAAGCGCCGGAGGGGTTGGCCGTCAGCGCGGATCCGACGCAGCTCTATCGCGCGCTGTTCAACCTCGTGAAGAACGCGGTTGAGGCGTTGTCGCCTCCGAGCGAGGAGGGTGAGCCGCAGCCGCGCGCCGGCGCCGCCGTCATCGTGCGCGCCGCCGCCCCGGACGGCGAGGTCGCGATCGATGTCATCGACAACGGGCCGGGCCTGCCGCAGGCCGCGATCGACAGCCTGTTCGAACCCTTCAAGGGCTCGCTGAAGCCTGGCGGATCGGGGCTCGGCGTCGCCATCGCGCTCGAAATCGCGCGCGCCCATCATGGCGCCTTGGCGCTCATCAAATCCGACGAATATGGCGCGACCTTCCGGCTGACCCTTCCGGCGGCGCCCGCTCAGAACCCGGCGACGCCGCCGTCGGGCTCGCGCGGGTCGGCCGCGCCGAGCAGCGTTCCCTCGTAGAGCATCACGGTGTTGGTGCGGCCCATCGGCCGTTGCTGAAGCACGCCCTTCTCATTGCGCGCGAAGATGAAGCCGCGCGCCTCCATGAGGCGGATGGCGTCGACGGGAACGCCCGGCTCGGCGGTGATGCGATCCGGCTGCCATTGGTGATGGATCTTCGGCGCGGCGTTCGCCTGCATCGGGTTCATGCCGAATTCGAGGATGTTGAGCACGTTCTGGAGGACGATATTGATGATCGTCGATCCCCCGGGCGTGCCGGTCGCGAACACCGCTCTGCCGTCCTTCGCGACGATCGTCGGCGTCATCGACGACAGGGGCCGCTTCATCGGCGCGATTTCGTTCGCCGCCCCGCCGAGGAGGCCGTAGCCGTTCGGCGTTCCGGGCTTGGCGGAGAAATCGTCCATCTCGTTGTTGAGAAGGAAGCCTGCGCCGTCGACGCTGAAGCTCGACCCGAAGGTGAAATTGAGCGTCGTCGTCACGGCGACGGCGTTTCCGTCCTTGTCCATCACCGAATAATGCGTCGTCTGTTCGCTTTCGCCGACGGGGCCGAGGCCCGGCGCGACGTCGGCCGATTTCGTCGCCCGCTTCGGATCGATCTTCTTGCGGATCGCCGCCGCATAGTCGCGCGAGATGAGCGCGGCGACCGGCACGCTGAAGAAATCCGGATCGCCGAGATAGGCCGAGCGGTCGGCGTAGGCGCGCCGCATCGTCTCGACGAGAAGCGAGAGATAATCGGCGCTGTTGTGGCCCATCGCCGCAAGATCATAGCCTTCGAGCACATTCAGCATCTCGATGAGATGGACGCCGCCCGAGGACGGCGGCGGCATCGAGATGATCTCATAGCCGCGGAAGGTTCCCTTGACCGCTTCGCGTTCGACGGCGCGGTAGGATTTGAGGTCCTCATGCGTGATGAGCCCGCCGTTCGCCGCCATCTCCGCGACGATGCGGTCGGCGACCGGCCCCTCATAGAAGCCCTTCGCGCCGTTCTTCGCGATCGTCTTCAGCGTGCGCGCGAGATCCTTCTGGATCAGAATGTCGCCCTTGCGATAGGGCGCGCCGTTCCTGGTGAAATAGGCGAGCGTCGACGGATCGCGCGCAAATCGCGACGAATATTCGCCGAGCGCGTCGGCGAGCGCGCCCGTCACCGGAAAGCCCTTCTCGGCGAGGCGGATCGCCGGCGCCATTACTGCGCCGAGCGGCATCGTGCCGTATTTTTCAAGCGCGGTCGCAAGGCCCATCACCGAGCCCGGCACGCCCGCCGACAAATGGCTGAAGCGCGCGCGGCTGTTGTCGACCTCGCCCTTCTCGTCGAGGAACATGTCGCGCGTCGCTGCCGCCGGCGCCCGCTCGCGGTAGTCGATCGCAATCACCTCGTCGCGGTCCGCGAATTTGATCAGCATGAAGCCGCCGCCGCCGATATTGCCGGCCTGCGGATGGGTGACGGCGAGCGCAAAGCCGGTCGCGACCGCGGCGTCGACGACATTGCCGCCTTTTTTCAGGATGTCGCGGCCGACCTCGGCGGCGAGCCGGTCCTGCGCGGCGACCATGCCCTTCTCCGCCTCGACCGGATGAAAAATCGCGCGGTAGCTGATGAGGGCGTTGGCGCCCGCGGCCTCGCCGGCGGGCTGGGCGTGGAGCGGCAGGGCCGCGAAAACCGCCGCGAGCGTTGCGGCTAACGCTGCTGACCACTTCATCCGGGGTTCCTTCCTGAATCTTCAACCGCCTTACAAAGTCCCGGCGATCATGGCAAAGCGGCGGGCGGATTGGCGGAAAGATCGATCAGCATGGCCGGCAAGGGGCCTCACAACGACATCACTGACGTGCCGGGCCTTCGCGTCGGCTCGGCGGTGGACGCAAAAGTGAAGACCGGCGTCACCGTGATCCTGCCCGCGGCGCCCGCGATCGTCGCCGGCGACGTGCGCGGCGGCGGGCCCGGCACGCGCGAAACCGACCTTCTCGATCCCGCAACGCTGGTCGATCGCGCCGATGCGATCGTGCTCGCCGGCGGCTCTTCCTACGGGCTCGGCGCAGCGGACGGCGTCGCCGCCTTTCTCGGCGCGCGCGGGCGCGGCTTCCGCCTGACGGCGCGTGAGGGCGTCCCCGCCTCGCCGATCGTGCCGGCGGCGATCCTCTATGATCTCGCCAATGGCGGCGACAAGAACTGGGGCGAGGATCCGCCCTATCGCCGCCTCGGCTTCGAAGCGGCGCGCGCGGCGGACGCGCGCGCGGTCGCGCAGGGGCGCGCCGGCGCCGGCTTTGGCGCCACCGCGGGCGCTGAAGCGGGCGGCCTCGGCTCCTCTTCATATGTGACCGATGACGGCTTCATCGTCGGCGCGCTGGTCGCCGTGAACAGCTTCGGCTCGGTGCGGCGCCCCGGCTCGCGTGCCTTCTGGGCGGCGCCGTTTGAACTGGACGGCGAATTTGGCGCCATCAGTGACAATGCCGGCGCCGGCGTCGCCGACCTGCCGCCTGACACAAAGCTCGCAGCCGCCGCGGCGCGCGCCAACACGACGATCGGCGTCGTCGCCGTCAACGCCGAACTTTCGCAGGCCGCGGCGCGCCGGCTCGCCATCATGGCGCAGGACGGGCTCGCCCGCGCAATCCGGCCCGCCCACGGGCCGACCGACGGCGACGTCGTCTTTGCGCTCGCGACCGGCGGCCCGCCGGCGGGCGATCCCCTCGCCCTGACGCGCCTCGGCCTCATCGCCGCCGACTGCCTCGCCCGGGCGATCGCCCGCGCCGTATTCGAGGCCGCTCGGGGCTGACGCGGCCGCCGGCGGCGCGCGCTTGCTTTCAGAAGGCCGATCGGCTTAAACGCGCGCTCCGCCTGCCGGCGACGCGCACCCGTAGCTCAGCTGGATAGAGCACCAGACTACGAATCTGGGGGTCAGGAGTTCGAATCTCTTCGGGTGCGCCAATTCACCGGTCAGGATTCGAACATCTAGTTGCCAGCTGCCGCCGGCTCCTCTTTCGGAGGAAAGGGAACCGCGGGGTGTTCGCCCAGGCTGTACCGCCATGGAATGGTTAGCACCGGTGGGCGTGCTTATTCATCCTCAACCCTTCAGCATCCGGGTCAGGGTCGCATCGCGCTTCCCGAAGTGGTGCCACAGCGCGCCAATGATATGGATGCCCACGAGGATCAGCATTACATAGCTGCTTGCGACGTGAACCGTTGCCGCCAGTACGCGCTGCGGGGATTGCGGGTCACCAACGCTCAGGAAGCCGGAGATCGGCTGCACGAACATCGCAACGTACAAAAGAGCATGAACTAATCGCGCCCCGACGACTTCCCATTGATTTTCGGAATCAAGAGGGGGCCGACCTCTCCATAGCCGAATAGCCACCCGTATCGCCGCCAATAGCAAGAACAGGAAGCCTCCGACGGAGTGGAGGCCGTTCAGGTGGAATACAACAGGATCGCTTACGGGCAAAGAAGCACTGATCCATCGAGATGCGACCTGCCACACGAACAGTGCTGCCATCGTCCAATGCAGAAAGCGGTCTGCTCGCGTCCATCCGAGAGAACTCATGGCTGGGCTTCCAGACCATTCGCCCTGGCCCACCGCCTGACCGAATCAAGAACGGTCGGAGGTGGTCCAAAAACCTCCGCTTGCCGACGTACATCGGCCACGTATTGCCCTGTGCTGATATAGGCCATCGCCTTGAAGTTATCTGCCATGGCTCCGTTCGAGATGGCGGCCGCCAAGCGAAGCAATGCCATGACCGGACCGGGCGGGCGGAACGCCTTCACGTCCAAGCTAGTGACCTGCGATAACGCATCCGCAATCTCGAGAATTGAGGTGGGTCGGTCAGTGCCGATGTCGATGCGCTCGCCGTCGATACCCTGTGCCCTTACAGCCTGGACAAGGTAGCGGGCGACATCATCCGACAGGATGGTCGACGCGGGGGCCGCTAGATCGGTCGGTACAATCAATTTGCCCTTCCGGATCGAAGCGAGGTTGAAGCCAAGAAGCGTGTCGAGAAAGCCGCCGGGACGCAGCGCGACCCAGCCGATTCCAGAACGTTCCAGTTCAGATTCTGTCTTCGCCTTCTGATGGAAGTGCGGAACGGTAGTCGCCTTCTCTGCAGTCAGAATTGAGGTGAAAACAAAACGGCCAACATTCGCCGCGCGAGCGCACTCGATCAAATTCTTGTTTCCGATGTCGTCGACGCTTCTGAGAGAGTCGCCCTTACGCCGCCGTCCGTAGCCGTAGGCTGTTGTAATCAGACCGTCGAAATGTCCGGTTAGCCCGCCTCTGATGCTTGCCGGGTCCTTCAGATCACCTTGAACGACCCTGACGCCCTTTCTTACCAGCGGGGCAGCGGCGTCCATGTCACGAACGAGCGCGGTGACCTCGTCACCTCGATCCAGCAGTCCTTCGACCACCTTGCCACCCAAAAGACCCGTTGCACCGACCACGAAGACGCGCATTTAATACCTCACTTGATTGTCAATGACTGAAGTATCATTGCGAGACTTGATAGTCAAGAGCTTGATTAATAGTGCGTGTGGCTGTACGGTGAGTTATGGCCGCTGAAACCCTTGCTCTCGTTGAACTCTTTGAGACATTCGGTCCCGCGTACCGGCGTCACGTCGGCGAGGGATTACCGCATGGCGTTAGCCCAGCAAGGCTCCGGGCTCTGGCCGTCCTGGCGGACAGGGGTAAAATCTCGATGCGAGAGCTAGGGACGGAGATACAGGCAACGGCTCAGAATGTGACCGGGCTTGTTGATGCCCTCGAAAGTGAAGGTATCGTCGTTCGGGAGCCACATCCGCAAGATAGGCGTGTCACTTTAGTGTGTTTGTCGGCCGAAAGTGCCGCGACGATCAGAAGGCAACGTCAGCAGCACCGCGAGAAAGTCGCCCTGCTCTTTGAAGTTTTAAGCGGCCACGAGCGAGAGGTTCTGACTAGAGCTCTCACGAAACTTAATGCGGAACTGTCCCGTCGCGGGCAGGGTCATCGGACCTGAAATCGAATTACAGTTTAGCAACAATGACATAGCGGTGCCCAGTTTCATCCTGTCGGGTGCGCCAGTCCTGTGCAAAAGTTGGAACTAGTTCGCCCTTTGCGGCGAACAGGGCTGCTTGATGGAGGAGCGCGGCTTTTGGCCCGGAAATCCTCACTTCACTGTCGCTGACTATCACCTCGCTCACGACGGCTTGGATATAGGCCCTCGCGAACGTGGGATTGTCGGGGTTTCGAAGGGCGGGCTGCCGAAACAGGGATTCAAGTGGTTCAACAGTGTGGCGGATGACAAAACCTAAATGCAAAAATCTATTTTAATAAGCGGTAAAGTAAAAATACTTCCAAAAGAAGAAATTGGCATAGATAACTTTACTGAACTTTTGCCAAGAATGCGCCCATCATTGTTTCTTGATGATCTTTACTATGCAGCAATAGTCAAAGAGACGGAGCGGCCGCTAAAGCCTGAATCCGTAGCAGAGGCCACATTTCTAATGGCCACCGATGAAATAGTTAAGGCAGGCGTCGGCGAGGGAAGTCAGATTGAAATAAGAGGTGGCGCTACGAAGATTGGCCAAATTGTTATTGAAGAAGTTAAGCCCGTCTATGTGAAGTGGGAACCAAATTCCGTAGATGGCTACATATTGGTTGAAGTAGATGAATGAAGATGAGTAATATATTTTGTTTTATTTTTTAACGAAAGTCCCCGTATTTTGTAGGATTTAGTTTTTCCCTCGACGCAATTGTTTCTCAAAACCACTTCCTTTCCGACCACGATTTCGCGTGACGGGAATCCCCGGAATCCTGCATAATCCGGGGCAAGAAATCCAAGGACCCTTTATCCGCCACACGGCGCGGAAGCGGCGTTGAAGATGAAGTGATCAAGGGCGCATCGACGGCGCGGTTCCTTTATTCGGGAAACGAGATCATCGCCGAGTATGACGCGGCAGGTCTCAAGACCCGCTATGTGCGCGGGGCGGGGCCGGACGAGGTGCTGGTCGAGTATCAGGGCGGCGCGCCGCTGACGGGCAAGCGCTGGCTGATCGCCGACGAGCGCGGCTCGATCATCGGCGCCGCGAATTCCTCCGGCGCCTCGCAGTTCAAGAACGCCTATGACGAATATGGCCGCCCCGCGCCCACCAACACCGGGCGCTTCCAGTACACCGGCCAGCTCTGGCTCTTCGAGCTCAACCTCAACCCCTACGAGGCGCGGGCCTGCTCCCCCGGATTGGGGCGCTGCGGTAATCCTCCCGGAAACTCGTTGGGTTGATCAATAGACTTCTCCGGCCTTGCATAGGCGAGGAGAAGACGATGAAGAAATCGAGATTTGCGGGCGCGCTGGCGATCCCGGCGGCGCCGAACGAGGCATGGTCGATGGACGTCATGGCCGACCAGCTCGGCGACGGGCGATCCTTTCGGACGCTCACCGTGCTCGATGACTGCAATCGCGAAGGCCTCGCCCTTGAGGTCGACCTGTCTCTGCCGGCCGTGCGGGTGGCGCGCACGCTCGACCGGATCACCGAATGGCGCGGCAAACCGAAGAGCATTCAGGTCGACAACGGCCCTCACCATGTCAGTGCAACGCTGCAGACATGGGCGAAGAAGCGAGGCGTCGCGCGCGTCTACACTCAACCGGGCAGGCCGCAGCAGAACGCCGATGTCGAACGCTACAACCGGACCGTCCGCCAGGAATGGCTCGGGCAGCACATCTTCACGACCATCGAAGAGGCGCGCGATCACGCCACCAGGTGGCTCCGGACTTACAACACTGAGAGACCCAACATGGCCAATGGCGGTTTGACGCCGGCCCGGAAACTGAAATGCGCCGCGTGAAGTCTATCGATCAACCCCTCTAAAAACCGGGGGGATTACCCAAGGACAGCGACGAGGTCCGCCGCCCAATCGAAGCCCAAGGCGCAGCGCCGAACATTCCGTCGAAATCGAAACGCCGATACAAACCCGGCCTCTCGCCAGCGCTCCACAAGAACCGCAACGCCATCGAGCGCGCGTTCTGACGCCGCAAGGACTTCAGGCGCATCGCCACCCGCTACGCCAAGCTTGCCCGCAATTTCCTCGCCGCCGTTCCGCTCACAGCGACCGCCAGCTACTGGTTATCAGTCTGGATCCTAGTGGTACCGCCTCCCGGGATCGAACCGGGGACCTCTAGATCCACAATCTAGCGCTCTAACCAGCTGAGCTAAGGCGGCGTTCCATAGCGGCGCCCTCATGGGCGTCGCGGTCGCGGAACCTAGTCGCGGCGGGGCGCCGGCGCAACTATCTCAGAAGGGCGATTTCCCGCTCCAGCTGGGCGATCCGGGTCGAATCCGCCGGGTGGGTCGAGAGGAATTCGGGCGGCGAGCCTTGCTTCTGGGCCGCCATCTTGCGCCAGAATTTCAGGGCCTCATTGGGATCGTAACCGGCGCGGTGCATGTAGCGAAGGCCGAACTTGTCAGCCTCGAGCTCGTGCTTGCGCGAAAAGGGGAGGAGGAGGCCGACCTGCGCGCCGACGCCGAGCGCAGCCATGGCGAGCTGCCCGGTCTGGCTGCCGGTTCCGATCGCGGCCTGCGCGGCGGAAATTGCGACGCTTGACCCGACCTGCTGCGAATAGCGTTCGCCCGAATGGTTGTAATTCACATGCGCGACTTCATGGCCCATGACCGTCGCGATCTGCGCGTCGTTGTCCATGATATCGAGAATGCCGGTGTAAAAGCCGATCTTGCCGCCCGGCAGCGCAAAGGCGTTGAGGTCCTTCGAGGCGAAGACTTGCACCTCCCATTCGGACGGATTGCCGCCCGAGGCGGTGATGATTTTTGGCGCGACGCGACGCACGCGATCGACATACCGGGGGTCGGTGGTGATCTTTTCCTGTTTCTTGAGATCCGCCCAAGCGGAGGTGGCGAGCTGCGCCATCTGTCCGGAGGAAACGAACACAAGCTGGCTGCGCCCCAGCTCCTCATTATAGGTGCAAGCTGCAGCAGCGGCGGCGCATCCGCAGCCCATGAGGGACAAGGTCTTCCGCCGCGTGATCGCGGTGAAGGGGTTGGCGGCGGGCAGGGGGGCGTCGCGGTCCATGAATTTGCCTCCTCTTGAAAGCGGAGGAAATGCTAACGTAGCGCGTTTGCAGGGACAACGCCTCGCAATTAGGGCTCCAGCACCGAGTCCCAGTAGAGGAAATCCTGCCAGCTCTGGTGCAGGTAGTTGGGCGGAAAGGCGCGACCGCGTTCGTTGAGTTCAAACATCGACGGCCGCACCGGCTTTTTCGCCGGGAACATCTTCGCCTGCTCAGGCAGGCGCCCGCCTTTCTTGAGGTTGCACGCGGCGCAGGCGGCGACGATGTTCTCCCATGTGGTGCGCCCGCCTTTCGAACGCGGGGTCACATGATCGAAGGTGAGATTGTCGCGCTCGCCCGAGCCGCAATACTGACAGGTGAAGCCGTCGCGCAGGAAAACGTTAAAGCGCGTGAACGCTGGCGCGCGGGCATGGTTCACATATTTCTTCAGGGATACGACCGAGGGCAGCCGCATCTGGAAGGTCGACGAGCGAACGACGGTCTCATACTGCGCCACGACGTCAACGCGGTCGAGGAAAACCGCCTTCAGCGTGTCCTGCCACGACCACAAAGATAGCGGGAAATAGGAAAGCGGCCGGAAATCAGCGTTCAGCACCAAAGCCGGGCAGCCGTCCGGCGCGTGACGGATCACCTGCATCGCCGGTCTCCAATACGCGGAGCAGCGGTGAACGGTCTCGACAAACCCCTGACCCAACCGGTGCGACTGAAGACAGACCCTCCTGACACCCGCTGCCAGCCTAACCGACAACGGCCGACTTGGGGAAATCCTAGCTGATTCCCCGTGACCGGTTTTTGACAATTTTCATGAAAATTGCCGCGATGCCACACCCCTAGATCGGCGACCTGCCTTTCAGATGGGCGTAGTAAGTCCATAGGACATGCGCCGCCACCCCGCGCCAAGGGCCCCAATCCGCCGCTGCCTTTTCGTCAAGCGAGCGCTGGTCGATGGATGCGCCGGCCGCCGCGCCATAAGCGTGCTTCAGCGCGACGTCGTTTGGCGGCCAGATGTCGGCGCGGCCCTCACAGAAAAGAAGATAAATCGACGCCGTCCATGGCCCGACGCCCTTGAGGGCGACGAGCGCCGCAATCGCCTCTTCGTCGGAAAGGCGCGAGAGGCCATCGAAGTCGATGGCGCCGGCGGCGACCGCCGCCGCCGCCAGCGAGATGTAGCGCGCCTTGGGAGTCGAAAGGCCAAGCGCTCTCAGACCTTCAACGCCCATCGATGCGATGTGTTCGGGCGACCGGCAATCGACGTTTTCAAGGCAGCGCCGCCAGATCGCTTGCGCGCTTGGAACCGAGACCTGCTGCTCGACGATGATGCGGAAAAGCCCTGCGAACCCGCCTTCGCGGCGCCGGATGACCGGTGCGCCGATGGCGGCCGCCGCGCGTTTCAGCGCCGAATCCTTGCGCGCCAGCGCGCGTAAGGCCGGCGAGACATCTGAAAAGACGTCTATGGATGTCGATCGGCGCGCCGCGGTCAGAAGGAGACTTCCGTGAGCAGCCGCCGTGCATCGCCTTTAAGGTCGTCGAGGAAATGCCGGGCGGTGAACTCGCCCATGGTGACGCCGCTGTCGGCGATCGACTGCAGGGGCTCGATGAAATGCGTCTCGTCCGGCGCCATCGCGCCCCGCCGGGCGCGCGCCTTGAGCCCGGCGCGGGAGATCTCGATGACGTCCTTTGCGACGTCCTGCACGGTTCGCCGGCCGACCTTAGCCTTGAGGCCGTAATGGGCCGCGTCGAGGCGGAGCTGGTCGCGCATGTCCGCGGTCCAGTCCTTCGCCACATCCCAGGCGGCGTCGAGCGCGGCGCCGTCATAAAGTAGGCCGACCCAGAACGCCGGCAGCGCGCAAATCCGCGACCAAGGGCCAGAATCGGCGCCGCGCATTTCAAGGAAGCGCTTCAGCCGCACCTCCGGGAACGCCGTCGACATATGGTCTTCCCAGTCGAGGATATGCGGGCGCTCGCCCGGGACGACGGACAGCCTGCCGGCGAGAAAATCCCGGAAAGAAAGGCCTGCAGCGTCGATATACCGGCCATTCCGGCGCACGAAATACATCGGCACGTCGAGGAGATAATCCCGGTAGCGGTCATAGCCGAAGCCGTCTTCAAAGACGAAGCGCAGAAGGCCCGTGCGATCAGGATCGGTGTCCGTCCAGATGTTCGCCCGCCACGACGCCCAGCCGGAATCCTTGCCTTCGACGAGAGATGAATTGGCGAACAGCGCCGTTGCGATGGGCTGCAAGGCGAGCGAGACGCGGAACTTCTTCACCATGTCCGCTTCGCTGGAATAGTCGAGATTGACCTGAACCGTGCAGGTTCGGTGCATCATGTCGAGACCGAGGCCGCCGACCTTCGGCATGTAGTCGCGCATGATCTTGTAGCGCGCCTTCGGCATGCGGGGCATCTCATCGCGCGTCCAGATCGGCGTGAAGCCCATGCCGAAAAAGGCGATGTTGAGCGGCTCGGCGACAGCCTTCACCGCGTCGAGGTGGCGCGATACTTCAGCGCAGGTCTGATGAATGGACTCAAGCGGCGCGCCCGAAAGCTCGACCTGACCGCCGGGTTCGAGCGACACCGATGCGCCTTCCCCTTTGAGTCCGATCGGCGTTTCGCCCTCCCGGATGATCTCCCAGCCGGTCGTCTCGCTGAGCTTTTCAAGGATGGCCCGGATGCCGTTGCGCCCTTCATAGGCGACCGGCTTCAGCGTGTCCCGACAATAGATGAATTTCTCGTGCTCGGTGCCGATCCGCCAGGCCGCCTTGGGCTTTTCGCCGGACGCCATGAAGGCGGACAAGTCCTCAAGCGATTCGATCGGCGGCAGGTCGCCGGTCGCCTGACGTTCTACGCTCAAAAGACGCCTCCGGTCGCGCTGCGTTATCGTGCGCTTTCGCCGTTTAGCGGCCCCGGCCGCGACGGCCAAGCGAAATAAACTCACGCGCGCGCGAGGTCTCCGGCCGCGGCCTGCCACAGCGTCAGCGAAACGATGGCGGCGGTGTCGGCGCGAAGAATGCGCGGCCCCAGCGTCGCAGGGGCGACGAAAGGCAGGCTTCGCAGCCATGATCGTTCCTGCTCGGAGAATCCGCCTTCGGGCCCGATCAACAACCCGGCCGGGCCGTCGCCGCGCCGCCGGATGACGTCGAGAAGCGGGTCGGCGCGCCCCTTCGCGCCGCCCCACTCCTCGCCCGGCTCGTCGCCCGCCTCATCGCAATAGTAAAGCGTGCGCGCGCGATCCCAATGGAGCAACGCGCCGGGCAATTTCTCGGACTCACGAATGGTCGGGACCGAAAGCCTGCCGCATTGTTCAGCGGCTTCACGGGCGATGGCGGCGAGTCGGTCCGTGCGAAGACGATCAGCGTTGGTTCTTTCCGTGATGACCGGCATGAAGAAGCGCGCGCCGAGCTCGGTTCCCTTCTGGATGATGAGTTCGACGGCCGCCCGCTTCACCGGCGCGAACACGAGCCCGACATCGGGTTCGCGCATCGGCGCCCGCCGCTGTGCGCCGACCGCGGCGAGCGCGCCCCGCTTGCCGATTTCGGCGAGCGTTGCGTCGAACTCGCCGTCACGCGCATTGAACAGGCGGATGGCCGCGCCGGCCTCACGTCTGAGGACATTTCTCAAATAATGCGCCTGGTCCG
>Ga0073934_10009409_pt1 | contig 12552 bp, 8 predicted proteins | sample LarsenN4metaG_FD_76834 | JGI IMG/M metagenome (GOLD analysis project Ga0073934, IMG submission 76834) | Hot spring sediment bacterial and archeal communities from British Columbia, Canada, to study Microbial Dark Matter (Phase II) - Larsen... ... | reverse complement strand
GCGCGCGGTGCATCGTGGCGCGGTTGTCCCAGATCACGAGGTCGCCGACACGCCACGAGTGCCGGTAGACGAACTCGGGCCGGGTCGCGTGCTCGATCAGCTCCCAGAGGAGGAGCCGTCCCTCGGGCACCGGCCAGTCGATGACCCTCGCCGCGTGCGAAGCCAGGTAGAGCGACTTGCGGCCGGACCCCGGAATCGTGCGGACCAGCGGGTGGACCGCCCCCCTCAGGGCTTCTTCCTCGTCCTTGGAGAACTCGAAGCCCAGGGTCTGCCGCGAGTAGGCGATCGAGTGGTGGACGCGGAGGCCCTCGAGCCGCGTCTTGGTCTCGTCGGGCAGCGCGTCGTAGGCGGCCCGCATGTCGGCAAACTCGGTGTCCGCCCCGGCGGGGGGCAGGACCCGCGCCGAGAGCATGGAGTAGCGTCCGGGCGGGTCCTGAAACGACGCGTCGGTGTGCCACAGGCGGTTCCCGAGCGCGTACAGGCGCCGACGGTCGTCGGACCTCAGGATCTCGCCGGTCTCGTCCAGGTTCGAGATGTCGGTGAGCGCCTCGTTGCCCAGGCGGTTCTTCCGGATGACGCTGCTCCCCGTCTTGGCGTGGAGCTGGCCGTCCACCCGCTGCGCGAAGGCGAGCTGCTCGTCGTCGGTGAACGGCTGGTCGTGGAACACCAGGACGGCGTACTCGTCCAGCCCCGCCCGGATCTCGGCCAGCGTCTCGCGGTCGTCGACCCGGCTGAGGTCGACCGGACCGACCTCGGCCACGAAGTGCGGGTGGAGCCGTCGGACCGTCAGGGCCACGCGAGGAGACTAGGACGAGCCCGGGCCGGGAGTCAAGCGCGAAGCCTCCGCACCTCCGCACGGCGAACACCGGACGCGCGTGGTTCCGTCGAGACCGCTCGTCGCCTTGGCCTGAGCCTTGACAGGCCCTGCCTCCCGTGTGAGGGTTATCGGCGTGGCGACGCCTGCCACCCCGCTCCACTGCCCGGCGTGTCGGTTCGAGAACTCCCCGGCCGCCAAGTTCTGCGGCGCGTGCGGCGCACGGCTCGCGATTCTCTGCGCGAGTTGCCGCACGGAGAACCCGCTGACCTTCAAGTTCTGCTCGGAGTGCGGGACGCCGCTGACCGCGGCGCCTCCCGCCGCCGCGCCGGCGGCCCCGGCAGCCCCGCTCAGCCCGAAGGACGTCGTCTTCCGCGCCCAGGACGCCAAGGTCGAAGCCTACACCCCCCGCCACCTCGCCGAGAAGATCCTCACGTCTCGCACCGCGATCGAAGGCGAGCGGAAGGCGGTGACGGTGCTCTTCGCCGACGTCGCCGGCTTCACCGCGCTGGCCGGCCGGCTGAGCCCTGAGGAGCTCCATGCCGTGATGGACGGGTGCTTCGAGCGGCTCTCCCGCGCCGTGCACCGGTTCGAGGGCACCGTCAACCAGTTCACCGGCGACGGGATCATGGCGCTCTTCGGCGCCCCCATCGCCCACGAGGACCACGCCGAGCGCGCGATCCACGCCGCGCTCACTATCCAGGCGGCCATCGCGGAGTATGGCGAGGAACTCGGGCGCGAGAGGGACATCGAGTTCCGGATGCGGATCGGCCTCCACAGCGGCACCGTGGTCGTGGGCCGGATCGGCGACAACCTGCGCATGGACTACACGGCGCAGGGCGACACCGTCAATCTCGCCGCGCGCCTGGAGCAGGCGTGCACCCCGGGCTCGGTCCTGGTGTCGGACGCCACCCACCGGCTCGCCGAGGGCGCGTTCGCCTTCCGGCCGATCCCGCCGCTCACCGTGAAGGGCAAGGAGGCCCCGGTCACCGCCTTCGAGGTCATTCGGCGCCGCGAGCGGCGGGCGCGGGTCGAGCTGGCCGCGGAGGCCGGCCTGACCCCGCTCGTCGGCCGGGATCGCGAGCTCGGTCAGCTTCGCCAGGCCTTCGAGCGAGCGCGGGAGGGACACGGCGAGGTCGTGGGCATCGTGGGCGAGGCCGGCGTGGGCAAGTCCCGCCTCCTCTACGAGTTCCGGCAGACCCTCGGCAAGACTCCCGTCATCTTCCTCGAGGGCCGGTGCATCTCCTGGGGCCAGTCCATCCCGTTCCTGCCCATCGTGGAGATGCTCCGCCGCGGCCTCCGCCTGGAGGAAGGCGACCGCGACGAGGTGATCCGGGAGAAGGTCGCCCGCGGTCTCCAGGTGGTGGGGGCCGACGCGCGCTACGTCCCCTTCCTGCTGAGCCTCCTCGGCGTCGAGGTCGACGACCCGGCGGTCCGAGGCATGGCGGCCGAAGCCAAGCGTCGCTACACCTTCGAGGCGCTCCGGAACCTGACGCTGGCGGGGTCGAGCCGACTGGCCATCGTCTTCGCCATCGAGGATCTGCACTGGGTCGACCACCCGTCGCAGGACTTCCTGCGCTACCTGGCCGAGCACAGCACGCGCGCCGCGGTGCTGGTCGTGGTCACCTATCGCCCCGGATACACGCACCCGTGGGCCGACAAGTCCTACTACTCCCAGATCGCGCTCGCCCCGCTCTCCGAGCGGGACAGCGAACGGATCGTGGAGTCCGTGCTGGGGGTCCAGTCGCTCCCCGTCGAGGTGCGGACCCTCATCTGCCAGAAGGCCGAGGGCAACCCCTTCTACCTCGAGGAGATCACCCGGTCGTTCGTGGACACGGGAATCCTCAGTCGGGCGAACGGGGGCTACGTGCTCGCGCGGCCCGTTACCCCGCAGGACCTGCCGGATACCGTCCAGGGGGTCATCATGGCCCGGATCGACCGCCTGGCCGAGGCGCGCAAGCGCACGATCCAGACGGCGGCGGTCGTCGGCCGGGAGTTCGCCCTGCGGCTGCTGCGGCAGATCGCCGACATCCAGGAGCGCCTCGAGGATTCCCTGGCCGATCTCAAGTCGCTGGAGTTCATCTACGAGAAGGCCCTCTTCCCGGACCTCGAGTACGTCTTCAAGCACGCGCTCGTGCAGGACGTGGCGTACGGCAGCCTCCTGAAGCCCCGCCGTCGTGCGCTCCACGAGCTGGTCGGGCGCGCCATCGAGGAGCTGTACACCGATCGTCTGGACGAGCACGTGGCGGAGCTAACGCACCACTACACGCAGGGCGAGGTGTGGCCGAAGGCGTTCGAATTCGCGCGGAAGGCCGGGGACCGGGCCCGCGCGCTGTTCGCCAACCGCGAGGCCATCCACCACTACTCACAGGCGCTCGAGGCCGCGTCGAAGATGGCTCCGCCCCCTGGGGATGCGGACCTGCTGGCGATCTACGAAGCGCGCGGGATGGTCTGGCACCTCCTCACCAACTACGACGCGGCCGTGGCCGACTTCGAGAGCATGCAGCAGGCCGCCAGCCGCCTGGGGGACCGGGTCAAGGAGGGCGAGGCGCTCTGCAGCCAGGCCTCGTCCCACTGGTGGCGATTCTCGGAGGCCCACAAGGGGCTCGTCGAGAAGTGCGCACGGGAGGCGGCGATCATCGCCGAGGAGACGGGCGACGAGCGCATCCTCGCCCGCGTCCTCTTCTCGCTCGGCATGGTCAACCAAAAGGCGGGGCTTCTCCGGGAAGCCGACGCGAAGTTCCAGCGCTCGGTCGAGATCTGCCGGCGCCGGGGCCTCATGGGTCCTCTCGTGACCAACCTGACCTGGCTCGGGGCCCACGCGAACTGGCGCGGGGAGCTCCGCCACGCGATCCGGTACTCGGACGAGGCGCGGCGGCTGGCTCAAGAGGTCCACGAGGGCTTCTACGAGCTGGTGGCGTCGTGCTTCCGATGCAATGCGCTCGCCGCCCTCGGGGAGTGGGACCTCGCCTTCCAGACGCTCGAGGGGGTCATGCAGCGGGGGCGCGAGCGCGAGAACAAGTACGCGGTGGCACGGGGCACGAACACGCTCGGGTGGTTCTACGCGGAGCTCGGCGACTTCCGGCGGGCGCTCGAGCTGAACCGGGAAGGGATCGAGCTCGGGCTGGCCGCCAAGATCCCCAACACCGAGATCTACGCGCGGATCAACCTGGCCGACGTGCACCTGGGTCTCCGGGAAGCCGACGCGGCTCGCTCCCATCTCCGGGACGCGGCCGAGCGGCTTCGGACGGGATTCTTCGACTCGCACCAGTGGAAGTGGTCGATGCGGGTCGGCCTGGCGCTGGCCCAGCTCGCCCTCCTCGAGCGGGACCTCGAGGCGGCGGCACGCCACCTCGGCGAGGGTCTCGGCCTGGCCGAGCGGACCGAGTCGCGGAAATACGTGGCCATCGGGCGTCGCCTGCAGGGCGAGCTCTGGCTCGCCGCCGGCCGCCAAGCGGAGGGTCTCGCGGAGCTCCGGTCGGCGCTCGAGGCAGCGGAGGCCGTGGCCTGCCCCCGTGTGATCTGGGAGGTCGGGGGCACGCTCGGCCAGGCGCTAGGGCGCGCCGGCGACGAGGCGGGCGCCCGCGAGGCCTTCCGGACCGCCCTGCTCGCGTTGGCCGACATGTTGCCCCGGATCCCGGACCCGCGCCTCAAGCACACCCTCCTCGCGTCCGAGACGGTCGCCCGGCTCCGCGCGGGGGCCGCCGCGCTCGGCGTCACACTCTGACCGCTTGCCCGTCCCAGGAGGATCCATGTCCGACCTCGAGGCGCTGAAGTCCCGGGTAGCCGAGACCGCAGACCGACTGGCCGACGAGCTCTGGGGGCTGGCGCTCCGCATCCACGCCAACCCCGAGCTCGCCTTCAAGGAAGAGAAAGCGGCCGGCTGGCTGACCGCGTTCCTGGAGGCGCGGGGCTGCCGCGTGGAGCGCGGGGTGGGCGGCTTGCCCACCGCCTTCCGGGCCGAGGTCCCCGGCACCGGCCCGGGCGCCACCGTGGCCATCATGGCCGAGTACGATGCGCTCCCGCAGATCGGCCACGCCTGCGGCCACAACGTCATCGCCACCGCCGGGGCCGGGGCGGGCGCGTCCCTCGCCGCGGTCGCCCTCGCGGGCGCCACCCGGCTGCCGCTTCCGGGTCGGGTCGTCGTGATCGGCACCCCGGCCGAGGAGGGTGGCGCCGGCAAGGTCCGCCTCATGGAGCGGGGCGTGTTCCGCGAGGTGGACGTGGCCATGATGATCCACCCGCGCTGCGGGACCCAGCTCTGGCGCCCGACGCTCGGGCTCACCAAGGTGAAGGTCGAGTACTTCGGCAAGGCGGCCCATGCGTCGTCGTGGCCCTGGCGCGGCGTCAACGCGCTGAACGCGGTCATCGGGCTCTTCAACGCGCTCGACGCCATGCGCCAGCAGATCCGGTCCGATGCCCGGGTGCACGGGATCATCACGGTCGGCGGGCAGCAGGCCAACATCATCCCCGAGTACACGGCGGCCGAGTTCTACCTGCGATCCCTCGACAAGACGTACCTCCAGGAGCTCCGGCGGCGGTTCGAGGCAGCGGCCGAGGGCGCGGCGACCGCGACGGGCTGCCGCGTCCAGGCGACGTTCGATCCGACGATCCACGACCCGCTCAAGCCGAACTTCACGATGCTCGAGCTCTTCGGGAGGAATCTCGATCGGATCGGGTTCGCGGTGGACCCCGACGACGCCGAGGCCGGCTACGGCTCGACCGACGCCGGCAACGTGAGCCAGGCGCTCCCGACGATCCACCCATACATCCGCATCTCCCCCGACGGCGTCCCGGGACACTCCCGGGACTTCGCGGAGGCCGCGGCTTCACCGCTCGCCCGCGCCGGCATGCTGGCCGCGGCCAAGGCCCTGGCGATGACCGCGCTCGATCTCCTCGCCGACCCCTCGGCCGTCGCGGCGGCCAAGGCCGAGTTCGCGCGCGCATGACCACGCCGGGCGCCCGCGAGGTCCTGGCCGCAGCCGAGCAGCTCGGCTCGGAGCTCGACGCGCTCTCGCGCCGGATCCACGCGCACCCGGAGGTGGGCTTCGCCGAGGTCCGGGCCGCCGCGTGGCTCGCCGAGCACCTCGCAGGCCACGGCTATGCGGTCGAGCGCGAGGCCGGCGGCGTCACGACCGCGTTCCGCGCGAGCCTGGGCTCGGACGCCGCCGGCCCGACGGTCGCCATCCTCGCCGAGTACGACGCGCTTCCCGGCATCGGCCACGGGTGCGGCCACAACCTGATCGCGGCGGCCGCCGCCGGGGCCGGCGCGATCCTGGCCGCGGTGCTCGGGCCGCGCCCGGCCGGTCGGGTGCAGGTGATCGGCACGCCGGCCGAGGAGGGCGGCGGGGGCAAGGTGGCGCTGCTGGATGCGGGCGTCTTCCGGGGTGTCGACGCGGCGCTCATGGTCCACCCGTTCTCGCGGACCCGGATGTACGAGCCTCTCCTCGGGCGCGTCAAGCTGACGGTGGAGTTCGTCGGCAAGGCGGCGCACGCGGCGGCCTACCCCGACGAGGGTCTCAACGCGCTGGACGCGATGCTCCTGCACTTCCAGGGGATCGCGGCGATGCGCCAGCAGCTCCGTCCCGAGGCGCGCGTCCATGGGATCATCACGCGCGGTGGCGACGCGCCCAACATCATCCCCGAGCACACGGCCGCCCTCTTCTACGTGCGCTCGATCGACCGGGAGTACCTGCAGGAGGTCGCCCGCCGGTTCGAGGCGTGCGCGGAGGGCGCGGCACGCGCCACCGGCACGCGCGCCCGCATCAGCCCCGAGGCGTTCCTCTACGAGCCGATGCGGGCGAACCGAACCCTCTCGGAGCGCTTCCGGCGGCACCTCGTAGCCGTGGGAATCGGGGAGGACCCGGCGGCGCCTCGGCCCGCGCTCGCGTCGTCGGACGTGGGGAACGTGAGCCAGGCCCTGCCGACGATCCACCCCTGGATCGGGATCCTGCCGCCCGGCCAGCCGGACCTGGCGCTCCACACGCCGGCGTTCCGGGACGCCGCCATCACGGACTTCGCCCTCGCCCGGATGCGAGCCGCCGCCTGCGCGCTCGCGCTCACCGCGCTGGACGTGCTGGGCGACCCCACGTGCCTCCGCGCGGCGCGCGCGGAGCTCGCCGGGACGGGCGGCCCCCCCTCACCCTGACCCTCTCCCGGCGGGCGGGCGCTTACGCCCGGCGGCGCGCCTCGGCCCGGCGCTCGGCCTCGAGGCGCTCCAGCTCGACGGGCGAGTGATCGACGAAGCGCATCGCGTCGGCGATGGCGCGGTGGCCCGCCTGCTCGGCGATGAGGCGGTGCATGGCCTGGCAGACGCGCCGGTACGCGGGATGGCCCTGAGGTGTCGTCCGCAGCTCGAGGACGTGCATCGCCTCCCTGGCGTTCATCTCCATGTAGAAGCGGATCCGGTAGGCCATCGAGACCGCGTACGGCGCCACGAGCGCGAGGCCGGCGCTTCGGAGCGCCTCGTGGAGCTCGGCGGAGGCGTCCATCACCCGCCGCCAGTCGTCGCCGGCGCCGATCTCCTCGATGGTCTCCGGCAGGGCGTAGCCGTGACGCGGGGACAGGGGCTGCCACTCGAGCGTCAGCAGGCGATGGCGCTGGAGGTCGCGGAACGCCCCGTAGTCGGTCAGGACATCGAACCGGTAGCTCGTCCGCTCGAAGGCACGGCCCGGCTTGTGACGCCGGTTCACACGCTCGCCCACGTAGGCTCGCAGCAGGGCCGCGCGCTCCTCGGAGGACATCCGCCGCACGCGGTCCAGGAGCTGGTCGTCCGGCAGCTCCGAGGCCGCGTAGAGCGCCGCCGCCGTGACCTTGAGCTCGCCCTCCGGGTCGAAGTCGACGAGGACGACCTCGGGCCGGGGCGCGGGCTCGACGCCCCCCAGGAGCGTCCCCGCCACCGCCCGGGTCGCCTCCCGCGTCGCCCCGAGGTAGCGCGACCAGGCCCCGCCGCGATCCGGGGCGTCCACGCGCTTGAGGAACGCGGGGATCACCTTGCGGAGCTCGGTCAAGATCCGGTCCGCGCAGGCGCGCGCCTCCTCCAGGGGATGGGCGCGCAGCCGGAGGAGCAACGCCTCGTAGGCCTGGCCGGTGCCGTAGAGCCCGACGTTGGCCTGGGTCGCGGCCGGCAGGAGCCCCCGCAGCGTGTCCAGCGTCTTCGCGCGGATGGTGTTGCGGTACACGAGGTCGGAGTCGCCCGGCGGACGGGGATGCCGCGCCCGGTAGTGCGCCTGCACGGGCTCGAGCCAGCGGACGTACGTCTCGAAGGCCTCGTCGAGGATCTTCGCGTACGCGGCGCGGAGCGCCGAGCCCTCCGGGAGCTCCGCCGGCGCGTGGTAGCGCCAGCGCCCGCCGGGGCGGTCCGTGTAGGGGATGTAGCGCGTCGACTGCTCGAGGTAGGCCATCAGCCGACCCCACTCGAGGAGCTTCGTCAGGACGTTCGAGACGTTCTCGCACGCCAGGTGGACGCCGCCGAGCTGCGCGACCGAGTCGTCCCCGTACTCGACGAAGACGCGCTCGTAGAGGCCCTCGGCCCGGGTCACCCCCACCCCCTCGGTCGGCGCGGCGCCCGCCGGGCCCTCGGCGAACTCGTCGAGGAAGAGCCGGCGGAGCGACTTGGGCGAGCGCGAGTAGCGCGCGAAGAGCGCGCCCTTGACCACCTCCGGGAGGTTCGTGAGGGCGAAGACGGGGCCGTCGAGGTCGGTGAAGTGGGGCGCGAGCCGCGCGCGCTCCGCGGGAGTGAACGCGTCGGGCGCGGCAGCCGTCACGGCTCCTCTCCTACCAGGGCCCGGAGGCCGGCGACCGGCTGGGCCGTGCCCGCCGAGACCAGCAGGCACATGGCGACGATCTCGCCCAGGGAGAGCCCCGCCTGCCGAGCGAACCCGCCCCACACGATGCCGTAGGCCGCGACGCTCGGGACCACCGTCGTCAGGGCGTCCCGGACGGCAGCGCCCGCTTCGACGCGCGCGGAACCAGCCGACATGGTCGGGGGCCGAGAACAACGACGGGGCCCCCGGGGCCGGACGGCCCCCGGGGCCCCGTCGACGGTCTCGCGATGACTAGCTCTTCATGTAGGCGGGCGTCCCGCCGGCCAGAAAATCCTCGCGGGGCGGCGCGAAGACGTCGATGACCTCCGTGTCCTCCGGGAACCAGGCCTCGTGCTCGACCCCGGCCGCGATCACGCCCATCTCCCCGGGCCCGCACGTGCGGCGTTCGTCGCCGAGCCGGAAGTCCATCTTCCCGGACAGCACCCAGAAGATCTGCTCGTGGGGGTGCCGGTGTGCCGCGGCGTGGGCGCCGGCCTTCATCCGCCAGAAGACCACCATCTCCTTCTCGCCGGTGACGACCCTCCGGGTGATCAGCGGCGTGACCTGCTCCTCGGGGATCTTGTCGAGACTCGCGTAGCCCTTCATCGCGGTGATAGGCATGCCGGAGCCCTCCTTGAGCCGGTTTCGCGCAGTCCACCCTAGTCAGGTCAGCCACCCCTGTCAAGACAGCGGCCAGGCTGACAGCGTCTAGGCTACCACTTGGCCGTCATCCTCGGTATCTTGTCGGGTGCCGGACCTGCACGGGGCGACCGAGACCCATGACTCTCCGTGGCCACGACACCAGGACCCGGCCCGGCCTCCCCCGCCGGGCGCGCGACCGCTGCGCGCGCGTCCTGCTCGTGACGGCGCTACTCCTGCTTTCGTCACCGCCCGTGGGGGGGAACGGGTGGGAGCACGGGGCGATTCCCTTCGACGCCCTCCTCCGGGCGCTCTCGTTCGAGCAACCCGAGACGCGCCGGCGGGCTGCGGAGTCGCTCGGCTACCGCGGCCAGCGAGAAGCCGTGGAGCCGCTGCTGCGTCGTCTCGGCTCGCCCGAAGAAGAAGATCCCCACGTGCGAAGCGCGATCTACCTGGCCCTCGGGCGGCTCCGCGACGCGCGGGCCGTGTCCATCCTCACGCGGTGCCTCGACGCGGAGCTCCGGGAAGAGGTCCGGAGCGATTGCGCAACGGCGCTCGGGACGCTGGGGCACCCGATCGCCGTCCCGCGTCTGGTGCGGGCGCTCCAGGACGACGGGTCCTTCCTCGTGCGGAGCCGCGTCGTCGACGCCCTCGGGAGCTTCCCCGAGGCGGGGTCCGTCGCGGTGCTCACGGGCCTCGTGACGGGGGATCGACACGCGCAGCTCCGGCTGCGAGCGATCCGCGCCCTCGGGCGGACCCGCGCGCCCGAGGCCGCCGGGCCGCTCCTCGGGGCGCTCGCGGGATCCCGAAGCGAGAGCGAGCGCATCGCGGTCGTGGAAGCGCTCGGCCAGGTCCGCCCCCGCGAGGCGACGAAGCCGCTCACCGCCCTGCTGGCGACGAGCGACAACCCGGAGCTCCGGGCGAAGGCCGTGATCGCGCTCGGCGCGATTCAGGACGGCGACGCGGTGCCCACGCTCGTCCGACTCCTCGGAGACGAGCTGCCTCTGGTCCGCTACTTCGCGGTCGAGGGGCTCCGGTCCCTCGGTCGGGCCGACACCGTCGCGCCGATCGCGCGGCTGTCGCTCGACATCGGCCGGCGGGTCTGGGGGCAGCCCATCGGCAGCCTCCTGGCCGACCTTGGCCGGACCCTCGCCGACCTCCATGTCCAGGAGGCCGCCGCCCGCGCCGTCACCGAGCTCGACGCGGCCCAGGGGCTCGAGGCGCTGCTCCAGGGTGCGCAGGCGCGCCGCGTGCCTGGGGATTCGGCCGAGGGGTTGAGCCTGGCCGAGGGGGTCTTCGAGGTCCGCCGGACAGCGCTCGTCGGCCTCGGGTACAGCCGCTCCCGGCGCGCCGCGGCCTTCCTCGCGGGGGCGGGCGGCCTGCGGGATCCCGACCCCCGACTGCGCGCGACCGCGGTGCGGTCCCTCGGCGTGCTCGGATTCGCGGATGCCACCGGGCAGATCGTCGCCGCGCTCGGCGACCCGGCCGCCGAGGTGCGCTGGACGGCGGCGGCGGGCCTCGGACGGCTGGGGCAGCACACCGCCGTCGACCCCCTCCTTCGCCGCCTCGCCGATCCCCACGCCGAGGTGCGCCGCCAGGCGGCGCTCGGTCTGGGCTATCTCGGCGACCGACGGGCCCTGCGCACGCTCCGCGCCCTCGCCCGCACCGATGCGAGCGAGACCGTCCGGGAGGCCGCGGCGTTCGCCGCCGAGCTGCTCGCGCGCTGACCCCGTCAGCCCGCGACCGCGCGCTGGATCACCCACCAGAGGGCGACGAGCAGGATGAGGGTGGAGGAGGCGCGGATCGAGGGCTCGTACCAGCGCTGACGGGCCCACCACGCGAGCGGCCCCCAGGCCAGCCCCACGAGCGCCACCTGGCCGACCTCCACCCCGAGGTTGAACCCCAGCAGGGTGGTGACGAGGCCTGCTTCGGCGAGCCCCAGATCGCGCAGGGCACCGTAGAACCCGAGGCCGTGGATCAGCCCGAAGCCTCCCGCCAAGAGCCACCGGTGCCGCCCGACCCGCCTCACGGCGTTCTCCAGCGCCACCCAGCCGATGCTCGCCGCGATGGCGGTCTCGACCAGCCAGGCGGGCGGGGCGAGGATCCCGTGCCACGCCAGCCCGAGGGTCAGGCTGTGAGCCACCGTGAAGGCGCTGACGATCCTCACCGTCGCCCCGAAGCGCGCGGCGCCCATCAGGAGCGCCAGGAGGAACAGGAGGTGGTCGTACCCTGTGGCGATGTGCTCCACCCCAAGCCAGAGAATGCGCCAAGAACGCGCCGCCCGGCCCGGCGGTCGCGACGCCGTCACGTCGAGCTCGAAGAAGGTGAGCGAGCGATCGAAGACGAAGGGCTCATCCCCCCCGCGGAGGATCACGCGGCCGAGGCTTCGGTGGGTCGGGTCGAGATCGAAGAAGAGCCGGTAGCGGAGCCCGAGGCGCACGACGGGCGCGGGGCAGTCGTACCGGAGATGGACCACCACTTCCTCCGGCAGCCGCGCATCGTCCAGGGCGGGCGAGGCGGACACGCACCGCCGTCCCTGGGCCGTCACGACGAGCCGCTCGTCCAGGTAGCGCGCGAGGGACTCGGCCCGGGCCTCGAAGGCGCCTCGGGGCACCGGGGAGGTCAGGTCCGTCTCGATCCCGAGAGCGACCGCCAGGTCGTGGGCGGACAGCTGCAGGCGATAGACGATCTCGGCGCCTGAGACCCGGAGCTGTCCGGTCGCGAGGCTGGTCTTGTGCGCGTCGGCGCGCCGGGACACCCCCAGCGTCAGGAGCGGCGCGAGGACGAGGGCGACTGCCGCCGCGCGGGCACCCGCAGCGATCGCCGCCGCGGCTCTACTTCCGGCACATGGCCAGGACGCGCGACGGGCCGCCGGTTCCGCGGACGTGCTTCGGCGCCCCCACGACCAGGGTGCAGCCACCCTTGGCCATGGCGAGCTGGCTCAGATTCGCCGCGTTCTCGACGAACATCCAACCCCGCTGGAGCCCGCGGACGTGGGCGTACCAGGAGTTGGTCCACTTATCGTCCTCGCCTTTGGCGCTCTCGCCGCTCTCGACGCCCACGGTCTCGGACACGATTCCCCGAATCCGGATCTTCTTCTGGGTCTCGATCTCGATGAGCTTGTCCACGGCGGCCCGGCTGATCCCCGGGTGGTTGAAGCCGTTGACGTAGGGATCCTTCTCGAAGTCGACCCCCTGGAAGTAGAACTTCGACCAGCCGGTGCCGAGAAGGAGCCAGACCCCGGTGGCGAGCTGCTTTTCCACGGCCGCGATGTCGTCCGCCGTCACGACGTTC
>Ga0073934_10009408_pt1 | contig 12552 bp, 6 predicted proteins | sample LarsenN4metaG_FD_76834 | JGI IMG/M metagenome (GOLD analysis project Ga0073934, IMG submission 76834) | Hot spring sediment bacterial and archeal communities from British Columbia, Canada, to study Microbial Dark Matter (Phase II) - Larsen... ... | reverse complement strand
GCGGACAAGAACATCGCCTGGAAAGCGAAGGTTCCCGGGGTGGGCTGGTCGTGCCCCATCGTGGTGGGCGACAAGGTCATCGTGACGACGGCGATCACCGAGAACCAGCGCAAGCCCAGCGCGGGGGGCGGGTTTGGCGGCGGCCGACCTCCAGGCGGCGGAGGCGGCAGGCCCCCAGGCGGTCCTGGCGGGTATGGCCGCGATCCCCAGCCGCCCGATGCCGTCTATCGCTGGGAGGTCCATTGCTACGATCGGGCCGACGGCAAGCTCCTCTGGAAGCAGCTGGCGCTCGAACGGAAGCCGCGCATCCCAACCCACGGCAGCAACACCTACGCCACCGAGACCCCCGTCACCGATGGCGAACGCGTTTACGTCTACTTTGGCATGCACGGCCTGTACTGCTTTGATCTCGCCGGCAAGCAGCTCTGGAGCAAGGACCTCGGTGCGTTCAAGATGATGATGGGCTGGGGCACGGCCAGTTCACCAGTCCTCCACGGGGACAAGCTCTTCATCCTCTGCGACAATGAAGAGAAGTCCTTCCTCGTCGCGCTCAACAAGCTCACGGGCGAGGAGGTCTGGCGAACGCCGCGGACTGAGAAGACCACCTGGGGCACTCCTTACGTGTGGAAGAACAAGGCCCGCACGGAGCTTGTTGCCCTGGGTTCACCCAAAACGAGATCGTACGATCCCGAGACCGGTAAGCAGCTGTGGGAACTGAATATCGGCATGGGGCAGTGCTCCTCCACTCCCGTGGGCGATACGGAAGTGCTCTACCTGGGAGCGGGCGGTAGAGGCGGCGGCATGCGGCCTGGAGGTTTCGGCGGCGGGGCCGGAGGAGGGGGAGGCGCCCAGCCGCCTGGCGGCGGACGGGAAGGCGGGGGCGGCGGACTCTTCGCAGTGAAGGCTGGCGCCAGCGGCGACATCAGTCCGAAGCAAGGCGAAACGGCCAGCGACGGCGTGCTCTGGTCCGTGCCCCGCGGCGGTCCGGAGATGGCTTCGCCGCTGGTCTACAACGGCCACCTGTATGTCTTTGCCCGGAACGGCGGCGTGGTGACGTGCTACGAGGCCAGCTCGGGCAAGCAACTCTACAAGGAACGCATCCCCGGTGCGGCCAGCTTCTGGGCGTCGCCCTGGGCCGGCGACGGCAAGGTCTTCGCCCTGGACGACAACGGCAACACGTTCATCCTCGATGCAGGTCCGGAGTTCAAGGTGCTGACCAAGAACAGCATCAGCGAGATGTTCTGGTCCACGCCGGCGGTGTCGGATGGTGCGATTTATCTAAGGGGCGTCGATCACCTGTTTTGCGTCAAGCAGTAGAGCAGGCGGGACCGCCGGGCTTGGCGGTGAGGCGTCCAATGCCGTAATACTTGAAGCCGTGACCGGCGACGGTGCGCGGCTCGTAGAGGTTCCGACCATCGAAGATGACGGGCTCAACAAGGAGCCGCCGCATGAGCTCAAAGTCTGGGTTCCTGAACTCCTGCCATTCGGTAACGATGACCAGCCCGTCGGCGCCTTCGAGCGCCCCGTAGGGCCGATCGCAGTAGGTCAGGCGTTCCCCGTAGATGGCACGGATGTTGGGCATGGCCTCGGGATCATGGACGCGCAGAGAAACGCCAGCGGCTATAAGTTCGTCGAGGAGCACCAGGGCAGGGGCCTCGCGGATGTCGTCGGTGCGGGGCTTGAAGGCGAGGCCCCAAACGGCCAGCGTCTTGCCGGCAAGGGCGTCGCCGTAATGGGCCCGAATCTTGGATCCCAGCACGCGCTTCTGGGCCTCGTTGACGGCCAGCACGCTCTCGACGAGCCGCGCGGGGACCTGGACGTTGCGAGCCATGGCAATGAGGGCCTGCACGTCCTTGGGAAAGCAACTGCCGCCCCATCCAGGCCCAGGGAACAGGAACTGAAAGCCGATGCGAGCGTCATGGCCGATGCCCCGGCGGACGTCGTTGATGTCCGCCCCCATGCGTTCGCAGAGGTTGGCCATTTCGTTGATGAAGCTGATCTTGGTGGCAAGCATGGCATTGGCCACGTACTTGGTCATCTCCGCACTTTCCGGCGACATGACCAGGAACGGCCTCTCGGTCCTCAGGAAGGGAGCGTACAGCTCACGAAGCAATCGCTCGGCTTCTGCTGAGCGAACTCCGACCACGACGCGGTCGGGCTTCATGAAGTCCTCGACGGCGGCGCCTTCCTTGAGGAACTCGGGATTGCTGGCGACCTCGAAACTTGCTCGAGTCCGACTGGCGAGCAGGTCGTGCAGTTTGCGATTGGTGCCGACAGGGACCGTGCTCTTGATGACCACCAGCAAGGGCGAACTCTTATGCGTGGTCGAACTGTTCAAGAACTGGGCCAGTTCTTCGCCGACAGCCCATACGTTGCTGAGGTCGGCGGCCCCGTCGTCCGCTTGGGGAGTGCCGACACAGATGAAGACCATCTGTGCCCTTTCCAGGCCCTGGCGCAGATCGCTGGTGAAACTGAGGCGAGATTCCCGGCAGTTGCGCTGGACGAGTTCCAGGAGCCCAGGCTCGTAGATCGGGAGCTTGCCGGCCTGGAGAATCTGAATCTTGGCCGAAACCTTGTCGATGCAGGTGACGTCGTTGCCGCTCTCCGCGAGGCAGGTGCCCGAGACGAGACCAACGTAACCTGTGCCGACGATGGCGATGCGCATGCAGTGCTGCTCCAGTTCGAGAGCCACTCAGGCAAAGGTGACTTATGGATGCCATGCCGGACGGCAACCTGTCTAGGGCTCGGAGGGCGGCAAGGGGGCTCCGATCCAGACCCGAATCAGCCCGTCGACGCCGCCAGCAACGAGGCGAGTGCCGTCCGGACTGAACTGCACAGACTGAACGTCCTGAGTCGGGCCGACGAGGGTGAGCAGCGGCTTGCCCTCAACCAGGTCCCAGACCTTCACCGTATGGTCGCCCGAGGCACTGGCGAGGCGGGTTCCATCAGGGGAAAAGGCTGCCCCAAGCACATAGCCCTTGTGGCCAGACCAGACGACAGGCGAGGGAGCACTGGCCCAGTTCCATACGGCGAGATCGCCATGGCTTTCCGTTCCGCTGCCAATAACGAGTTGCTTTCCGTCTGGGGAAAACACCAGGCAGCGGGCCGGATCGATCTGCTGCTTGTAGGAGTTCAGCAATTGCCCGTTCTCAAAGTTCCAAACCCTGACCATCATGTCCTTGCCTCCACCGGCAAGAAAGCGTCCGTCCGAAGAGAGCGCCAGGCAGGTGACTTCCCCCAGCACCCCATGCAGGTCGCCAAGTTGTCGGCCGCTGGGTATGTCCCAAACCTTGAGCGTCGAATCTTCCGAAGCACTCACAAGCCGGCTACCGTCACGGCTGAAAACAATACTGCGGATCGCCCCAGCGTGGCCAACGAGCCTCGCGACCTCGTTCCAGCTCCCGGTGTCCAGAACGACGATGTCACGGAGTTCGCCAGCGACCGCCAGGAATCGGCCATCGCCGCTCCAGGCCAGGCAATAGAGCCAATCGTCGAATTTCAGGGGCTCGCGAACATGCTGCCCTGTTGTTGTGTTCCAAATGCAAAGCTGCTTGTCGTAACCGACCGAAGCGAGCGTTCTGCCGTCCGGCGAGTGGGCCAGGGCGGTGATGCTCCCCACATGTCCCTGAAGCAGATTCGACCCCAATGCCAGGTCGGTGTCAAAGAGGATGATCGTGCCGTCGGCCATGGCCGTGGCCAGTCGATCGCCTTTGGGATTAAACACCAGTTGCGAGATTCGCCTCGGCAGCCCACGGAGACTGGGCACTGCGCTGCCTGTGCTCAGGTCCCACATCCGCAGTTCTCCAGAACCTGGTTCGCCGCAGACGGCTGCCAGCCGGCTACTCGACGGCTGAAAGGCAACGCTGCTGACAAAGCTGGTCGGGGCCGTAAGCAATCCGACTTGTTGGCCCGAGAACGGGTCCCAGAGGCGGATGGATGCATCCTTTCCGCAAGATGCCAGGCGGCTGCCGTCCGCACTGAAAGCCACAGCAAGAACTCGTTCTCCGTGCCCCTGAAGCACGCGCAGAGCCTGACCAGTCTTTGCGTCCCACAGCCTGACGGTCTGGTCTTTCCCACCCGACGCGAGGAGCTTTCCATCTGGACTGCAGGCCAATCCAAACACGTAGTTATCGTGGCCGCGAAACCGAGCAACTTCCCTGTGCGATGCCAGATCCCAGATGTGAATGTCCTGGTCTTCGCCAGCAGATGCAAGCTGGCCGGTCAGGGGCAGATACGCCAACGAGGCCACAAAACCTCGATGGCCAAGAAGTTCAACAGGATCTCCGTCCTGATCCAGGTTCCACAAGAGAATCCTGCCCCCATCGTCACAGGAAGCCAACTGCCGCTCGCTGGGATTGAAGGCGACGTGGGAAATGCGGCGTTCATGGCCCGCGAACAGCTTGACCTCCTTGCCCAGAGCGGCATCCCACACGCGCACCGAGCAATCGATTCCACCGGTGGCAAGGAATCGCCCGTCCGGACTGCAAGCGACACAGGTGACGTCCTGGTCGTGGCCTGCCAGGGCCCGGCCGGAGGTTTCGCACAGGCGATTGAGGTAATGCCATTCCCAGTTGCGCAGCCGCGTCGGCGCTTCCTGGAGGCTTCGCCTGGCTTGCTCAGCATCGCCCCCCGACAGTGCGGTCTCCGCATAAACGATCGAAAGCGCGTAGAGCTGCTGCTCGGCCTTGCGCTGGAGCGTTTGAGCTTCCGCACGCGCGGCCAGGGCTTCGCGCCACTGGGCAAGGATGCCCGCAAAGCCACTGAGGGCCACAAACACGAGAAGCAGGCTCAACGCCGCAATGGCTGGTCTACGTCTGGCCCACTTCCAGGCGCGCTCCCAAACCGACACGCGGCGAGCGCGGATCGGCTCGCCGTCCAGAAAACGCTGCAAGTCTTCGGCCAGTGCGTGGCTGCTGGGATAGCGCTTGCTCGGCTCCTTGGCCAGGCACTTGAGGCAAATGGTCTCCAGGTCGCGAGGCACACCCGGACGAAGCTGGATCGGATGCACCGGCTCGACAAGGAGCACCTGTTGCAAGGTATCAAAGCTGTTTTCGCTCGAGAAAGGAGGCCGGCCGGTCAGGAGTTCGTAGAGGATGGCTCCGAGTGCGTAGATGTCCGTTGCCGCCGAGACCGCTCCCGCCTTCCCCATGGCTTGCTCGGGGGCCATGTAGCTTGGGGTCCCCATGATCACGCCGCTGCGGGTCTGTCCGCTTTCTTCCCCCAGTTGCTTGGCGAGCCCGAAGTCCGTGACCTTGGGCACGTCGTCGGCAGTCAGAAGAACATTGGCAGGTTTCAGGTCACGATGGATGATCCCACACTGGTGGGCGGCATGCACGGCCCTGGCCAGAATCGCCAGAGTCTGGGCAGCTTGAAGGGGCGGCTGGGGCCTGCCCGCCAAACGACGAGCAAGACTTCCTCCTTCGGCGTACTCGAGCGAGAAGAAAGGCTGGCCGTCGTGTTCGCCGACCTCGTAAATCTGAATGATGTTGGGATGCTTCAGGCGCGCTACGGATTCAGCTTCACGCATGAAACGCGCCAGTTGTTCTGGGCCGGCATACGCTCCGCCGAGAATCATCTTGAGAGCGACAATTCGGTTGAGGCCGGCCTGGCGCGCCTTGTAGACCACCCCCATACCGCCTCGATCAATCTCGCCGAGGATCTCATAACCAGGAATCTGCGGCGGCTTGGCGCCGTAAGGAACCCTCGCTCGAGGCGCCGACCGCGCGCCGTCTTCGTGGAGCCATGTGACTTGCGAACTCATCGAACCAGCGTCCGCCCCCGTGTACATGCTGGTGATCGAAGCAGGCCCAGAGCTGTCATCCAAGGCGCGGTGAACCTCAAACTGTCGCTTCAGCCGATCGCCGAGGGCGGGAAATCGTTCGAGGTACTCTTCAGGGCGAGCCGCCTCTTTTCTGCTCTCGCGCAGACAATACTCCTCGTAAATCAGGTCCAGCAGCAGGTCCGGATCAGATTCCAGAACCGGGGCCATCTGGAGATAATGTTCGACAAGGACCCGTTCGCCACGCAGCCAGCGCTCGCGGATATCGACGCGAACCAGCTCCGCGATCTGCCGAGGGGAATGTACCGCCAAGCTGGTCAGGAACTCGTGCAAGTCCGGTGCTTGCCCAGCCTGCCAGAGCCGCTCCAGGCGCTCGACGAGTTGCGCCCCTACCTCCGGCGGGGACGTTTCTGTTCGGGAGTGGGAGTTGCTTGCTGGATTCATGTTGCGTTATTGTATCCGCATCTCACAGAGCCCGAAGCACACTTCACAAGGCGACTCTCTCTGGATACGCTGACCGAGGCACTCTGGCTTTCGGATTGTCTCTTCACCCACCGCGCAAAGGAGCATGCTCATGCCCGCAGTACGTGCGTCCCTGCTGGGATTTATCCTCGTTCCCCTCACCTGGTCGGCGGTCCACGCGGACGATGCGGCAAGCGCTCGGATGATCGTGGAGCGGGCTATCAAGGCCAGCGGCGACCTGGAGAAATACGCCAAGTTCTCCGGCGTCACGGTCAAGGGCAAGGGAACCATTCACATCATGGGCATGATGATACCCTTTACGATGGACTTGCGATATCAGCTCCCCGACAAGTCCCGAAGCACGATCGATGCGGAGATCATGGGCCAGAAGCTTACCATCGTCAACGTCCTGGATGGCGAAAAGGGTTGGGTCAAGATTGCCGACGCCGTCAACGACATGAGCGAAGATCAAGTTGCGGAGGCAAAGGATCAGCTCTACGCCCTTACCGTCACGGGTCTGCTCGGGCTTCGGGATAAGGGCTTCAAGTTGGCGACACTCGGAGAGGCAAACATTGATGGTCGACCAGCCCTTGGTGTCCGCGTCTCGCGAGAAGGAAAGCCAGAAATGAGCCTGTGGTTTGACAAGGAATCGAATTTGCTAGCCAAGAGCCAGATGCGCATCAAGGACGGCATGACGGGAATGGAAGTGGAGGAAGCAACCTTCTACCTCGATTATCAGCTCATCGACGGCGTGAAATCGGCACGAAGACTCAAGGTAGTTCGCGACGGCAATCCGTTCCTGGAAGCCGAGGTGGAATCCACGGATACCGTAGAGAAGCAGGAAGCTGGGCTGTTTACCAAGCCCTGAACCTGGCACTCAAAGCACTGACGAGCCCAGGGGCATGGCATGCAGACGCCCCTAAGTCCCTGCAGTCTGCTTCGAAGAGCTTCGGTAACGGAGCTAGGTCAGGCTGAGAGCCCCGTCGCCGCAAAAGTCGGGATTGCCGAAGCGATTCAACCGATGGCCGAACCCGTGTGCGAGGGCCATCAACAGCCGATTGTGCGGGACCCGCCTCAGCTTCAAGGAGCGTCCCATTGTAAAGTCGAGGCCGTTGCCGAGCAGAACAAAGGGCGTGTTGTCGAGCGTGTGAGAGCTTCCCTTGCCGAGCTCGTTGGTCCATACGATGAGGGAGTTGTCGAGCAGCGTTCCCTCTCCCCCAGGTTCAGGGGTTTCGGCCAATCGCTGGGCCAGGTAGGCCATTTGCTCACAAAACCAGCGATTGATTCTGGTGAGCTTCTCCATGGCCTTGGTATTGGAATCAGGCTCATGGGAAAGCTCGTGGTGCCCCTCGTTGATCCCTAGCCAACGCATCTTGGCCTGGCCGACCGAGTTGGTGTACTGCAAGGTAGCGACACGGGCGAAGTCATTGACGAAGCTGTTGACCATGAGGTCGATCTGCATCTTGCTCAAGCGCGGCAGGTTGTCGTTCTCCTCGCGGACGCCAGGCTCTAGCTCGGGGACTTTATGCCCCGCCTTCGCCTCTGCATCGGCATGGAGTTCGAGTTCCATTTCCCGAACGAAGCCTGCGTGGTCTTCCAACAGCTTGCGATCCGCGGAGCTTACCACGCCACTGATCTTCTTCAAATCGTTCTTCACGTCATCCAGCACGCTCGCAAGGACAGCGCGATCCTTCATTCGACCGTAGAGCTTGTTGAACATCTGGTACGGATCGTCGATCGGCGTTACAGGCTTGTTCGGACCAGCGTAGACCATTCGAGTCCAGGTATCTGCCCGTTCCGGAACCATCACGCCGAATTCGAGCGAGCCAAACCGCGTCCGCGTGGCGGGGTCTTTCTGCAGGTAGTTCTTGATCTCCTGATCAATGGAGACGCCACTGGCCCAACCCGCGGGGGTATGCGATCCCCCCTGGATATTCCCCGGGAACAATTCCACGCCGGTCAGGAGACAGCCAATTCCGCGCATGTGGTTGTCCCCGTCGCCGCGCACCTTGTCACAGATGCCATGGAGGATAAGGAGCCGCTTCTTGAAGGGCTCGAGCGGCTCCAGGCTTTCCTTCAGAGCAAACTTGTCGCCTTCCTCCGCAGGCCAGAAGGTCTCGGGTACAACGCCGTTCGGACTGAAGATGATGATGAGCCGCTGCTTCCGGCGAGTCTGGTTGGCAAAGCCAAGACTCGGCAGGTTCAAGATGAAGGGCAATGACGCGGCGCCCAGACCAAGATTGCGAATGAAGTCCCGGCGAGTTGAGGCATGCGGCATGTAAGGCCTCCGCAAGTGGAAAGTCAGTAAACGTGTCTTCCAACCTCTGAGATTTCAGTCCTTCAACGCTTGTTCGGCAATGTGGCGGCCGACTGCTGTTCGCGACTAGCAAGGGCGGTCGCGGCCATGACCTCGACGGCGAGCCTCCTGATGTTGAACTTCTCCCGTACAAACGCGAGCTTGAGCTCATTGGCGGTATCCGGACCAAAAGCACGGATCGGCTGCTGAGTCAGGTAGTGGCACATTTGTTCGACAAATGCAGCATGTGCTTCATCGCTGCCTGCCAGGTATTCACCCAACTGCCGCGCTCCAGTGAGCTTGATTAGGGCGCCGGAGCGTTGTCGGTAACTGCCGGTGGCATCCACCGGTTTGCCGTTGTCTGTATCGCGGTACCTACCCACGGCATCAAAATGCTCCAGGGTGAAGCCAAGGGGATTAATGATCCCATGACAACTCATGCAATTGCCAACCTGCGTTTGCAAGGCAACCCGCTCGCGTGTCGTCAGGGTCGGATGGAGTTCTGGAGCAAGCGGGGTTACTGCTTCTGCCGGCGGTCTAAGCGAGACCCCCAGCATCCCCCTGGCCAGAAAGACCCCCCGGTGAATGGGTGAACTTTCCGTTGCATGTGCAAAGCTGGTCATCAGGTACGGATGCGTGAGCACCCCAGCACGCTTGCCTGGGTCAAGCGAGACCGGCGTGAATCCCGAGTTCTCCGGCAGGTCCACGCCGTAAAACTTGGCGAGGCGCCCATTCATGAACACTTTGTCCGAGAGAAACAGGCGCTGAAAATCGGCATCCGAAGAATTGATCACTTCCTCGACTTGTAGTTCAAGGGATGTTCGGAGGTCAGCAAGAACTTGCTCATCGAACCCAGGGAACCTTTTAGGATCCTTCGAGAGGTCAAGCCCGTGGTCAGCCCTGGCCCAGGAGAGCAGCATGTCTCGAAGTTTCGTGCGAGCTCGAGGGTCGCCCAGCATGCGTTCGGCCTGCTTGCGCACCTGTTCTGGCGTCTTCAGCCCGCCGGTCTGAGCGGCTCGCAAGAGTTCCTGGTCCGGAATCGAATCCCAAAGCCCGAATGCGAGGCGTGATGCGACGTCGTATCCATCCGGCTGCACATTTAGCTCGCGAAAGAGAAAGTGCGGCGACTGCAGCGCAAGCAGCACCACGCGCTTTACGGCGACATCTGGGTCCTGATCAGACCCAAATTGACGTTCGATCGCTATCACCTGCTCCTGCGACAACGGTTTACGATACGCTCGCTCAACGAATTGCCGAGCGAAAGCCTGGAGCTTTTTGGTCCGCTCAGGTGACGCAATCGGCGCACTCCTGGCGTCGAAACTAATCCCAGCGGGATCGCCTGAGGCTGGCCGGGGATTTCGATCGGTCTGTCTCACGCCAGCCAGTTCGTCCAGGTGCGCTGCGACATAAGCCGTGGTTTCCAGATTAGCTTCAGTCACGGCTGCATGCCATTCCTTGGAGATGCTCGTTGCACGCTCCCACCCAGCGCTGCGGTCGTCGGGCGGAAACGAGGCTGAGCAGACCCAAATCTCGGGCCCTTGGTGCGGCATCAGGTTGCGCTCAGGGATAGGTTCGAGCACGCCCGCTGGGGGCCGCCAAAGCAAGACGATGCTGGCCTGGGCAGAAGGCGGTTTCGACTTCTGGTTTTTCGAATCATCGACGCCTTGCTTGGCTTTGGAGAACTCCAGGCGCAAGGGGTAGGCTCTGCCGGCGATCAGGTAGAGGTTCGCCTTGTACTCCGTGTCGGAACCCGATTTCACCCAGGCATCAATGACTGGATTGATCAGATCGTTGACCCAGAGACGAGCCGCATGTTCTGTGCGAATGACGAACTGATACTCGCCGGTACGATTGGCGATGACTGAGCCATTCCAACGGATAGAGAACTCGGGGGTTCGATTTTTTCCGGTGTGGGAGCATCGGCGCCAAAGTCGAAACTCACCTGCGGGTCTATGCGTTCCAGCACCCGAGTGCGCGGCGAAATGCGCCGCCCGCTGAAGTACTCTCCCCTGAGCCCACGCTCATCGGACCATTTGAACGTCGCTCGAAAGCCACCGACCAGATCCGCTACCGACTGGCGGTATTGCTTGACGGTCAGCCGCGAAAGTTCAATTCGAGCGGGACGGTTGCGTTCCCTGGCAACTGGAGAGTAGAAGGCGTCATGTACGTAGCCAGCAACGGCCCTTGCGTCTTCAAGTGATAGTGTGTTCGGCCGGTCCTCTGGCATGGTCTTGCGGATGACTTCGGCCAGTTCCGCCACCGAAAGCACTCCCTCGAGTGGCTGGGCATACTTCTTGGTGCCCTCTCCCTTAACGCCGTGACACTTCGCACAACTAGTCTGATAGATCTTGGCTCCCTCCGAGTCCGCTGCAGGAGCAAGCTCTGCGAAAGCCGATAGAGATGCGATCAAAGCCAGGACGAGCAGCCGCCCGAAGGGGTGGGGATCCACGATAATCAACGGCATGTAGCACCTCGGGAGGCGTAACAAAGCACGGGCGGGCGGCGGTAGGACCAAGTGCCGAAGACGTAGTTAGTTTCGCCCGTGTGGAACTCTGGGTCAAGCCCCGGCATTCCAGGTGCCGACGTAAGCCCAGCCCGAGTCTGCTGAGGGTAGCAACGACCCAGCTGCAAAACCGGCAAAACAGGCTTCACCGGACACGAGATCCCAGCATTTGATGGCGATCAAAGATAATGTCAGAATAGCACTTACGACAGCCCGACTCGCCTTCCACAATTCGACGCTGACAGCGAGCGAACTCGAACCGACAAGCCCTTGCAAATCGATCGTCTCCATCTATAATTCACGATGCCTAAGCGGGTGTAGCTCAGTGGTAGAGCGCCACGTTGCCAACGTGGCTGTCGTGGGTTCGAGCCCCATCACCCGCTCTTTTCACCGGCCGAGAAAGCCAAGCAGCCGAATGCTTGCCTTTCCCGGCCTTCTTTCTTGGCACGCAACCGGAGAGGACTGCCATGCCAGACCAGCCCCTCAACGAAGGAATGCCCGAGTCCACGCCCCCCGCTGAGACCGAATCTACAGGTGTAGCTGTGGCCGAGGGACAGGCGGCCAGCGATGACAAGCCCAAGCCGCTTAACCAGACGGTCGAGATCAAGGATGTGGGGCCCTGCAAGAAGCACGTTAAGGTCGCCATTGCGAGGGAAGACATCGACCAGCGGCTGAACGAGAGATTCAGCGAGATGATGGTCGATTCCTTCGTGCCAGGTTACCGCCCTGGCAAGGCGCCTCGCAAACTGGTCGAGAAGCGTTACGGCAAGGAAGTCAGTGAACAGCTCAAGGCCCAGCTCTTGCTCCAAAGCCTCGAGCAGCTCGCGGAAGACTACAAGCTCAATCCCATCGCTCAGCCCAACCTTGATCCTTTCAAGGTCGAACTTCCCAAGTCGGGTCCGCTCGAATACGAGTTTGACATCGAGGTCGCTCCGGAGTTCGAGCTGCCCGAATACAAGGGGATTCGACTCAAAAGGCCCGTTCGAGAGATCAGCGACGAGGACGTTGATAAGGGGATCGCGCGCTTTCTCCGCGCATACGGCAAGCAAGTCCCGAAGGACGGCCCAGCGGCGCTTGGAGATGTTCTGCTGACCGACATTCACTTCGAGCTTAAGGGTAGGGCCATCAGCGATGCGAAGGACGTGCAGGTGCAACTTGATCCGCAGCTAACGTTCAAGGATGGCGTGGTCCCCGACTTTGGCAAGCAAATGGTCGGGGTGAAGCCGGGGGAGTCGCGGCGAGTCACTGTTCACCTTGCTCCCAATCTCTCCGACCAGTCTCTCCGTGGCTCCCAGGTCGAAGCCGATTTCCGCGTCAAGCAAGTCTTCGCCATTGAGCTTCCTGAGGTCACGGATGAGTTCTGCCAGGGACTCGGGCTCATGTCGGCAGAGTCGCTCAGGACGGGCATTCGTCTGGCCCTCGAACGGCAGCTCCAGTACGAGCAACGACGGGCAGCACGGGCACAATTCCTCCAAATGGTCGGCGCAGCAGCGAGCTGGGAGTTGCCGCGGG
>Ga0073934_10009407_pt1 | contig 12553 bp, 11 predicted proteins | sample LarsenN4metaG_FD_76834 | JGI IMG/M metagenome (GOLD analysis project Ga0073934, IMG submission 76834) | Hot spring sediment bacterial and archeal communities from British Columbia, Canada, to study Microbial Dark Matter (Phase II) - Larsen... ... | reverse complement strand
CCCGCGCCGCATTGCGGCGCATGCGCCGTCGCCCCACGCTGGTGATGGCCTTTTGGAAACAGGCCGAATTGTTCTAACTGTCACTATATTATGTAATTCTCTTTAGGGTGAATATGGGGGTGTCTCCTTTCTGCCTCTAGCTAGGCAGGCCTTCTGGGAGACACCCTCTTTCTTCTTTCCCCAACTTTCAACAGAAAATCTTACAGACAGAAAAAAGGGATTCAACTGCGTGGATGTGAGTCGCGAGACGCCAGTTTGCTGCGGAATCGGCGGGCCACGATCACGGTCAGCCAACGTCTCAGGAAGTCCGGCACCAACGCAATTCCCAAGACATACAGCCGATATCGCCAGCCGGGGACCACAATCAATTGATTGCGCTCCAAGCCTCGCAGCGAAGCTTCCACCACCGCTTCCGACGTCATCCACCATGAAGCGGGAACCACTTTCCGGTCAACGCCCATGACGTCGTGAAACTCGGTGACCGTGAAACCCGGACACAGGGCCTGGACTCGGATCGGGGCTCCGCACATCTTCAGTTCCACCGCGAGCGACTCCGTGAAGCTGTTCATCCAGGCCTTGGTGGCGCTATATGTCGTATTCCAGGGACTCTGGGAGAACGCCGCGCACGAGGAGACATTCACGATGTTGCCCTTTCCCCGCTCGATCATTCCCCGGAGAGCTACATGCGTGAGACGCACCGTGGCGAGGATATGGAGGCGGTGCATTTCGTCTTGCCGCCCGAGATCCGATTCGTGAAAAAGCCCGCGCATTCCGAAGCCGGCATTGTTCACCAGAAACGCCAGGTCTTTTGCAGCGGCAAGGCGATTCTCCACGGTTCGCAAGTCGGCGTCTTTCGCCAAGTCGGCCGCCAGCACTCCGGCCCGGACCGAGTGCTGCCGCTCCAGTTCACGCGCCAGAGCTTCGAGACGCTCCCGGCGCCTCGCCACTAGGAGCAAATCGTAGCCCAGTGCCGCGAGTCTTCGGGCAAAGACCGCGCCGATGCCGCTCGACGCGCCGGTTACCACCGCCAAGCCCTTGCCCTCACTCATTCCGTCCCCCAAACGCGCATGGTGTGCAGGCTCTCGCTACGGTGCTCCCTTTTTGAGCAACGCGATCTGGCCGGCATGATAGAGCGCGTGCTGGACCGCGCCGTGGAGCATGAAGTACACGCCGTAACCCGTTCCGGGAACGGGCTCGCCGAGCTGGCGATCGGCGAGCCGGGCGACGGCTTGCTGGAGTTGCTCGTGCCCGCGCCGGAACTCCGTGAACGCTTCCTTCCACGCTTCCTCGCTCGTGTCGCACACGGGGGGCCAGTCCTGTTCCGGCGGTAGATCCGCGACGACTTCACCGGAAAGTCTTCGCCGCACCGCCGACTCCCACACGCCGATATGAAGCACGATCTCCCAGATATTGTGCGCGCCGGCCATCGGCCGCGCGAGCGCCGCAGGCGCGCTCACCCTTTCCAAAAGCTCATCCAACGCGGGCCCGTGCCAGGCCTTGCCCTCGTGTGCACGGCGCAACTGGTCGGCGATTCTCTCGACCTCGCTCATGCGTTCCTCCGTCTCTAGGGGGAATGATTATACATGCGAACGATCGCCGACCCACGCGGCCTCCCCGCCTGCTATAATGGGCCGAGCATCTGCCGAAAACACACTCCCGTGAGGTGCCGTTATGACCAAAAACGATTTCTACGAACTGGTGATGGAAGCATACAAACCTGCCGAAACGCTGATCCGCATGGTGCCGGCCGACAAGCTCGATTGGCGGCCCGGGCCCAGCTTCATGAGCCTGGGCCAACTTATCAGCCACCTTACCGAACCGCTTGCCGATGGCGTGCAGTGTCTGGTCACCAACCAATGGCCCTTCACACCGGAACAAATGGTGGAAGGAATGAAAATGGAGAACATGCCCTCGTGCGGCGTGGAGCAAGCGGTCGAAAGGCTGCAAAAAGACAAGGCCGCCTTGCGCGAGGTTCTCGCGAGCCTGAGCGAGGATGAATTCACTCAGAAAATCGTATCCGCGCCCTGGGGCTGGCAAGGGAAGCTCGAGAAGATGGCGGTGCTCTTCCGCGAGCACTTTACCAATCACAAGATACAGCTCTTCACTTACTTAAAGCTGCTGGGACTGCCGGTCAATACAGAAACGCTCTACGGCGCGTAATCAGCACGGGCCAACGGCCTGGGAAGCTGGGAGAACCCTAATCATCTTTGAGCGGAGGATGAAGGGGACGAGGCCGCCGACGGCCGAGTAGCCTCAGGTCATTCTCCGCCAGATACACCACTCGCCCGCCGCATCGCTTGCAGCGGCGCAGCAACCTGTCGAAGACCAACTCGCCGCAATACGGGCAAGCCGTGTGCTGGTAGGCACTACGAAGATTGCGGTTTGGCCTCATGAATGCCCCCCTCACGCGACGGCCGCTCGCCTGCGCCGTCAAGACCCCTGCCCCACTCAAATGGATGCGGCAGGTCGCCTGGAAAGTTGCATCTGATCCTGACGCCCCAGGCCGCGCACCCACGTCGAGCCCACCATCTACTCATTAGAAGGATCGGGTGGCTGCGGGCGGGACCAAGGAGCTTTGCGTCTGTTCGCAGCAGGTTGGCGTCACGAAGCTCAGGGGAGAATTCGCCAGACTAGGGGGGTGGGATCAGTTCAAGAACTCCAGTCCCGCGTCGGTGGGAGCCTCCACCGCCTCGGTTTGCACCCATACGACGCGCGCATACCCCAGCCGAAAGTCCTCAACTCCATAGACGTAAACGATCTGGCCCGGACTCAGGGGACGAGAAGGCTCGACCGGGACGTCAGTGCGGATGCGCAGCCCGTGGTCCGAAACATTGACGGTATGAGCGGGCTGCTCGAATTCCAGGCCGTGCGACTTCCCGAGCAAGGTGAGTTCGATCTTCTGCGGCCTTCGTTCGGATCGGCGTGTGTATTCGTAGGCAGTAGTTCCCATGGACCAGCTCGTCGCTACAAGAATCGTACCTGCCTTAATGCTACGAGCCCGCGAGATGAAAAACAAGACCGCTTCCGACACCGTTACTCCGTCAGCAATTGCCGGGGATCACGGCTGAGTTCCCGCCGTGTGACTCTGCGCGGAACCGGCCGCCAGCTTCCTGCACGCCAACAGATCGAGGAGCCATCGCTTGCGCGCCTCCAGTTGTCGCGCGCACGAGGACACGAGCCCGCATCAGGGGGCAGAACCGCGACATCGATTCATGGGGTGGTCAGATGATCGAGTGATCGTAGCATGAGATTGTCGGAGACGCGCACAAGTATGGGCCGAAGGCTCGCCCCGACAAGACTGGGCAGCCGGTCTAAGGCGTTTTCAATTCGGCCAGGATTTCCTTCGTCCACTTCAAGTATTCCGGACGCCGGTTGAACTGTTCGGCACGGAAAATACGAAGTCCGTTGGTCTTCCCTGCCTTGAGGTGTTTTACATAGACACCCAGGATGTACTTGAAGTCGCTCTCGCTGAGCCAGGACTTTTCTTTATCGCGGCCGCTGTTCAAGTAGAGGCCAGTAATAATCGGTTTCCCCACGACCTTCTGCTCGGCCCGGGTGAGGTATTCCTCCGCCTTGCGGACTTCCCGGTCATCCCAGATGTTGAACATATAGGCGTCGTGGTCGAAGTCGTAGGGCTTGTCCAGATCGCCGTTGTCGGGGTAGAGCGGCACCCAGATAGGCAACGCGGGATTGATCGCCCTCATCCGCGCCGTAATCTCATCCCACTGCTGGCGGGTCTTCCCGCCCTCTTCGAGTTCGCCGTAGTAGTCGTTCAGATAAACGCCGATGATTTCCGGATGCTCGCGGGAGAGCTGAGCAAGCCATTCGGCATGTTTCAGGCATGCCTCATACGGCCATCCCCACTGCTTACGGTCGATCTTGCCCACAACGTATTTCATCCCGGAAATCTCGAGCGCCCGGAACATCATCGTGTCCTTCCATTCGCTGCGACCGTCATAAGGCCCGTCGTGCGCCCAGAGCGTGTTGAAACCGAGTTCGCGCACGATGGGCGCAAGGTCTATCTTCGCGTCGTGCTCCCAGACACAGATCAGTGGCCCGGCCGGCACGTTCGCCTTTTCCGCCGCCCGGCCCTGCCATCCCGCCGCGCCCAGCCACAGCGGGATGAGCAACGCAGCCCGCACCCAGCGTGTGCCCGTCAGGCCGTAGAACACAAGCAGTCTCTGATTCATGGCGTGATCCTCCGATTAGTCAGCTTCGGAACGTTTCTCCGCACCGGTCTAATTCCTGCCGGTGACCTTCTTGATGTAGCTCGTCTCCTTCGGATCGAAGGCTGTGCCGTCCTTGCGCAGGATATCGTGGAACCACACCGCGGGCTCAGCGGTATAAGGTTTCTTCCACGAATCCCACGGGTAGATCGTCTGCGTTTTTCCCGCCACCAGGCCCCAGTTGTAGGCGCCGATCTTCTCTTTTTTCAGGAAGCCCAGGAGGGGATCAAACGTGCTCTTCGCCTGACGATTCATATACTCGGTGCAAAGCAGCGGACGGCCGAAACGCTTCAGGGCCTCGACTTGTTTCCTGGTCACCTGGATGGGCGTGTAGCTGTGGAAGCTGATGACGTCGGATTCCTCGAGCATGTACTTCTCGATGGCCGGCATGCGATCTGGGTCCGACCAGTTCCCGTGCCAGACGCCCGCCGTCAGGGGCTGCGACGGATTCACGCTGCGGGCCCAGGCGAACGCTTTCTTGAGCAGCGCGAGTGCAAGCTCCGGCTTGTCCTTGGGCTCGCCCGGATAGCTTGCCGCATTGGCATTGTCGGGCTCATTGAAGAGGTCCCAGGCGATGACGCGCCGGTCGTTGCGGTAGCGGGTGGCGACGCCCACGACATATCCCTCGAGCTCGTCGTGGCGTGCGGGATCTTTGAGGATTTCAGCGCCCGGACTCTGCACCCAGCCGGAGTTGTGTGTGCGCGGCTTTGGGTCGCGCTGGCGGCCCAGTTGGGGATTAGGGTCCCAAACTCCATCGAGCAGAACGAACATGACGCTGATGCCGTGCCGCTCGGCCGTTGCGAGGAATTGGTCCATGCGCTTCTGGAATCCTTCCGGGTCTTGCTGCCAGAGAAGGTGGTGCAGGAAGACGCGCATGCTGTTGAAGCCGAGTTGCGCGGCCCAGCCGAGCTCACGGTCCATGGTGGCAAGATCGAAGGTCTCCGCCTGCCACATCTCGAGCTGATTGATGGCCGTGCTGGGGGTGAAATTGGCCCCCACAAGCCAGGGCTGCTGGCTGTACCAGGCGTTGGCCTTCTCCGTCGACCAGCGAGATTGGGCCGCGGCTGGCGCGGTGCACATGATCAGGACGCCCGTCAAAATGAGTGGAGCAATGTATGCCGATCGTTTCATGGACAGACCTCCGTTATGGCCTCTGGAATCGTCGAGCACCACCGAGCGAAACCGGAAACTCACGTTCAATCGACCGCGACAAACGTTACACATACCGGTGACGGTACTTCGATTACCTGCCCCGTCCCTTTCAAGCGTCCCGTCTGAGGATCAATCCGGAAAACCACCAGGCTATTGGAATTCTGGTTGGCGGCGATAAGGTGCAAGCCCGTTGGATCGATGGCGAAGTTGCGCGGCGTTTTCCCCTCTGTCGGCACGTGTTCGATCGGCGAGAGCGTCCCCTTCTGCGCGTCGATCGCGAACACCGCAATGCTGTCGTGGCCACGGTTCGAGGCGTAGAGGAATCTGCCGGAAGGATGCACTGCCACCTCAGCATCATCGTTCTGGCCGTGGAAATCCGCTGGCAGCGTGGAGATCGTCTGCAACTCCTGGAGTGCGCCGCGGGCCGCGTTGTAGGAAAACACCGTGACGCTCGAACCCATTTCGTTGATCACATAAATGAACTTGCCGTTCGAAGCGAATGCAAAGTGCCGCGGCCCGGCGCCGGGAGAAACCTGGGCAGCCGGCGGATCGTTTGCGGCGAGGGTTCCCCGGGCAGCGTCGAAGTGGTAAACGAGCAAGCGATCCAGCCCCAAGTCGGCCGCGAGAACGAAGCGATTGTCCGGCGACGTCTCGATCGCGTGCGCGTGCGCTCCCTCCTGGCGGTCGGGATCCATGCTGTGCCCACGATGCCGGACAAAAGCCGTGGCTTCGCCCAGCCCCCCGTCCGCGAGCACCGGAAAGACCGCCACACTGCCGCCGCCGTAGTTCGCGACGAGAACGTGTTTCGCTGTCCTATCGAGCGAGACGTGGCAGGGTCCCGAGCCGCGCGATGAAACCTGGTTCAGGAAAGTGAGCTTTCCGGTTTCCCGGTCGATCGCGAAGGCGCTCACAGCGCCGCTTTTCTGGCCTGCGAAGGCGCCCACCTCGTTCACCGCATACAGAAATCGACCGCTCGGATCGACAGTCAGGAATGATGGATTCGCTGTCTCCGCGGCCAAACCGAGCAGAGTGAGGCGGCCCGTGCGGGAATCGAAGCGATAAGCGTAAATGCCTTGGCTCTGCGGCCCGGTGTAGGTGCCGACGCACACCAGATATGCGTGCGTAGCTTGATCCTTTTCGGCTGCCGTCGCCGCCGGAAACCAGACCGGCAGCGGCGACAACACAGCCAATACCATGGCGAGAGTGCGACGCTTTCGCAAGTGTCTCTCGGCAAGAGAGCGATACCACGGCGCTGCTGCACGGACGGCAGCGCCCTCCCGCTCAGAACCTCACCGTCTGCAGGTACTGCGCGCTCTTCTTGATTCCTTCCGGCGCGGTCTCGCTCTCGTCCTCGACGTAATAATGCGTCACGCCCACGTCCGCGGCCGCCGCCAGCGTCTTGGGCCAGTCGATCTTGCCCTCTCCCAGAGGCACGATGGTGCTATCCGGCAATTCCCCAAACCCCGTGGGAGACTCCTTTGCGATGTCTTTCATGTGCACGAGCCTGAACCGGCCGGGATACTTCCGCAGATAGTCCTGCGGCAGCAGTCCGACCTTCGCCACGAAGTAGAGATCGAGTTGAAAGTCTACCAGCTTGGGATCGGACTCCTGAATGAAGATGTCCATGGCTGTCGTGTTGCCGATGGGTTTGAATTCCGCGTCATGATTGTGGAAACCGAACCGAAAGCCGGCGGCCTGGAGCTTCTTGCCCCAGGCGTTGAATTCCACGGCGATGCGCTTGCAGCCTTCCGCGTCCTGGCGTCGCGATTCCTGGACCCAGGGCGTGATGACGAAGTCGGGCTTGAAGATTTTCGCCTCGGCAATGATCTCGTCGAGCTTGTCACGGAAGCGGTTATCGTCGCCAGAGTGCATGCTCGTGCACTTCAGGCCCGCCCGATCGAGTTCTTTCTTGAAGTCGGCCGCGCTCATCTTGTAGAAGCCCGCCGTCTCGACGTCGGTATAACCCGCGTCGCGGATGAGCTTAAGCGACCCCGGCACGTCCTTGGCCAGTTCGTGCCGCAGGCTGTAAAGCTGGATGCCCAGCGGGGCGGTAAAGCTGCGATGATGCGCGGGCACGGGCGCCCCCGCGGCCAGCCGCGAGAATCGCGTCCCCACCATCGCCGCCCCCATCGTCCCTATGAATGCGCGTCGTGAAGTCATGGTCCTACCCTCCCTGGTCCGATCACCGTGAAAGTGTCGTGGCAATCGCCCAGATTATGCCACAGTCCGATTTTGGATTTGTGATTTCCCGCGAACAATACGCCGGATTAAGCGGCGCTTTTCACCACCTGAATTCGGAAAACGCATTTCTGCCCGCCACGCAGAACGGACTCTTCGATCTCCGCGTCCACGGGCTGCCCCAGAAGGCGGGCGGCGTGAACTGTTCGTCGACGAACGCGCAGGTGCAGTGATCGGACTTATCCACCACGCGGATTCTTCCCGCTGCCGCGTCGTATTCGGCGCTCTTGGCCCAGCGCTTTTGAATCTCTGCGAGAAAGCCTCGGGGATCGCCCTTGAATTTCCCGGTCAGGTCCATGAACAGCTTGGCGCATTCCCGGCCCATGCTCTCAAAGACCTTCTTCCTGGTGCGCTCATCCAGGTTGTCGCTGAGAATGCCCACAAGTTTCGCGAAGCGTTTTCGCATGAAATCCAGCTTCCACTTCAACGCCTCGATGTCCTCGTTGCGCTTCTCCTCCCCGCGTGCTGGATCTTCCGCCCCCAGGATTAAGGCCGCACAGGAGCAGGTCCCCAAGGTGCATAATGTCTTGATGAACTCGTCTCTCGTCATCGCCTGACTCCATTCGACTTCGCAAATTGGCTCAAATCGACCGTTCCTGGGTCCCGATCCAGGTCAGGTCAGCAATTGGCGGGCCGCAGGATTCCCAGGTAGGCCGGATTGTTGGACTCTCTGTCCGCGGTCAGAATGTCACTCTCGGCTTTCGCCCATTGCCGCGCGACGACTTTCCGAGCGGTAGCGCAACTTCCGCTCTTTGAAGTTGCGGCCCTTAACGCCTTGCAGAAGGGAAAGCCGCAAGATTTGAAGAACGAATCTTCCGATACCCGCTACGGGTGCTCCACTTGGACCAAGCCGTTGCAGTTCGAGGGGGCGGTCTTGGCGGCCTTCAAATCGAAGGGCACGGAGAATTCCTTCTCGATTCTCTCGCGGTAGCAGGGGCCGGAGTTGTAGGTGCAGAAGGGGTAGACCATGCCGTCGGGCGCGGAGTAATGGATCACGCAGCGCTTGAGGCGCTCGATGTCGTAGTTATAGGCGTCCATGAAGTGCATGCCGGCGACGAGCAGAGTCTTATAGGTGAACGAGCCGTCGCCCTGGCCGCGCCCGTAGCGGTGGTCGGTCATGCCCTGGAGGGTTTGGAGGAAGCGCTCGAAGGTGAGGCCCGGCGGCGCGAACTGGGGCCGGAAGTGGCGGCGCAGTTTCTGCCAGGCGTTGATTTTGGTGAAGAGTTTGATTCTCGCGCCCGCCGCGTCGCGCGCGAGCATATCGATCTCGCGCAACATAGCTGGCATATCGAAGAACTTAGTGATCGGCACGGCCTTCTTCGAGACCGGATCGACGTAGAGGTAAGTTCCCATCGCGCAGTGCGGATGCGAGGTGAGGTTCGGCCGGTTGAAATTCTGGAGCCCCGTGAGCAGCTTCGAGAACGGTGAAGTGCAGGAAAGCGGGAACCAGTCGTCATATTTGTCTGTGAGGCCGGTCTGGTCGGCGACGCAGTGCGCGAGGTCGGATTGCGTGAAGCGCTTGGCTTCGAGTTCGCGGCGGTTGATGCGGCCGGTGAAGCAGACAGGCTGAAAGCTGAAGCCGCTCACAGTGTCGATGTTGTCGATGGCGAGGCGAATCATCGCACCGATTTCATGATCGTTGACGCCTTTGACGATGGTTGGAACAAAGACAATCTTTAGTCCTGCCTTACGACAGTTCTCAATCGCCGCCAATTTCTTCTCGAGCAGTCGGACGCCGCGCGTGCGCAGATAGACCTCATCCGTGACGCCGTCGAATTGCAGGTAGAGCGTGTGCAGGCCAGCATCCTTCGAGGCGAGCGCGAATTCGAGGTCGGCGAACAGGATGCCGTTCGTCGCGCATTGGATGTGCGTGAAGCCCATTTCGGTCGCCATGCGCAGCACGTCGTGGAAGCGCGGGTAGATGGTGGGCTCGCCGCCGGAGAATTGCACCACGCGGTTGGGCACGGGCCGCTGGTCCCGCAACGTTTGGAGCATGCCGCGTAACTGCTCGAACGATGGCTCGTAGAGATAGCCCTGCACGTTGGCGTTGGCGAAGCAGACCGGGCAGGTCAGGTTGCAGCGGTTTGTCAGATCGACGTTTGAGAGCACCGTGTGCGAGGTGTGGAGTGAACAGAGCCCGCAATCGTCCGGGCACTTGACAGCGTCGGGGAGTTGCGGGTTTTCGAGGCCGCGATTGTCACCGAATTCGAATTCCTCCATCTTCAGATACAGCCGCGCGTCGGAATAAATCTTGTCGCGGAAGTCGCCGTGTGCGGCGCAGGTCTTCTCCATGTAGACGGCGCCGCTCTCCTCGAACAGGCGCGCGTCAATCACCTGGAGGCATTCCGGGCAGAGTGACTCGGTCCACTTCGGCAAGCCCTTGGCTAGCGGCTTGATCGTGCTGCCTGTGAAAGTTGTCTTGGGCTGAATGACCTCAAATTCGGTCTTGGAGCGCGACGCGGTCTTCGGCTCGATGGTCAGAATCCCCATGCTTCCCCCAAGTCAGTCAGGTGTGACAAAACAACTACACACACCACAGAGTGTGGTGAAAAACGAAGCCAAGAATGGTGAGCTAGACGGGTCCGGCAAGCAGCGAGGGACATGCTCGAACCGCACCTATCGTGGGACGGGAGGCGAGGCGATGGCAATGGCGTGGTTTCGAATCGGGAATGGGTGCAGCGAACGGTAGAAAATCCGGGCCGAATGGGGAATGACAAAGTGTTGATTAGAAAACACTTAGCGACAATTTGTCCTATTCAGGCTCGGCGGCGATGAACCTCTCAAGCAGCGCTATTCTCCAATGGAACGAGCTATCACGGAATTCAATCCGTCTTGTGGGCTCACCCCTCAAACTTCAAAACCTTCCAACCCATCATCTCGCGATTGCCCCCGTACTTCGGGTCGCCAAAGAACCCTTCGATAGTATGCTGCCGCACAAGCTGGAAGAACTCACGGCCGCTCGTGCCGCCTTCGCGGAGGTCGTCCTTTTCCAGCTTCTCGAGGATCTTTGTCTGTGCGACGAAGTCGAGTTCGGCAAATCTCCGCACGCCCACTTCGCGGGTGAGGGCCGCCAGCCGCTTCAGTCCGGCCTCGTAAACAGGACGGTATTCCTTCAAATCCCCTGCCAAGCCAAGGTCGATGTAGTGGACAACGCCGGCCCACCTGCCTCCGGGATCCTCGTCGGCGGGGATGATTTGTTCACAGATGGCTTCAATGGTGGAGGCTTGGCCAGGCGCAAGGTATTTGAACTCGAGCGGTTTGCTTGCCCTTGGCGCCTCGGGGTGAGATCCGTGATGCTGCGCGGCCGCCAACAGCTTTGCCCACGCGGGCGGCAGCGCAACGGCGCCCGCACAGATGGCGCAGCGGTGCAGGAACTCGCGGCGGCTCTCTCCCCCGGCCCTCTCCCCCTGGGAGGGGGTGGCCCGCCGTGGCGGGACGGGTGAGGGGATCGGAAGCTCAAGTTCGCTTGACGCCACTGTGCTGGTCCCCAGCGCACCGATTGTGTTCTTTCCGTTCATCCCCTCAAACCTCCGCCTTTCCAGCCGCGCACGACGTGGTCGCTCACCCAATAAGCCAGCGCCTGAATCGTCAGACTGGGATTCGACCCGCCGGCGTTGGTCATCAAGCTCCCATCGGCGAGGAAGACGTTTGGCACGTCGTGGACGCGCCCCGCGCGGTCGGCCACGGAGCTGCGCGGATCGGAGCCCATGCGGCAGCTCCCGCACTGATGCTGCCCGACGCCGCCCGCGTGCTCTGGAACGATCGGTCTTTTCACCGTGAACTTCGAGCCCGCTTCCTTCAGCAGCCGCTCGACCTGCCCCGACAGCCACTCCTGTTGCGGAGCGCTCCAGGCGTGCGTGCGATGCGTGATGCGCGCCACGGAGACGCCGTAGGCGTCGCGCACCTCGGGATCGAGGTCCACGCGGTTCCCCTCGCGCGGCATCCCGTGCACGCTGTAGTAGAGTCGGATGTGCTTCCAGAAGTAGCGCCGGTGGAAGTCCTTGAACTCGCGGCCCCAGGCTTTGACGCCTTCGGGCCGCGGCACGGTTGAGACCACGCGCAGCGGCAGCCGGCTGAAACTGTTGTACATCACGCCGCCCGCTTGCACCGGCGCGTTCTCGAATTGGAAATCCACGCTGCAACTCGGCCCCGGGCCTTGCGTGTCGCCGACCACTTCATCGAAGAACCCGAACACGGCGCTCGCGATGTCTTCGTGAATGTTCCGGCCCACCTGGTCGTGCTGGTTGCCGAGGCCATTGGGAAACCACTTCGGTTTCGAGTTGAGCAGCAGGCGCGGCGTTTCCGTCGCCGATGCCGCGACGACGATGACCTGGGCGCGCAGCTCCTGCCAGCGGCCCGCCGCATCGCGATAGATCACACCGTTCGGACGCCCGCGCGCGTCCACGGTGATTTCTCGGACAAACGTCTCCGGCCGTAGCACGCACAGGCCCGTTTTGATCGCTTCCGGAATGACGGTGACCGCGGTCGAGGATTTGGCGTCCACCTCGCAGCCGTAGCTCAGGCAATTCGGGCAGCGGATGCACGCGGGCCGCCCGCGATATTCCTGCGAGGTAATGGCGAGTGGCGGGTGGAACGGTTTCCAGCCCAGGCGCCGTGCGGCGGGAAAGAGCACTTCCGCTTCGCGATTGTCCGGCTGGGGCGGCATCGGGTAAGGCTTCGCGCGCGGCGGGCCGTAAGGTTCGCCGCAAACCCCCAGGTCGTATTCGGCCTTGTCGTAATACGGCTCGAGCTCGTCGTAAGTGAGAGGATAGTCTTCGACGGTGGATTTGGGTGGCACGCCGTAAAGGCTCTTCAATCGGAATGTGCCGGGATGGAACCGCCAGGCGAGCGCCTGATAACTGAGCGTGCCGCCGCCCACGCAGAAAGCGATGCTGCTGAATTCCCATTCGCGTGGGGTGACGACGCGGGCGGGCTGG
>Ga0073934_10009406_pt1 | contig 12555 bp, 9 predicted proteins | sample LarsenN4metaG_FD_76834 | JGI IMG/M metagenome (GOLD analysis project Ga0073934, IMG submission 76834) | Hot spring sediment bacterial and archeal communities from British Columbia, Canada, to study Microbial Dark Matter (Phase II) - Larsen... ... | reverse complement strand
TCGTTGAACTTGCGCACCGAGGTGGCGCAGGTCGGGGTATCCACCGACGGGAAAATATTGAGGATCTTCTTCTTGCCGGCGAAGGCGGCCAGGCCGACATCGGCCAGATCGCCATTGGTCAGGCTGAACGCCGGAGCCTTGTCGCCTTTGACCGGCAGGGCGCCGGCCACGTCTACAGCATTGCCACGCAGGGTAACGGTTGCCATCGGGTACTTCCTTTTCAAAAGAAGGGTGGGTGATCAGCTGAGTGTGGGGCATGTGCCGCAGAATTCAACCCTGTTGGCAACAAGGTTGGCCGCAACGGCCAGCGGCCGTCAGCACGGCAAACAGCCCTACTCGTGTTCCGGCAGCGACAGCCCCAGTTCGTCCAGCACCTCGCGCGCGGTGCGGAACGCTTCCACTGCTGCCGGCGCGCCGGCGTACACCGCACAGTGCAGCAGGGTTTCGCGGATTTCCACCAGGCTGGCGCCGTTGTTGATGGCGCCGCGGATATGGCCTTTCAGCTCCTGGCTGCGCCCCAGCGCCGCCAGCATCGCGCAGGTCAGCAGGCTGCGCGTTTTCAGCTCCAGTCCGTCGCGCTGCCAGGTGCTGCCCCAGGCGTGCTCGTTGAGCCAGTCCTGCAGCGGGCGGTTGAAGCCGTCGAGATCGCGCATCGCGCGGCTGGCGAAGGCCTCGCCCATCACCTGCGTGCGCCGTGCCAGCCCCTGCTGTTTGTCCTGTTCGCTCATTGCGCTCTCCTTGGCTTGCGGTATTCAGGTGTGGCTGCGTGTCGCCAGCGTGACGCCGGCCAGGATCAGCGTGATGCCGGCCAGGTGGTACAGCTGCAGCGCCTCGCCGAGGAACAGCATCGACAGCAAGGCGCCAAAGCCGGGCATCAGGTGGATGAACATGCCGGCCCGCGCCGCGCCGACGCGCGCCACACCCAGATTATAGAAATAGTAGGCCGCCACCGACGGCAGGGTGCCGACGTAGGCAAAGGTGGCCAGCGTGGCGGCGTTCAGCGGCGTGTGGCGGCCGCCGGCCAGCTCCCAGGCAAACAGCGGCGCGATGCCGGCAAGACCGATCGCCACCTGCAGCGTCAGCAGGCCGATGCGATCCAGCGCCGGCGGCATGCCGCGCAGCAGCAGCGTGTACAGCGCCCACGCCACCATCGCCAGGAACACCACCGCGTCGCCGCGGTTGATGTCGAGTGCGGCCAACCTGTGCCAGTCGCCGTGCGCCACCACCAGCAGCACGCCGGCAAAGGAAATCGCCACCGCCAGCGCCTGGCGACGGGCGATGGCCACGCCGAAGAACAGCGCGCCGAACAGCACGATCAGGATGGGGATGAAGGAATTGAGCAGCACCGCATTGGTGGCCGCGGTGTACTGCAGTCCCCAGTAGGCCAGCGAATTGAAGCCGGTGACGCCGAGCAACGCCAGTGCCAGCAGCCGGCGCCAGTACGGCAGCCACAGCGCGCGCTGGCGCCACGCCGGCGCGGCGCCGAACGGCAGCAGCAGGCACAGCGCGATGCTCCAGCGGGCGAAGGAAAGCGTCATCGGCGCCACGCTGGCGTGCATTGCGCGCGCCAGCACGAAGTTGCCGGACCAGAACAGCGCGGTCAGCGTCAGCAGCAGATAGGCCAGCCGCGGCGAGGGGAATGGTTTCGTCATAGCCTGCTACCTTGCCACGTTGGCCGCAAGCCTGACAAGCCGCGCCGCGGCAACAGACTGTTCATGAAAAAAAGCCGGGGCGTTGCCCCGGCCAGTCCCCTTCCCCAGGAGTACTTCTGCAATCGTCAGGCGCGCTGCACCTGCAGCTGGCGCACGGCAAAGCGTTGCGGTGTCAGCGAACCCAGCAGCATGCCCAGCGCGCTGAGCAGCAGGCCGGCCAGCTGCGGCGGCCAGAACGCGGCGTCGCTATAGCTCAGCTCCAGCGGGATCCAGCTGCCGACGCCGAGCAGGATCGCCAGCAGCGCGCCCTGCGTGGTGGCCCGCTTCCAGAACAGGCCGGCGGCCAGCGGCACCACCGCCGACACCAGCGTCACCTTGTAGGCATTGCCCACCATCTCGTAGATGGAGGCATCGGAATACAGCGCGAACAACGTGGTGCCGAACGCGCACACCAGGATGGCGGCACGGGTGGCGAGCAGGAACTCGCGGTCGCTCATCTTCGGGCGGAACTGCTTGAAGATGTTCTCGACGAAGATCACCGACGGTGCCAGCAGGGTGCCGGACGCGGTGGACATGATCGCCGACAGCAGCGCGCCGAAGAACATCACCTGCGCGAACAGCGGCGTTTCCTCCAGGATCATGCGCGGCAGAATCATCTGCGCATCCTCGGCCAGCCAGTGCTGCACCAGCTCCGGCTTGATCATCGACGCGGCGTAGATCAGGAAGATCGGCAGCATGCAGAACACCAGGTAGAACACGCCGCCGACCAGGGTGGCGCGCACCGCGATCTTCTCGCTCTTGGCCGACATCACGCGCTGGAACACGTCCTGCTGCGGGATGGAGCCCAGCATCATGGTCACCGCCGCGCCGATGAAGGCGACGATGTCGCGCGGCTCGGTGCTGGTGATGAAGGTGAACTTGCCGTCGCTGGCGGCCTTGGCGATCACCTTGTCGGCGCCGCCAGCCATGCCGCTGAACAGCCACACCAGATAGATCAGGCCGCCGGCGATGATGGTCATCTGGAAGAAGTCGGTCAGCGCCACCGACCACATGCCGCCGAACAGGGTGTACACCAGCACGATGGCGGAGCCGATCAGCATGCCCTGCGTGGTGCTGATGCTGCCGTCGGACAGCACGTTGAACACCACCCCCAGCGCGGTCAGCTGCGCCGCGATCCAGCCCAAATAGGACAGCATGATGGCGATACTGGTGATCACCTCCACCGTCGAGCCGTAGCGCTGGCGGAAGAAATCGCCCATGGTCAGCAGGTTGAGGCGGTACAGCGGACGGGCGAAGAAGATGCCGACCAGCATCAGGCAGCCGAAGGAGCCGAACGGATCCTCGATGATGCCGGCAAAGCCTTCCTCGATGAAGGTGGACGGAATGCCCAGCACCGCCTCGGAACCGAACCAGGTGGCAAACACCATCGCCGCCACGATGTGGAACGGCATGCTGCGGCCGCCGGCGGCGAAATCCTTCGCGTTGTGCACGCGGGTTGAGGCATAGAGGCCGATACCGACAGTAACGGCCAGATACAGAACGACGAACCAGACGAGCATTACTTCCGTCTCCTTAATCCTTGGTAGTGTTGTCAGAATGATGATCCCGCCCTGCGCAGCGCGTGCGGCACCGGCCCGGACCTCACCTTTGTTGTGCGGGCATTATAGCCAGCGCACCCCGTAAATGAGCAATTTTTTAAACACTTCGCCACAACAAAAAACAAAACCCCGACACCATCGCGGTATCGGGGTTTTGTGTCTCACCGGCGGTGCCCGCCAGAAAAATCCAGTTATTTCATCAAGTTATAGCTAGATAGTGCCACACAAAAGCAGGCATGGCGCCAGCACCATGCACGGCACTGGCTGTGGCCTATTGTGCCTCAATCATGCGTTTTACTGTCGTCAATTATGTTAAACAATGACAAGGTCAAATTGCGAGCCTGCTTAATGTCGCCTGCGTCGCCGTCACGCTGAAACGCTGCGTCTGGCCATCGAGCAGCACCTCGCCGCAGGCCAGCTGCGGATCGTGGGTGAAGAACAGGCGGCCGCCGGCGGCGGCCAAGCTTTGCAGCAGCGCGCGCTTCTCGTCGATCAGCAGCTCCGGGAAACGGTCGTAGCCCATGGTGATCGGCACGTGCACCCACGCCGCACCGGGAATCAGGTCGGCGGCAAACAGCAGCGGCCCGCCCGGCAGCGGGATTTCCACCAGCAGCATGCCGGGAGTGTGGCCGTTGGAGATGTGGAAGCGCCAGTCCGGCGGCAGGCAGGCCGGCGTCGCATCATCGACCAGCACCAGCCGACCGCTGGCCTCCAAGAGTGCGATCAGCTCCGGCACGAACGAGGCCTTGTCGCGCGGATGCGGATTCAGCGCCCGCTGCCACGCCTCGCGCCCGACCACGAACTGCGCGTTGGGGAACAGCAGCCGCGCCGGGCCGCCGTCCCACGCCGCCAGCAAGCCGCCGGCGTGGTCGAAGTGCAGGTGCGACAGCACCACCACGTCGATGTCGGCATCGCTTAACCCCTGCGCCGCCAGCGCGTCCAGCAGCACGTGCTCCGCCTCCACCACGCCGTAGCGTTCGCGCAGCTTGGGCTCGAAAAAGGCGCCGATACCGGTTTCCAGCAGGATGCGGTGGCCGTCGCCCTCTTCCACCAGCAGGCAGCGGCAGGCCAGCGCCACGCGGTTGGCCGCATCCGGCGCCAGCCAGCCGGCCCACACCGCGCGCGGCGCGTTGCCGAACATCGCGCCGCCGTCGAGTTGTTGTGAATTGCCGAGCAGGGAAGTCAGTGTACGCATCGCGGCAGGCTCCTGAAGTATAGGGTCGGTGGCAAAAACGCATTATCGAGCAAGTGCTTGGTTTTGTCATGCCGCCGGCCATTCGCCGGCGACGCAAGCGATGGCATAGAATCGCCTGTCTACTTTCCGCCACTCCATCGCCACCATGCGCAAAATCGTGATCGCCCCGGATTCATTCAAGGAAAGCCTGTCGGCGCGCGAAGTCGCCACCATCATCGCCCGCGGCCTGGCGCCGCTGCTGCCGCACACCGAGCTGCTGCGGCTGCCGGTCGCCGACGGCGGCGAAGGCACGCTGGACGCGCTGCTCGACGCCACCGGCGGACAGCGCATCCGCCAGCGCGTCACCGGCCCGCAGAACACGCCGCTGTTCGCCAACTGGGGCATGCTCGGCGACGGTCGCGGCGCCATCATCGAAATGGCCAGCGCCAGCGGGCTGGAGCACGTACCGCGCAGCGAGCGTAATCCGCTGCACAGCACCAGCTACGGCACCGGCGAACTGATCCGCAGCGCGCTGGATCACGGTGCGCGCCACATCATTCTGGCACTGGGTGGCTCCGCCACCAACGACGGTGGCGCCGGCATGCTCGCCGCACTCGGCGTGCGCTGGCTGGATGCTTGCGGCCAACCTTTAGCGCCCGGCGGCGCCGCGCTGGCGCAGCTGGCAGGCATCGACAGCAGCGCGCTGGACCCGCGGCTGGCCGAGTGCCGTTTCGACATCGCCTGCGATGTCGACAATCCGCTGTGCGGCCCGCACGGTGCCTCCGCCGTCTTCGGCCCGCAAAAAGGCGCCGATGCCGCGATGGTGGCACAGCTGGATCAGGCACTGGCGCACTACGGCCGGCTGCTGGAACGGCACACTGGCCACCCCATCGCCACGGTGCCCGGCGCCGGTGCCGCCGGCGGCATGGGCGCGGCGGCGCTGGCGTTCTTCCCCTGCCAGCTGCGCCGCGGTATCGACATCGTGCTCGACTGCGTCGGGCTGGACGCGGCGCTGGCCGGCGCCGACCTGGTCATCACCGGCGAAGGCCGCCTCGACGGCCAGACCGTGTTCGGCAAGACCCCGATCGGCGTCGCACGCCGCGCCAAGCAGCACGGCCTGCCGGTGATCGCCATCGGCGGCAGCCTGGGCGACGGTGTCGAGGCGGTCCACCAGCACGGCATCGACGCGGTGTTCGCCTGCGTACAGCAGATCACCACCCTCGACGACGCGCTGGAACACGCCGCGGCCAACCTGGAACGCTGCGCGCGCAACATCGGCGCGCTGCTGACGCTGCAGGCCGCACCGCGCCGCTAGCCGCGCCAAGCCAGCGGCTGCAGGCAAAGGGCTGGTCCCGGGCCGCGGCCACGCCCCGCCTGCCCCGCCGCCAGCGCCCGCCGGGCACACAACAAAACAGCCCGCCAATGGCGGGCTGTTTTGCGGCTGCAGGCTGGTCAACGCTTACTTGATCAGCTTTTCCACCTTGTCGGCACGGTCGCCAGGAGCCGGGTGGCTGGCCAGCACGCTGCCTTCGTTGCCGAACAGCGCGGCCAGCTTGCGCAGTGCCGCTGGCGCACCTTGCAGGTTGTAATTGTGGCGCTTCAGGAACTCCACCGCGTAGGCGTCGGCGTCACTTTCCTGCGATTGCGAGAACTGCGCGTGCACGATCTGCTCGGCGAAATCGCCCAGTTCCGACTCCGACAGCGAGGCGGCGATGTTGTTGCCGCTACCGGCCGCCGCCTTGCGTGCCGCGGATGCGGCGTAGGCGACCTGGATCGCCTTCTTGGTGTGGCCCAGCTTCACGTGGCCGATTTCATGGCCGATCACATAACGCACTTCGTCGTCGGTCATCTTGTCCAGCAGGCCGCTGTACACGCGCACGGTGCCGTCGGCCATCGCGAAGGCGTTCACTTCCTTGCTCTGGTACACCTTGAAGTTCAGCTGCAGGCCGTCCTCATTGCCCAGCCCTTTCACGATCTTGTTCAGGCGCGTGCCGTAGGCGCTGCCGGCGGCGGCGACCTTGTTCTGCTTGTCCATCGACTTGCTGGCCTCGGCGGCCATCGCCTTCACCTCGCCATCGCTGAGGGTGGCGGACTTCACCAGGTCGGTACCGGCGCTGAGCACGGAGTTGAGGTTGAACGCCTGCGCCGGAGCGGCCAGACACGCCGCGAGGGCGGCAACGAGAGCGAGCTGTTTCATGTGCGGAATCATCGTGGGTAGCAAAGCGCGGCATTCTATTGGAATAAACTACTCATGTCCATGGCATGGTTCGACCAGGATCACCACCGACCAGCAACACCGGCCGCAGCGTGAAACAAGGTTGGCCGCAAACCGTCCTGGCTTGCGGCCAACCCTGTGTCTTAGCCGGCACCCGCCCGGCCACGCGCCATCACGCCTCCAGCCTTCTGCGCGTCTGCAGGATCGCCGGCGCCCACTGCTCGCCGGGGCGTTTCTTGCGCGTGGCCAGCGTCAGCCCGGACGGCGCGAAGATGTTGATGTTGTGGGTATTGGGCGTGGTGATCAGGTACTGCGCCTCGGTGGCCTTGAGGAAGCCGGCGACGCGGTCGATGTTGAAGATGTCCAGGTGCGCGAACGGCTCGTCGATGAACACGAAGCCGGACGGGTTGGCCTCGTCCATCATCAGCCCGATCAGCAGGATCAGCGATTTCATCACCTGCTGGCCGCCGGAGGCCTCGCCGTCGTTCATGCCCATCATGCCCTTCTGGTCGAAGTTGAACTTCAGCGTCAGCCCAGCCTGCGCCAGCGCGGTGTCGTCGTTGGACAGCAGCGGCAGTTCGACCTCGACGCCGATGCCGGCCAGCTCGCCCAGGCGCTTGATGTTGCTGCCGTAGGCGCGCACCGTGGCGCGCAGCTTGCCAAGATAAGCCTCGCGCGCGTCGCTGGTGAGGCCGGCGGCGCGTTCCACCTCCGCCTGGCGGCGCTGGCATTCGCGCGCCAGCGCACTCAGGTCTTCCTGCAGCTTGTCCTTCAGCTGCAGCACCGCGTCGTCGCACTCCCAGTCGCCGGCGGCGAGCTTCTCTTCCAGATAGTGGATTTCGTGGCGCACGTCGGCGGCGGTTTCGAATTCCTCGGTCAGCTGCGCGACGTAGGCGGCATCCTGCGCCGCGGCCGGCAGGCGGCTCTGGCTGTCGCGCAATTCGGCCAGCAGGCGGCGCAGGGTGCGGCGTACCTGCTCTGCTTCCAGCCGGCGTGCGGCCTGCCGGTTGAGGCTGTCCTGCTCACGCTGGCAGACGCGGTCGTGCGCCAGCCGCGCGTCGCTGTGCCGGCTTTCGGCGTCGCGGCAGGCGGTGTCGGCGTCGGCCAGCGCGGCGCCGTGTTCGGCGACGCTGGCCTGCAGCGTGGCCAGCTGCGCTTCCAGCGCGGCGAATTCGTCGGCGCGGCTGGCCAGCTGGGCGATGGAATCCATGCCCGACAGGTAGTCGGCCAGCGCGGCGATATCGCGGCTGACGGCCACCAGCTGCTCTTCGCCGGCGATGATGCGCTGGTTCAGCGCCGTCAGCGTGGCGCGCAGGTCCAGCAGCCGCGACTGGCGCGCTGCCTCGCCGAAGGCGAAGTCGCGTTGCGGCACGCCGATGTGGCGCGCGCCGCGGCGTTCGCGGAAATAGCCTTCCGGCGTGATCCAGTCTCCGTCTTCCTTCGCGCCTGCCGCCACGTCGGCGACGCGGCTGACGCGGTTCATCTGCTGGTACAGCCACTCCGGCGCCGGCTCGGCAAAGCGCACCACTTCCAGCAGGCTGCCGCTGCGTGCACGCGGCGCGCTGGCGGTGTCCGGCACCACGAAGTGGCGGTAGCGCAGCTTGTCGCCGAGCTGCCAGGCGGCGCGGCGGTCGGCGGGGTCGGCCAGCAGCACCACGTGGCGGTAGGGCTTGAGCAGCGCCTCGACCGCGCCCTGCCACGCGGTATCGGTCACCTCGACGATGTCGCACAGCATGCTGTGCGCGATGCCGGCTTCGTCCAGCGCGGCGCGGAAGTGGCGCACGTCGTCCGGCGCACGCGGCTTGCCGCTTTCCAGCGCCGCCAGTTCGGCGCCGTGCTCGTCGCGCTCGCGCTTGGCGGCGCGCAGGCTGTCGCGCAGGGTGTCGGCGTCGTGGCGCAGTGCGGCCAACCTTTGCGTCAGCGTGGCGGCGTCGTCACCGTATTGCTGGCCGGCCAGCGCCTGCAGCCGGTCGCGCTCCTTGAGCTGGCTTTGCACGTCGCGCAGCGCGTCGCGGGCGTGCATGAAGGCCTGCTGCGCGTGGTGGCGCTCGCTGTCGGCCTGGGCGCGGGCGGCCTGCGCCTCGCTCTCGGCGCGGCGCAGCGTGGCCATCAGCTGCAAGGTGGCGCGGTGGTCGGCACTGACGTTCAGGTAATCGTGCTGCACGCGGCGGTAATCGCCCCATTGCCGGGCGATGGCGCTGCGGCCGTCGATCAGGCCCAGCACCGGCAAGGCCTCGTCGCGCAGGCGGGTGACGCGCTTGTGCAGGCCGGTCCACTCCAGATAGCGGTTGGCGCGCGTCTTCATCGCCTCGACGCGCACTTCCAGCGCCTCCTGCTGCTGCGACAGCGCGTTCAGCTCGGCCTCCGCGGCGCGCTGTTCGTCACGCGCGTGCTGGTAGTTGTCGAGCACGTCCTTGTCGCCGAACACCTGGAACACCAGATCCAGCAGCTGCTTGGGCGTGTATTCGGTGAGCTTGTCGGTGTCGCCCTGCTCCAGCGCCAGCACTTCGCCGACGGCGGCGGTGAGACCGGCCGCTTCCAGGCGGCGACGGTATTCCTGCACCCCCAGCCACGCCAGTGCCGAATCAGCCACCGCGCTGTCCAGCGCCACGTCACCCTCGGCGATGGCGTAGTGGCGCACCCAGTCGCCGCCCTGTTTCTTGATGCGGCACAGCAGGGTGACTTCCTCGCTCAGCAACGGGAAGAACGGTGTCGGGTACAGCCCGCCGTTGAGGCGGCGCGGATTGGCGACCACGCCCTTGAGAAAGGCGAACGGCTCGCGGTTGTTGCGCACGTAGCGCTTGTAGTCGCGCTTGCCGGAGCACTTGATCGCCAGCAGCGTGCGCAGCGCGTCCAGCAGCGTGGTCTTGCCGGAGCCGTTGGGGCCGATGATGGTGACGATCTGCGCGTCCAGCGGCACGGTCAGCCGCTGCCAGAAGTCCCAGTGCACCATTTCTACCGATTTCATCTGGAACATCAGGCGTTCTCCACTTGGCTGTTGCCGGTTTCTGCGGCCAACGTTGTCGTTTCGCTTGCCTCCTGCAGCAAGGCCTGGCGGCGGCCGAGCACGTCGGCCAGCGCGCCTTCGATGATGCGCGGCGCCAGCGCAGCGTAGTCGATCATCAGGTCCAGCATCGGGCCTTCTTCCAGCCACTTGTTGCGGCGGTTGAGGAAGCCGAGGTTGACCAGGCGGCCAAGGTTGGCCGCAAAGCGGGTGCGGCCGCCGAGCTGCTTGCCGAAGTCGGCGTACAGCGCGTCCTCGGAGATGCCGACCGATACCGTGTCGCCGGTTTCCAGCGGCTTTTGCGCGCCGAACATGTCGTGCTGGCCTTCGCGGCCGGCCTCGACGCGGCTGATCTGGCGTTCGCGCTTGGGCAGGATGATCAGCGCCCACACGATCACCAGCAGCGCCACGCCATCGCGCGGCAGGCCCAGATTGTTGTTCAGCCACGCTTCGCCCGAGCCGAACACCGGCTCGGTCATCGCCGGCAGCAGCGCCACCGCGATGTGTTCGGCGTAGGGGTTTTCCACCAGGCGCAGGCCGACCGCGGCCAACCTTTGGTCCAGCTCGGCGCGGAAGGCGTCGTCCAGCAGCGCTCGGCGCGCCAGCGCGTCGCTGCGCGGGATCACGCGGTGCGCCAGCAGGCGCGACACCAGTACGGTGAGAGAGTGTTCCATCATGATGTTGAGTCTCGGGATGTCGGGATCACGGTCAGCTGCGCGTCGGACAGGCTGGCTACCTCGGGGTGGTCCAGCGCCAGCACGGCAGCGCCACCGGAAAGCGCCAGCGGCAGCTTGGCCAGCGCGGCAATCACGCCGCGGTCGCTGCGGCTTTCCGGGTCGCCCAGCAGCGACAGCAGCGACAGGCGGTAGGCGGTTTCGTTGTAGCTGGCGGCCAGTACCGCGTCGGCAATCGGCACGCCGCCCACCGGCGCCAGCTGCAGCGCCGCCAGCGTGTCGTACAGCGCCTCAGCCTCCAGCAGGCGTTCGGCCTCGACCGCGTCGGCGGTTTCGGCGCTGGCCGCCGCCGGCAGCGCATGATCGTGTTCGCGCGCGCGCTCGCGGCCGAGCAGCTCGTACTCGGCGACATCGGCCAGCTCCGGCGTGGTCAGGAACGCCGGCTCGACGTTGGCCGCGATCACGCCGTCGGCCAGCCCTGCCAGCCGGGCCAGGCCCTGATGGCGCAGCCAGTCGGCGATGTCGGTGGAGGTCAGCCCGGAGCTGCCCAGATGCACGCGCTGTGCCGCCAGCTGCGCCAGCCGGCGCTCGAAGGTGCCGGCCAGCGCCAGCATGCGGCTCTGCGCCAGCGCGATCGCCTGCGCCTGGCTCAGCGTGGTCAGGCTCAGCCGCTCGTCACAGGTCAGGCCGCGCACCACGTCGGTAGATTTCGCCACCCAGCGCCACACCGACTCCAGCCGGTGCTGCGCGGCGCGGATGCGGAATTCGGACTGCGACTCCAGCGCATCGGCAAACTCAGCGTGCAGCTCGTTGAGGCGCGCCAGCAGGTGCTGCAGCGCCTCGTCCGACACCTGCCCCACTGCCTGCCCCGCCGCCACCTGGCTGGCGAGATAGCCCAGCTCGACGTCGTCGCCGGCAAAGTCGATCAGCGTCGCCAGCGCCGACAGCGCCACGCGCGCCGTCTCGGACAGCGCGTAATGGCCGCCGTCGCTGTCGTAGACCAGCAACTCGCCCTCGCGCAGGCGGCCGAGAATGGTGTTCAGCTTGGTGTCGTTGAGATAGGCGAAGCGCTGCGCGATGTCCTGCGGCGTCCAGTACGGCGCCTCGGCACGGCTGCCCAGCTCGCGCAGCACCAGGAGCCGCATCAGCACCTCCTCGTCACCGCCGCGAAACAGCGTGACGAAAACCGCCAGATACGGCCACGCCGCCGACAACCGGTTCAGCGCCGGCAACGCATCCGGGCTGAGCCCGGGGCGGAAAAAATCGGAAAGGGAATCCAAGGCAAGCATCCAGCGGCGTTAAACAGCCGTGGATTGTCGGAGCGGACAGGCTGATCCGTCAATGCCGGCGGGGTGATCGGCGCAGCGGGTGCATCGCTCGGGTTAGCGCAGCGTCCGCCGACATGGCTTGCGGCCAACGTTGAGGCGGTAAGCGGTTTTTATTTTGAGCCACGGAAGCACACGGAAAGACACGGGCAAAGGCAAAGGCTATTTGGGCCACGAAAAGCACGAAAACAAAACCAGAAACAGAACCGACCGAAAAACTTGTCGGGTTACGCTGCGCTAACCCGACCTACGATCTACCCGAACACCACGCCCCACAAAAACCAGAACCGCACCGACGCGACCATTCCCGTTGGCGCAAGCCGTGCAAACTACCGACAGCCCGGAAACAAGCCGCCCTCTTTTAAGCGCAGCGGATGGGCGGCGCCGGGATGGCGGCGGTTTGCACGGGAATTCTTGCGCCTTCGGGAGAGCGGGGATTGAAAAGGGGGAGGCGGTATCCCCCTTTCCCGCCGCCGCGCGGCAAGCGGCAGGTAAAAACCATCCGCGCAGCGGATACAAGCCAAAAAACAAGGTTGGCCGCAACCCCGTTACAGTTTGCGGCCAACCTTTAGTCATTAATTCGCGGTAAACGTTGGGCTTCGCTACGCTCAACCCAACCTACAGTACTTCTTGCCACAGAAACACACGGACAAAACCCGATATTCCACAACAGCCCAAACCGCACCGACGCGCCCCGTCCCGTTGGCGCAAGCCGTGCAAACTACCGACAGCCCGGAAACAAGCCGCCCTCTTTTAAGCGCAGCGGATGGGCGGCGCCGGGATGGCGGCAGTTTGCACGGGAATTCTTGCGCCGTCGGGTCGCCTTTTCTTTGGCTACTTTCTTTTGGCGAAGCAAAAGAAAGTAGCCCGCCGCCGCGCGGCAAGCGGCAGATAAAAAACATCCGCGCAGCGG
>Ga0073934_10009404_pt1 | contig 12557 bp, 4 predicted proteins | sample LarsenN4metaG_FD_76834 | JGI IMG/M metagenome (GOLD analysis project Ga0073934, IMG submission 76834) | Hot spring sediment bacterial and archeal communities from British Columbia, Canada, to study Microbial Dark Matter (Phase II) - Larsen... ... | reverse complement strand
TTAACGCATTCAAGTCGATCAATGCATTTGCCTGATGCCACGCTCCACGATTGCCGACATAGTTCGCCTCTACCACCATGTCGGAAAGCACTTGATGCTGAACACCGACGCTCCACTGCGTGATGCGCGACGGACGGCCGCCATCGGGGTCAACCCACGGAGACGGCGCATCGATTTGTCCTGGCGTCGGACGAATCCCTGGGTCCAAGGACGCCGCGTAAAGCAGATTACGGTCGTACTGTAGACCGTCGCGGAGGTACAGGGCGGGCATACCAAATGACGGTGAATTGATGTTCAGAGTGTTGTAGCCGGTTCCAACCGTCGTTCCCATGTAATTGAAATTCGCGGTCTGGCCGTAGGTAACGCCTGCCCCTGCGCGGAGCACGGTTTTACTGCTGATCTGGTAGGCGACACCCAGCCGCGGCCCGAAAGCGTAAGGGTAGGTTGCGGCAAAATCGCAATTGCAGCGTCCGGGTCCATAACCTTCATAGGAGGTCGCGCCCAACAGTCCGCCGGCCGTCGGGTTGGGCCGGGTCGGATCGAACATGCTGAAGCGGTCCCAGACTTCGCGCATCGGAGTCTGGTAGTCCCAACGCAAGCCATAGTCGAGAGTCAGCCTGCGTGTGACTTTCCATGTGTCTTGAGCAAACAAAGCTGTTGCCGACTTGCGATAGTGCGGATCTTGTTGGTTCGCGATCGTTGCATTCGAGACTGCCCCCAGCAGGAAGCTTGCGTAGCCGTGGCCAATCGAGCCGCCGGTTAAAGCCACGCCTTGAGTGGCCAGGTCGCCGGTTTGACCGCCGCCAAAGTTGTAAGCGCCCCAGGTGTTGACGAAGTTGGTTTGAAGGAACGAGTCGATGCGCCAGTCAGCGCCGAATTTGTACGTGTGATTTCCTTTGACCCATGTCAGCGACGCTACTCCGGTGGGCTTGACCGCGTAGTAGTCGTTGCCGTTGGTCGGACCAACCCCTAGACTCATGCCGCCGAAAGCGCCGGCGGAAAGGCCGGTGATGCGCGGAAAACCCGGTCCTGCGGCGCCCTTAAGTCCAAGCACTGCCACTTGATCGAAGTCAACAACCCCAGGTACCGGCAGGTCCGGAATATGTTCGCGGATCACTCCGGCTCCCAGGTGCAGCATCATCGTCGGCTGTATCGAGTAATCCCAGTTAAGGCGGACCGTTGGCGATCGCGAACCGCCCAGCCGTTTTGCAGTGATCGGCGGGCCGAGTCCATCCGCGCCGTTGTTGCCGAATTTGGCTCGGTAGTTCTGGAAAAAGAAGTTGATCTTCGATTTGTCGCTAAGGCTGTGATCGATCTTGATACTGATGACTTCGTTCTTCCGTACCGTAGAACCCTGTTGCTGCCAGTTATTCTGCAAGCCGGGGCCCGTGGGCATCGGGAAGTATGCCTGGATTTTGGAGGCCACCGGATCGAATCGAGATCGCGGAATGATGTTACCGGGGAACGGGTTGCGCACGAGAACCCCGCCAATCGTATCTGTCGAAGCCGGATCGAAGATCGTGTTCTCGAGGACCGCTCGGCCGGCGCGGTCGGTTCCAATCCGACGCCCGGTGAGGATCGAACTGAAATCCCCGTCGCGGAACGCCTGAACCGGCACACTCGCGAAGTTGCCGGCGATGCTGCCGCGATTGACGTATTTTTCAATGTTGGCAAAAAAGAACGTCCGGTTTCTGCCGCTGTAAAGCTTCGGAATAAGGACCGGGCCACCGAGGCTTGCTCCATAGTCGAGCTTGCGGTCCTTGGGTCTTATGTGTTCCCCTTTTCCGTTATCGGTGAACGGCCGGCCTGCATGGAGCGCCTCATTCACGAAGTAACCATAAGCGCTGCCGTGAAACTGGTTGGTGCCGCTGCGCGTGGTGAAATTGAAAAGCCCGCCCGCGACCTGACCGTACTCTGCCTGGAAATTACTGGTCTGAACCGAGATCTCCTGGACTGCTTCGACCGATGGCGCGACCATGTCGGAGTTTGCAGGATCAAGCGGTCGCGATTGGTCTTGCCCCTCCAGGCGTATGGCAAAGGTCACGTTCGGCATGCCGTTGACGCGAATATTGTTCCGGTCCGTGATGTTCCCGCCTGGAAGCAGGACCACGAATGTGAAGGGGTTTCGGAAACTCCCGGGTCCCCGCGCGCCGAAATTGAGAGGCAGGGAGTTGATCGTTTCAGTTGCGATGTTGAAGCTTTGCTCGGCGCTCTCGGTTTTAAGCATCGGCGCTTCAGCAGTGACTGTCACCGATTCGTTGGTATTGCCAATCTGCATGGCGACATCGACGCGGATGGTCTGAGCGACGCCGACGTTGATACCAGTTTGAAGGTACTTCTTGAACCCGCCCATTTCCACTGTCAAGTCGTAGTCTCCTGACGGCAATTGCGCAAGAGAGTAATTGCCCGTGGATGTGGTGACGGTCTCATACTGCGCACCGGTCTGCGGATTCCGCGCCGTGATCTTCGCCGCCGGGATCACAGAGCCCTGCGGGTCCGTTACGGTTCCTGTTAGCGTGCCGCGATCTGCCTGTGCCAGCGCCGAAATTGCTGTTCCCAGCAGCAACATGGCGCAACGGCAACAAAACCCTGAAAGCTGCTTCTCCCTCATGTGCATCCCCTTTTGTGAACTCGGCGGTCCATTCGAAAGATCCCTCTTCGCCTCTTCTCGCGCGCACCGGTCTTTTCCCAGAAGACCGGTCCGCCGCGACATACTAACACTTACTTGAAGATTCTAGGAGCGAAATCATTCAGACAGCGGCGCCAGGTCAGCCACTCGTGAGCCGTCCCGGGCGACTCGAAATAGACGTTGTTGATTCCTGCCTTGGTCAGCGCCTCGCTGAAAGTCTTCGTTCCAGGCCCTTCAGCCGACCCGATACCCAGAAACAGCACTTTTACTTTCTTGTTGAAGGCGGCTGCGTCGGCGAAGACGCCGTTGTTTGAAGTCTTCGGATCGAAGTTGCCGCGACCGCCGCTACTGCCACTGAACCCGCCAATATAGGCAAACTTGTCGAGGTTCGAAAGGGTCGTCATGAACGTCTGCATGCCGCCCATCGAAAGTCCAGCCATCGCGCGATTCTCGCGGCCCGGCGCAACGCGATAGGTTCTTTCGATCATGGGAATCAAATCCGTGAGCATCATCTCTGTAAATGTGGCTCCTGTGAATCCCATCAGGCCGCGAGGTTTTGCCGGCGCGGCCGGCTGTCCGCCTCCAGCCGGTGGGGCCCCGGAGCGGGGCGGGCCCGGCGGCGCCATCGGGCGCTGGTGGAATATCGAATCGTCCTCGCCCGGTTTTGCAGCATTCAGATTGTCCATGACAACGATCATCGGCTTCGCCTTCTTTGCCGCGATCAGGTTGTCCAGAATGAAATCGGCGTTCCCTTGACGATGCCAGCCTGTCTCGTCCTCACCCCAACCGTGCATCAGGTACAACACCGGATAGCGGTTCTTGCTGGTTTCGTAATCGGCAGGCGTATACACGTAGCAGCGCCGCCATTTGCCGGTGACTTTTGAATAGTAAAATCGCTGGCTCACCTGCCCGTGCGGCACGTCCTTGGGAAAGTAGTAATCCACTTCCGGACCCTCGGGAATCTCAATGGCGCTGTTCGCCCAACCGGATCCGAAGTAGGTGTAGGTGGACGGATCAGCTACCCGGGCGCCGTCAATCGTCAGCCAGTAGTAGTGGAAGCCGACCACCAACGGCTTGGTGGTGACGGTCCAGGCGCCGTCGTCGCCCTTCACCATATCAAGACCACCGCCGGAACTGACTCGGACTTTTTGGGCATCCGGTGCGAGCACTCGAAAAGTGACGCTCCCATCCGGGCGAACACAGGGGAATTGTGCACCGGGAATGTTGAATCTGGAGGGCTTACAATCAGCAGGCGCTTGAATCTGGGTCTGGCTCCAGGCTAATCCGCTGCAAATCAGTAATAGTGCAAACAGCTTCATTGAGTTGATCCTCACTAGGGCACAGCCACCGGCGCTGTCGTGGCGCCTCAGGTACGTCAGAAGCGCCGGCGGCCATTTGGGGGTTGCCATGGCTAAGCGGAACCCGTCCGCATGTTGGAGAAAAGGGGCAATTTCAGCCATGTGTTGCGCGACCCCGACTTTGCTTTCGGTCACGCTATCACGAAGCCTGAGGTCATGCTAGGTTTAGTACGGTTTACGACCAAGATCTCTGCCCTCAAGACCTTCCGTTTAACTGTTAGCCGTGATGTTAATACCAAGTAACGCTCGATTTGTCTCGTTTGGCCGTACTTTTTGCCGTTCTACCGCAAAGCGATCTCCACAACACTGAGGCTGGCGGGTGGCAAGATCATCGATCGCGGCACCTCAGCCAGTGCGATCTCGTTCATCTTTGCGGGCGGCCCGGCAAAAAATGGACCGCGCGCCGGTTCAGATTGCGTGCCGGCGGGCGGGGCAGTCAGTTGCCAAACCTTGGCCCCACTGCCAAGACTAACTCCGGACAGACCAAGCAGGGCACGGTGCTCTATTTCCGAGGGGTTCGCAAGGGATACGAGAAGCTTCTTGCGGTCAGCGCTAAGGGCCGCGACCACGTCGAGCGGATAGGTTGGGCTGCCCGATGGCTTTTCCGGGACATCCACCCAAACTGTCCCCTTGACGCGGCGCGGCGGCGAGATTCCGTTCACCGTCACTGGCAGCGCTTCGGCAAAGTGATCGTGAAACACCTTCATCACCAGTCCCTCCGTGCGGAACCCGATGGGCTCGCCATAGGGGTCGGTCGCCGTCAGACGCATTCCCCCGGTGGCGACTCCTATCGCAACCATGTCCGAGTGGCGGAAGAACTCATGGAACACGAGGGCATTTGCCAGCGGAGTGAGCATCGGATTTGTGGGAGGCGGCGGGGCCCCACCGGCCGGGTTTACGGATCGGTTTCTGGCGCCCCATTCGTCGAATGCGAACTGGATCTGCTTCCCTTTCAACGACGGGAAACGCTTCAAGTAATGTTCCCACGCCTCGAACTTCATCTGGATCTTGTTGGCCAGGCGGCGAGCGCGGTCCGCCAGCGAATCATTCGCTTCGACAAAGAGTTGTTTATCGGCGTCAATCGCCAGGTTGGGATAGCCGTAGAAGTGCTCGCCGAGGTAGTCGATATAGTCAGCCGACTGTTCGAGCAGAGCGCCGGTCCAGTCATATTTGGTCCCAAACGCAAACGGCACCCTGTCGCTGACGGTTTCGCGACCTGGGAACGTGCCTAACTGCCGGTTTTCGATATAGGTCCAGGAGAGTTCCTCGGGTGTCGCGCTCGAAGCGATCACTTTGATCGTTGGGTCGACCCGGCGCATCGCCTTGACGAACAAATTGTGTTTCTGCGGGTATTGCGTAACAGACATATGGCCCCTCTGCCACGGACCATACATTTCGTTGCCGATTCCCCAGATCTTGACGCCATAGGGTGCGGGATGGCCGTTTGCGGCCCTCACACGGCCCCAGCGGCTTGAGGCTGGACCGTTCACGTATTCTACTTCCTCCGCCGCCGAATGGGCATCGCCAAGTCCCGCATTTACAGCAATGTACGGCTCAGCCCCTAGCAAGCGGCAGAACGTCAGGAAGTCGTCGATGCCCATGTCGTTCGACTCCAGTCCATTCCACGCCAGCTCGCGCCGCGGAGGCCGCTTGTCATGGTCGCCAATTCCATCGCGCCAGTCGTACGCGGAAACGAAGTTCCCTCCGGGCCACCGGGCCAGGGCAATCCCCTGCTCTTTCAGCCATTGAATCGACGATGCGCGGAAACCTGCAACGTTGTCGGCGGGCATCAGCGATACCGCTCCGATGCGGAACTCGCCGGAGCCCGTACCTACAATCTCGATTCGGCCATCAGTTGTATCTGCCTTTGCCGTGAACTTGAGAGGGAACTTCGTGAAACTACTAGTTATCTTCTGAATGCCGACGGTCTGGCGGTCGGAGGGATCCGGCCCCCAGATCAGACTAACCTCGACTCTCGCGCCGGGACTTGCAGCCAGGACGATTCGTCCGCTGTATGCCCGGCCCGCGCGCAGCGCGAGGCCGGATTGGCCAATGCCGTGGGGCTTGGCCGCCTCCAACTGGATTCGCGGACTCCACTCTCCTACATAAGCGGCTTTGCGGTCCATGCTCAGAAACGCATCCCCGCCGACAGGCAACCAGCGACGTAATGGTCCCCTGCGTCCGAATCCTCCGACTGGAGGCGCGGGCAGCGGTTTTGAGTTGATCTCGTTGAAGAACTTCCGGTCAGCAAGCATTTCGGCCCAGACCTGGGTGGTGGCGGGCTCCATGAATCCGCCAAAAACCCATTTCGAGATCGGGTGTCCCGGGCGAGTAGCGTCGATGTTCACGGCCACCGGTTGGGCCAAGGCAGAGGCTGCAGCCAGCAGCCCCATCAGACACACGGTTTGTAAGTGCATCTCAGTTCCTCAATTCGAATACCACCGGTCAGATCACCACTTGATTGCCAGGCTCAGGTTCATCATTGGTGTACCGCCGTAGCCCGCGGTGCCGGTGCCGCTTTCACCGCCGCCGGAATTGGTGCCGAACGCTTTGGCGTTGGCGACGCTCTGAATGTTGAGCGTAGTGGTTGGCCCGCCCCAGTTGTACCACTTGAACGGGTTCTGGTAGTCGAGCCTGATCGCCAGACGCACGCGTTCGCCAATCGGCACTTCTTTCGACGCTGCGAAGTTGCCCACGATGATCCTCTGGTTGTCCCAGAGATTGCTGCCGTTGGTTCCGCGCGCGAAGGAAGGGATGTAAGTAAAGCACTCGTTGCCCTGGCCCACAGTAAAGGCGCCGCAATCGATCATGCTGTTCTGGTTGTTCTGCGTGAACCGGTCGCCTCCGAGGTCTTGCCAGTTCTCACGCAAAACAGGCAACCGGTTGAGCATCACGTTGCCGTACCTCGGCATGTAGCTTGGATAGTTGAACGTCGTGGGCGCGCCGCTGATGTTCATCCCTGCGGGCGTGCCCGAAGCGATCGTATACGTCCACATCATGTCGTAGCCGCCAAAAAGGACGTTCATCCACCCGCCTCGATTCAGGAAGCGTTTGCCCTTACCCACGGGGAGCGTGTAGTTCATGGTCCCGGTGAAGTTGTGGCGTTGATCCAGGTTCGTTCGGGCTTTCAGCAGGCTCCAACTCAGGTAGGGATTGCCCGCGCCGCCACCAAGCGCCTTCTGGAACTGATAGAAGGCCTGGAAGTTCAACCCCTGCGAATAGCGTTTTTCAATTCGAACCAGGCCCGAATGATAGGACTGGTGGTACACGTTGCCCACGACGTTGACTGAGCCAAGATTAGGCCAAGGCCGTGAGTATTGGGTCTGGCCGCCGTTTGCCCAACTTAGCCGCAGGGCGGAGTTGGCTGGATCTTCCAGGTTGATGAACCCATCACCATTCGGGTTAGGAATGATGCCCCAAGGCCTGGTGTTAATGTCATAGGTCCCAAGTCCCTTCACCTGCGCTGATCCGTTGTAGCGAACCTCCAGCAGATAGTCTTTCGTCAACTCCGCCTGTACTCCAGCGTTCCAAGTCATGATATACGGCGTATCCAAATCGCTTTGGATAATGTTGAAATTGCGCCCGCCGGGGTTGGTGGCGATGTAGGGTACCGAGCCGTCCGGCCGCAAGTCGGGGTACTTCCAAGCCGGAATGCCCTGGTCCAACATGAAGAGCGGGCGGAAATCGCCCAGCGCCTGCGACTGCGTGTAGCTCCGGCTAATCATTTCATCCGAGTAGAGCAGGCTGGTCGGATCGGTACGGATGTCGATGTGCGCAAGGCGGAAACCGGCACGGAAGACATACTTCTTCCAGGGATGCCAGGCAAGGCCGAAGCTGGGATCGAATCGTTTCATGTCCATGCGGTACGGGTCAGCGCCGTTTGGGTGCGTCCAGGCGCCCTTGCAGCCCCCCGCGGGACATCGAAACGCGGGATTTGTGTAGGTCGCGTTGTCCGGAACATTGGGGTCAAAAATGCTGATGTAGCCGTACTTTTGCTTCTTCGGAGTTTCGAAGTTGTAGCGCAGTCCGATATTCAACGTGAGCGTGGGTGTGATCTTCCAGTCGTCCTGAATGTAAAAGCTGTGCTGCCACATGCGCGGCAAGTCGCTTTGCAGCCGTTCGCTGAATGTAAAGCTGCTGATCGCCCCAACCATGAAAGCGGCCAGCGTGTTGCCAGTGTTCGCGACGGTTCCTCCCGTGGGGGTGATCCCGGCGGTTGAGGCGTAGGTAAACGTTCCGTCTGGGTTGCCTTGATCGAACTGATTGCGACGCCAGCGCAGCAGTTCGTAACCGCCCTTGAACACATGCTTGCCCCAAGTCTTGGTCAGGTCGCTGCGCAACGTCAGCGTCTCCTGCACATCCTTGCTGCCGCAGCCTACCTGAAGCGTGCCGGCTGGATCGGTGATGATGCCGGACGGCCAAACGCCGGGCATGCAGGTTTTCGGCAGGCCCATATTGCCCATCCCGATCGCGGAGGCGTAGTCGTTGTTGTAGGCGATCGAATCGACCAGCTGCTGGTAACCGTAGTAGGTCGCTCTGATTTCGTTCACCGTGGATGGATCGATGATCCAAGTCGTTCCCGCTGAGGCCGTCAGTTGCTTGGGCGAGAAAGCTCTGTTCAACGTGCTGTCGAAGAACGAATTGGCAATGGTATACGGCGGATTGCGTTCCCAGCGGCTGTTGTAGGTGAACGTGCCATAGGCCTTTAGGTTTTGTCCGAACTGCTGGTCGACCCGCCCGGTATAGTTGTCCCAGCGCACAATCTTCATCGGGCCCAATTGAACGTTGTTGACCGGTCCGCTGTTCGTCCAGGAACCGGGCACGTTTGGTTCCTTAAGCGGTTTCATGCCAAGAATCGTCTTTGCGACCTTGCTCCAGCGGCTTTGGGGGATGATGTTACCGGGAAACTGATCGCGGAACCACTGGCCGTTCACCTGACGCGTCGAGACTGGATCGAAGATCGCGTTCGGCGTGACGCCGGACCCGGCAAACGTGAAATCCCCGTTCAGCATCGCAGGCGTGGGAACAGTTGCCGTCTGTTGCTTGCTTTGTTTCTCGATCATCATCTGCCAGCCGAACATGAAGAACGTCTTATTGCGGCCGTCGTAAATCTTTGGAATTACTACCGGCCCACTGATATTGGCGTCCGGGTTCTGCACAATCAGTCCCGGCGGCTTCTCCCAACCAGGCTGTACCTCAGAATTGCGGTACTTTTCGAAGAACCTGCGGTGCTGCATGCGCCGCGTCCGAATCTGCTCGGACAAAATACCGCGAAGCTGGTTCGTTCCGCTCTTTTTCACCACGGAGATGACCGCGCCGGTAGCGTGCCCGTACTCCGCGGGGAGTGCGGACGTGATCACCTTCATATCTTCGATGCTGTTGGCCACCGTCTCCGTGACGTTGCCGGCGCCGCGAGCGCCCATTGTTCCAATGGCGCCGTCCTCGAAAAAGCCGATTGCGCCGTAGCTCTGGCCGTTCACCGACATTCCCTCCATCCGGCCGGTGTACACGTTGGAAGTGAACGAGATGCCGGGTGTGAAGAACAGAACCGCCTGGGCGTGCCTTTGGTAATTCGGCAAGCTGTAGAAATAATCACCAGATACCGTAGCCCCTGCCGCTGAGGTTTCCGTTTCAAGCAGTTGCGCTTTGGTGTTTACCTCGATCGACGTCGACACAGCACCGACGTCAAGCTGGGCGTCCACCGACAGCGTTTGACCGATTCGCAGGTCGAGTCCATCCCGTACCAGCGTCTTGAACCCCTGCGCTACAATCCGGACCCGGTACGGACCAGGACGCAAGTTGAAGGCGCGATAAAGGCCTTCCACGTTGGTGACCGAAACGGTCTCGAAATTCATCTCAGTCTGGATGACCGTGACTTGAGCTCCAGCAATGGCCGCACCGGACGGATCGGTAACACGACCCGTGATATTTCCGTTGTCCATCTGCGCAACCAAGGGTGAAAGGGAAAACAATGCCAGCACGAAGATAAACCACATTCGCATACGGATATCCTTAAGAATGAGACTCCTACCGTTGGGGTCATCCTAAACCCGCGCGCGAATCAGGACTAGGTTCGATACGGTTCCAGGAAACCGCGCTAACTGTTAGGCTTTCAGGTTACTTGGTGGAAGTGGTTGCAACATCTGGGGCTTAGCGGCTTGGCACGGCCGGAACAAACGACCCACCCTTAACGAGAGTTTCCAACAACTCTCTCGTTCGAGCGGGGCAGGCCCTTCCCTTGTCAGGCGTCAGATTGTCGTGCTCGGATTCGATCATTGGGAGTGGCTCCTTCGCGCCGGGGATCTGATTCAGCATCGTCCAGATGCCGGCCGGTGGCGAGATCGTGTCAATGAAGCCGATTCCTGCCATTACCGGAGCCTTGATGCGCGGGGCGAAGTTCACCGTATCGAAGTAGAGCGCAGTTTTCATCACAGCAGGATCAGTAGACGGCCAGTTCGGATACCCAGTCTTGCGGCCGTGGAGGTCACCGTTGGTATCCGCGCCGGCGGGAACGCAAACCAGCACGGCCGTGACTTTCTCGGGCCGCAGTCCTGCCAGCGCCAGACTCTGTTGCCCGCCCATACTGCCGCCCGTCAACACCAGAGTCTTTCCGTCCCAGTCAGGACGCGTCAGCAGGTAATCGAGCACGCGTGAATCGCGCAGATACATGTTCAAGAAGTACGACTTTTCGCGATCGGTGTTGCCGATCGTTTGGTAGTTGCGAGGGATATTGCCAGAAGGATCGGTCGGTGATTTGTCGTGCGAATCGACATTCAGTACCAGCCAGCCTTCCGAAGCACGCTGAGCAACCGCTCGCGCGCTCAATGCATAGACGCCGGCAAACTGAAGTTGGATCAGCGCGGGGAACTTCCCTGCCTTGGCCGGTTTCGCGACAAAACCATGCGCCTTCGAGCCGAGCGCGTCCAGCTCGAAGATATGCATCTCGACGCCTTCGACGCTGGCCTGGTACGGCGTTAAAACAGGATTGATCGGGATCTTGGCCTGTTCCGCCAGCTTGGCATTCCAGAACTGGTCAAAATCTTCGGGCCGCGGCGTTGATAGACCGATCTTTGTTGGAGCTACCGCCGCACCAACAGCGTAGAATCCAGTGTTGCGGCCCGCATTGCCTCCGACGAACTTCGGGCGCCCGGCCTCGTTGTTGCTCGTTGCGTCGAGTGCAGCGACTGCTTCCACGGCGACGTAGATCATCCCCGGCTGGTCGGCGGCGATTTCGATCTTATCCTTGCCGGAAGAGAGATCGAGCTTGCCTTCTTTGAGGACTACGGCGTTGTTTCGCCGGATCGTCCATTTGTATGCGTATGTGGGTGTCACCGGCCCGGGCATTACGGTCCAGCCGACGGTCTCACCAAGTTCGTAGATGCCGCTGGTCTTATACGGTGCGAAGGTAAGCTGCTGCGGAATCGGAACGCGGGCCGGCTGCGCAAAGGCGGCCGAAAGCAACAGCAGGAACGGGCACAAGCGGAGTCGAATCATCGCGCGCGGCCTCCCGTCCGGAAAAGCCGCGGGGCGAAGTCGTTAAGCGATCGCCGCCAGGTCAGCCATTCATGAGCCGTTCCGGGAGATTCGAAGTACACATACCGAACTCCCGCTTTGTCGAGCATCGTCTTGAATGCACCGATCGCGCCTGGGAAAGGGTTCGGCTCTGCTGTACCCATGCCGATCCACATCAGCTTGATTTTCTTGTTCAAAGCGGCGCCGTTGCTGAACATGCCGTTGAAGGCTGTCGCCGGATCAAGCGGCGCCGTGCTAAGCCCGTTCATGGTGCCGCTGAAAGCCCCGATATGCGAGAACAGGTCCAGGTTGCGCATGGTAACCTGCAGCGTTTGGTTGCCGCCCATCGATAACCCCGCCATGGCGCGATGCTCGCGATTCGCGATTGTGCGGAAGGTGGAATCGATCATCGGGATCAGCTCTTGAGTGATCACTTCGGCAAAGGCGGAAGTGTTCCCTCCGGCTCTGCCCGCCGCGGGACCCTGCGGCGCCGGCGCTCCGGGCCGGGATGCATAGCCGTTATCCATCACGATGATCATCGGGACTGCTTTCTTCGCGGCGATCAGGTTGTCGAGAATCAGGTTGGCGCGGCCCTGAAATACCCAGCCGGTCTCGTCTTCGCCGGAGCCATGCTGCAGGTAAAGAACCGGGTAGCGCGCCTTGAGATTCGTATCGTAGTCCGGCGGAGTGTAGACGAACGCGCGCCGCCACTTGCCCGTGATCTTGGAGAAGTAGGGCCTGATGCGCACATCGCCGTGCGGCACATCCTTGTGCAGGTAGTAATCGACCCCGGGTTCCGGCACCTCAATTCCGCTTGAGTCCTTGCCTGTGCCGTAGAACGTGTGGCTTCCGGGATCGTTGACTGCGACGCCATTGACAATAAGTGAATAGTAGTGGAAGCCCGGGATCAGCGGAGGAGTGGTCACTGACCAGAATCCGTCTTCCGACTTGGTCATGTCGTAGCGAGCGCCAGGAACGGAAACCTGTACCTTCTGCGCTTCGGGTGCGCGCAGCCGGAAGGTTACCCTGTTGTCGGAGTGGACCCGCGGATACTCGGC
>Ga0073934_10009403_pt1 | contig 12557 bp, 10 predicted proteins | sample LarsenN4metaG_FD_76834 | JGI IMG/M metagenome (GOLD analysis project Ga0073934, IMG submission 76834) | Hot spring sediment bacterial and archeal communities from British Columbia, Canada, to study Microbial Dark Matter (Phase II) - Larsen... ... | reverse complement strand
GCCACACTGGGACTGAGACACGGCCCAGACTCCTACGGGAGGCAGCAGTGGGGAATATTGCGCAATGGGCGAAAGCCTGACGCAGCGACGCCGCGTGGGTGATGAAGGCCTTCGGGTCGTAAAACCCTGTCGGGTGGAACGAATCCCCCGCGGACTAATACTTCGCGGGGTTGACGGTACCACCGAAGGAAGCCCCGGCTAACTACGTGCCAGCAGCCGCGGTAATACGTAGGGGGCGAGCGTTGTTCGGATTTACTGGGCGTAAAGAGCGCGTAGGCGGTTCGGTCAGTCGGAGGTGAAATCCCTCGGCTCAACCGAGGACCCGCGTCCGATACTGTCGAACTTGAGTGCAGGAGAGGAGAGCGGAATTCCCAGTGTAGCGGTGAAATGCGTAGATATTGGGAGGAACACCGGTGGCGAAGGCGGCTCTCTGGACTGCTACTGACGCTGAGGCGCGAAAGCTAGGGGAGCAAACGGGATTAGATACCCCGGTAGTCCTAGCCGTAAACGATGGGCACTAGGTGTGGGAGGTATCGACCCCTTCCGTGCCGCAGCTAACGCATTAAGTGCCCCGCCTGGGGAGTACGGCCGCAAGGTTGAAACTCAAAGGAATTGACGGGGGCCCGCACAAGCGGTGGAGCATGTGGTTTAATTCGACGCAACGCGAAGAACCTTACCAGGGCTTGACATCCCGCGAATCCTGCCGAAAGGCAGGAGTGCCCGCAAGGGAGCGCGGAGACAGGTGGTGCATGGCTGTCGTCAGCTCGTGTCGTGAGATGTTGGGTTAAGTCCCGCAACGAGCGCAACCCTCACCCCTTGTTGCCATCAGGTCACGCTGGGCACTCTAGGGGAACTGCCCCGGTCAACGGGGAGGAAGGTGGGGACGACGTCAAGTCATCATGCCCCTTACGTCCTGGGCTACACACGTGCTACAATGGCCGGTACAAAGGGATGCAAGACCGTGAGGTGGAGCTAAACCCAAAAAGCCGGTCTAAGTTCAGATTGGAGTCTGCAACTCGACTCCATGAAGGAGGAATCGCTAGTAATCGCGCATCAGCACGGCGCGGTGAATACGTTCCCGGGCCTTGTACACACCGCCCGTCACACCACGAAAGCCAGTTGTACTCGAAGTCGCCGCGCTAACCCCGCCGCAACGCGGGGAGGCAGGTGCCGAAGGTATGACTGGTGATTGGGGTGAAGTCGTAACAAGGTAGCCGTATCGGAAGGTGCGGCTGGATCACCTCCTTTCTAAGGAGCTGACCCGCCCGCCGTGAGGCGGACGAAAGGCTCGAGGTCGATTTACCCCAAGCTGGTAGCAATGATATCCCATTGACGCGCGCATCTGCGCTGACATGCTGGCACCGGCGGGGAGGGACCCCAGATGACGGGTGTCCCTCCCCCTTGTGTGTCAGGGGGAACGAGCGGCTGGCCCGCAGCCTCGATGGCAGGGACTGGGCCTGGGGTCCGGCGAGCTGTTCGCCGCTGGAGGGCCTTTAGCTCAGCCGGTCAGAGCGCACGCTTGATAAGCGTGAGGTCCCTGGTTCGATCCCAGGAAGGCCCACCAGACTGATTGACGATTTTCGATTGATGATCTTCGATTTTTCAATCGGCAATCCACAATCGAAAATCGGCAATGAGTTCGTGGGGATGTAGCTCAGACGGGAGAGCACCTGCTTTGCAAGCAGGGGGTCAGCGGTTCGATTCCGCTCATCTCCACCACGCGTCCGCGTGGTGTGGCGCGCGCATGAGTCGGTCCCGCCTCGGCGGGAGCGTGCTCTTTGACAACTGAATAGCGATCGGGTATCCACTCTGTTTCACCGAAGCAAAGTGGGGTCAAGCTACTAAGGGTATACGGTGGATGCCTTGGCACCAGCAGACGATGAAGGGCGTGGTAAGCTGCGATAAGCCCCGGGTAGTCGCACACAGACGCCAATCCGGGGATTCCCGAATGGGGCAACCCCTCCCGGTTAATCCCGGGAGACCCTGCCCTGAATCCATAGGGGCAGGGGGTGAACGCGGGGAACTGAAACATCTCAGTACCCGCAGGAAAAGAAAGCAACCGCGATTCCCCCAGTAGCGGCGAGCGAACAGGGAACAGCCCAAACCGACGTTACGTGATAGCCCGCAAGCGTTGTGGCGTCGGGGTCGCGGGGCCTGACCGGTTCCGATTGCGGTTGGAACGGGGAGTCACAAATCCCACGCGGAACCGAAGCGCCTGGAAAGGCGCACCGCAGAAGGTGACAGTCCTGTAGGGGAAAGGCGTGGGACTCTCCGGGTCGGGTTCCCAAGTACCACGGGACACGAGGAATCCTGTGGGAATTCGGGGGGACCACCCTCCAAGGCTAAATACTCGCTGGTGACCGATAGTGAACCAGTACCGTGAGGGAAAGGTGAAAAGTACCCCGAGAGGGGAGTGAAATAGGACCTGAAACCGTATACCTACAAGCAGTCGAAGCCCTATGTTCCTGCGCAAGCGGGAACAGGGTGACGGCGTGCCTTTTGCTTAATGAGCCGGCGAGTTACCGTACGTAGCAAGGTTAAGCCGATCAGGCGAAGCCGTAGCGAAAGCGAGTCCGAATAGGGCGGATACCCACCCCGCAAGGGGTGGGTGGAGTTGCGTGCGGTAGACCCGAAGCCAGGTGAGCTATCCTTGGCCAGGGTGAAGTGGCGGTAACACGCCATGGAGGCCCGAACTCATCACGGTTGAAAACGTGTGGGATGAGCTGAGGATAGGAGTGAAAGGCCAATCAAACCTGGAGATAGCTGGTTCTCCCTGAAATAGCTCTAGGGCTAGCCTCGGAGGGTCAGCAGCGGCGGTAGAGCACTGGATGAGCTAGGGCTCTTACCAGGGTACCGACCTCAACCAAACTCCGAATGCCGCTGACTGCACTCCGGGAGTCAGACTACGGGGGCTAAGCTCCGTGGTCGAGAGGGAAACAGCCCAGATCGCCAGCTAAGGTCCCAAAATGCAGGCTAAGTGGGAAAGGCTGTCACACCGCTGAGACAACCAGGAGGTTGGCTTAGAGGCAGCCATCCTTTAAAGAGTGCGTAACAGCTCACTGGTCAAGTGGCATGGCGCCGACAATGTAACGGGGCTCAAGCCTGCTACCGAAGCTGCGAATCCCGCCGCAAGGCGGGATGGTAAGGGAGCATTCTGCCGCCGGTGAAGCCGGACCGGAAGGACCGGTGGAGGCTGCAGAAGAGATTATGCCGGCCCGAGTAGCGATAATCTCGGTGAAAAACCGGGACGCCGTAAGTCTAAGGTTTCCTGGGGAAGGTTAATCCGCTCAGGGTTAGTCGGTCCCTAAGCCGAGGCCGAAAGGCGTAGGCGATGGACAACAGGTTAACATTCCTGTACCACCGGACGGCGACTAAGACGCGATGGGGGGACGCAGGAGGGTAGGCCAGCGCGCGATCGGACGTGCGCGTCTAAGCCCGTAGGGGGCTCCGATAGGCAAATCCGTCGGGGCGCTATCCCCGAGAGGTGATGGGGATCCTGTCCCTCGGGACGGGAGAACTGGTCGAGCCCACGCTGCCAAGAAAAACCTCTAGCGAGCCGTCAGGTGACCGTACCGCAAACCGACACAGGTAGACGGGGAGAGCATCCCAAGGCGCTCGAGAGAACACGCGTTAAGGAACTCGGCAAAATGTCCCCGTAACTTCGGGAGAAGGGGAACCGACCGCCGTTAGCGGACTTGCGCCGCGACGCGGCGGACGGTCGCAGAGAATCAGGCCAAGCGACTGTTTACTAAAAACACAGGTGGGTGCGAAGCCGTAAGGCGCTGTATACCCACTGACGCCTGCCCGGTGCCGGACGGTTAACAGGAGGGGTTATCCCCGTCGCAAGACGGGGAGACGCTCTGAATCGAAGCCCCGGTAAACGGCGGCCGTAACTATAACGGTCCTAAGGTAGCGAAATTCCTTGTCGGGTAAGTTCCGACCTGCACGAATGGCGTAACGACTTGGCCGCTGTCTCAACGCGTGGCTCGGTGAAACTGTAGTTCCGGTGAAGATGCCGGATACCCGCCGTTAGACGGAAAGACCCCGTGAACCTTAACTGTAGCTTGGCATGGGATTTTGGTGCAGCTTGTGCAGGATAGGTGGGAGGCGATGAAACCTGCCCGTCAGGGTGGGTGGAGCCAACCTTGAGATACCACCCTAGCTACGCTGAAGTTCTAACCTGCATCTGTCATCCAGGTGGGGGACAGTGCCAGGTGGGCAGTTTGACTGGGGCGGTCGCCTCCTAAAATGTAACGGAGGCGCCCAAAGGTTCCCTCAGCACGGTCGGTAATCGTGCGGCGAGTGCAAAGGCATAAGGGAGCTTAACTGCGAGACCTACACGTCAAGCAGGTGCGAAAGCAGGGCTTAGTGATCCGGTGGTCCCGCGTGGAAGGGCCATCGCTCAACGGATAAAAGGTACTCCGGGGATAACAGGCTTATCGCGTCCAAGAGTCCACATCGACGACGCGGTTTGGCACCTCGATGTCGGCTCATCGCATCCTGGGGCTGAAGCAGGTCCCAAGGGTTGGGCTGTTCGCCCATTAAAGCGGTACGTGAGCTGGGTTTAGAACGTCGTGAGACAGTTCGGTCCCTATCTACGGTGGGCGGAGGAGATTTGCGGGGAGCTGTCCTTAGTACGAGAGGACCGGGATGGACGAACCGCTAGTGTCCCAGTTGTTCCGCCAGGAGCACTGCTGGGTAGCTATGTTCGGCAGGGATAAGCGCTGAAGGCATCTAAGCGCGAAGCCCCCCCCAAGATGAGATCTCCCGGGCGCAAGCCCCTCAAGGCCCCTCGAAGACCACGAGGTTGATAGGCCGGAGGTGTAAGTCCCGTGAGGGATTCAGCTTACCGGTACTAATCGGCCGTGAGGCTTGACCCCATTTTCCCTCTTCGCTATTATCCATCCGGGAAGCAGGGTGGGTACCCCGATCGCTATTCCTTATCGCCCATGCGACGTACGCCTGTCCTGATCAGTGTCGGTTGTGCCGTAGTCCTGGCAGGGGTGGCATGGTTGGCTGTCACCCAGCCCGCAGCACGGGACACGGATCTGTCCGTGCCGGTTGTGCAGCCGGCTCCTGACCAAGGGCCTGCCCAGGGCCCAATCCAGAGCAAGGTCGATCTGAATCAGGCGGGTGTGGAGGAACTGCGGCGGCTTCCGGGCATCACGCCAGAGATCGCTGAACGGATCGTGAAAAACCGGCCGTACCGGAAGCTGGACGATCTCGTGACCCGAAAGGTGCTCGGAAAGAAGCAGTTCGCCCGGGTCCGGGAACTGGTGGTCGTCAGCCGCGTCACTCCGTGACACGTCGCGGGGACTCCCTGGCGTTTCTCGATTTCCGGTGGCTATAGCGGAGGGGAAACACCCGTTCCCATCCCGAACACGGAAGTTAAGCCCTCCAGCGCCGATGATACTGCCCGGGCAACTGGGTGGGAAAGTAGGTCGCCGCCGGGAAAATATCGCGAAGGCCTCACGTATTCGGCGTGAGGCCTTTCGCGTTTCAGGGATCATCGCACTCCGCACCCCGCTCCTCCTTCCTCTGGGTCGTCCCGCACGAAGCGTCCGGCTGTCAAGAGCATATGAGGGAAACCACTGGGAATTCAGGTGGTTCCTTGACAGCCTGCGAGGAATGTGTTACAGACGGCGGCGGAACCTCCAGCAAAACAAGGCATGCGCACCTCTTTCTCTCACCCGGTCAGCCGGTTCGTCCGTCGTCGCGGGCTGGTCTCCCTTGCCTTGGGGTTCCTGCTCTCTCTTGGTCCATCCGTCTGGGCATCTCAAGTCCGGATCGTCCTTCCGGATCGCACGACCTCCATTCCCATCGAAACCGTGAATCGACTTCCTTATGTCGATGCCCGTTCCGTTGCGGACGCGATTTCGGGCCGCCTCCGAGTGGATCGGGCGCGGGGTCAGGTCTGGCTTCTGGTGGGTGCCCGGACGGTCGCGCTTTCCATCGGAGGCTCCCAGGTCCGCATCGGCGGGCAGGTCATCTCGCTGTCGTCCGCCCCCCGCTTTCAGGGACGCCGGGTCCTGGTTCCTGTCGACGTGGTCCCCCTGCTCCTGGCCGAACGGCATGGTCATCCGGCCGTCGAGTGGCAACCCAAGGAGCGTGTGGCGCGGGTCCGCCCTCCGGACGTCACGATCACGCAGATCCGCACAGGCACCTCCCCGACCCATAGCCGGGTCGTTCTGGATACGGCTGGGCCTCTCGAGTGGACTATCCAGGCAGAGGATGGTGGTGACAGCGTCCGGGTGCTGGTGCCGGGGGGCGTGCTCGCCCCGACCATTCGACCGCTCACGCTCCGCACGGGGCTCGTCCGGGCCGTGCAACCCACGCAACACGCGAGCGGCGCAGAAGTCAGGATCCTGCGCGAACGCCGGGACACCAGGCTTCGAACCTTCACCCTGAGCCACCCCGATCGAATCGTGATCGATGTCCTGCCTGCGTCGAGGCATCCAGCTGAGCCTTCGCCCCGACCCCTTCAACAGGCTCAGCCCTCCGACGCACTCAGGGTCCCGAGCCCCGCGGGACGCGGGGCCGAGGGAGGTCCCGAGCCCCGGCCCCCGTCTCCACCCGAGGCGGTTTCGGAGGCCCCGTCGCACCAGAGCGCGACGGGGATCACGGATCGGGTCCGTGGGCCTGCGCCTGGAATCCCCCCGACACCGGAGGCGCGGGGGGAGGCTGTGAAGCCTCTCCCATCTCGGGGAGGTGGGGAATCGCGAGACCCCGCCCTAGGACGCGGGACCCCTGGCGGAGCATCGGGAGTCCTGACCGTGGTCTTGGACCCGGGACACGGAGGCCACGACACGGGGGCGCGAGGGCCCACAGGGCTCATGGAAAAGGATGTGGTGCTGGATCTCGCCGGGCGTCTCCGCCGCCTCCTTCAGGAGCGGCTCGGCATCCGGGTCCTCATGACGCGCACAGAGGATGTCTTCGTCCCGCTCCAGGAGCGGACCGCCATCGCCAATCGGGCCAAGGCGGATTTCTTCATCAGCATCCACGTGAACGGCGCCAGCCGGCGGGGGGCCGTGGGCTTTGAGACCTTCTATTTCACCCGAGAGCCCTCCGACAGTGACGCCCGCGCCTCGGCACAACGCGAAAACCTGGTCATCGAAGCGGATGCCGCCAGGGGCGAGGATCAGGAATCGCTCCTCCGAACCATCCTGGCGGACATGGCGGTGACGCGGGACATCCGGGAATCGAGCCAACTGGCCGAACTTGTGCTGACCTCCCTCGAGCAGCTGCTCAAGGTGGAGAATCGGGGCGTGAAATCGGGCCCCTTCTACGTCCTGGCCACGGCGGCCATGCCGGCCATCCTGGTGGAGAGCGCCTTCATCACCAGCCCGAAAGAGGAACGAAAGCTCCAGCGGGAGGCCTACCGGCAGCGCGTCGCCGAAGCCATGTTCGAGGGGATTGCCAGGTATAAGGCGCGCTATGAGCGGCGGGTCGGGATGCGGGCTGGCCCCTCCGCGGCCGCGGATTCGTAGCGTGATGCCCGGTGCGGCGCGCCATCCGGCACTCTGGCCGTGGGCGAGCCTGCTCGTGGCTGCCCTGGGGCTGGCGGCCCTGATGGCATGGCAGATCACCCCGCAGTTGGGCAGCCCCGCGATCCTGCGGGCGCGCCCGACTCCCCCCCAGACGGTCCCGCGACCGACAGCCGGAGAGCGGCGACGCGTCCGCCTCTTCTTTCCCCAGGAGTCCGGCGACACGTTCAAGGAGGAGGAGCGGGAGATTGCCCGTCGGACCACCCTGGCGGAGGAAGTGCGGGCCGTCCTCCGCGAACTCGCCAGAGGCGGGCCGGAGACCAAGCCTCCGCTGCCACCCGGGATCGAGGCCCAGTACGTGTATGTGGATTCCTTTGCGATTGCCTATCTCGATTTTTCCCCCGGCATCCAGGCGGTGGTCGCCTCCCCGGGAGGGCACGGTGAGCGGGCCGTCCTGGCTATCGTGACGACCCTGACCACCACCTTCAGCGAGATCAAGCGCGTGCAGTTCCTCGTGGATGGGCAGGAGATGGCGGTCGTGATCGGGGGCCTGGACTTGCGTCGTCCCCTCCAGCCACGCTTCCCCGGTGAAGAGGTCCAACCCATCGTCTCCCAGCCCCCCGCGTAGATCCGGGAGGGATCGGAGGGTCCATGCGGCCAGACGGACGGCGAGCGGACGAGATGCGCCCGGTGACCATCACGCGAGACTTCCTTCGACACGCGGAAGGCTCGGTCCTGATCACCGTGGGGGAGACCAAGGTCATCTGCACGGCCAGCGTGGAGGAGAAGGTGCCACAGTTCCTTCGAGACACGGGCCAGGGGTGGGTGACGGCCGAGTACGGGATGCTCCCACGCTCCACCAAGACCCGCTCGCCGCGCGAGGTCTCGGCGGGTCGGCCGAGCGGTCGCACCTTTGAGATCCAGCGCCTGATCGGTCGGTCTCTCCGGGGGATCACCGACCTTTCCGCGTTGGGGGAGCGAACCATCTGGATCGACTGCGACGTCGTCCAGGCCGACGGGGGCACCCGGACGGCGGCCATCAGCGGGGCCTTCATTGCCCTGGCGGATGCCTTTCACACCCTGAGGCAGAATGGGGCGATCAAGAACCTCCCTCTCAAAGATTTCGTCGCCGCCGTCAGCGTCGGCGTGGTCGAGGAGGAGGTGGTGCTGGACCTCTGCTATGCCGAGGACTCCGTGGCCGAGGTGGACATGAACGTGGTCATGACGGGCTCGGGAAAATACATCGAGGTCCAGGGGACGGCCGAGGAGAAGCCCTTCGATCGCCCCCACCTCGACGCCATGCTCAAGCTCGCCGAGGGCGGCATCCGCGACCTGATCGCCCTACAGCGAAAACTGCTGGCGGAACGCGTCGGAAGCGCCAAATAGCCACCCGCCACAGGATTAACCTCACCCCGAAATTATCAACCGCCGGTACCAACGGCATCGCCGTTGGTGCGCAAAGATCGCAAAGGTCCATCACGGTTTACCAGCCAGGGCGTCATTCTTGTCGGAAATAGCCCGATGGATTTGCGGCGGGTTGTTTCTACTGACCCGGTTTTCGTAAAGTTCCTTTGCGTGCTCGGCGTGCTTGGCGGTTCAATTGCACTGTGTGGATTCAGGGAACAACGATGCACCGACCGTACTGCCGGAAATGCAGGTCGAAAGCGAAGGCGGTGGAAATCTGCATCCGGTCCATGAAGGCAAAGGTGGTGCAGTCGGTGAAGGAGAACCGCTTGTCGCGATATCGCTGAAAAAGGCGCCAGGCCTGCGCCACATCCGGGTCGGAGACCTTGAGCACGGTGGTGAGCGTGGGATTGAGAAGGCGCCTCCCGAGCTTAATCGCGGCGAGGTGACCGAGGCGTGCTTGGACCAAGTTGAGCGTCTCGACGACAATGAGGTCGGTAGTCACCAGTGGGATGTCGTTCTCGCGGACGAAGGCTACGGCGGAGCGATGATGACGGTCAGTTCGATCTGCAAGGGCAAAGTAGGCGGAAGTATCCACGAGGATCAGTCGCGGGATCGGATCAGCGGGCACGATCCGTCCCGTAGAGGGCCTGATGTGGGTTCTCGCTGATATCGGTCCGCCCGCTGTCGCCAATGCCCGCAATGTCGAGGAGGGCTTTCCGCTGTCGTTCGATCAGTCGGCTTCGGGTTTTGGAGTTCGCGGCGCCGAGCGGGACCAGCGTCAGACGGACGCGGCTGCGGTCAGGCAGGGCCACCTTCCGGACCGGACGGAACACCCCATGCTCGTAAACAGCCTCGACCACCTTGAGAGCACGCTTGGACATTGACGGAGCCTTTCCCATGAGTGCGATGGTAACCTAACCGGGATCGGGCAGGGTGTCAAGCCTCCATCCTCTCCGTCACCATCGGGCCCACCGTACCCCTGGCGGACGCCAGGGACGGGAGCGGCCCACGCATTGTCTGGCCACGGCAGCGTTACGACGGCGGGATCCGTTATTCTGAAAAGTGCGACATGGGGAAGTTGACGTAATTGACAACGTCCCGTATTCCCGTCCCGTATTCTCATAACGCCCTTGGCTTTGAGGGACGTTGTTGACGAAGTTGACTTGCTTTCCGACTGGCAGCGATGTCCGCAATGCCGGAGACGGATAGGCTCAGACCGTAGGACAGCTCGCCTGCCATTGCTCCACGGGAGAGCAAAAGTGTGCACCGTGTTGGCCGGATCCGTTGAGAACTGCGCTGGCTCACCCCACATCAGGCCTGTCTGCGTCTTCACTGGAAGGCACCCCCACCGTTGGTCCACCGTCCCCCATTACATAAGATGGGCTAAACGGCCGCGGCTCAGCGCGGTCCGTTGCAGCGGGCGGGTGGACGCCCCGGCCGCCTATCGGCGGAAAAGATTCTCGACGCCCCTCGCAAACACTGCATCGATTCCCGCTGCGATCAGCCCAAATACCATGCTCGCGATCCAGACGAGAGCAGGTGTACCGATGAGAAGCGTGAGAAGACCTTTGAGGATGTTGCCGTCCAGAAGGAACAAGGCGGCGGCGTACACTCCGACTGCGCCCGCATAGAACATACCAATCCCGACGAGCAGATCAGACATAGCCATAGCCGCAATCGGGAAGGAGTTGAGGGCTCTTGCGGCACCATCGTCGGTCTCTATCAGGTGGTTCCTGACTGAGCAGATCGTGAATGCCTTCCAGGAGAGCACAGCGAGGATCATGAACTTCATCCATGGCGGTATTGGGAAGTCAGTAACCGTGAGCACCAGCACAAAGACAAGAAAGACACCAGTGCACATGACGGCATACTGCCAGCCGATATAGAGGTACCCAAGAGGGCCGAGGATGAAACTCAGCACGGCGGCAAGAACGGGACTCTTTCGTCGCACGCGCTCTCGTCCTTTCATCCCCTCCGCAGGAAGCGGGAGTGGTGTTAACGCCCAGCTTCAGCTGCCGTGCGCTTTGCGAGGTGGGTTCCAGGCAACTGCTAGCTGTATTCTCATCCAGCCGAAGCAGCTCTTGGATTGTCGCCGAATCGGTTCGGGCCAGCTGTGCCCCTGCGAAAGAGCAACACGAGCAACAGCACGGCATTCAACCCCGGAACAAGCAGGAACAGGATCCACCACCCAGACTTGTCCATGTCATGGAGCCGTCTGACACCGATTACGAAATAGGAGATCGCACCGAGTAACACCGCCACTCCGAATATCATTGCGGCGGGACTGTCTTTGGCGCCCTCGGATAAAAGAGCCCCAATAAGTCCCGCTAGAAGGGTAAGGCAGACACAGATCCAGAAATGGCTTCTAGGTGATCGTCCTGACAACACGATGCGCCCCGTGCTGCCGACAACTAAGGGTCTCTCCAAAAGCCGCCGGCGGAGCAGTCGGCTTCATGGAGTTGTTAGACCATAGCCTCACGGCTGCTTCCTCTTCCCCGAAGCAGTTCATCAAGCCTCTGGTACTTGGGTACGTCCTCCCCTGGTCGAATCCAGGGCACGCGGAAGACCTGCAACCAGTTTGTGAGAATCTTCGGGACTGGTGACCAAGGGTCTTCTGAGTTGAGCACGAGCGAACACCACTGATACAACCTGAAGGCAGCCACTATCGACTGTCACACATCCTCAAACGTGGTTGCCGGATGTGTCGGTCCTGCGGCGAGGTGCGCAACATTCTGGTTCGCGAACGCGGAGACCTTGTCAAGGGCGGCTTGGAGTTCCTGCTGCTTGGCGAAGATGATTGCCTGCGTGACGCAGGTCTCCGATGTGCCAACGAGTTTCTCCCACCACTTCTCAGTGCGGTGCCGAAGTGGACCGTCGTGGAGGCTCAAATAGCGTTCTTTCGTAAGGTGCGACGCGACCGACACCATTTCTTGGAGGACGCGCCACAGGGAGATCACATCGCGGCGTCTGTCGGCAAGCCGATGCAAGCCAACAGTGACTGAATCAACGTAACAGTCTTCAATCCAGTCCTGGAAGACACCTCCGACGTTGATGTCTGGGTTACTACGAATGATTGCCTGCACCTGCCAGAAGACATCATCCACGTGAGCCAGGTGGAAGAGCCGGTCCTCGACACGCTGAAGCTTGTCGCAGACGGACTTGATCCGAGATTCGGGGTTGGTCAGCCTCCGCCTTTGTTGCTGAGCGTTCGTCGTCATAAGCGAATGGGCTTTAAAGGGTACCCAGTCGCGTCATGTAGCCAGGCCTGCCGGCCGTGCTTCCTCCCGAGCTGACGCGCAAGCACTATGGCTTCTCCAACCGTGGTGCAATCAGTTTGCTTCTCCAGGGCTAGCCAAACCGTCCAGGTGTCGCGCTTCTCGCCAGTGGCCGCGTCGCGAACCTGAATGAAGTGCACGATGACATCACGTTGTTCATCCGGCGGTTCCCGACCTGAGCTATTCGACAGCATAGAGGCCTCCCGGTTTGAAGTTAGGGATAGGGGACCAGGCCGTTTTTTCGCCGTCAAGGTAAAATCCTCCCTGCGACGTTGAGACGTCCCGCGTTCGTTCCTTGGCCCGCTCCTCCGGGGTGCCTCTCCCCTGGTGGCTGCTTCCTCGCTCCATCGGAGTGGTGCTATGCGGCGTGGTCGCTGCCGGACCCGCCCAG
>Ga0073934_10009402_pt1 | contig 12559 bp, 10 predicted proteins | sample LarsenN4metaG_FD_76834 | JGI IMG/M metagenome (GOLD analysis project Ga0073934, IMG submission 76834) | Hot spring sediment bacterial and archeal communities from British Columbia, Canada, to study Microbial Dark Matter (Phase II) - Larsen... ... | reverse complement strand
GCGTCGACGATCGCGAGCCCGGGATCGTTGGCGACGGCCTCCAACACCGCGGCGGAGTGTCGAACCCACGTGCGATCGCGCCGAGCTCGTAGGTCGTCGTGCGGAGGAACGTCTCGTCGGCGCCGCGCGCCGGGTACGACTCGAACTCGCGCTCCGTGCCTACCTGCTGCGCCTCCACCGGCAGGAACGACTGGCTGCCGACCGCCGCGAAGTCGGCGGCATCGAGCGTGTCGGACGACCGGATCGCCGCATCGATGTCGGTGATCGGTGCAACTGCCGGGGTGCCCGCCCGGACGTCGAACCCGCCGCCGAAGCGCTCGAGGTCGTCGGCAGCGTGCAGGAACGAGTTGGAGATCGACGCGCCGCACACGAGCGTGAACACGACCAGCGTGAACATCGCCAGCGTGACGCCCGTCCGGAAGCGGCTGCGCAGCGGGTAAGCGAGCGCCATACGCAGGACGGGCGCGAGGGAGCGAACGCGGCCGCCGATCGCACCCGCGACGCCGAGCAGCACGTCGGCGTTGTACATCACGATCCAGGTCGCGGCGAGCACGAGCAACAGGCCGCTGACGATCCAGATCGAGAAATCCATCGCCGGGTCGTCGAGCAGCGCGTCGACGACGTCGAACGGCAACAGCCACCACACGAGCAAGACCACACCACCGGCCGTCAGGGCCAGCCGCTCGTTGACGCCGGCTGCCCGTGCCCCGAGCGCGCCGGCGAGCACAACGAGCGACACGCCGAGCATGAACGGCATGGCCTGGTCGCCCGACACACCCGCCCATCCGAACAGGATGCCGAGCACCAGCACGAGCGCGGCCTTCGCCCACATGCGGTGACCCCGCCGAGTCACCATCGGATCCGGAAGGTTCCGAACCGCCGTCACGATGTTCAGCACGCTGACACGCCACGCCGAGATGGCAACCACGGCCAGCGTGAGGAGCACACCGAGTCCGTACGCGACGACGAGGCTGCGCGACTGCACCGAACGATGGATCTCGAATTCGCTCCCGAACGCCTGCCCCACGATGGCAACCATGCCGAACGCGACCGCGACGCCGAGCATGGCGCCGACCGCCGCCGCGAGCACGTCGTAACCGAAGCCTTCGAACACGAAGAGCTGGACGAGGTGCCCGCGCCGGGTGCCGACGGCACGAGCGACGCCGAGCTCACCGCGTCGTTCGGCGGCGAGCATGACGAAGATCAGGAAGATCAAGAGGATCCCGGCAACGATCGAGAACGTTCCGAAGGTCGTGAAGAGCGACATGAACGCGGTGCCCTCTGCGTCCGCGATGTCCAAGCCGTCGGCCTTGGCTGGTCGCGCCTCGAGTCCGAGCGGAGTCAGCATCGGTTCGAGTGCATCGACGACAGCGTCGGAGTGTGCCGCGCCGTCGATCAAACCCCCGTCGTTCGAAACAAGGATCTGGTCGACGAAGCCCTCCCGCCCGAGCACACGCTGCGCCGTCGCGAGCGGCACGAGGAGCGCAGCGGCGTCGGTGCCGGCGCCACGGAAGTCGACGATGGCGCGCACGACGAGGGTCGACACCCTGTCACCCGCGAACACCGTGAGCGCATCGTCCGGTGTTGCACCGAGATCCGCGGCCGCATCGCGGTTCACGTAGGCCTCGTCGTCACGCAAGGTCGAGAGTGTGACGACGTCACCCGCAGTCGTCCTCATTTCGCCGAACGCGCGGACGTCGACCGGGTCGCTGCCGAACAGCGTCACTCGCGGTTCGTTCGCGCGCTTCGACCGGTTCTGCACCGCGATGTCTTCGACGATCGCCGGTGCGACACCGTCGACGAGCGCGACCGAGCGCGCCGCGTCCATCGCGCGCGCAGCATCCACTTCGCTGATGTACACCTCGCCCGCGGCGCCTCCGAGCGCGACCGCGGGATCGACTTCGGCGCCGTCGACGGCGATCACCTCGTCGGTCGACCCGAGCGCCTCGATCACCGACGAGCGGATTGTCGTACTCATGGTGTCGCCGGTCACGAGCGCAGAGCCGATGATCGTCGTCGCGAGCATCAACCCCACGACGATCAGGGCGGTGCGACCGCGGCGCCGGATCATGCTCCGGAGCGCGAACTTGACGAACACGCGATTACGAAGCGCGAGCGTCGCGAGCACGCCGGCGGCGGCCGCCATGAGGACCGTCACCGCAACGGCCAGTGCATCCATCGGGATGCCGAACAGCTCGTTCACGGCCGACCTCCTCGGGCGCGCTCAGCGCGGCGCGTGTGCGGGCGAGTCCTCGAATGCCACCTCGTAGCGTTCGCGACCCGGCGGCGCCCGGAACAGCGCGGCGTACTCGGCCAGCAAGTCGGCGTAGAAGCCCGTCTCGGCGCTCGCATCGGCGTCTCGCTCCGTGGCCCACAGGCTCATCAGCAAGGCCTTGCCCTCCGGTGTCGTGAGCACGTGCACGCCGCAGTAGCCCGGCTGCTCGCGCAGCCGCGGGACGATCTCGCGCACGAACAGGTCGACGGCGGTGCCGACCGCCACACGGAGCGTGTCGATCTCAAGCAGCGTGATCCGTGCGTACATGCGCACCCTCCGGGACGAGCTCCTCGACGACCTGGCCGTCGAGCATGCGGATGATCCGATCCATCTGGCGGCCGACCGAGATGTCGTGCGTGACGACGAGAAACGTGAAGCCGCGCTCCAGGTTCAGCGTCCGCATCAGCGCGACCACCTCCTGCGCCTTCTCGCTGTCGAGGTCGCCAGTCGGTTCGTCGGCCCACACGATGGCGGGCTCGTTGACGAGCGCGCGCGCGATCGTCACTCGCTGACGCTCCCCACCCGACAGCTCCTCCGGCCGGTGCGACGCGCGGTCGGCGAGCCCGACGAGTGCGAGCGCGTCGAGCGCGCGCCGGCGGGCTTCCTTCATCGACACGCGGCTGACGAGCAGCGGCAGCTCGACGTTCTCGACCGCGCTGAGCACCGGCATGAGGTTGTAGAACTGGAACACGAAGCCCATATGGCGGGCGCGGTAGTCGGTCCGCTGCCGATCGGTCATCGCCTCGAGCGACTCGCCCGCGATCCTGACGTCACCCTCGTCGAACGCGTCGAGCCCCGACAGGCAGTTGAGCAGTGTCGTCTTCCCGCACCCGCTCGGACCCATGATCGCGACCATCTCGGATGTGGCCACGCCGAGGTCGATGCCCTTCAGGACATGCAGCCGGTCGCCTGCCTGCTCGTAGAACTTGTGCAGGCCACGCGTTTCGACGATCGGTCCTGCCATCGGGCGCCTCCCTCGCGTCGGCTTCGTGCTCCATCGTCCGCTCCGACGACGGACGAGAGCAGGGCTGAAGGTCCCGAGATCAGCGACCGATGGTCGCTTCGTCCGCGACGCGCAGGTCCTGGTTGACCGCGCGCAGCACGATCCGGTCCTCGAACACGTTGAGATCAACGAAGTGGTGCCACGAGAACGACACCGCCGTGTACGACGCGTCGCCGGTCCGGCGCGTGCCAGCGGCGCCGCCGGTCACGACGTAGGTAACCCCGTTGATCGGGTCGCTGCGCTGGTAGTCGTGGTCGTGACCGGAGAGCACGAGTTGCACGCCGTAACGCTCGAAGATCGGCACGAACGCCTCGCGGACGTCTTTGTTGGAGCCTTGATAGCCGGCGGAGTATGGCGACTCGTGCACAGCCACGATCTTCCAGCGAGCTGCCGAGTCGCGCAGCGTGCGCTCGAGGAAGTCAAGTTGGTCGGGGTCGTCGGTACCCGCGTAGTCGAGCCCGACGATCAGCACGTCGCCGTCCGCGTACGTGCGCGCCCACCAGCGACCCGGCATGCCGAGCGCCGCCATCTGTGCATCCGCATGGCCGGACTTCTCGTCGTGGTTCCCGAGGATCGCCAGCAGCTCCGTGCCGCGATCGAGCACTGCCGCGAACGGCCCGAACACGGTGTCGTGGAGCTTCGTCGGATCACCCGACGGATACACGTTGTCGCCGAGCAGCAACAGCGCGTCGTACGGGTCCGTGCGGCCGGCCTCAGCGACCGCGTCCGCAGTCGCGGTCAGGCGCGACCCCGAGTCACCGACGTCTCCGACGACGGCGACGTGCAGCTCGGGCTGCGCGCCCGGCGGGAACGGGACGAAGGGCTCGGTGTGCGTCGGGCTGCCCTTCCAATGCGTCAGGTACGACACGATCTGCTGCCGGTAGCTGACCGAGAGGAACGCGGCGACGCCGAGCACGACGACCAGCACGCCCGAGACGACAAGACGGGCGCGCCCGTGGCGCTTCTCGCGGTCAGTCGTCCTCGCGCGCATGGGCCGGGATCACCACCACGGGGCACTCGGCATGGGCGACCACCTGCTGGCTCACCGATCCGAGCAGCAGGCCCGCGAACCCGCCGCGGCCACGGGAACCGACGACGAGCAGGTCGGCGTCCTTGGCGTGGTCGAGCAAAGTCGGCGCGGCGGGCCCGCACACGAGAGCGCGGTGCACGGGCACACCGTCGGCGACCTCGGTCTCCACCGCGCGCTCGAGGATGGCGCGCGCCTCGCCCTCGAACTCCGAGGGGTCGATCGACGGGGCCGGGGCATAGGGAGTGGCGAGGAGGTACGGTGCGTGCCAGGCGTGCACGGCATCGACGCTCGCGTGCCGGAGGCGAGCCTCGGCGATCGCCCAGCGCAACGCCCGCTGAGATCCTTCCGAACCGTCCACGCCGACAACGATGCGTTCCATCACCCCTCCCTCCGGCAGCGGGTCCGATTCCAGGGTCGCACGGGGGCGCGCCCGAACACAGAGGCGAATGTCCTGAGGAGCGTCGAGGACGTTCGGCACTGGGCGACCGCACCGCATTGCGATCGTATGGAGACATGCAGTCGATCGACGCACCCCACGCGCGGAACCTGGCGACCGAGCGGGGCGGAACGCGCGTCGACGTCGACGATGTCTCGAAGCACTACCTCGTCGGCAGTGTCGACGTTGCCGCGTTGTCCGACGTCGACCTCCACGTCGACGACAACGAGTTCGTCGTCATCCTCGGGCCATCCGGGAGCGGCAAGACCACGCTGCTCAACATGGTCGGGCTGCTCGACATCCCGACGACCGGCAGCGTGCGCCTCGCCGGGCAGGACGTCACTCGAGCGTCACGGTCGAAGCGGTTCGCGCTCCGGCGCACGATCGTGAGCTTCATCTTCCAGAGCTTCAATCTGTTCCCGGGGCTCACGGCACTCGAGAACGTGCAATTCGGCGCCGACGTCGCGGGCCGGGCCCACCCCCGCGACACCGCGGCCGACGTCCTCGCGCGGGTCGGCCTCGGCAGCCGTCTCCGACACTTCCCACACCAGCTCTCGGGTGGTGAGCAGCAGCGGGTCGCGATCGCACGGGCGCTCGCGACAGGCAACCCGATCCTGCTGGCCGACGAGCCGACCGGCGAACTCGACTTCCGCACGGGAGTCCAGATCCTCGAGCTGCTCCAGGAGCAGGCGGGACAGGGCAAGACGGTGCTCGTCGTGACCCACAACCGCGAGATCTCGCGTGTCGCGGACCGCGTCGTCGAGCTGAGCAGCGGACGGATCGTGTCCGACGGGCCACCGTCAGGCGGCCGCACCGCGATCGACCGCCTGCGATGGTGACGGGACGCGGCACGGCGGCGCTCTGGTTGCGGTGGTCGTGGCGCGACCTCCGCAAACGATGGTTGCTCGTCGGGGCGATCGCGATCATCCTCGCCCTCGGCACCGGTACGTTCGCCGGGCTCGGGAGCACGGCGGCGTGGCGGCGGGAAACGAACGACGCGAGCTTCAGCCGGCTCCGCATGCACGACGTGCGCGTGACACTCACCCAGGGCGCGACGGTCGACGAGGGAGCTCTCGCTTCGCTGGCACGAACGATTCCCGACGCGCAACGTATCGTCGGTGTCGAGGAGCACCTCGTCGGCGCGACGCAGGTCGACGCGTCACACGAGGGCGAGACGATCCTCGTACCGGGCGAGGTCGTCGGCGTCGACGTCCGCGACACGCTCGACGTCGACGCGCTCCACCTCGCGGGCGGGCGCGCGTTGCGGCCGGGTGACGACGGTGAAGCGGTCGTGCTGCTCGAGCAGCAGTTCGCGGACCACTACGACCTCGGAGACCAGGGCACGATGCGCCTGAGCGGTGGCGCCGCCGTCGACTACGTGGGAACGGGGACGTCGCCGCAATTCTTCCTCGTGACCGGGTCGACCGGCGCGTTGTTCGCGCAGGGATCGCTCGCCGTGCTGTTCGCGCCGCTCTCGACGGCGCAGGCGTTGCTCGGTGAGGCGGGAAAGGTCAACGAAGTCGTCGTCACCCTCGATGACCCCTCAGCGACCGGTGCCGTGGAGCGTCAACTCGTCGACGCGATCGACGAGCAGCTGGGCGCGGGTGCAACTGCCACTCGCAAAGCCGACGAGCCTGCGTACCGCATGCTCTACGAGGACATCGAGAACGACCAACAGTTCTGGAACATCATCGCGGGCCTGATCCTGGCCGGAGCGACCTTCGCGGCGTTCAACCTCACGACGCGCATGATCGACGCGCAGCGGCGCGAGATCGGCGTCGGCATGGCGCTCGGGGTGCCGTCCGTGCACCTTGCCGTGCGGCCGTTGCTCGTCGGCGTGCAGATCGCCGCCCTCGGGGCCGTCGCCGGGCTCGCGGTCGGCTACCTGCTCGACATCTGGCTGGCGGGCGTCTTCGAGAACATCCTGCCGATGCCGGAATGGCGGACACCGTTCCAGACCGGCACGTTCGTGCGGGCCGCCGCGCTCGGATTCGTCCTTCCCATCCTCGCCACGGCGATACCGGTGTGGCGGGCAGTGCGCGTCCAGCCCGTGGACGCGATTCGAATCGGGCACCTCGCGGCGAAGGGCGGCGGGCTCGCGCCGCTGCTCGCCCGCGTTCCGCTCCGGGGCCGCACCTTTCGGCAGATGCCGTTTCGGAACCTGCTGCGCACGCCCCGCCGGACGCTGATGACGGCGCTCGCCATCGGCGCCGCCGTGACGACGCTCATCGCGGTGATCGGCATGGTCGACTCGTTCGTGCGGACGCTCGATCGAGGGGAGGCGGCGGTGACCGGCGACACGCCCGACCGGCTGGTCATCGCGCTCGACACGTTCCGCCCCGCCGACGCACCTGAAGTCGCCGCGATCGCCGACGCACCCGAGGTGGGACGCGCCGAACCGACGCTGAGGCTGTTCGGAACGCTGACGGGCGACGACGAGTTCGACGTGATGATCGATCTCGTGGACTTCGACGCGGGCCTGTGGCAGCCGGCCCTGCACGGAGCACGCGCGGTCGACGTGCGGGCGGGCGGGATCGTGCTGTCCGCCAACGCGGCGCGTGACCTCGGCGTCGCGGTCGACGACGAGGTCACGATGCGGCACCCGCGCCGCGAAGGTCTGTCCTACCGGCTCGTCGAGAGCCAGGTCCGCGTCGTCGCGCTCCATGACATCCCGCTGCGCGCGGTCGCATTCATGGACGCTGGCCAAGCCAACCTGTTCGATCTCGAAGGCATCGTCAATCTCGTCAACGCCACGCCCGCGGACGGCTACACCACAGACGAGGTCAAGCGCGGCGTGTTCTCGCTCCCGGGCGTTGCGGCGGTCGAGACGGTCACCGCGACCACCGAATCACTCCGGGAGACGCTGAATCAGTACTTCTCGATCCTGCGGATCGCCGAGCTCATCGTGCTGGCGCTGACCGTGCTGGTCGCGTTCAACACCGCGAGCATCAGCATCGACGAGCGGGCGCGAGAGCACGCGACGATGCTCGCGTTCGGTCTGCGGGCGCGCACCGTGCTCGGCATGGCGACGATCGAGGCGATGGTCGCCGGCATCCTCGGCACGGTGCTCGGCGTCGGCGCCGGGTTCGGTGTCGTGCAGTGGATGATGCAGGTGCAGCTCCGCGACACGATGCCGGACCTCTACGTCGAAAGCTACGTCTCGGCGGAGACACTCGTCACCGCGATCGCGGTCGGCGTCGTCGCCGTCGCCCTTGCACCACTCTTCACGGCGCGCCGCGTCAGCCGAATGGACATCCCGGCAACGTTGCGGGTGATGGAGTAACACCGGTCAGGTAGGCTGGGTCGCCTCGGTCTCGGCGTACATGTCGGCGATGAGGTCGGCGTACCGCTCGTTGACGACCGAGCGCTTGACCTTCAACGTGGGCGTCAGCTCGCCGCCCGACACCGTCATCTCGCGCGGCAGGACACGCCACTTGCGGATGTGCTCGACCTGGGCGTGGCGGCTGTTGACGTCGTCGACGATCGCCTGCACCTCCTGCCGCAGGTCGGGATCGACCGCGAGCGACTCCAGACTCACGGCCTCCTTGCCGTGTTCGCGGGCCCAGCGCGCGGCGCTCTCGCCGTCGACTGCAAGCAGCGCAGTGAGATAGCGCCGGCCGTCGCCGACGACGACGGCCTGGCCGACGAGCCCGTGCGACGCGAGATCGGTCTCGATCTCCTGCGGCGAGATGTTCTTGCCGTGCGCCGTGATGATCAGGTCCTTCTTGCGTCCGGTGATGCACAGGTACCCGTGCGTGTCGAACGCGCCGAGATCACCGGAATGGAGCCATCCGTCGGCGTCGACGAGATCACGCGTGCCTGCGTCGTCGTGCCAGTAGCCTCGGCATACGTTCTCGCCCTTCACGAGGATCTCGCCGTCGTCGGCGATGCGCACCGAGACGCCGGGGATCGGCGGGCCGACCGTCCCGATCCGGATCGCGTCAGGCGGGTTGAGGGTGGTCGCGAGGGCGACCTCGGTCTGACCGTAGCCCTCGGCGATCGGGAGACTGATGCCGTGGAACCACCGGACCACATCGGGATGGATGGGTGCAGCGCCGGAGACGACGATGCGCGCCCGGTCGAGACCGAGCTGTCGGCGCAGGCGGGCACCGGCGAGCGCGTCGAGACCGAGCCATTCGAGCTTGGTCCGGAACGGCATGTACGCGCGGTACTCGAGCTCTCGCGAGCGCGCGGAGGCGAGCGCGACGTAGCGCCGCGCCAGCCTGCCCTGGACGCCGTCGAACGCGACGACGCGCTCTTCGATGCTCTCCCGGAACTTCTCCCAGACGCGTGGGACCGCGAAGAACAGTGTCGGACGGCAGGCCGCGAGATCCTCGGCAACGGTCGAGATCGAGCGTGCGAACCAGGTCTCGCCGCCCGAGGCGACGAGCCCGAAGTGCGACACAGACCGCTCGGTGATGTGGCTGAGCGGCAGGAACGACAAGAACCGGTCTGCGGGCGACAGCGGCACGATCTTCGTGATCGAACGCAGCATCGCCATGATGTTTCGGTGCGTGATGACCGCGCCCTTCGGCCGGCCCGTCGTCCCGCTCGTGTAGACGAGGGTCGCGATGTCGTCGAGCCGTACCTCGGCCCGCGCCGCCGACACTGCCTTCGGGTAGCGCTGCAGTTCCTGTACACCGAGCGAACGCAACTCTTCGAACGACAGCACCATCGGGTCGTCGAGCGGGACGTCGTCGTCGAAGACGACCACGTGTGCAAGATCGGTCAACTCCTTGCGCTGTTCCATCACGCGCGCGAGTTGCTCGCGGTTCTCGACGAAGCAGACACGAGCGCCCGAATGCGCGAGTACGTAACCAACCTGCACGCTTGCGCTCGTCGGGTAGACGGGCACGCTGACCGCTCCCGCAGACAGCACGCCGAAGTCGGCCTCGTGCCACTCGTGGCGGTTCCAGGACAAGATGCCGACGCGCGTGCCGGGGGTCACCCCGAGCGCCTCGAGCCCGGCGGCGACTTCTTCGACCGCTCGGCCGTACTCGTCCCACGACTTCGTAGCCCACGACTCGCCGTTGCCGCGCCACCGCATCGCGGTCCGGCTCCCGCCGTTGCGCACGCGCTCGGCGAGGACGTCGAGGATCGTGAACATCTCCGGCCAGGTCTCCGGGCCCCCGATCGTGATTCCCGGTTCGATCGATCGCGGCGTAACCGAGTGTTCGGTGTCGGTCATGACGACTCCTTGGTCAGGGACCGGTGCGAACCGGCTCCCGCGGCGTAGGCGGCGGCCGGAGGTCGATGTCGGTCGTCGTGCGGTCCCGGGCACCGCCGCGCCGCCGGCGCGACACGACAACCGCCGCGACGCCGATCAGCCCTGCGCTCCACGGTACCCAGAGGTTGACGACGCGCATCATGCGGATCTGGTCCTTGACGTCGTTGCCGACGTCACGCGACGACGCAGGCGTCTGCGTGAACTCGAAGTCGGCTGCAAGTGTCGCCGGCCGCGCCGCGGCCCGCACGAGGCCGTCGTTCAGCGCCTTCACCGACGGAACGGACGAGTACTTGTCGAGCAACGGCTGGAGCGTCGAGACGCCAGACAGATCGGGCCTGATCGCGAGGCCCTCGTGCTGGACGTGCACGTCCATGATCGTGCCCGTCTTCGCCTCGAGCGATACCTGGCCGTGGTACCCGAACGAGTAGACGAGCGGGACGGAACCGGTCAGGATCTCGCCGACGACCGCCGACTCGTCGGGTGTGAGGAGCGGTGAGACGTCGGCAAGCGCGGCTGCGACGTCGATGCCTTCGAGCGCGAGCTGCGCCTGGAGCTGCGCGGGCGTGATCTCCATTGGGAAGCCTTCCGCGGCGAGCCAGTCGCGGTACGCGGCGCTCACCTCGTGATCGAGGTTGCCTTCGAAGTCGACGACCTCGACGCCTGCCGCGTCGTGATCGTGCCGCTCGGTCGGTTCGACCAGAGGTGTCGTCCGCTCGGTCTCGTTGTTCCAGATGCGGTAGTCGCCGCCGGCCTCGACGCCCATCGGAAACTGCACGCGATACGACCCGGACCGGTCGACGACGTTCTCCGGCGTGAAGGCCCAGCTGTCGGCGCCACCCTGCAGCTCCATCGATCGGCGATCCATCACGTACTGGTTGTGCTGGACGAGCGTGTCGTCGCCGATGTGCAGCCGAAGTTCCTCGGCGATCACGACGGTTGAGAACGAGTGATCCACCACGTCGAGATGCCGGTCGAGCGCGAACGGCAGCACCAGTGGCTCCTCGCGCGGCAGCGACGTCTCCTCGTCGAAGTACGACGTGTAGGTGCCCGAGTAGTGGAGCGTCTTGTCGACATCTGTCGGGTACCGCACCAACGCCGAGGCGCCGAGCATGCGAAAGCCGACGGCGCCGGCAGCCAGGACGAGACCCGCGATAAGCGTGAACGTGGCCCACCGGCGAGACATGGGCACCCCCTCGGATCGGGCGGCCTCCCCACCCGGATCCGCACGTTCGACGGTACGCCTGCGGGCGGGCGGTACGGCACGGCCCAAGGACCGGCGCGCGTGTGACCAATGTCCCTGGCTCGCTCGCCGCCGGGCAGCCATCCTGGCGGCATGACGGCTCCGAAGAACTCCGCGATGACCCTGACGCAGTTCCTCGAGTACCTGCACGAGCACTCGACGACCGTGGATCTCGCCGAGGACCTGGGCGAAGTGCTCGTGCTCCGCGGTCACCGCGAGCTCGTGCCGTTCGCACTCGACCCGCACGCCCGGCGCGCCGCGAGCTGACGGGCCGCGCGGTCACAAGTCTCCGCACGACCCCGGCGACGGCCCGACCGAGCCGGGGTCGTTTCGCGCCGCGCTCTGGGGCGAATGGCTCTTGGCCCCGGGTACATCACGGCAGACGATGGAGCGCATGACGGTCGTACGGTCGCTTGCCGCCGGAGCCGACGCTGCCGCGGTCGTTGCCCGTCGCTTCGAAGCAGTCGTCTTCGACTGGGACGGCACCGCCGTCCCTGACCGCAGCAGCGACGCAAGCGAGGTTCGGTCGCTGGTCGAGGCGCTGTCGGCAGCCGGCCTGCATCTCGCCGTCGTCACGGGTACGCACGTCGGGAACGTCGACGGGCAACTCGGCGCCCGGCCGCCCGGGCCGGGCCGCGTCCTGTTCGCAGTCAACCGTGGCTCGGAGGTGTACGAGGTCGACGTTCACGGCATCCACCTCGTGGAGCGGCGGACCGCGACGGCCGACGAGGACGCGGCGCTCGACCGCTCCGCGGCGCTGACTATCGAGCGCCTCGAAGCCCGCGGACTCCAGGCCGAGATCGTGTCGCAACGCCTCAACCGGCGCAAGATCGACCTGATACCGCTGCCGGCATGGGCCGACCCTCCGAAGGCACGCATCGATGAGCTACTCGCGGCCGTCGAGGCGCGTCTTCGCGAGGCGGGGATCTCCGGGCTCCCGGAAGTCGTCCAGATCGCGACCGCGGCCGCCCGCGATGCCGGCCTCCCCGACCCGCGCGTGACGAGCGATGCCAAGCACGTCGAGATCGGCCTCACCGACAAATCCGACGCCGCCAGATGGCTGTACGCCGCATTCCGCGACGAGGGGATCGCGGCCGAGCTCGTCCTCCTCGCGGGCGACGAGCTGGGGCCGCTCGGACGTGAGCGCGCCCGCGAATACACCTGGAGCCGAGCGGCCAAGGCGCACGTGGACGTGTACCGCGAGGCCGCCGCGTGACGCGGATCGCGATCGACGCGGACGTCCTCGGGCGCCGCCGTACCGGCGACGAGACCTACATCGCCTCGTTGCTGCGAGAGCTGGCCGGCGCCCCGGAGGAGATCTTCGCCGTCACCCGACGCCCGGACCTCG
>Ga0073934_10009401_pt1 | contig 12559 bp, 6 predicted proteins | sample LarsenN4metaG_FD_76834 | JGI IMG/M metagenome (GOLD analysis project Ga0073934, IMG submission 76834) | Hot spring sediment bacterial and archeal communities from British Columbia, Canada, to study Microbial Dark Matter (Phase II) - Larsen... ... | reverse complement strand
GGTGATTACGGCACAGCCGCAGAACCGTACGGTGTGTGCGGGTCAGAATGCGACGTTCAGTGTAACGGCAGTAACGAGCCCGAATGCGAATGGTCCGCTGAGTTACCAGTGGCAGAGCTGGAACGGCAGTGCCTGGGTGAATGTGAGCGGAGCGACAGCATCAACGTTTACGGTAAGCAACACAACGGTAAGCCAGAATACGAACAGCTACCGGGTACTGGTGACAGGCCTGTGTACAACGGTTACCTCCGCGCATGCTACGTTGTATGTGAACCCGAACCCGACGGTGACGTTGACGACGAATGTGCCACCGGCGATCTTGCCGACACAGAGTGTAACGATCACCGCAGTGCCGAGCATAGCTGGCGGAACGTACCAGTGGTTCAAGAATGGAACAGCCATAGCGGGAGCCACCAGCCAGACGCTGGGCCCATTGACGGTAGCCGATATAGGTAATTACCGGGTGGTGTATACAGCGCCGACAGGCTGTGTGGGTACCTCGGCCGACCTGGCGGTAACGGGACTGGCGAGTCCGAACCTGTATGTGTACCCGAACCCGAACAGGGGTCAGTTCACGGTACAGTTCTACAACCAGTCGAATGAGGAGGTGACCTTAAGGATCTTTGATGCGAAGGGAGCGTTGGTGTACCAGCGTAAGTATGCGACGACCTTGCCGTATACGAATATCAATGTGAATTTGGCGGATGGCAGGATCCTGACGGCCGGAGTGTATGTGGTGGATGTGCTGGACAGCGGCGGCAGACAGATCGGTACCCGAAGGATCATTGTGTACCAATAAACAATAATCGGAGATAACTATTTAAGATCAGGCTGGTTAAGCCTGATCTTTTTTCTTTTATAAGAATGTCGGATACTTGTGATCAGTAACTTTGATAACTTACAAAAATTCTAAAATTCATCAATGAAGATCAAAGCTTTTGGATTAGGCGCTATTTTGATAGCAGGGTTGGGTATCAGTTTTCAGAACCATTCAATTAAAGCAGATGAGCTAAAGCCATGGCTTGGTACATGGAAGGGAAAGATGGACTATCTTGATGTAACAACCGGCATGGACGAATCGAAAAAAGCGACCATCAAAGTCGGGCCAATAGTGGGTGGTAATAAGATAGCGCTTCAGTACATCTATCCTGATGATACAGCGGCCAACTTCACAGACACTCTCAGGGTGGCACCGGATGGCAAATCGGTCAGTTATTTGACTCTCGCACACAAAAAGAAAACGTCGACAGATTTTCAATTCATGCTGGAGGGCGAGGGTGAAGATGCAGGACAAAAAGCAGGCATCAGGCTGACTTACAACTTTAGCAAAAAAACCTTTTCACTTAAAAAAGAAATAAAATACAGAGGGCAATCTGATTATTTCACCAGAAGTGAGTACAAGCTGTCGAAATAAATACTCTGTTATTTTTCCTGTTTTTTCACAAAGCGTATCATAGCACTTGAACCTTCAGTGCTGGTGAGATAAGCATCATATCTTTTGTCATCAACTATGGCAATCATATAAGAAGTGTTTGGCGGGATACTTCCCATGTTTTCAGCAACCATTACCAGCTCATTAGTTGTATCAAGGCCGGTTACTGCCAGTTTAATAAGATATGGTTGGGCAGCCAGTTTCAGGTGTTGTATAATGAGTTTGTCATTAAGGAAAAGGGATATAGAATCGCCATCAATTTCAGCGTTATCGTAAAAACTCAGTTCAATTGAATCTCCTGTAACGGGAATCTCTTTGATAAAAATTTTTTGCCTTGTCAAAAATTTATTCTCAATAGTCAGAACTGTATTCACAGTATCCCTGGCAGCAGGAGTTGTCTTAGTAACTGTTTCATTTTTTTGTGGCCCGGGATTATCAAATATTGTTTTTTGTTCCGGGTTTTCAGCAGGCTTCGGTTTTACCGTTTTTGCTATGGGGGCATCATCAGGCACCTGTTTGAAGAAAATATGTTCAATACTGTCAATGAGCTGTGGATTGTTGGCTCCGGTTGTATAATTATCAATAATGAAATCCCATTCATCTGTAAATACAGCATTATCTGTTTTTTCAAGGGAAACAACACCTTCATTATTGCCTTTTGTTTTGGGATTAGCTTTTCCGTTTAAAAACATTTTTTTACCCCCGGGACAATTAAAATCTGCCGTAGACTGCATAGGATTACCTGGGTTTGATAAGAGAAGATTTATTCTGCCGGCTTTTTCTTCCATTAATTGATCATCCCACCAGATTACCTCGTTCGTCTGGCTGTTGAAATGGCCTTTTATGCTATACCGCCGGTATTTATTTTGGTTTTCATAATAATAAACAGTGCCGGTAAGGCTATCCCTGTTTTGAATGATCTTAAGTTCAGCTTTTTGCCGGTTAATTTTACCCGTCCAAACTCCGGTTATCATTTGTGTGGAGCCTGTCAAACCTAAAAAAAACAACAAAACAAGGGTGAAAACCTGTTTAAAAGTAGCACTGAAACTGCGGATATGGTAGATACACTGCATTATTTTGAAACGGCAAATGCACTAAAATATTTCCAATTGCAAAGCTCCATTTTTTGTTTTGGCTGGAATTTAATTTATTTCCTATATTAGCCTGTATTTTATGCCATTACCTGCTTATGAAGAAGGTGCACAACTCTTCCTCAATAGTCTGGTTTTTTGCATATACATAATCTCCATATCCAGACGATTACCAATCTGCCCTTGATTATTATTGTATTTATAACCATGGTATCTATAACCCAACTCTAACTTTTATGAGAAAAGTTTTACTCCTATCCGTTTTACTGGTTTGTGCTTTTGGGGCCTTTGCACAGGTTGACAGCAGGGCTAAAAATGCAGCTTTACAGCTGGTGCGACAAAATGCTGCGGATGTTAATCTTCCATCGCAGGATTTGAATGATGTTATCGTCTCCAGTACCTACAGAATTCCGGGTACTGACATTGTGATGGTTTATTTACAGCAGGCCTATAAAGGGGTTCCTGTTCTTAATCAACTTAAAACACTTGCCTTCAAAGGAGGAAAGCTGGTGTCAAACGCCGGTGAATACCTGCCATCCGTTGAAAAATTGTCAATGGGCGCCAGCCATATTCCGGGTATTACTCCAGCCATGGCTGTACAGTCTGCTTTAACAGAAGCAAAGGCTGAAGCCAGGCAAGCTCCGGTAGTATTAAATGTTACTAATGAAGGTCGCAAGTATGAATTTGGCGATTTGGGAGTTTCTTCAGAAAAAATATATGCAGAGTTGATCTGGATACCGGTTGATAAAGGTTATAAGCTGGCGTGGCAGGTTTTTGTTGCGCCTGTTAATTCTTCAGATTACTGGTTGATGAGAGTGGATGCTCAGACTGGTATTGTTATAGATAAAGAAAATCTAACTGTCACTTGTATATGGGAGAAAGAAGGCCATTCAGTTGAAGAACATATCGCTGAAAAACATGATAGAAGAAGTGGTGCTGCAAGTACGCAGAATTTTGTTATTAAACGTAATGAAAAAAACGACAAGTGGGAATACAGGCCGTTTCTTATTAATACTGCTACTTATAGGGTAATCAAGTTTCCCGCAGAGAGCCCAATACATCCGGGTGGAGCACCTTCACTTCATACAGATCCATGGACAATGATACCGGGTAATGCAACTTCATTAAAATGGCACAGTGATCCTGCTGATTATAACATTACCAGGGGTAACAACGTATGGGCACAGGAAGACAGGGATAATAATAATAATACATTCGGTACTCCAGGAAACTCTCAGACTCCTCTTCCTAATTTGACTTTTGATTATACGTATGATTTTACTAAAAGCCCGATAGATCCAACTTCTGATAATCAGCAGGCTGCAATTGTTAACCTCTTTTACTGGAATAACCTGATGCATGACATGGCGTATGTGTATGGATTTGATGAAGTTTCAGGAAACTTCCAGAATGACAATCAGGGAAGAGGTGGATTGGGAGTTGACTATGTTATTGCTGATGCACAGGATGCAGGCGGTACTAATAATGCCAACTTTGCTACCCCTGTTGACGGGACAAGGCCGAGAATGCAGATGTATCTGTGGAACCTGACAACTCCTAACAGGGACGGTGATCTGGATAACGGCATCATTAACCACGAATATGGACATGGAATAAGCACAAGGTTAACAGGTGGTCCTGCAACAAATTGTTTGAGTAATGGTGAAAGGCCAAGTGAAGGATGGAGTGATTATTTTACATTGATGATGGGTACCAACTGGGCTACAGCCACAGTAAATGATGGTATCATAAGAAGAGGAATAGGCACCTATGCTTTGGGCCAGCCAATCACCGGCCAGGGCATCAGGCGTTTTCCATATTCAACAGATATGGCTATTTATCCATTGACCTATGCCAATATGCCTACTTCCGTTGTGCCTCATGGTACCGGTGAGATATGGTGTATGATGATATGGGAAATGACCTGGGAAATTATTAAACAGGACAACTTTATTGAGCCAAACTTCCTGAATCCTCCCGGAGCAGTTTCTACCTGGAGAGGTAATGCTGCGGCGATGAAGCTGGTAATGGAAGGTATGCGTTTGCAACCCTGCAGCCCCGGTTATGTTGATGCAAGAAATGCAATTTTACAGGCGGACCAAATACATTTTGGCGGACGATATGCCTGCTCAATATGGAAAGCATTTGCCAAGAGAGGTCTGGGACGTAATGCTTCTCAGGGTTCCAGCGCCAGTGCGACAGATGGTGTGGCTGACTTCACTGTTGATTCAGGCAACTTCGGTCTGAACCCCAATGTTCCTTCCGCACCAGAACTGGCTACTATAACTTATTCAAATGCAGTATTGGCCGGTGAATGTACGCCGATGTCAAACTTTGTATTGAGAGATACACTGCCTACTACGGTGACCTGGGTAAGTGGTGGAGTATATACTCCTGCTGACAGGGTGGTTACATTTAGTCCGGTTAACCTGCCAACAGGCGGTTCTCAAAACTTTAATGTAACTGTATCAGTAAATGCAGGTACATATTTCCCGCCGGTTCAGCATATCAATGACCCTGTTAGTACAATAGCGCCAAACTGGACAGCTACCTCCACTACGGCTAACGTTTGGACAACTTCTGGTGCTTCCACTAACAGTGCCCCGCTGGCTTTCTTTTCACCTAACCCTACCGTTTCTTCTCAGCAGATATTGACTACAACCAATTCATATACCCTGAGTGCTAATGCATCTGCATTCAGCACCCTCAGCTTCTGGCACAGGTATGTGACTGAGAGCGGCTTTGATGGTTGTGTGGTTGAAATAAGCACCAATGGCGGTACCACCTGGACTGACCTTGGCCCTTATATGACCGGATTAAGGTATAATGGTACATTATCAGCATTAAATACTTTCCTTGGCGGACGCCAGGCATTTACAGGAAACAGCGGTGCCGCATTCCAGCGCACAAGAATCAACCTTGCCGCATTCTCTGGTCAGACAGTCCTGATCAGGTTCCGTTTTGCATCTGACCCCTCAGTGGGTGGCACTGGTTGGTATATTGATGACATATTAATGGAATCAGCTCCATATGTGTACACAAAAGCTGGCTTATACGATAATACCAATGCAAGAATTTCTTTCAAAGATTCTTTGACACCGATAACTACACTGGTTGGTTGCGTTGACCCGGCTATTACAGCCCAGCCAGCTTCAGTTGTTCGTTGTTCAGTTCCGGGTAATGGGGTGTTCACTGTAACAGCTACCGGTACTAACCTGGTTTACCAGTGGCAACTCAGCACAGATAATGGTGCCACCTGGAATAATATTGCAGGCGCTACTGCTGCTTCTTATACAATTGTGAACCCAACTACTGCCTTAAATGGCAACTTGTACCGTTGTTTGATCACGGGTGATTGTGGTTCTCCGGTTACATCAAGCCCTGCATCAATTCATGTAAGCCCTGTATTGACACATTCAGGTGTTACAGCTACACCAAATAGTGGTTGTGCACCGGCTGCTTCTGCCATTACAGGTACAGTAAGCGGAGGTACCGCTGGTACAAACGGAATCATCGGTTCATCAGGCGTTATCAGTCTTCCTATTCCTGATAACAACCCGGCTGGTGTTAGCTCAACAATCAAACTTCCTGCATTAACCATGCAACAGGCCGCCCACCTGAAATTGAGGTTAAATATTAATCATGATTTTGTTGGTGATCTGAGGGTAACACTTACTAGCCCTTGTGGTGTTACATTTGCTTTTGACAGACCGGGTGTTCCTCCGGGTACTTTTGGAAATCCTGACAATCTTGCAGGGGTTTATTTATTTGATCTTTCGGCTGCTGCGGTTATACCTGAAACTACCGTAGGTGGTATTATTCCGGCAGGATCATATTTGCCATCTGATGCAAACGGAGCTTCTCATACATGGGCGGGAGTTACCTTCCCTTGTGCTGCTGCCGGAGATTGGACGTTGAATGTTTCTGATAATGTGGGCTTAGATTTGGGAACCTTGGTTGATTGGGCTCTTTTAATGGGAGGAAATTACACCCATACACTTACTGGTCCGGGTACCATTGTTCAAAATGCACCTACCGGAGCTAACAACAGTACCGGTAACTTCAGTGTAACAGGTATACCGGCAGGTAACCATACCTATACACTTACGTCAACCGATGTATTGGGATGTTCAGTAAGCACTACTGTAAACGTAACGGTTACAGCTGCCCCCGGCATTACTACACAGCCGGTGAACAGAACAATCTGTCAGAATGGTAACACAACATTCAGCATAGTTGACAACTCACCGCTGCCACCAACATACCAGTGGCAAATAAGCACTGCCGGAGCCGGCGGTCCCTGGACTAACCTGGCCAACGTAGCGCCTTTCTCTGGTGTAAATACGAATACACTGACCATTACCGGAGCAGGACTGGTGTACAATGGTAATTTCTTCCGTTGCGTTGTTTCTAATACTTGCGGAACCAGCAACTCCAATGCAGCTTCATTAACAGTTAACCCGCTGCCGATCGTAAACTCTGGACCTAGCGGTCTTTGTGCACCGGTAACATTAACTGCAAGTGGAAATGCCAATACTTATTCATGGTCACCATCAACAGGCCTGAACACAACAACTGGTGCAACAGTAATCGCTACACCAACAGTAACTACTGTTTATACAGTAACTGGTACAATTACCGCCACAGGATGTACTAATTCGGCTTCAGTAACAGTATTGGGCACACCACCTACACCTGTTATTACTCCGGCAGCGCCAGTTATTTGTGCCGGTACTATTCAGCCTTTAACAGTGGCGCCTACAACTTATACACTCACTTATACGGGGGCTGCGCTGACTATTCCAGGTACTGGAACAGGTACAGCAACAGGAGCTCCTGCTAGTGTATATCCGGCTGTTATCAATGTGTCCGGATTACCAACATCTGGTGTAAGGGTTAAATCAGTAACCTTAAACGGTCTGAGCCATACGTTCCCTGGTGACATAGACATGGTACTGCAATCTCCTACAGGTACAAATGTTGTTTTCATGTCTGATGCCGGAGGCGGAACAGATATAGTAAACGGAAATATTGTGTTTGATGATGCAGCTCCGACCTTACTCCCGGCTACTATTGTATCCGGTACATACAGGCCAACAAATGCTGCTGGCCCAGATAATTTCCCGGCACCGGGTCCCGGATCAATAACACAGGTTGATCCGCCATTGTCAAACTTCACCGGCAACTTTAATGGTAACTGGAACCTTTTCGTAGTGGATGATGCTGGAATTGATGCCGGCAGTCTGAACAGCTGGACTATTACATTTGAAGTGGCTACAGCTATATGGTCACCTGCTACAGGTCTTTATACTAATCCTGCTGCAACAATACCATACGTGGCTGGCACACCGGCTTCCACTGTTTACTTCCTGCAGTCGCCAACAAGCACTACTAACTATACCTACACAGTAACAAATACCTTAGGTACATGTAGTTCTGCTCCTGCATCTGTAACAGTAACAGTGAATCCTAACCCAACCATAGCTGTTGGCCCTAATAATCAGTGCGGACCGGTTACATTAACTGCAACTGGTAACTCGAATACTTATGCATGGACACCAGCTGCTGGTCTAAGTGCCACAACAGGAGCAACTGTGGTTGCTAACCCCATTGCTAATACTGTTTACACAGTAACAGGAACCATTACGGCTACAGGATGTACAAGCAGTGCTAATGTTACTGTAAATGCTACTCCTCCAGCACCGGTGGTTACACCAGCCAGTATTGCCTTGTGTTTAGGAAGCACTGCCACCCTGAGTGTGCCGGTTATATTCAATTCACCAAATGGTGGTGCGATCACTATTAATGCATCAGGAAACGCAACTCCATACCCCGGTACCATCAATGTTAGTGGTATACCTGGTGGTGCAAGAGTGAAATCAGTTCAGATAAATGGATTTGCACATACATTCCCGGATGACGTGGATATATTGTTGCAGTCTCCAACGGGAGGAAATGTTGTATTGATGTCAGACGTAGGTGGTTCAGTTGACAATACAGGCCAGAACTTTGTGTTTGATGATGCCGGTCCGTTGATGGCTGATGCTGCCCTTAATGCATCAGGCACTTACAGGCCAACCAATTTTGGAGCTACAGACACATGGCCTGCACCCGGACCTGGTTCATTTACACAGGCAACGCCGTTATTGTCACTGTTTACAGGTAACATGAATGGCACCTGGAACCTGATGGTTGTAGATGACCTGGGTGGTGATGCCGGTAGTATTACAAGCTGGAGCATTACGTTCGAAGTGCCGGCGCCAGTTTGGTCACCCGTTACCGGATTGTACATGAACCCAACTCCTGCCATACCATATGTTGCAGGTACGCAGGCAGCTACAGTTTATGCAAGCCCGACAACAACAACGACATATTCTGTAAACAATATAACACCCACCTGTACATCACCAACAACTACAGTTACAGTAACTGTTTATCAGCCGCTGGTGATTACAACACAGCCGGCAAGCCAGACTGTTTGTAATGGTGCAAATGTTACGTTTAGTGTGGCTGTGACAGGAAGCAGTCCTGCTTATCAGTGGCAGTTGAGTACGGATAATGGTGTTACATGGAGCAATATCAGTGGTGCTAACTCGGCAAGTTATACGCTTACCAACGTTACAACAGCCCTGAGTGGCAGAAGATACAGGGTAGTAGCCACTAATACTTGTACAACTGTTACATCTAATGCTGCAACTCTCACAGTTAATGCTGTGACTGCAGCAACTGCAACCGACCTGTGGTCACGCAGAATTTGTATCAGCGATACATTGGTTCCGCTGGTAGGTACACCTACAGGTGGTAGCTGGAGTGGTATTGGTGTATCTGGTTTCAACTTTGTTCCAACTGCTACGGCTATTGGTTCATATGTGCTGACCTATACATACACCAACAGTGCAGGTTGTACATCAACCGACACAACACTGGTAAGAGTTGTAGACTGCCCGGAAAGAATCAGGTTGCTGAGAGATAATGCAGTAATTCTGTTCCCGAACCCGAACGGTGGTCAGTTCAATATCAGGATCAATAGTGTACTCTATAATTATTTAGGTATGAATGTTTATAATTCTGCCGGACAGCTAATCAGCCAGAAAACATTCAGTGGCCTGGCATACGGCAGGGTAGTGCCAATTGATCTGACACATTTGCCTTCAGGTGTTTATATGGTCAAGTTCTTCTACGATGATGGTATCAGAACATCTGAGAAGACCTTCCCGGTAATTATCGGAAGACAATAAGATAATAGAGTTTTCAAATCATACAACACCCCGGATTTCCGGGGTGTTTTTTTGTACAGCAGGTTGCTAACTTTATATTAATGAATCAACTTTCCGTTTTAGAGAATGTAATAAACGTTTCAGGCATTTCCTTTCACCGCATTGTGCCCTTCAGTCCCGAAAAGGACAAACTGCTTTCACTCGATTTTACGGCAGCTAATAAAGAATTGATACCGGGTATATTGAATGATACTTTACTGTTTAGCCAATGGGTTAACAATAAGCTGGAGAAAAACAATGCACAGTATGGTATTGGTGGTTATGCAGAGCACAGAACTGTTTACAGTGCCAGCAAAGTATTTGATGGAAATGACCACGGCGAAGAACCAAGAAGACTGCATTTAGGAACAGATATTTGGGGAAAGCCGAATACTCCCGTAATAGCTCCCTTAGATGGCATAGTACACAGTTTCGCTTTTAATAACCGCTTTGGTGATTATGGTGCAACAACTATTCTTTCGCATAACCTTCAAGGCTTTTCTTTCTTTACCTTATTCGGCCATCTGAGTTTAAACTCAATAAAAAATATCAGCGATGGTCAACGTATTACTGCTGGTGAAATATTTGCAGAATTTGGTGTTCCTGCTGAGAATGGCCAATGGCCACCGCATCTTCATTTCCAGGTAATACTGGATATAGGTAACTGGCAGGGAGATTATCCCGGGGTTTGCAAATTTTCAGAGAGAGAAAAATGGCTGGCTAACAGCCCGGACCCGGATATTATTCTGCAAATGAACCAATACTTGCAATAGCTATTATGCTTTTAATAATTTAAAGGCATGTGACCATTGGTTCCGGATAAAACCACGAATACACCAAAGAATACAAAGCGGTTCAATAGCCCGGGCAGCTTCCACCCGGCCCATATCTTCTGTTTCCCAACCAAATGATGTAAGTATGCCGGTTACCGTTTTTTTGGCTTCATCATCGTTTCCGCAGATAAACATGGTAGGAGTACCGCCGTTAAATCCCGGTTTGTACATGAAAGCATTTCCTACACAACTGAAAGCTTTCACCACTTTCGCATCAGGAATAATTTTCTGTATTCTTTCCATCAACGAATCTTCCAGTGTGGTGAAGAATTTCAACACACCATTATCTGGGGGTACTGCTGCCAGTGGATTAGTTGTGTCAATTACAATCTTTTCGAAAAAATGCTCTTTACCGGCCAGTGAAATGGCATCTTCTGCCACAAGCCCACTTACAGCTAATACAATTACTTCACCAAATTGTGCTGTTTCCTGGAATGAACCCAATAATCCATCTTTATTGTCCTGTTGCCATTTTACCACCTCCTCCTTTGAAAGGTTTCGGGTACCAAGCATTACCTGGTGCCCTTCTTTTAAAAAACCGGTTGCCAGTACACGGCCTACCTGGCCCGATCCTATTACTCCAACCCTCATAAAAATGTTTTTTAATGATTAGTTTTACAAAGTTTACAAAAAATCTTCATGGCAAATCCTAACCTGGGTTCAGATAAAGAGAGTTTAAGTTCTGCGGATGTGGCATTCGAGAATTCAATAAGGCCATCCCAAATAAACGATTTTTCGGGGCAGGATCAGATCATTGAAAACCTCCGCATATTTATAAAAGCAGCTAAAATAAGAGGGGAGGCATTGGATCATGTTTTATTTCACGGCCCCCCCGGCTTGGGTAAAACAACTTTATCACGGATTGTTGCAAACGAATTGGGTGTCAATATTAAAGAAACTTCGGGGCCGGTAATGGAGAAGCCGGGTGACCTTGCCGGGCTTTTGACGAGTTTAGAGGCTAACGATGTGTTGTTCATTGATGAAATACACCGGCTCAGTACTGTGGTAGAAGAATATTTGTATGCAGCGATGGAAGACTATCGCATTGATATTATGATCGACAGTGGTCCCAATGCAAGGAGTATACAAATCAACCTCAACCCCTTTACACTTATTGGTGCAACTACCCGAAGCGGTTTATTAACTGCACCCCTGTTGTCAAGATTTGCCATTAAGTCACGACTCGAGTATTACAAGTCAGGAGTGCTGAATAAGATCATTCAGCGTTCAGCCGGAATCCTGGGTACTACAATTTCGAAGGAGGCTATTGAAGAAATTGGCAGAAGAAGCCGGGGTACTCCCCGTATCGCTAATGGTTTGCTAAGGAGAGTGAGAGACTTTGCACAAGTATTGAACGATGGAAATATTGATCTGGGTATTACTCAGCATGCATTAAAAGCATTGAATGTGGATGAGCACGGACTCGATGATATGGACAATCGTATTCTCTCCACAATCATTGATAAATTCAAAGGCGGTCCTGTAGGTATTACTACCATTGCTACAGCAGTAGGAGAGGAAGCCGGCACTTTAGAAGAAGTATATGAGCCGTTCCTGATCCAGGAAGGTTTTCTGCAGCGTACACCAAGGGGAAGAGAAGTTACCGCAAAAGCCTATGAGCATTTGGGAAAAGCAAAACCCGGGTCTGCCGGAACATTATTTTCTTAAATGAAAAAAGGATTACAAGTTTCCTCATAATCCTTTTAAATTTCTTATATCGTGGCGCTATTGCACTACTAAGCGGAATCCGTTTCCGTGTATATTCACAATCTCAATCTTCGGATCGTCTTTCAGGTATTTACGAAGTTTGGCAATATATACATCCATACTCCGGCCGTTAAAGTAAGTGTCGCTGCCCCAGATTTTTTTAAGCGCAGCTTCTCTTGGCAACAAATCATTCAGGTGCTCAGCCAGCATTTTCAGCAATTCATTCTCTTTTGGAGAAAG
>Ga0073934_10009400_pt1 | contig 12559 bp, 9 predicted proteins | sample LarsenN4metaG_FD_76834 | JGI IMG/M metagenome (GOLD analysis project Ga0073934, IMG submission 76834) | Hot spring sediment bacterial and archeal communities from British Columbia, Canada, to study Microbial Dark Matter (Phase II) - Larsen... ... | reverse complement strand
TGCCGGTTCTTCGACGTCGCCGAAGGAGCGATCTTCGCCGACGGCGTGGACATCCGCTCGTACACGATTACCGACTACCGGCGGAACATCGGCATCGTGCTGCAGGACCCGTTCCTGTTTTACGGCACCATCGCCGAGAACATCGCCTATGGCCGGCCCGGCGCCACGCGCAACGAGATCATTGCCGCGGCCAAGGCCGCCCACGCGCATCAGTTCATCCTGCAATTGCCTGATGGGTACGACTCGATTGTCGGCGAGCGCGGCCAGTCGTTGTCCGGAGGCGAGCGGCAGCGGATCTCCATCGCCCGAGCCATCCTCATCAAACCCAGTCTGCTGATCCTCGATGAGGCCACCTCCGCCGTCGACACCAAAACCGAGCGCGAGATTCAGCATGCCTTGCACAACCTGATTCAGGGCCGAACCACCATTGCCATCGCCCACCGCTTGAGCACGCTGCGGCAGGCCGACCGCATTGTGGTGATCGACCACGGCCGAATCGTGGAGATCGGCACGCACGAGGAGCTGCTCGCTCAGGACGGCCACTACGCCGCCCTGCATCGCGCGCAGCAGGAGCTGACGAAGGACATCGGGTGGTGAACTCGCAGTGTCCCGGACGCTCGGAAGCATCCAGGACACTCGTCTGGACGCCCGGTGCGTTTGGTGGCACAGTATGGGCATGGACCGCGAAACTCCGACTGCTTTGCCTCCGGCCAGGAAGCGCCACCTGCGTACCTGGCTGCTGCTGTTGGCGTTGGCGGTTGCCGGTGTGGCAGCAGCGGCAGCGCTGCCGCGCGACAAAGCCGTGCCGATCGACGGCTTCCGTGTGGTTGCCGCGTACCCCCACGATCCCAACGCGTTCTGCCAGGGGCTCGTTGTCGCCGACGGGGTGATGTACGAAGGCACCGGTCAGCACGGCAACTCATCGGTGCGGCAGGTCGATCTCGCGACGGGGCGCGTCGAGCGCATCGTGCCTCTCGACCGGGCCTACTTTGGCGAAGGAATCGCCGTCCTGAAAGGACAGCTTTATCAGCTCACGTGGCAGAACCGTCTGGCCATCGTGTACGACCTGGCATCGCTCACGCCCATCTCCTCGTTCCGTTACAGCGGGGAAGGGTGGGGGCTAACGACCGACGGCGAGCAACTCATCATGAGCGACGGCTCGGCCACGTTGCGGTTTCTCGACCCCGCCACCTTCGACGTGAAGCGCCGCCTGACCGTCAGAACGCGGACCGGGCAGTTGGACAAGCTCAACGAGCTCGAGTACGTGAGCGGCGAAATCTACGCGAACGTCTGGTATACCGACCGCATCGCGCGGATTTCCCCCAAGACCGGCGAAGTGCTGGGCTGGATCGATCTGTCGTCGTTGTGGCCCGCCCGCCAACGGCCGTCGAAGGAGCACGTCCTCAACGGCATCGCCTACGACGAGCAGAACCAAAGGCTCTACGTCACCGGCAAGAACTGGCCCCAGTTGTATCACATTGAAGTCGTGACGAAACGCTAAATGCCTCTCGTAGGGTGGGACGAGTCCGCGAGTCCCGCCGTTCCATGTTGGTGGGACTCGCGGACTCGCCCCACCCTACACCATTGATTGAGATGACCGACGTTCGCGCCGAGATCGTTGCCGAGGTGATCCGCAGCCGTCGGACCGTGGGGACGTTTCGACCGGAGTTGCCGCCGCGAGAGACGATCGCCCGCGCCCTGGACCTCGCCTGCTGGGCGCCAAACCACAAAAAGACCGAACCGTGGCGGTTCCATTGGCTGGGGCCCGAGACCGCGACGCGCATTGTGGAGTTGAACGCCCGGCTTGTCGCCGAGACGAAGGGCGAAGCCGCCGCCGAGACGAAGCGCCGCCAGTGGTCCGAAGTGCCCGGCTGGCTGCTGGTGACCTGCATCAAATCGGACGATCCGATCCGGCACGAAGAGGACTATGCCGCCTGCTGCTGTGCGGTGCAGAACCTGATGCTCGCGCTGTGGAGCGCCGGCATTGCCAGCAAGTGGTCGACGGGCGGCATCACGCGTCATGCGGACTTTTTCGCGCTGCTCGACCTGGATCCCGGTCTTCACCGGGTGGTGGGTCTCATCTGGTATGGTTATCCTCAAGCCGTCCCGGAGCAGCAGCGCCGCCCGCTGAGTGAAGTCCTGCGCGAATGGCCGTGAGCACCGCTCCAAAAATCGTAACAGGCACACTCCGTGTGCCGTTCGAGAAGTGGTCAGCCAGATTATCAATCGACGGCACACGGAGTGTGCCTGCTACTATTGAAGATCCATCATGCACCGCCGCGAGTTCCTCTCTCTACTGGCCGCCGCCTCGATGGGTCGGACGGCGATCGCGTCACCGCCGCGCGCATGGCATCTCGCGGTCGAGCCGGGACTGTTCGAGTGCGATGCGATGCAGAGCGTGACCCATCAGATTGCGTTTGCCGCCGCACAGGGCTTTCGCGCCTTCGTCGACGACGCCTGGCTGTGGCGATGCGAGCGCGAACGAAGAGACGTTCTTGATGCAACACGCGCGTTGGGCCTGCGGTGGGGACCTTTGCGAGGACCAGCGCTGCGGGGCCGCAATCGGCAGGAGTGGCAGCGCGAACTGCAGGCTGCGACGACGGTAGCCGCACATGTGGCGTCGCCGGCCGTTCGCATGGAGGTCGAGACGACGGCAGTCGCCGCCGCGTTGCTCCGGTCGCCACGCGTGTTGGTCGAGTGGAGTTCGTCTCAAAGCACCGCCGTGCTGGCTGCGTTTCCCGACCTGCGATTCTCCGTCGACATTTATCGCCTCGCAGCGCAGGGAGTGGACGTCGTTGCGTTCCTGGAACGTCATCTGCCCAGAATCGGCCACATTGAGCTGGCAGACTTTCCCGGCGGCCTGGAACCGGGAACCGGGCGGCTGGCGATTTATCGCATCTGTCGGCTGCTCGACGAGCACGGCTACACCGGCGTGGTTGGACTTCGACACGGTCGTTCCAGGCCCGGTTGGCCGGGCATTGAAGCGGTTCTGCAGGCCTGCCACCAGATTGAACCATCCATTGCTTCGTCGCGCGAGCCAACGGTTTGGCTTTAAGCCATGTCGAATCAGCCGCCACCGCAGCCTGCCCGAATCGGCGTCGTCACGGTCTCCGACCGCGCCAGCCAGGGCGTGTACGAAGACCGCGGCGGCCCCGCCATCCGCGGGTATCTCGCCGAGATTCTCACCAGTCCTTTTGAAGCTGTCTCACGCGTGATCGCCGACGAGCGCCCCCTCATCGAAGCCACGCTGATGGAACTGTGCGACGCGGAGCGGTGCTGCCTGGTGATCACGACGGGCGGCACCGGCCCTGCGATTCGCGACGTCACTCCTGAAGCCACGCTCGCCGTGTGCGAAAAGGAAATGCCCGGCTTCGGCGAGCTGATGCGAAAGGTCTCGCTGGAGAAAGTGCCCACGGCGATCCTGTCGCGCCAAACGGCGGGCATCCGCGGGAAGTCGCTAATCGTGAATCTGCCCGGCCAGCCGCGGGCCATCCGCGAGTGCCTCGATGCCATCTTCCCGGCGATCCCGTACTGCATCGATTTGCTCGACGGGCCATATCTCACCACGGACGAAACCAAAGTGAAGGCGTTCCGGCCGAAGAAGTGAACGTTGAACCGCGACCCGCAGGGGAGCGCTCTGTGCGTAGGATGCCCCATCGCGAAGCGCTCCCCTGCGGGTCGCGGTTCAACAACGCGATCGCGATTTGTGGCCGCGTTTCTTTTCCGTCACGAGCTGCAGTTCGAGCATCCGCCGGTGCAGGTCGACGGCGGCGATCTCCACGCGCACCCGTTCCCCCAGGCGGTACAGCGTCCCTTTTCGCCGGGCCGTGAGGGTGTGCAGCTTCTCGTCGTAGTCGTATTGGTCCGGCGGAAGTGTCTTGATGTGCACCAGCCCTTCGGCCGGCAGCTCGACGCCCTGGCAAAACAGCCCGAACCGCTCGACGCCGGTGATGGTTGCATCGAGTTGCCAGCCGATGCGGCTCGACAGGTACGCCAGCAGCTTCACTTTGACGAGTTCGCGCTCGGCGGCGGCGGCGCGGCGCTCGGTCTCCGAACAGCGCTCGCCGAGCCGCACGAGTTCCAAAAAGGGGTCAGGCTTCATTTGTCGCGAAGCTGCGGCTGGCGATTTCGACGACGGCTCAACCACAAATGAAGCCTGCCCCCTTTTTTGTTCTATCAGCTCATCCACCAGGCGGTGCACCGTGAGGTCGGGATACCGGCGGATGGGGCTGGTAAAGTGGCAGTAAAAGTCTTCCGCCAGCGCGAAGTGGCCGATATCCGCGGGGCTGTACTCGGCCTGTTTCAAACTGCGAAGGAGGGCATAACTGACGGGAAATTCCGCCGGCTGTCCGCGGACGTTGTCCAAGAGCGCCTGCAACTCGCGGCGACCGACCCACGGTTTGACGGCGAAGCCTAGCCCGCGCACGAAGTCGCCCAGCGCACGGAGCTTCTTCTCATCGGGCGGCGCATGCACGCGCCGCAGGAAGGCAATCTTCTTTTGCGCCAGCGTTTGTGCGACGGCAATGTTCGCCGCCAGCATGAACTCTTCGATGATCTGGTGACTCTCATCGTGCGCAACTTTGTGAGCGCCACAGACCTGCCCCAGGGCATCGAAGTCGAGCTTCACCTCAGGCAACTGCAGGTCGAGTGCACCGCGCGCGAACCGCCGGGCACGGAGGATCATTGCCAGCGTGTGCATCCGCTCCAATAGGCCCCGCACCTTCGCCGGAATGCGTTTGCCGTTCTGTTCGGGGTGTTCGATGATCGGCAGCACTTCTTCATAGGCAAACCGCCGCACGGCCTTGATGGCGGTGTTCGCCAGCTCCGCGTGCGTGGGCACCCCTTCCGGCGTGAAGTCGATGAACACGCTCTTGGTGTAACGCACGTGATCCTGCTGCAGGCTGGCCAGCCCGTTGGAGATGACTTCCGGCAGCATCGGCAGCACGCGGTCGGGGAGATAGACGCTGTTGCCGCGGCGTTGAGCTTCGCGGTCGAGCTCGGTGCCGGGACGGACGAAATGAGCAACATCGGCGATGTGCACGCCCAACCGCCAGTGGCCGCGGTCGTCGCGGGTGAGCGAGATGGCGTCGTCGAAGTCGCGGGCGTCGACGGGGTCGATGGTAATGATCGTTTCACCGGTGAGATCGACCCGGCCCTGGAGATCGTCGGGATCGAACCGGGCGGCCTCTTCGCGAGCTTCCTCCAACGCCAGCTCTGAGAACTCGTCCGGCAACTGAAACTCGTGGATGATCGACAGCGTGTCGACCCCTGGCTTGCCCCGCGGCCCCAGCACCTGCGTGATCACGCCCTCCGCGGCGTGCTTGTTGGTGGGATACTGAACCATTTCGAAGACGACTTTGTCGTTCGGCCGCGCGCCTTTGGCCCCGGGATCGCCGACGCCGACCGGCTCGTCAAAGACGGCTCCATCCACGGTGACGAAACCGCGGCCGTGCAGTTCGTGATACACGCCGACAAACGTCGTCCGCGCCCGTTGCAGCACTTCGACGACACGGCCCATGCGCTGTCCGCGCGTGCGGCGCTCCGTGAGCAGCACAATGCGGACTTCGTCGCCGGTCAGCGCCCCGCCCAGATCCTCCGGCGCGATGTAGATCGGCTCTTCAACGCGGAGCCGCGCGTGCTGTTCGTCGGGTTCAACGGCCTCGACGTTTGGCGTGAAATACCCCACGCCACGGCTGGTGCGACGGATGGTGCCGATGAGCCTCCCGGGCCGCTGCGCGTGCGGCAGCGAGACCGTGCCGTTCGTCGAGCGATGCAGTTGGCCGGATTCGATCAGCGAGGTCACGGCCGCCCGAAAGGGCGACGCCTGCGACTGCTTGACGCGCAGCAGCTTCTGCAGATCCTTCGGACGCTGCGGCCGCGCATCGGGCTGCGCAAAGTATTTCAGAATCTGGCGCGTGAAGTCGGGCATATGTTGTCCCGTTTAGCCGCGACCCGCAGGGGAGCGCTCTGCACGTAGGAGACATTGACGCAAAGCGCTCCCCTGCGGGTCGCGACTAAACGGTAGTGGTTTCATTCGGTGCGCTGCCGTTGGATTCGTTCCGCGCCCCCTTGAACAGCTTGCGGTCGAGTCGCGGCTGGAACAGCGTCCAATGGGCGCCGGCGTTGGGGTCGGCGTCGATGGCCTGGCTGAATTCGTGGATTTTGGCGTCCAGGTTGTCGATGAGGTGCAGCGCGATGGCTTCCGGCGTCATCGGCAAGCGCGGACTGCCGAATTCGTACGTGCCATGATGGCTCACGATGAGATGCTTCAGCCGCCACAATAGCTCGGCAGGGAACGGCTCGCCGATCTGCTGCTCGACGACGCGGACCTTGTCCGAAAGTATTTCGACGCCGATGACCAGGTGGCCGAGCAACTGGCCTTCATCGGTATAGGTGAAGCCGGCATCGCAGCTCAATTCGCGGATCTTGCCGATGTCGTGCAGCAGCACGCCGCACAGCATCAGATCGCGATCGAGATTGGGGTACACGTCGCACACGCGGACGACCATTCGCGACAGAGTCGTCAGGTGTTCAATCAATCCGCCGCGATAGGCATGATGGGCTTTCACGCCGGCGGGCAGATTGCACAGTTGCTGCACGAGCGCGTCATCGGCGAACACCGCCGCGACCAGTTTCTGCAGCACCGGCCGCGACACCGTCGCCATCGCGGCCTTCAACTCCTCCAGCAGTGCCGCGACGTTTTGCGGCGGACCGGCCTCAAAATCGGCGGGGTCCAGCCCGTCTGCGGTCACCGGCGTAATGTGCGACAAGATCATCTGCAAGGCGCCCTGGAACACCTGCACCTTGCCGCGAACCTTCACATACAGTCCCGATTGAATCGGGTCGCACGAAACCTCGGTGACGTTCCACTGCCGCGCGTTGATGACGCCGGTTCGGTCGCGGAGATCGACGGACAGATACAGCGCCGCGTTGCGGTTGGCGCGCAGCTGCCGGTCGGCGAGGAAGTACACTTCCTCCACCAGGTCGCCGTCCTTGAGGTCCGAGATCCACCGCCGCCCCATCGTCGCACCTTCATTGTGGTCCATCGAAGTGACGAATTGTAGACGCGAAGGCGCGCCGACGAAAGCCGCGACCCTTGCGTTTAGCAGAATGCGGGGGACCGCACGTCCCGCTAACCGCAAGCGAGAATTAGCGCAAATAGTTCGCCCGGACGAACTCGGCGAGTGCTTTGCCGGCATCGCGGGCGGTCAGGTCGAGGACTTCCTTCTGACGCAGGTCGCTGCCGAACTCCCACTGCACGGCGTCGATGCCCTGCGGCTGGTGGCTGCCATAGGCTCGCACAATGTGGCCGCCAGTGAATCGGGTCTCGCGCTCGTCGCCCGGCGGCATCACGCGGAAGCCATTCTTTTCGAGGGCGCGATCGAGCTGCTGATAGGCGTGCGGTCCCATCCGCTGCCGCAGCGCGGTCACCGTCTCCAGATTCACCGTGCCGCGGAAGAGGGCGGCGTCTTCGACGGTCTGCCCGTGCACATCGATCAAGAGCCCGTGCTTCCATTTTTCGCGGATCTCGTCGCAGCCGTGGCGCAGCGCGTTGTGAAACGCCTCGTACACGGGCTTCGCGAGGTCCGATTCGAACGCGTGTTCGGCGGGACGGTTGACGTCCACATACTTTCGCTCGGCCCGCAGGATGACCACGTACGGTTTCTGTCCCAATTGTTCGGTGAGCGCTGCGGCGATCTTCTCGGTCAGCTCGGCGGTGCGCTCATCGCGCACGGTTTGAAACTTGGGGGTTTCCGTCCGCATGCGAACGGGAACGTCGGGAATTGGCTGTGTGCCGCCGTGCCCCGACGAGAGGATCACCGGCAGGGAACCTGTGCGGACGGTGACGAGGCCGTTCGGCTCGTCCGCGCGAGCAACGACCGTAATCACTAGCCCAATGATGCACCACAGCAGCCGTCGGGCGACGTCCCCGCGGACACATTGCGACGCCGCGGGGACGTTGCCCGGCGGCTTCTCAAGCGCGCGATCCTTCGTCATTTTGCTTTGCTCAACATCACCCCGGCACGGTCGTCTTTGCCAGAATCTGGCGGATCACCTGCCGGGCCCGTTCGCGCTGGCCTTCCCGCAGCACGCCCCGCACGCCAATGCGGTGGGCCAGCACGGGGGCGGCGAGACGTTTGACGTCGTCGGGCACGACATAGTTCCGGCCTTCAATGAGCGCCTGGCTTTGTGCGGCGCGGTACAGCGTGAGCGCGCCGCGAGTGCTCACGCCGAGCTGCAATTCTTCATGTTTACGCGTGGCGTGGACAATGTCGAGCAAGTAATCGTTGATGGCTTCGTCCACGCGGACGTCCCGCGAGGCCTGCTGCAGCCGCTTGAGCTGCTCGCTGGTGACCACCGGCCGCAGCTTGTCGACCGGCTGCCCCTCCCGGTGCTGCGTGAGCACCTGCTTCTCTACCGCACGGTCGGGATAGCCGATGTCGATGCACAGCATGAACCGGTCGAGCTGGTTCTCCGGCAGCGGGTACGTTCCTTCGAACTCGAACGGGTTCTGCGTCGCCAGCACGAAGAACGGCGAGCTCAAGGGATGCGTTTTGCCTTCGATGGAGACTTGCCCCTCGCTCATCGCTTCCAACAGTGCGCTTTGCGTCCGCGGCGTCGTGCGATTGATTTCATCGGCGAGCAGCACGTTGGTGAAGATCGGTCCACGGCGGAACTCGAACTCCCCCAGGTTCGGCAGGTAGACGCTCGACCCCAGTATGTCGCTGGGGAGCATGTCGGGCGTGAACTGCAGCCGCTTGAAGTCGGCATCCAGGCTCTTGGCGATGGCCTTCGCCAGCGATGTCTTTCCCACGCCGGGGGCGTCTTCCACCAGCATGTGCCCTTCCGAGAGAAGGGCAACGATCGCCAACCGGATCGGTTCCGACTTGCCCAGGATTGCGGCAGAGATGTTCTTTTCCAACGCCGCAATCAACTCGTGATGGTCCGACACGCGGGAAGCTCCTATCAGAAGTGCGGCACTGGAGAAAAACCATCGGGTACTGCGAGCCGCGCAGCACCCTGAGAAGTGAATAAGGCCGAATCGTACCACCTCGCCGGATGTCTGTCTTGCGTACAGCGTCGAACTCATCAACCAGACCCGGTCGCTTACGCGACACGGCTCGCCTGTGGCGAGCCGTGCCCCGTAAGGGGCCGGGTTTCGGGGCGGGGCACGCACCCTACCTTTGCGAATCCCGCATGACGGGAATCGTGCAATCGATCACCAGCCACGACAGCGCGCACAGCATGTACGTCATGCCGACGGTCGCGAACACCCACGGCCAGCCATAACTGTCGGCGATCGTGCCGAACACGAGCGGCGCGGCAATGAGGGCCAACCCCGCCACGGAGTTATTGAATGCAAACACCGACGCCGTCGCCCGTCCGCCGATGTCGGTTACCACGCCTAACGATGTGCTCAGGCTCCAGTCGCCAAAGAACTTCACCAGAAACAGAAACCCGCAGAAGATGTACGGAGCGTCGTAGAAAGCTAATGCGGCGAACAGGAACGCGGCTGCGAGACCCTTCCCCGTCAGCGCCACGGCCACACGCGACCAGCGGCGATTGCCCGTCACGGCAATGAGGTAATCGTTCAGCGCCCCGCCGATCAATCCGGCGATGGCCCCGCCTAACAGCGGCAGCGCCGCATAGATACCCATCCGCTTGAACTCCAGGTGATGCACCTGCGCGAGAAACAGCGGAATCCAATTGGAGTAAATATTGTCCGCGAACGTGCTGAGCAGCGTCTGCACGCTGAGAAACAGCAGGTTCCGCAACGACCGCGGCGACATGGACCGCAGCATGACGCCGAACGACTGCTTGGTACCCTCGCCCCCATCCGCGGGGGAGAGGCGATCGGCGATGCCTTCGATCAGCCGCGCTTCCGCGTCGTTCACGCGCGGATGCTGTCGCGGCGAGTTCCGAAAGTTCACCACGAACAGCAACGCGTGCACCATGCCTGCTGCGACCAGGCACCACACGGCGTCACGCCATGCGAGCCCCCATGTTCCCACCAGCAGCGTGCTGAACACCAGCGACGAACTCAGTGCCCCCAACCGTCCGGCGAGCACACCCACCGAGCCGATCAGCGTCGTCCGCACGGCCGGCGGATACCACAACTTCGCTACGCGCGACAGGCACGCATATACCGCCGACTGTCCCGTCCCCAGCAGTGCCAATCCGGCCCACAGCCATCGCGCCGAGGGCGACCACGCCACGAGCGCCAATCCCGAGCACCAGACCAGCATGAGTCCGGTCAATACCAGGTGCACGCCCAGCACATCCGCCGCAATCGCCAGCGGGAACTGAAATGCCGTGTAGCACACCGAGAACGCGCTATCGAGCTGCCCCAACTCGGTATTCGTCAGCCCCCACTCGTCTTGCAAGAACGGCTTGATGAACGCGAACAGGTAACGGTGCAGGTACAGCAGCGCGGACGTGAGAAACGCCAGTGAGAACACCCGCCAGCGAACGGAGGTCGGCGGGGAGGCTGGCGACGTAGACATGGGGACGAATGAACCGACTCGAACGAGATTCAGGAGTTCCGATCTCGCACAATCAAAACGAATTCAGCAGATCTTGTACGCCTTCGGCGTAAAGATCCTCCGGTTGCCTGCTTCGTTGCCTGGAGATCGAAAGCACTCAATCCGGCAATCCGTCAGCCATCGCCTGCTCGTAAGCTGGATCTAGTTTGGTGGATTCCCGGGCGAGGCGAGCACGCTTCTCAACGGAACTGAGAGGTCTCTTGATTGCTCGCTTCATAGTGCCGCGCTTGCTCGCGGATGCACGCGCCTTCGTCGCCTCGCGCTGCGCGTCCTTTCTGCGTCTTTGAGTAAAACTCGCCGAAAGTCGTCCATCCAGCGCAGAAAGAACAGCTTTTCCGACAGCCGTTTCGCCTTCTTCATCCGCGTTAATGACTGCCTTCCGCTCAACTCCGTCGTCCTTGTCGAAGACGTATTTTCCGCCCTTCTTGACGAGTTGGTAAACGACAATCGAGACTCGGCCGTTCGGATCTGGTAGCAAGTAGACCTTCGCACCAAATCGACCTTTGGACTTCAGCTACCTGGGGATTGGTCGCGCTGGAACCACGGTAGGCACTCCGGTTCAAGCCATTTCAATCGACGACAAGCGTGTGGAGTTCGCCCTACCCCAGCATCTCCGTCACCACGCGGCTGCCGTCGGGAAGCAGCGGGATCGCGCGGCCGGTGCGGTCGGGGAGCGTCTGGTGCGGGTCGATGCCCAAAAGGTGGTACATCGTCGCCAGGATGTCCTTCGGCGAAATGGGGTTGAGCGTCACCTCGCCGGCGTGCGCGTCGGTCGCACCCACCACGCGGCCGCGGGCCATGCCGCCGCCGGCAAACAGCGCCGAATACGCCTGCGACCAGTGATCGCGGCCGCCACCCTTTTGGTTGTTGATCTTCGGCGTGCGGCCGTGCTCGCTCAGGCAGACCACCAGCGTGTCGTCCAGCAGCCCGCGCTGCTCGAGATCTAGTACCAGCCCAGAAAACGCCTTGTCGAACGGCGGCAGCAACTGGTCGGTCATCCGCGGGTAGTGGTTCCAGTGGGTATCCCACGCGTCGCCGGCGAGGCCGTATTCGTCCCAGAACACGCTCACCAAACGCGTGCCCGCTTCCAGCATCCGCCGTGCGGCGAGACACGCCTGGCCGAACAGCGACATGCCGTACAACTCGCGCGTGGAGTTCGCTTCGCGGCGGACGTCGAGCGCTTCGCCCACCTTCGACGATTCCAGCAGCGAATACGCCAGTTGCTGGAACTCGCTCAGCGTGCGGCCACGCTCGTTCTGCTCCAGCTCGCGGCGGGCATCGTTGAACTGGTCGAGCAGCGACTTCCGCCGGTTCAGCCGGTCCAGCGTGAGCTGCTCCGGCAACGCGGTGGAAGCGAGGCGAAAATGGCTCTCCGGCACGCAGCCGCAGTACGGGTCCCACACATCGACGTTCATGTCCCGCAGCGTCTTGTAGACCGCCCGCGAAGCCTTGCCTTCAAACTCCGTCCAAATGGGGTTGTACATCGAACCGAGATACGCTGCATACGGCCCGGCCCGATGCACTTCTCCAGTGCGCTGGGTGCTGAACGGGAAGGGCAACGCCACATTCTGCGGAAACGCCGACGTGCCGCGGCGCTTCCGGTCGAAGTACTCCACGGCACTGCCGAAATACGGATGGTGCCGCGGATCGTTCGGGCTGAGTTCCATATTCACATCGATGGCGGGCGTGCCGGTCATGGCATACGCGACGCCGTGAATCGGATACTCGTGGTGCAGCGAGCGGACCACCGTCACGCGGTCCATCATCTTCGCCATGTTCGGAAGGTACTCGCAGACGTCGAGTCCCGGCACCACCGAGGGAATGGGCTGCATCGTGCCGCGGATTTCCACCGGGGCGTCCGGCTTCATGTCCACGGTTTCCATCTGGCTGGGGGAGCCGTAGAGGAACAGGATGATGCAGCGTTTCGCGCGTCCGAAGGAGTGAGAGTCGGATGCCGCATTCGCTCGTTCGGCGTGCAGGAGCTGGGCCAGTGACAGTCCGGCCAGGCTGGACCC
>Ga0073934_10009399_pt1 | contig 12560 bp, 13 predicted proteins | sample LarsenN4metaG_FD_76834 | JGI IMG/M metagenome (GOLD analysis project Ga0073934, IMG submission 76834) | Hot spring sediment bacterial and archeal communities from British Columbia, Canada, to study Microbial Dark Matter (Phase II) - Larsen... ... | reverse complement strand
GAAATCAGCCGAGGACTCGCGGCAGGCATTCCACAGGTTGAGATTGCCCGGATTCTCCATCGTCATCCCTCCACCATTTCTCGGGAGGTGAAGATGGGCAGCGGCCGGAGAGCTCGAAGCGAGCCGTGCTCGTGGGACAGCATATGGTGAGAATTTTAGACATGCTCTGGGTTGATCACTTGGAACAGCTTGAATCGCTCCGAGAATCCGTAAACATCCGCGCTTACGGCCAGCACGAACCCCTGGTTGAATACCGCAGAGAAGCCCACAATCTTTTTAATCAATTAAGCCACGCTTTTGAGGCGCTGGTTTGGAACACCGTTTCCCCGATTCTAGAAACAGATTTTTCTAAAATGAATCCGGCAGCTACCGGACCAAATCCACCAACTGGCGGACTACCGCCTCCGGAGGCGAAAAATATTGGCCGCAACGACCCTTGCTGGTGCGGTTCCAGCAAAAAATATAAAAAATGCCACGGGCAATGGGGATAGGTAAAAAAGCGTAAAAACCGCTTAAAACAAGCCAAAACGAAACCCGATATCTGTATAGATATCGGGTTTTTGTATTTAGAACACAGAAAATGTCACGCGGATTAACCAATAAAAATATGAGCACAAACATGAGAAATTCACATTTAGAAAAGTCGAAGCGAAACCAGCAGATTAGGAAGTTGCTGGCCAGCGGAAGGACTCAGGCGGAAGTCGCCAAGAGATTCCGAATCTCTGGTCAACGACTCAACCAGCTGGTGCAGAAGTGGGAGTGGCAAGGACTCCTCGAAAGAAATGAGGAATGGTTTGCCCTGCCCGAAAAAGGTCGAACACCAGAGAAAGTTATCCACAAACCATAAACATATGAACTACGACAAATACCAATTCGTCCTCGACTGGGATGAGCTCCCCGAGGACTTCAAAGAAGAAAAGATCACCGAGTACATCGAACGAGGAAAAAAAGTGGAATGCCGGGAGTGTGAAGGATTCGGAACTCTGCCGATGGAGATTACTGGCAAAACTGCTTGGCATTCTCTACTGGCTTAAAAACCAGCTGTATGTCCATTTTTCGGCAACGTACATCTATCAACGCCGATCAAACAAGCCTTCGGGCGGCATGGCCGGCGTGGATGCTTTCAACATCGCGCGAACAGGCGCGACGCTTGAGGAGCTCGTGCCTTCGCAAAATATGACCGATTCGCAAATGGACGGTACCGAGATTCCACAATACAAGCATGATGTCGGCTCGGTATTCAAAATCGGAAACTATGTGAGTTTGCCGATAAAAGATATCGACACTATCGCTTCTGTAATTCAGACCACGGGCAAGGCCGTGATGGTTTGGTTTTACTTCAACCGAGACGAATGGGTTGATGTGCCGATAATCAAATACCCCGATCTGAATCTTAATGCCGGCGAAACCAGCCGACACTCGGTCACGGCCATTGACTTCACGCTCTATAACGGAAAGAAAGCATTGATTATTGAGGACAGCTGGGGTCAATTCTTCGGACTTAACGGCCAGCGCGTGATCACCGAAGATTTCTTCCAGGTTCGCAATTGGTTTGCGGCTTATCCGATCAACTTCGCATTTGACGATCAGACGCAACCTCAGCCAGAGCCGCAACCATCACCCGGGCCCGGGAAGCCGAAACATACCTTCACCAAACCGCTTGTGTTTATTCCATGGGATAGCGCAAAGAACCAACCCGCAGATTTAGCGTCGCACGAAAGCCAAAAAACAGATGTGGTCGCACTGCAGAATATCTTGAAATACGAAGGACGCTTTCCGTCAAATGTTTCTAGCACTGGCTACTATGGATCAGTCACCGCAAAAGCGGTGTACGCGTTCCAAGTAGCACACAAAGTCGCGCCTTTATCGGAACTCGATTCTCTGAGAGGTCGGAGAGTAGGCGAGAAAACCATAAAGGTGTTAAACGAAATATATTCACTATGAGCACACCAACAAGAGAGGCGATCAAACACTTAATCATTGTCTTTGCTTATTTCGGGATCTCGGCGATTCTTCCTGTGTTGCTGGCGTGGTTACAAAACGATCCGCGCTGGGTAATTTTGATTCCGATCATAAACTCGGTGTGGTATGCGGTAACACGCTATCTGAAAGAGAGACGGCTGATCGAGCAAGGACAACAAGGGTAGGAATATTTTGAGAATTCTGCCAAAACACGCCGGCTGGCTGATTCTGCCGATTTTGATCGCTTTGGCCGTCTTCGCCGCAAAAACTACCCCCGTGTCTGCCCCTACGGCGAGCGATTCGAGCCAAAGCCGACCCGTGATACCCGATGAGCGAGCTCTGCGAATAGATCGATACTTTGCCGAAAGCAATATGCCGCTTGCCGGCTACGGCGCCAAGTTTATAGAAGCCGCAGACCAGTGCAATATGGACTGGCGACTCCTGCCAGCAATCGCGGTCCGGGAATCTTCCGGCGGAAAACAAGCGTGCGGAAATAATCCCTTCGGCTGGGCTTCATGCCGAGCGGATTTTGAGAGCATCGAAAAGGCGATTGAAATTGTCGGCGCGAATCTCTGCGGGTTTAATCCGAAAACCGCCGGCTACTATAAAAACAAAACAACCTACGAGAGGTTGTGGAGTTACAATGGAATAGTGAATCCGAAATATCCTAATGAGGTTTTGAAGGTTATGGATAGCTTCTGAAAAAGGGTAAATAGTTCCAAATGGAAGAGACCGCTTCAATAATTTTCACATACGGAGTATAATGTAAGTGATGAAAGGGTACTTGTCTCGAAAAAGCTTGATTTTGAAAATTCCCAGATTTTTTCTGGTGACAATTTTAGTTTTTGCGTGGATTTTTTCGGGCTGGCCGCGGGGTTGGCCCCTCGATGAGCTCGGGACAAGCAAAATCCGAATTCCGCCAAAAATTCAAGAGGCGCAGGCGGCATAAAAATATGATCCCTAAGGAAAACAATTACGCGTTTATAGACAGCCAAAATGTGTACAAAGGGACACGGAGGGATTTGGGTTGGGAACTAGATTGGATTCGTTTTCGCGTGTATTTAAAACACAAGTACGATATTACCAATGCTTATTTATTCATCGGTTTTATGCCCGAACATAACGATATCTATGACGAACTGCAAAAAGCGGGTTTTATTTTGAAATTTAAGCCAGTATTGCCGAACGGAAAAGACGGCGTGAAGGGAAATATTGATGCTGATTTGGTATTGCAAGCCATGATTGATTATCCCAATTATGATAGGGCGGTGATTGTTTCAAGCGACGGCGACTTCTATTCACTCGCTCGCCATCTCTACGATAATAAAAAACTTCTGGCGGTTTTAAGCCCGCACCGTAAAACCTGCTCATCTCTTTTAAGGAAATCAGCGAAAGACAAAATGGTTTACATGGACAATTTGGAAAATAAGTTATCAAAAAGAAAAAGAAAAAGCACCGCGTAGGGACGGAACCCATACGAAGTGCCTCTTCATAGGAATATTTTAATGATAGCAAACCCATAAATTATGTCAAGACCAAAACTGTGGATAAATTTTTCAAAGATTATGTTGGTAGCTACGATTATTTTTGCGTGGATTTTTTCCGGCTGGCCGTTGTCCGCGGCTCAAGCCCCGTCTTTTAGTTTTCCGGCGCAGGGGGTCGGGATAGCGGTTAATGACAAAAGCGAAGCCAAAATAGATTTTGAGGGCCTTTCGTTCAACCTGCCGAACGGAGCGGGAGAGGTGGAGCTTTACGCTCTGCCAGATGAATGTCTTGGTACTGAAGCAGAAATAAAACAAAAAATTCTCACCTATCCTTACTGCGGCGATCCGATCGGATTTGCCGTTATGAGACCCAATGATTACTTCTGGAAAATTGACCGGCCGGCGCGCTTTTTAATCGGCTACTGCAAAAACGCGGACAGTATTGACTGCGGCGATCATCCTGAAAATTTTGAAATTTTGTTTATTTCAGATACCGCGCCTAACCCCGCTCTTCCTGCGGGGAAACATCAATTTCTTCCAAAACTATAAGTATGCGGAAAAAAACTTTTTACAAATTTTCAAAAATCATTTTTATAGCGATTTTACTATTGACGTGGCTTTGGCCGCCGGCGCTCAAAGAAGCCCAAGCCCTTGATGTTGCAAACGGCGACGGCCTGATTGTCTATCCCATTTCAGCCAACACCACTCCCCAATGGCGCACCTATACCAATTCCACCAACGCGTTCGGCGCGCAAACCGCGACGGTTGCCGGCGCCACTGGCCTTAACTTCATCACCCGCACCTCGCCCACCAAACAGGAAGCCATTGCCGGTTACACCAATTCTGGCGGCACGCTTCAGGTGATGTGCTACGACGGTACCTCATGGACAAATGAATGGTCGGTCGCGGTCGGCGGCACCGGCACGACGAGAAGATTTGACATCGCCTACGAGACCAATTCTGGCGATGTGATAGTTCTTTATTCCGGCAATGTCGGAACCACCAACGAATTGAGGTATCGCACTAAACTCGGCTCAACCGGTTGTGGCTCTGCGAACTGGTCAGCGGAAACCAATCTTGACCCGGTAAGAACTTCGGGCACGGTACTGTGGGTAAAAATGGCTTGGGACAAACGCGCCGCGCAAAATTTAATCGCTGCCATCTGGGCTGATTCCAACTCTGATCTTTCAGCAATGATTTGGTCTGGCACGGCTTGGGGAAATGAGCCGTCCGCGGTAACTGAAGCATCGCTTGAAGTGGTAGCCGCGGCTCAAGATGTAGATGATTTTGATGTGGAATATGAATCAATTTCCGGCGATGTAATGGTGGTTTGGGCGAATTCCGCGGGCGCGAACGGCACGAACGGCGTGCGATACCGCACCTGCACCGGCGGCACTTCAACTTGTACTTGGAATGCGGTAACCACGCCGCCAACTTGGACTGATGACGCCACCAACCTTGACCTTTGCTCCGACCCCAACAGTGATGGTATGATATTTGTATCCATCGGCAATGCTGGTTCTGATTTACAGTATGGCGTTTGGTCGGGAAGCGCCTGGACAAATACGGCTAATGGGGATACCGCTTCCGCTACTCCGCTTGCCGGCACAAAACTGGTTGCCTGCGGCTATTTGATTTCCGGGGCAACCACTCGGGGCGTTATTACCTATAACGATTCAGCCGCGACCAATATCGGCTGGAGAACAGTTAGCGGCACCACTTGGACATCGCAAACCGACTTTACGCCGACTCCTGCTTTCGGCAATCCGCAAAAATGGTATGACATTCAGACCGACCCGATAAACAAAGACCGGCTGATGTTCACGCTTTCCGATTTGAATCTCGACCTTTTTGCTAAGCGCCTGACAATGGATGCCACACCCACTTTCACCTGGACTAATGCCGACGGCGGCGCGGCTTTGCAGGCCAGTCTCTCCCAAGCCACGGCCGGGCCATTTTCTTTTGCTTACTGGCGCAATATCCCTGCGCCCACTTTTAACCAGTCCGCCTATCGGTTATTTAATAATTTGGACTCCACCGATGTCGGCACAGCTTTGGCGGCGCAGGATACGGCGGCAACACTTGGCTCAACCGGCGCGCTATTCCGTTTGAGAATGCTTTTGCACATCGGCGCGAATCAGCTTGCCGCTTCCGGTCAAACATTTAAGCTCCAGTTTGCCCAGCAGTCCGGCACTTGCGATACGGGATTTGTGGGAGAAACCTACGCCGATGTTACGGCTGCAACGGTAATTGCCTATAAAGACAACGCTACGCCGGCTGACGGCGCGACAATGACCGCCAATGCCAATGACCCCACGCACGAAGCTGACCCCATAGAGCAAACGTACGAAGAATTAAATAATTTTACCAATTCGGTGGCCGCTATTCCCTCGGGGCAGGACGGCAAATGGGATTTTGCGCTTTTTGACAATGGCGCGACCGCCAGCACCGCCTATTGTCTGCGCGCGGTCAAATCCGACGGCACGCTTTTGGATACCTACACCGTAATTCCGCAAATCACCACAGCCGCGGCGGCCTCGCTTACTTTTGTGGTAACCACGGATAATTTTCCAACTATTACTCCCGGCTCTCCGGTGTTTGCGACAAGCACCTTGAGCGTTGACACCAATAATTCCACTGGCTGGAATGTGACGGTCTCTCGCGATGATACGGATACCACCTTGGATTTAGACACTGATGCCGCGGTAAATATCACTGACCAAACTGCCTGGGTGCCGGGCGCGGCAACGACTACGGCTGGGAACGCGGTGCGGATATCTTCTTTTATCAATAGCGGCGATGTGCTTGCGATGCGGGTGATGACCGCAAGCGGAACGCCGTCTTTTATTTCCACTACTTGGTGGGGCACAACAGACGCGTATATAGACAGCGCAACAACGCTTTGGGCCGGTTTTAATTCCGCCGCCCAAAAAATCGGCGATTCAAGCGTTTCTTCCGGCGGCTCGGCAAAACTCAATACGGTGCTTTACTATCTTGATGTGCCATCCACCCAGCAAACAGGAGCGTATTCGGGCGGGATTACATATACGGCAACTATGAATCCGTAATTTCCGTCTGTGGATAACTTTTTTGCAAGCGCGTGATATAATATGTTTATGGTACGAGATTTCTTTTCTGCGTTCCTGGTTACGCTGATTCTGTTTGCTTTCGGCGGGGCGTACTTGGCGTATGGCGAAGCTGTTTTACTTACCGTAACCGTAGCGCAAACCCTTACCTTCACTACCAGTACGGATCAATTCGGTACACTCACCCCTGGAATATATAAAATCGCGACAACCACGCTTTCCGTTACCACCAACAATACGGCAGGCTGGAATGTAACCCTTTCCGGAGACGATGTAGCTGCTAGTACGGCCTGCGACTTGGACAGCGATGCGTCAGTGGGAATTACCGACCAGACGCAATGGGTAAATGGCGCAGCCACCACAACTGCGGGAAATGCCGTAGTAAGGGCAAGCTTGGATAATTCCGGGGATGTTTTTGCGTTCAGAGTAATGAGCGCATCCAGTACCAATGGTGCCTCGTTTCTGGCGCCTAGTTGGTGGGGAACTTCTGATGCCGACGGCACAGCAAAATGGGCTGGGGTTGCGAGCTCCACGGTACAGCGGCAGATTGGAAACGCTGGCGCTGGTTCCTATTCCGCAAGCGCCCATCTTAACACAGTGCAGTATTATCTGGACGTCGCTCCTTCTCAAGCACAGGGAGCTTACAGCTGTCCGCTCACTTTTACCGCGACCGGTAATTAATATAAAGCGTTTGTTATGAAAACGCATTTATCCAAAAGCGTTGTCCTGTTGACGTGCGCGATTCTAATTTTTTTTGCGTTTTCCGGCAGCGCGGACGCGGGCACCGGTCTTAGCATCCAACCTCTCAAAGTTACTCACACCTTAAATCCCGGCGAGAAAGTATCGGGCGTAATCCAAATCACCAATGCAGGCGACAACGCGGTAAATGTGGAAACAAAAGTGGAGGACTTTATTCCCCTTGCCGGAACATATCAAATTCAGTTCGTGGGCAGGGTTTCGGGGCTAAGCACGGTTCGCGACTGGATTACGCTGGACGCGCCGAAATCATTTGTGCTCGCCAAGGGCGCCGCAAAAAATGTGTCTTATACCATAAAAACTCCTGCCAATGCCGAGCCCGGGGGGCATTTTGGCGTTGCCTTTTTTAAGGCCAGCGAGCTTCCCAAGAACGGCCAGCAGTTAAAAGTCGGAACGCAAGTGGGGATGATGATTTTGGTTACCGTCCCCGGCAGTCGTTTGGAAAAGGGCGCCATTCTTGATTTTACGGGACCGCTTTTTGTCCAAAAAAGCCCGATAAACTTCATCATTAAGTTTGAAAACACCGGCACGGTGCATTTTGAACCCAAGGGCGTCATTACCATTACAAACATGTTCGGCAAAGAGATTGGAAGCGTTTCAATCGGCGGACAAGTGGTGCTCCCGACCGGCATTAGAGATCTCGTGGCAAGCGTAAATTTTGACGGAGTCCTTTTGGGGCGCTATAAAGCCAATTTGAAAATGTTTGACGGCGAGGGCAATGAGCTTACTGCGAGGAGTATTGCTTTTTACGCTTTTCCGCTCTGGTATGTAGTCGTTTTTCTCGTAACCGCAGTCGCGCTCTTTTTCGGCATAAGGTTTTTGAAAAAGAACGTGCGCATATCAATTTCAAAAAAATAAGTAGTGAATGTCTCTCCCACCTCCATGCCGCAAGATTTTTTCAATAATGGCAATCGTTGGTTTGTCGCTTCCTTTTATTGTTATTGCGGCCACGACCAATCTGACGGTCACTGTCCAAGGTAATTGCGGTGACGGCGTCATTCAAACCGGCGAGTCGTGCGACGGCTCTAACTTAAACGGTAAAAGCTGTTCCACCCAAGGGTTTTCGGTTGGAACTTTAAGTTGCAATTCAAACTGCACTTTTAATACTTCTGCCTGCACTTCCGCGCCTCCGCCTTCCAGCGGCGGGGGTGGAGGCGGAGGAGGCGGGGGTGGCGGAGGTGGATACACTGCTCCAGAGACAGCGGCTGTATTTTCCGGCAGGGCGTATCCCAAAAGCACGGTAACGCTTTTGAAAGACGCGCAAATCGCGGCAACCGCGATTGCCGGGAGCGATGCCAGTTTTTCAATGAAGCTTTCCGGGCTCTCCGGCGGAAATTATATTTTTGCCATTTATAGCGAAGATTCAAAAGGTATTCGGTCTTCTCTTCTGACTTTTCCTGTGAGCGTCACAAGCGGCGCCACGACTAATATCGGCGGTGTTTTTATCGCGCCAACTATCGCGGTTGATAAAAGCGAAGTGAAGCGCGGAGATAACATTGCGATTTTTGGACAAAGCGCGCCGAGTTCCGAGATTACAATAGCAGTAAATTCAGATGAAGAATTTTTTGCCAAAACTCCGGCTGACAAGGATGGCGTGTATTTATACAATTTTGACACCTCGCCGCTTGAGAGGGGACAGCATTTTACAAAATCAAAAGCCGCGCTAAATGGCGAGATAAGCTCTTTTAGCAAGGCAATAAGTTTTATGGTCGGCACGAAAAACATTGCGGCCGAACTGCCCAAGGTGGCCGCAAAAGGTGATCTGAATAATGATGGGCGAGTCAATCTCGTTGATTTTTCTATTGCCGCGTATTGGTATAAAAGGCCGATAAGCGCGGAATTTAAGCCAAAGGAAGCCGAGCGTCTTTCCGGCGACGGCAAGGTGGACTTGGTTGATTTTTCAATAATGGCATTTTATTGGACGGGGTAGTAGAAATTGGACTTGCCGCCAAAGGCGGCAGTGCGCAAAGCGCCAGTCCAATTTTCACTACCCCGTGGACGGGATATAATGAATTTATGTTTTACTATGTCTACATATTACAAAGTTTAAAAGATCAAGGTTTGTATATTGGTTATACAAAAGATTTAAGGAGAAGGTTAAAACAACACAATGGTGGAGCCGATTCATACACTAAAAAATATATGCCTTGGCAACTTATTCATTATGAGGCCTATCGTAATGAAGATGATGCTAGGCGTAGAGAAAAATATCTTAAAACAAGCCAAGGCAGTCGCTTGTTAAAACGCATGCTGAAGGAATATTTTTATAACCAAAAACAGAAATGACTAAAATCCAAAAATTAAAATTTATTTTTTTACTCCCGGCTTTCCTTTTCCTTTTTTCTGCGCCTCTCGTTTTTGCTGCGGAAATCCGTCTTGATGCAAATAAAACAGAAGTTAATTCTGGCGAGCAATTTGAAGTCAAGTTTTTTGTAAATACTCCAGAAGAAAGCGTTAACGCATTTGAGGGAAAGGTTACCTTTTCCAATAACCTTTTGGATTTAAAAGAGATACGGGACGGAAACACTATTGTGAATTTTTGGATTGAGAAACCTAAAGCACAGGATAATACGATTGTATTTTCGGGTGTTACTCCGGGCGGATTCAACGGTAAGAATGGTCTGATTTTCTCGGCTATTTTTGAGGCAAAAAAGGAAGGGGTCGCTAAGTTCGAAATTAATGATGCAAGAATTTTACGGAACGATGGAATTGGTTCTACGGCGGTTTTGTCGGCAGCTCCATTTGAGATGGTGATTTCTAAAGGAGCGCAAATCGAAATTCCCGCACTTCCGAAAATAGAAGATCGTGAAAGGCCAGAATCATTTGTGCCAGAAATCGCAAGAGATGAATCAGTTTCCATCGGCAAGTGGTTTATTGTTTTTCTTACTCAAGATAAAGCTTCAGGCATTGATCATTATGAGGTAAAAGAGAGTCGGCAAAAAATCCTGACATTTTTCTCAAGATGGAGAGGTGCGGAAAGTCCGTATGTTTTGCGGGATCAGGAATTACGAAGCTATATTTTTGTGAAAGCGATTGATAAAGCTGGTAATGAAAGGACAGCGAAAATCCTGCCAAAAAATCCGCTCCGTTGGTACGAAAATTACGAGAACTGGATTATAATCATATTAGGACTTGTTATCGTCTACGCGATTAAAAGATTTTTACCCCGTTAGAAACCGAACCATGTGGTATGTCTATAGTCAGGCATGGGAAGAAAATATTTGAAAAATCGCTTAAAATTCTTTTTCGCCAAAGGTTTCTAACGGGGTTTATGGAGAAGATACATAAAAGCATAAAAAAATTACTGATTGGCAGCGCATTGTTTATTGTTTTTGGTATTTTGCCGATAGCCGTTCAAGCGGCAAGTTTGTATTTTTCTCCGTCATCCGGCTCTTACGCGGTTGGCTCTCCGATTACTGTTAATGTGTTTGTTTCAAGCGCGGATCAGGCAATGAACGCGGCTTCGGGCGCGATTTCGTTTCCGAGCGATAAACTGGAAGTCACTTCTCTTTCAAAAACCGGCTCTATTTTTACCCTCTGGGTGCAGGAGCCGTCGTTTTCTAATTCGGCCGGCACGGTAAACTTTGAAGGAATTGTCTTGAACCCCGGTTTTACGGGTTCGGGCGGTAAAATTATTAGCATCATTTTCAAAACCAAAGCGGCCGGCGATGCTCCCTTAACTTTTTCTTCCGGCTCGGTGTTAGCCAACGACGGTAAAGGCACAAACATTTTGGCGGGATTGGGAGACGCCAATTTTTCAATAGGCGTAGTGCGGCCGGGTGCGCCAGAAATTGTTACTCCGGCTGAAATAGCCGGCACCCCCGAAGCTCCAGAGATTAGTTCGCCGACTCATCCTGACCCAAACAAGTGGTATGCCGTGAAAGAGGCGAAATTTACTTGGGATGTGCCAAAAGACGCGACTGCGGTTCGCTTACTTGTGGGAAGAATTCCGCAGGCCATTCCTACAGTAACTTATACTCCGCCAATTAACTCCAAAGAGATTACGGATTTGGCCGAGGGCATTTACTATTTCCATGTGCGACTCCGCAATGCCGAAGGCTGGGGCGGCATTTCTCATTTTAGATTCCAGATTGATACGGAAAAACCGACCCGATTTGAGATATCCGAAGTTCAGCGAAAAGACCTGACCGATCCAAAAGCCAAGTTTATTTTTGACGCCAAAGACGAAACTTCGGGCATTGATCATTATGAAATTCAAATTGATAACGAAAGTCCACAAATTTGGCAAGATGACGGAAGTCACAGATACGAAACCGCCGCAATCGGCCCAGGCAAGCATACTCTTATTACCAAAGCAATAGATAAAGCCGGCAACTCTTTGGCGAATTCCACAGAATTTGTTATTAAGGCATTAACGCCGCCAGAGATTACAGAATATCCACGCGCCTTACAAAGCGGAGAGGTGCTCGTGGCAAAAGGAAAAACCGCGTATCCTGACGGCGAGGTCAAAGTTTGGTTTCAGAGAGAAAATGAAGAAGCAAAAAGTACCGCGGTAAAAAGCGATGATAAAGGAAATTTTATTTTTACTGCTGACGAAAAATTAAAGGACGGCGTTTACAAATTATGGGCAGAAGCAATTGATGAGCGGGGCGCAAAAAGCGAACCGAGCGAAAAGGTTACTATTGCGGTGGAACGGCCGGCCTTGCTCCGAATCGGCTCTTGGGCTGTAGGATTTCTTGCGGTGGTTATCCCGCTCGTCGCGCTTATTATTCTACTTGCGGCGCTTCTCTGGTATGGCTGGTACAAGTTCGCCTCTTTTAGAAAAAAGATAAAAAAAGAGGTTCGCGAGGCGGAGCAGGCGCTTCATAAGGCATTTGATTTACTAAAGGAAGATATCCGCGCGCAAATCAAAATGCTTGAAAAAACCAAATCAAAGCGACAACTTACCGAAGAAGAGGAAAAAATTGTAAAGCAACTCAAGAAAGATTTGGACGACGCGGAAAAGTTTGTGAGAAAAGAAATTGAAGATATTGAGAAGGAGATAAAATGAGTTCCTCCGCCTTCTCTCCTCCGGCAGTTAGGCAAAAAGGAAGGGGGTTCGAGGGGGAAGGAATTTTTGCCTGACTGCCAGTCCATGAAAGCGAGGGCAAGGCGGAAGGGGGGTGGGGGGGGGAATTCCGCCATGCCCGAGCGAATACAAAAAGATGCCAGCCCCGCCGCCCTGCTCGTTGAGAGCGGGGCAACACAAAAAAGTTTTCTTTTCCTTTTAGGCGGTTTCAAACTTTTAACGCAACGAGTCTGTTAATAACTT
>Ga0073934_10009398_pt1 | contig 12560 bp, 7 predicted proteins | sample LarsenN4metaG_FD_76834 | JGI IMG/M metagenome (GOLD analysis project Ga0073934, IMG submission 76834) | Hot spring sediment bacterial and archeal communities from British Columbia, Canada, to study Microbial Dark Matter (Phase II) - Larsen... ... | reverse complement strand
TCCGGCTTCGGTCGATCGTGTGCACGCAAATGCGGCGGATTTGGCTGGTGTCGCATCCTACTGCGGAGCCTGACAGGATCATCTTCAAGCGTATTCCATCCTCGCACGGCAACGGGCAATAACTAGTGCGGCCTGTCAGTTGGGCCGTCCCCGTTACGTGGTACTTCTTGATGTGCACATCGACCGGCGACGACTTTTCCACCGGATGAGCGAAGCCGGCATTGAGAAACCTGGCCGACACATGCAGCCATAAGCCGGGTTCCTGGGCAATCGCGGAGGATCCGAACGGGATGGCGATTACAGCAATGATCCAGCGACTGGAAGCGCGGCACACGCGAGCGATTGGAAGCACGGCTTGCATCCTCTTCGATTCGAATGTCGAGCGACTGAAAGTTGCAGCATCAAAGTCTTGATTGATGTTCCACGTCAGGGGACAAAACTCTGGCGGCAAAGACTAATAACGACTTGTCAGAAAGTGTGCCCGGAAAAGCTGCCAATGTCCAGGTCAGAGTTTGGGGTAAGGCGGGAATGTCCGAATTTTTGCGAATTCGGCCACAAGAAGCGACCAATGAAGGGACTGCGGACGAACAAAAAACCGGCAGGCTTTTGCCTGCCGGTCCGGCGTGAAATGGCTGGCGCATGCAGAATCGACATTGTCATTTGCGTGTGCAGCGGACCTCCGAGGCGTTCAGTTTGTCACCATCCTTTTCGTAGGTGATCTTCACTTCATCGCCCGCTTGCAGATCGCTGAGTTTGCCTTCCTTGTCGTTGATGAAGACTTTGCCGTCCTTGTTCATGTGGAACGTCCAATCCTTGTTGTTGCTGTCCGTCAGGACGAATTCACTCTTGTCGGCGGTCACCGTTTTGATCTTGCCGCTGGTGTCCGCGGCCAGCGCCGGCGCCGCCAGAAACAGAGCCAGAACCAGGGCCACAAGCCCGATGGACAGAATGGAAAGTCGCATCATGGTCAAACCTCCTCAAAGAAATGAGAGATCACCGACAACTCGCGGGCAACTCCCGCGAAGAACACGGTTCAACGCACACTACGGGCACGCTTCCAGCCGTTTCACGATGGTTCGCACTGCGATTCCTCCATGGCCGATCGTTCAAAGCACCATGCTCGGCGGGCAATCTTCGGTAACGATCAGTATGCCCACCTGCAGCACGGCATTGCCGATGCGAATCTCTTCGCCGGCGTTGACTTCGTACGTTTCGGGATAAAGGGGCTCGCGTGAATCGGCGTAGCTGCCGATCCCCTCGCGATGTCCCGCCATGACCAGTTCGGGCGATCGGTACAGCTCATGCACGCGCACGACCGGCAACTCGACTTCCACCATGCAGTGGTGTGGGTGCACGCCGTGGTAGCCGTCCTCGCGGCTCAATCGCAGGTCGCAATCGAGAGCCCGTCCGATCAGGCACGTGCCCTCGTCTGGGATGATGATCGTGCTGCCGTCTTTTGCGCCTCCGACAACAGTCAAAGTAACTTGAGCCAACATGAATTCTCTCCGCTGGTTGTAAATGTTCGTTTTTCGACGATGAATGAAAAACAATGACGCACCGGTCCGGTTGACTTCGGTCGGCTACCGCAGACGTGACGGCGTACTGTGCGCCAACGAGAGCGCTAAATCGGGTTTTTGCTGCCAACACCTAAGCCGCCGGCGCTACGAGGGGAATTGCCGCCGGCAACAGTGCGCTCGATTCAACACGAGCGACATAAACACTGCGCACGCGATCGTCGCGTGCAAACGTTCAATTGGGTATTGGCCAAGGTTCCTAAATGAATCCGTCCTTGCGACCGCTGCACTGGGCGAAGGCCGGGCAGCGATCAAGACCGCCCACGAAGAATGATGATGCTTCTATTACTGCGGTTTCCACGCTACTTGTCAAGCGAAATTTTTGCGAAGAACGGCGTTGGCCAGAATTTGCATTTCAATGCGGGCGCCGTAGGCGCACTCGCACGAGTTCGTCGCGAGACTGAATTCATGCAAATTGACATAACTCCTTCGGGTCTACTGCGCCGTCAGTAGCCGGTCGCGCAACCGTCCTTGCGTGCCTCGGTGCCGCCGTGAAGCATTCCGGTCTTGGGGTCGATAAGGATCGCCTGGTAGCCGCCGCCGTTGGTGCGAACGCGAGTGATGCGATGGCCGCGCTTTTGCAATTCGGCAACGACATCATCGGGCAACCCGCGTTCGGCCTGAACGGTTCCCGAACCGCGACCCGGCTGGCCGGTCGGCGTCGCAGAGCCGACATGCTCGACGCGGGGCGCTTCGCCTGCGGCCTGCACGTTCATGCCGAAGTCGATCAGGTTGACGAGCACCTGAACGTGTCCTTGCGGCTGCATGTCGCCGCCCATCACGCCGAAGACCAGCCACGGCTTGCCGTCCTTTAGCGCCATCGCGGGGATGATGGTGTGAAACGGCCGCTTGCGCGGCTCGAGGCGGTTGGCGTGTTTCGGATCGAGCGCGAAGAGCGTGCCGCGATTTTGCATTCCGAAGCCGAGTTCGCCGGGCACGAGGCCGGAGCCGAAGCCCATGTAGTTGCTCTGAATCAACGACACGCAGTTGCGGTCTTTGTCAACGACACACAAATAGGTCGTGTCGCTGCGGCCGAGTTTTGGATCGCCCGGTTCGACGTCGGTCAGCGCTTTGTCCATCTGGATCCGCTGGCGGCGAGCGGCGGCATACTCCTTTGACACCAACTCCTCGACAGGCACTTTGGAAAACGCCATGTCGGCGTAATAACGTGCCCGGTCCGCAAACGCCAGTTTCTTCGCTTCGATCAAGAGATGCCAATAATCAGGCGATATCGGGCCGAGTTTTTTCAGATCGTAACCCTCGAGAATGTTGAGCATCTGCAATGCAGCGATGCCCTGGCCGTTCGGCGGCAGTTCGCAAATCTCGTAGCCGCGATAGGTGGCACGCACCGGCTCGACCCAGGTCGAAGTATGCTCGGCCAAATCCTGCGCCGTCATCAAGCCGCCGACACCTTGCGAATAGGCGGCAAGTTTTTTCGCGATCTCGCCCCTGTAGAAGGCGTCCCGGCCATTTTTGGCAATGGCACGATAGGTGGATGCGAGGGCAGGGTTCTTGAAGACTTCGCCCACACGCGGCGCTCGGCCTTCGGGATAGAAGACCTTGGCGGCTCCGGGATCGCGGATCATGCGCTTTTCCGAAGCGCGCCAATAGCCGGCGATCACTTCCGGGACCGGCACTCCTTCTTCCGCATAGACGATGACCGGGCGTAACAGTTGTTCGAATGAACGCGTGCCGAACTTCTTGCGCAGTTCCTCCCAGCCATCGACGCAACCGGGCACGGACCAACTCAGCGGCCCCGAGGTCGGAATTTCGCTGAGCTTCTGTTGTTGAAAATACTCGATCGTTGCCCTGGCAGGCGCTCGACCGCTGGCATTGAGTCCGTAAAGTTTTTGCGTTTTGGCATCCCAGACGATGGCGAATAGATCGCCGCCGATGCCGCATGACATCGGCTCCATCAGGCCGAGGGCGGCGTTGACGGCAATCGCCGCATCCACGGCATTGCCGCCGTTTTTCAAAACATCAAGGCCGATCTGCGCCGCTAGCGGGTGGGCACAACAGACCATGCCTTGGGGCGCAATGACCACCGAGCGCCCAGCCAGCCCCGCTTGCGGCGCGGGCCGTTCGGCACAAACTTCCTCATCCAGCATGAACAGGGTAATCGTCGTCATCACAACCAGAATGAAGTATCGCATGGCGGTCTCACATCGGAAATAGTTTCTCGCTGGACGCAGCCAATTGCTTGAACTGGGCGGACGGAACGAAGCAAGCGCCCTTATCGCGGTATTTTTCGAGCATGCTCGATACGTGCTTTGCGCCCAGGCTGTCGGCCCAACGCAGGATGCCGCCGCGCTGGGGCGGAAAACCGATGCCAAGGATCAGGCCCATGTCGATGTCGGCGGGATTGCGAACGAGCCCCTCGGCAAGTACATGCGTGGCCTCGGTCAACATCGGCAAGAACAATCGTTCCGTGATTTCTTCCGTCGGTATCTTGCGCGTCTCCCTGCGATGTTTCGTCAGGAACTCGCCGAACTTCGGATCATCTTCGCCCTTGGGGCCTTTGGGATAACGGTAAAAGCCGGTGCCGCTCTTTTGTCCCAGCCGGCCCGCGGCGACAAGGTCCACCAGCAGCGGCGAGGGCCGCGACCGCTCGGGAAATGCCGCCTGCATGACTCGACCGGCGTACAACGCCGTGTCGAGGCCGACCACGTCGTACAAGGTAATCGGTCCCATCGGCATCCCGAAGGCCACGGCGGCTTTGTCGATTGTCCTCGGCTCGGCCCCTTCGAGGAGCAGCTGCAGCGCCTCATCCATGTAGGGAAACAGAATGCGATTGACGAGGAAGCCCGGACCGTCTTTCACGACGATGGGCGATTTGCCGATTTGCCGGGCCAGCGCCACGAGCGTCGCAGTCGTGACATCATTCGTTTTTTCCCCGCGAATGACTTCGACCAACGGCATGCGTTCGACGGGATTGAAAAAGTGCATCCCTGCAAAGCGTTCCGGTCGTTGCAGCGACTTGGCCATTCGTGTGATCGAAATGGTGGACGTATTCGAAGCCAGGATCGCATCGGGCCGCAGAAGCGGTTCGAGCTGCTTGTAAAGATTCGTTTTGACTTCCTCGTTTTCGACAACGGCTTCGACGACAACATCGCAGTCGGCAAAAGTGGCCAGTTGCGTCGTGTTGCCGACGCGCGCCAGAGCGGCGACCATTTCCTCCGGTTTCATGCGCCCTTTATCGAGGAGGGTCTTGAAGCCTACTGCAATGTTGCCGATCCCTTTGTCGAGTGCTTGCGGATTGCTGTCGAGCAGGATGACCGGGATGCCTTTTCGCGCGTGTACGGAGGCGATGCCGCCGCCCATGATGCCGGCGCCAAGTACGCCAACGCGTTTCACCGTGGCGGGCTGGACATTCGCATCCGCCACTCCGGTGTCCTTCTGCATGCGCTGCTGGTTGAAGAAGAGTGCAATCAGGTTTCGCGAGATGGTGCTGCCGACCAGTGGGACCATCGCGTCGGTCTCGCACTGAAGCGCCTCGGCGAGCGGCCGGTTGCAGCCTTTTTCGATGGCATCGAGCGCCGCCAACGGCGCCGGCATTTGGCCTTTGGTCTTTTCGAGGATCATTCCCTTGGCGACGGCGAATGTGTAAAGCGCTTGATCCTCAGTCAAGCCGATCGGCTGGCTGCGGCGCTTGCGATCTTCCTTCCACTTGCCGGTGCGATGCAAGTCTTTGACCAATCGCACGGCTTCGTCGAGCAACCGCTCGCTGGGCACGACGTCGAAGACGATGCCGATTTCAAGAGCGCGTGCTGCCTTCGCAGTCTCGCCCGAACAGATCATCTCGGCGGCCAACGACGGTCCGATCAGCCGCGGCAGGCGTTGGGTCCCCCCCCAGCCGGGAATAATGCCGAGTTTTACTTCCGGCAGGCCGATTTCGAACTTGGGATGAGTGCCGGCCAGTCGTGCATCAAAGCCGAGGGCGAACTCACAGCCGCCGCCGACGCAGGAGCCGTCGATGGCCGCCACCGTCGGGAAAGGCAACGCCTCGAAACCGGCGACGATGTTCAGGCCGCGTTCCATCAGCGCCCGCACCAGTTCCGGTTGGTCCATGCGCGCCGAACCCAGTTCCTTGATATCGGCACCGGCGATGAACATGCCCGGTTTACCGCTCTGCAGGACCAGCCCGTGCAGATCGGTGCGCTCCTTTAGCTGCGCCAGCACGGCTTCGAATTCGGCCAGCACGGCTTGCCCCAGAGTGTTCGCACGGCTGCCCGCCTGATCGAAAGTCAGCACGGCCACGTGGTCATCGCGGTATTCGAGTCGCAAGGCATTGGTGGAAGTCATGTTTCTGGAACCATATGTGCGGGTTGTAGCGACAATGCCAAGAGTAACGCCCTTGCATGGCCCTGGAAAGGGCCGACTCAGCCGGCTTCGGAATTATGATGGGAGCAGAATTTTCGCGCCGGCGCAAATTCTTGTGCAGCTGAGGGTTCAGAATGGGAACTTCGCAGCCTAATTCGATGGCAATCCGTGCCTTGCGGCGGTGGATTCAGCGCGTTCTGACGCGCGTGCTCGAAAGAAATGAACTATAGCCTTATAGGAAGATTTCCTGCCGGTGGTTCTCATGGCCGGAACCACCGAAACTTCCAATCGGCCCAAGAGACGCTCATGCCGCAACTGAATTACTCCCCAATGATCACGGAATACACGCCCTCGCCCTCCGACCTGCGGGACGAACAGCCGTTGCCCGCCCATGCATTGTTGCGGCAGTTGACGCAAGAATCGATCGTCTTGTCGGAAGACCTCCGCAAACTGAGCCCGGCTCAGCACGCCGGCCTTGCCGGCGCGAGCACGATTGAGCGGCTGACGCAGAAGCTCGTTGAATTGCGATTACTCACTCCTTATCAAGCGGGCCGCGTCGTCGCCGGCAAGAAGCAAGGACTCGTCGTCGGCAATTACCGCCTTTTGGAACGGCTCGGCGCCGGGGGCATGGGCGTGGTGTTTCTCGCCGAGCACGTCCGCATGCGCAATCTGGTCGCCATCAAAATCCTGGCTGAAACATTCGAGCCGCAGAAGACCCTCGTACCGCGCTTTTATGCCGAAACGCGCGCGATCGCAAAATTGAAGCACCCGAACATCGTTTCGGCGATCGATTGCGGCGAAGTTGCCGCTCCGGACGAAGGCGCCCGGGCCTTGCACTATTTCGTCATGGAGTATGTTCGCGGCAAAGACCTCGAAGCCATGGTCGTCGAAGATGGAGCGATGGACGTGCAAAAGGCCTGCGACATTGTCACGCAAATCGCCGATGCACTCAGCGAAGCGCATCGGCAAGGTTTGGTGCATCGCGACATCAAGCCGTCGAACATCCTGGTGACTCCGGAAGGCAAGGCCAAGCTTTTGGACTTTGGACTGGCGCAACAGATCAACAACCGCATGACCGAAGCGGGCACTGTCCTGGGTACGATCGGCTATATGGCGCCCGAACAGGCCAAGGATGCCAGCACCGTCGACGCCCGTGCTGATATCTACAGCTTGGGCGCGACGCTCTTTTGGTGCCTGACGGGGCAGGATCCGTTCCCGAATCGCGGCCACATTACCCAGGAACTGATTCAGCGTTTGACGCAGCCTCCGCCGTCGGCACGCTCGATTCGGCCTGAGCTTCCTGCTGACCTCGATCATGTGGTTGCGCGCATGATGTCGGTCGATCCCGAAGAGCGGTATCCAACGACGTTGGCGGTTTCCCGGGCCTTGTTGCCGCACCTTCACGATGAACAGCGCGATACATTGCTGGGACTGAACCAGTCTCGTTCCACCGTTCAGGCGCTCGGCGGATCGCAGAATACCGCGCTGAAGCGCCGCGTCCTGATCGTGGACGATGAACCCGGAATCCGCGATGTGGTTCGACTTTCGTTGGGCAGCGAGGGCGTTCAATGCACGGAGGCGAAGAATGGCGTCGAGGCCCTGGATCGCATTCGGACGCAGCCGTTCGAACTGATTCTCCTGGACGTCGTTTTGCCCGACATCGGCGGCCCGGAAATCCTGCGGCAATCGCGAATTCAGACGGCGACTCCAAACCAAAAAGTGATCTTAATGTCCGGCCAGCTGCATAGCGATGAAATGGCCAACCTGCTCCTCAATGGGGCCGACGATTTTCTCGTCAAGCCGTTCAGCATCGTGCAATTGGCCGCACGCGTGCGCGCCACGCTGCGTCTCAAAGAGGCACAAGATCGATCCGAGCTGATGAAGCAGAAACTGCTGGCGACCAATGCCGAGTTAGGCACATCGGTGTCGCAGCGCGACACCGACCTGGTGCGCGCCCGCAACTCGGTAGCCCGAACGCTCACCAAACTGCTGGTTCAACGGCAAGCCGAGGGCGAGGGGCACTTGAAGCGCATGCAGCGGTATTGCAGATTGCTCGCTCAGGCCATCGCTGCAGCCGACGACGTCTCGCCGGTGACGGAGAATTTTATCGAAAACTTGGAGCTGGCAGCGCCGCTGCACGACATCGGCAAACTGTCGCTGCCCGATCACATCCTCTTCAAACCTGGCAAGTTCGATAACGACGAGCGCGTGCAGATGCAGGAGCATACAACATTGGGCGCCGGCATTCTCGCAGAAATGCGCGGACAATTTGGCTTCGCCAATAATTTCCTGGAGATGGCCATTGATATCGCCAAGCATCACCACGAGCGTTACGACGGCACTGGTTATCCGGATCAGCTGCAGGGCGACAACATTCCGCTGGCTGCACGCATCGTCTCCATTTGCGATGTTTATGACGCTCTTCGAACTCGCAAGGCGCACAAGCCGGCGCTGTCGCATCAAACGGCCCTGTTGTCGATGGTAAACGCCGCGACCGGCCAGTTCGATCCGGCCTTGCTCAGTCTCTTCCGCAACCTCGCCGCCGATTTTGATCAGGTCTTCCGGGAGATTGGGGATTAGGCTCACCCCATCGCGATGGGCGACGGCGTGCGGCTGAAATCGAACGGCGGTTCGATCAATTCCTCTTCTTCCGTCCGGTCTCGGAAAATGTGCAGGATGCGGGCCCGGCCCAGGTGGTCGTACTTCGGTTCCGGATAAGTCTTCGAGCGGAACGGGTCGTCTAACTGAAACTCGTGAATCATTACGCGGGTGCCAGGCAGTCCGACGAAGTGCGTATCTTCGGCGCGCTTCTGGCCGGCCGATTTGTCGTAGATCTCGAAAATGCGGCGCAGCACGCGCGTGAAGCGGCGATAGCTGACGCCGTCTTCGACGAAAATCAGGTCGATGTGCAACGCGCGCAGGACGCCATACAGGTGGTGTCGCGCCAGACGAGACAGCACACGGTAATAGGCCGGCCCGATGGAGCTCGACAGCACGGTGTTGTCGGCCATGTCGAGCTCTTCTTCATGCTGATCGCGGCTCAGGCCGGTAATGAACCAGTAATGCGGCGCCACCCAAAAGCCGTGTCCCCGCCGAAACCGGCGCTCGGCCGCTCGCTTGAACAGCGATTTCAAGCCCGACACGATCTTCCGGCGCGATTGAATCACGCTGCGCCGAGCCAATCGGTCGAAGACCTCCGGGTCGGCCAGATCGCTTTCGGAAACCTTCAACGGCCAAACCGGATCGAATTCGCGTGCCTCCGATTGATCGGCTCCCACGATCGCGAGTTGCACCGCGTGGCTCTCGGCCGGTTCAGGGTCCAACACAACGTTCCAGCCCTGGGCCGCGAAAATCTTGCCGATTCGTTTCTGCGCTTCCGGAGAAACCGCTCCGCGAATGTGTGCCAACGGCCGGCAGCGCCGCGCCGGGTCGCGCCAGCGGCCCATGACCGATTGAAAAACCAGTGCCGCGAGCAGCCCCGGCGACAGCCATGCCAGCAGCGTGCCGAGCATGCCGGTGACCGGCATGGCGGTTCGTCCGTCGACGGGCGGCAGGAAGATTCTCGCACCGCATGAGGTCACGACGAGGTTGAAGATCAGCAGAGTAATCAGGGCAAGCTCGCAGCCGATCCAGTGCGTCCACGGAATGGCTCGGACCTTGATGGAGCCGCGAGGCCGCCACAGGAATTGCACGCTGGTATTTGCCGGAAGCGCCATCGTTAAGACGTTAACGGCAAATGAAACTGCGCACAGCGTCAGCAGCAGCCAAACCGGCAAGAACCAGCCGGCAATGAACAGCGCCGACAGATATCCCAGAATGGTGTAAAACTCCGTCTGTCGCGGCCGCCGTCCCGGCCCCTCCCACGCATGCACGAATTGATCGTGAATCATCGCAATCGGCAGCAAGAATGACAGCAGGATTCCGAGGATCAGGAAGATCCAAAGAAACGCCATGCCCGCCAGGTAGCCGACGTAAAAGAAACGCACGCCCAGGCCGCGCGCCAACGCCGGAAGATCGCCACCGATCAGAAACAGCGCCACGGACCAAAGCAAGAGAAACAGGCCGACGAACATCACGCCCGGCGGGTAGCCGCGCTTGATTCGCGGTTCACCCCGCAAGTCGAAGCCGAATTCGAACGTCCATTGCCACAACCAGGCGTAAACTCGCTTTACGATGCCGACGAATCGGGTGACCCAGGGCAGCGGCTGCGTGCGATGCCGATAATAGATAATCGTGACGAAGAGGCCGAGGAAGGACGCCAACAACGCATCGTGCAAATCGGTGGTGGTTTGCCGGCCGATGACTTCGAGCGTGACGAGACTCAAGAGCATTGCGACGGTGAACCAGCCATTCGGGCTTAGCAGTCGTCGGCAAGTTCGAAATGTCCTGGCGAGCAATTCCATGCGGCTATTTCACCAAAATCCAAGTCCAACGTAAAGGCCGCAACGTAGGGCCATGCTCTATTGTGCGTGTCAGTGCAGGGCAAAGTCAATCAAATGAATGCCAGATTAACTTTCGCACTGCATCCGGCTCATTTTCGGTGTGATGATTTCGTTGCTCTCATCGGCAAACTTGACATAATGAGGCGGCAAGGCGCTGCTGCTGTTCGCAATCGTCCTGCCGGTGCCGCATCATGCATTCTCGCCGCCACTTTGTTCTTGGAACCGCCGCCGGACTCTTGGCCGGCATGCCGCTGGGTTATCTGGCCAGCCGCGCATTTCGAGGCGCCTCTCCGCCGTCCGAGATCGTTCCACCATCGCATGCCGCGCCGACATTCCGCATGCCCGGTCCCTATCCGGGCCGCGTGATTGAGGTGCGCAAGCCGGGCACCGTCCTGCCGGACCGCCGCGTCGATCGTGAAGCCGTCAGGGCAATGATGGACCGCGGCATGTGCGGCCTGACCGGCGCCGATCATCCGCACGAAGCCTGGCGGTCGCTCTTCGAAAAGGACGACATCGTTGGCATCAAGGTCAACCCGGTCGGTTTCTCCCGGAACCGAATGCAGTCGGCGGTATCGCATCCCGAGATCGTTCTCGAAACCGTACGCAATTTGAAAGCTCTCGGGCTTCCGGCAAAGAACATCATCATCTTCGAGCGCTACGCTCAGGAATTCATCGACTCCGGTTATGCCGACCTGATGCGCGAGCGCGAACTGGACGGCTGCCGCTGGTACGCCTCGGCGGCGCATTACACCGACACGCAAACGGCCGTCGACGGCTTCGACCTGGACCGCTCGCGCTACTCCCCGGACCTGACGCGCCACGTGGCCGGCTACGACCCCGATGTGTTCGCTCACATGGCCTTCGCGTCGCCGGCGCATGATCCAAAAGATGATCGGCGGTTTCGTTCGCACCTGTCTCTGATCGTTTCGAAAATGGTCAACAAGATCATCACGATTCCGGTCCTGAAAGACCATCGCTCGGCCGGCGTGACGCTCGCGCTCAAGAACCTGTCGCACGGCATGAACAACAACGTCGCTCGAAGCCATATCTCCGGCATCGCCCATGGCTATCCGCACACTCCGGGCTTCGCCGTCGCCGGTCCAAATCAGTGCAACACGTTTATCCCGGCGGCCGTCGCCCAACCGCAACTCCGCGAAAAGGCGACGCTGCACATACTCGACGGCCTGGTCGGCGTCTACGAAGGCGGGCCCGGCGTCTGGAACAAAACCTGGGCAACGTGGGACTATCAATCGCTCTTTTTTGCGACCGACCCGGTGGCGCTCGATCACGTCGGCTGGCAGATCATCGACGCCAAGCGCGTGCAAGAAGGCTGGCCGCGAGCCGGTGAAATGGGCAATCACGTGTTTACGCCTCCCCTGACCGCCGCCATGACGCTCAGCGGCATCGGTCCGCGTACGCCGCTCGAAGCCGTCGCCGCCACGGCTGCGACCTTGCATCGCGCAAGCGGCCGCGACTCCGAGGTCTTCGACCGCCGCCAGCCGGAGCACATCTTCCTGGCCGGCTCGATCGGCCTGGGCGTGTTCGAGCAAAGCGCGATTGCGCATCGGCGGATTGTGCTACGAGCATAAAGAATGGAGACGGACGAACGAAGAATGAAGAACGAAGAATGAAGAACCTTCGCCAACAAGGAAGGCATTCTTCATTTTTCAGTCTTCGTTTTTCATTCTTCATTGCTCACTCGTTTGTTTCTTCGTGAATCTCTCTGCGGCGGCGGCTTCTTCGCTGGTTTCACCAGCGGCGCTTCTTCGATCACTTCGATTCCTTCGGACGTCGGTGGCGGCAGCGGTACGACGTCCAGGATTTCCGGTTCTTTCTTTTTCGCCTCCGCGACGACCTCGATGCCCTCGGATGTCGGCTCGGCCTTTTTCGGCGGCGTCGCGCCAGGCGCCGGGCTAAATGTCTTGCGGAGGAATTCAGCAGTCTGGCCCCAGAAGTCGTCCTTCTTTTTTCCGGGCACGGCTGCAACCGGCGCCGCCTTCGCTGCCGTATGCGGGCCGTCGATGTGCGTTAGCACTTCCTCGAATGTCGCCATCCGCTCCGCAGGCTGCTCGGCCAGGCATTGATCCAACAGCCCCGCGAGTCTCGGCGAGCATGCCTGCCAGTGTCGCTGGCGAGGAAACGGTGTGGCGAACATGGCGTAGCAAACGGTGCGGGCAAAGCCGTACACGTCGCTGGCGAAGGTCACAGGCACGTTCGGCAATTT
>Ga0073934_10009397_pt1 | contig 12563 bp, 10 predicted proteins | sample LarsenN4metaG_FD_76834 | JGI IMG/M metagenome (GOLD analysis project Ga0073934, IMG submission 76834) | Hot spring sediment bacterial and archeal communities from British Columbia, Canada, to study Microbial Dark Matter (Phase II) - Larsen... ... | reverse complement strand
CTGTTGGTTAAGAAAGAGAGTATAGCCAATTTTTAATACTCCCCTCTATTTATTATTTCTATTACAATATAGCAAGCTTCCCCCACAAGTGGGGAAGGAACGAATAAAAGCACCAACAACTCATTTCTTATAATCCAAATATGCCATAAAAGCATCTATTCCAGCCTGGGCCACGATTCGGTCCTCGTCAACAGAACCTGAACTGCAGCCGATACCACCTACGATTTGACCATCAACAAAAATAGGAAGACCACCGCCTAGTATCATGAACCTTCCTCGGTTGCTCACGTGAATTCCAAAAGCCGGTTTGCCTGGGCCGGCAATTTCCGCATACTCGTGTGTTCCCTTTCTTGCTCCAGCAGCGGTGAAAGCCTTGTTAATAGCAACGTCGATACTGGTTATCTTAGCCTTGTCCATGCGATAAAAGGCCAACAGATTTCCACCGTCATCGACAACTGCTATATCCATGTCCACACCTATTTCCCTGGCCTTCTTCTCGGCACCCTGAAGTATGATCTTGGCGTCTTCCAAGGTTAGCTTGGGTACTGTTATCATCTGGTTTCACACCGCCATCATCTATAAAACTAACATCACCAGGCAAACAAACTCTTCTTGCTCTATGTGCTCTGTAGCAAAAAAGCTATTTGCGGACGCTGAACTTAAGACTGGTCTTAGAACGATCCCAAGTCTTTTCTGTAATTTCTTTAAGCTCGGCCATTTTGACCTTCTGGGTAGCGGTGACCGGAAACCCATCCGGATATATCTCGATAAACCGGGGTATCATAAACACCGGTATTTGTTCTGCCATCCATTTGCAAAACTCTACCGGGTCGAACGAACCCTCCAGTTTTAGAGTGATGTTTAGCTTGATTTCGTCGTCCGAAACATTGGGAAGCCTAATCCCTACGGCAATCGCTTCTTGTATCGCCGGGTAGCGCATGGCCACATCTTGAACAGCAATCGGGTCTACGTTTTCTCCGGAGACCCTGATTCGACTGTGCCGGCCTTGGAAGTAAAACCTTCCATCTATTCCCTGCGCGAGGATGTCGTCGGAATTGAAGAAACCATCGTCATCGAATGCCTCTCTTGTTCGTCTTGGCTCCTTGAAGTATTCATTAAGAGTAGTGTGTGGAATTAACGGCTTGATAAACAGTAGTCCTTTGGCCTCGTCGGGCGGTGCAGGATTTTCATAAGGATCCCAGAAAGGACGTATAACTCTGTTTGTATTCTCCGGGTCACGAAGCTCCAAATAATAACCCTCCATCGGGTAACCTGAAGAGCCAGGGCGTGGATCCTCAGGGTCTTTCCAGAGTACCATACCCATCTCAGTCGACCCGTAGCCATCGATGATCCGCACCCCGAATCTGTCCTGGAATTCCTCAAGGTTACGTGGTGCCGGTCCAGACAGCATGATACGAATTTTGTGTTTTCTGTCCCATTCGCTTGGGGGTGATGCCCATAAATACTCGGCTACCGCACCCAGCATGTTTGCACAGGTGGCACCGCATTCTGACGCCCACTTCCAGAAGCTCGAAGCTGAAAAGCGTGGATAAAAAACCGCCGTAGCACCGGCTCCAATCGAGGTAAAAAGACACATGACCTGAGCGTTGGCATGGCCAAGGGTGAGAACGCTCATAAGGACATCTCCGCTGCGGACGCCTTGCTGTTGAATGTAACCTCGTACTGTTAAAATCACGCCCCCGTGGCTTCTTATAACCCCTTTGGGCATTCCAGTGGTTCCCGATGTAAACATACAGCGCTCCATATCGGCGATAGCTACGTCTATACCCGGATTATCCGACGAAAAATCCATGAAGGTTTCAAAAGGCAGAGTTTTGATGCCGCCGATATTTTCAGGAACTCTGTCCGGTTCTCCGGTGACGAAAATTGTTTTAAGATTCTTTAAATCCTTGGCTACATCCTGGACAAAGGGAATACTATCAGAATCAATAATTAGAGCGGCCATCTCCGAATGGTTAATGACGTAGGCTAGGCGCTCCCCCTTTTCGTCCTTGTTTATAGGAACCTGCACACCCCCTGCCTTATGGATGGCAATGATTGAGATAACGTACTCGGCGCAGTTCAGCATGTATATGCCCACTCTGTCTCCCTTCTTCACACCAAACTTCTGCCCAAGGCCGTTGGCTACTCGATTAGCCCACTCGTTTGTTTCCTTATATGAGTAGTTATTTGCCAGGTTGCCGTCCCTGTCGGCTACTCGGAACATCGGTTTATCCGGGAATGTTTCAGCACCCTTTTCCAGATATCTGGTAATGGGCAACCATCCCTTTGTGTCATCAAATGTCCCAAATGGTAAGGTTCCCTCGCCAACGTATTTAGGGTCTCGTGGTTTAAACAACAAACGCATGATATGCTCCTTCTTACAATTTTTCAGAAAATAATCGATATGAGCTAGGTCTCAAGAAATTAATACAACTTTTATTTTTTGGTTTTTGTAGTGCAAACGTTATATTTATAAGACTAAGTATTTATATTTCTTTACTAACGTTCAGACTTTATCTTACCCCAAATGAAGGCTCTCTTTTTTCAAGAAAGGCTTTCATGCCCTCGATTCTATAATCGCTACTAAAACAAAGAGAAACGAGTGTTTTTTCGAGAAAGAGCACCTTTTCTAAGTCCATCTCAGAGCCTGAGTTAATTGCGGTTTTTGCAAGCCTTATCGCTATCGGCCTCCTCTATATTCGACAGCTTGGAAAGACAGACTTTGTCATCCGCAGTCTCATCAAAGCACTTTAAGAACTAATTTTTAGTGATGATTTTTTGAATCAAATATTTCTCAGCTACAACGAGATACATGGCCAGTATTATGCTCGCAGTACAGTTTATGGTCATAGAGGTTGTTACTTCATCGAGTTTTATGCCGTCGAAGAGTATTTCCATATCGGCAAGAGAAGAGACTGACACCCCTTCTTTTCCGACCTCGCCTTTTGCTTTCGGATGGTCACAGTCATAGCCCATGAGAGTAGGCATATCAAATGCCGTACTGAGACCAGTTTGCCCTTGCTCCAGTAAAAATTTGAATCTTCGATTCGTATCCTCGGGCATGCCAAACCCCGCAAACTGACGCATAGTCCAGAGCTTTCCGTAATACATCGTGCTATAGACTCCGCGAGTAAATGGATACGAGCCAGGAAAGCCCAACTCACGCAAATAGTCAAAGCCATCTAGCTCTGCTGGTGTAGCAAGCGGCGGCACATCCATTCCTGAAACTGTCGTAAAACTCACATCTCTTTTCGGTAGATTTTTATATTCCTTCTCCCAAATTTCTTTTTCCTCTTTGATTTTTCCAAGATTTTTTTGGTCAGATGTCATTATTTCAACTCCTTATTAGAACGGTGCAATTAAGGTAAGAGAAAAAATTGTCATTACCGCATGTATCAAGTGGGAATCCAGAACTTTTATGGATACCTGATAGAAGCATTTAGGTATGACACGTTGGGGACGCTACATTTTGACCCAATGGCATTATCCCAATTTCGATGCCTCATGAAAACTCCTTTAAGACCTCAGTCGCAATAACGATTCTCTGAATCTCCGATGTTCCTTCATAAATCTCTGTGATTTTTGCGTCTCTAAAGTGTCTCTCAACCGGATAATCCGTCGTGTATCCATATCCTCCATGAATCTGAATTGCCTTTGTCGTCACCCACATTGCAGTCTCAGACGCGAACACCTTGGCCATTGCCGAGTGTTTTGTGAACTTCATATTTCTATCCTTCATCCGGGCCGACTGCCAGACAAGAAGCCTTGACGTTTCGATCCGGGTTGCCATATCGGCCAGCATAAACTGTATCGCCTGAAACTTGGAGATTTGCTTACCAAAGGATTCCCTTTCTTGCGAGTACCTTACAGATTCTTCGAATGCCGCCTGGGCAATACCAACGGCTTGGCAAGCTATTCCTATTCTCCCCCCGTCAAGTGTCTGCATGGCTATCTTAAATCCCTCCCCTTCTTGACCCAACCTGTTTTGGACAGGAACCCGGCAACCTTCAAAGATAAGCTGTGAGGTGCTTGATGCTTTTATTCCTAATTTATCTTCTTTTTTCCCAACTATGACACCGGGGAATTTCTTTTCCACTATGAATGCCGTAATTCCACGATGCTTTTTAGATAAATCAACTGATGTAAAAAGAACTATAATGTCTGCTTCAGGACCATTTGTTACCCAGTTTTTTGTGCCATTGATAATATAGTATTCTCCCTTTCTTACGGCGGTCGTTTTAATGTTCCCAGCGTCGGAACCCGCAGCAGGCTCGCTCAGAGAAAAGCATCCGAGTTTTTCCCCCTTAGCCAGGGGGGGAAGGTATTTTCTCTTCTGATCTTCAGTTCCAAACCTAAATATCGGCTCACAAACAAGAGAATTATTCACAGACATAATCACACCCGTTGATGCACACGCCTTACAAATCTCCTCCAATGCAAGCACATAACTAAATGTATCCATACCACTTCCCCCATATTCCTCAGGGACAAAGATGCCCATAAACCCAAGCTCTCCAAGTTTTTTTACAAGCTCAGTGGGGAATTTCCCTTCTTTATCAAGCTCCGCTGCGACGGGCTTAACTTCGTTTACGGAAAAGTCCCTTGCAACGTCTCGAATCATGTGCTGTTCCTCTGTAAGTTCAACTATGCTCATGCTTCATCTCACCATTTTCTAACTACACTTAGTTAAATTGCTTCAAAGATGGGCTACTTCTATTTGCCGGCTTTTGCCACCATTGATAGTTCCTACTCAGTCAAGATTTTTTATCTACACACCTCTCTCTTCCAGTCCAGGCGGAAGCTCGCCATAATAAGGAGAGCTTTCATCTTCATACAGTGCTTTTATATGCTCCTTGGGCATATCGGGCATATCCTCAGTAAATCCAAACATTCTGCATATATGTTGGACTTCCTCATCCCTTCCTGGAAGGGGATCCATAGGCTGAATTAGCTTTCTTCTTCTTAGTTCTTCTTTAACGTTTGGGTCCTCCTGTAGCGGACTACCATACCGATTTGAGTGAAACAATTTATTAAAACGCTTTCTCGGTCTTTGTCCGGGCGATTCAAGTGGATAACCTGTAGCCATGAGCCATATCGGGACAATGTTTTCAGGAACGCCGAGAACTTTTGGGAATTCAGCGGGCTTCCTCCCTGTGGCAAGAAGGCAGCACCCTAGTCCAAGCTCAGTTGCCACAAGCATGGCATGGGCTATAGCCTGTCCTGCTTCGATTCTAAGGAGATCCTCTGCTTTCTCACGGGGAAAACTCATAAGGCGAGGATAAGTTGCTTCGGTTAGCTGCTTATAAGTCCACCCGTGAGCTGCCGTTACTGCCCTTGCCGGAAACAGCACTGCAAAGGACTGAACAAGTTCTTTATACCATGCATCCATGTTTATTAACCAGGCGATCACAACTGGCGCCTGACGAAGCTGTATTTCGTTAAACGTGGAGCCACATTCTATAATCCTCTCGAACTCCTCTTTTGGATAAGTTGTCTTATCAATCACTATTGCTTCGGTTGAACCACAGTTACCCTGACATGATGCATATCTTGCCGCTTGAAGCATCATCTGGATTTTCCATGGTTCAACTGGTTTCCATGGTTTAAAAAACCTTATACTCCTCCTTGTTCCAATTGCTTCCATAAGTTCCATGATTATAGTCTACTTTTCTTCAAATTTAATTTTGAGGATTTACTTTTTAAATAAGACCTCTATCCATCCGGCGACCCCAATTAAGGAGCCACAGGATAAGAGAAAAGAGGGTATACAGTCTATTCCAATTAAGTTCACGTTATCTTCACCCACTGACCTCCTTCCCGAATGGATATGGGTACTGTGGGGTTTCATCTGCTACGATATGTAACCAATACTTGGTGGTTTTCGGGGCAATATGAACTGGGTTGGCAATGTCTTCAGCGACCCAAAAGGAATCAAACCCCAGCACCTCGGCCTTTTCGCCAGAGCCACCACATCCACGCCCCGAGTCATAATTCCGATCTTCATATCTTTCTCCCTATTACGCTCTATTTTTGGGTGCTGGCCCTCCGCTATCACAACAGAGGGCCGATGTCTTCTTCCATCGTTGGCAACATACTATTTAGCCTAAAGACCGACACTTCCTGCTTGACTGTACTGCGGGAGCAGGAAGCGGTGACGCATGTTGTATTTAAAAGGTGTAGCATACAGAAGCATAGCAAAGTCTTTATCCGGGTCTCTGGTGATGGTCTTAGTCCATATGGTTTTAGCCGGAGGGATAATCAGGTTGAATGTAAAGCTGATAAGACCGATTATTTCCGTGGCTGGAATCTGTCCGCCCATATAGTCGTAAGGTGTTCCCGACATGTACCAGGCGCGGATATCATTGGTCGTTGCTGTGCGGATGCTCGCAGGGTTCAACATGAAGCGATGAGCACCCGGGGGTCCAAATCCCGGCGGAAGCTCGGATGGTAGATAGGTAACTTCGTGTATGCTCTTTATTACGTCAGGTTCAGTGGTAATACGGTAATTCAGGCGGCCCCAGTCGGTCTTACCATAAAACGTTGGTCTTGCCGAAAGCGGTTTATCGGAATAACGACCGTTAGCCGTATGAAGAACATAACCACGGCGTTCCATTAAATGGTTAAAGTAGTTATTGTTTGTTCCATGCTCAAAGCCAGCTATGTAAGCTGCTTTCTTCGGGAATCCAAACGGCTCCCGTCCCGCAGAAATACCTGAGTCGTTTGAAAGATACATATACGGATAGTATCCCCCCTTATATGTATTTCCGTCCGGCGAGTTTACGGTGGCGGAGAAGGTTGCTCCGAACTCCATATAAGGCCCAATCATTGTATTTCTGTGGATAACGTACCAAAACTCTATTATGTCGTCCTGAACATTTATCGGCTCAGGGGTAACGTGCTTCATGTTGTTTATATCGGCCCGGATAACATAAGCCATCCAGCGGCTCTCCGTATAAGTCAGTGGGATAATATCGTAGTCATACTGTGGATCTGCCACGCCCTGGCTTATAATATGGATTCTATCCCTATCCAGTGGTAGAGGGGGTATTTCCCCTTCCGCCAACCATGGACTGCTGTATTCATTGCCCTGAACTCCTTTATTTGCCATGTTTGTTCCCTCCTTTTGGAAAATATTTAATCAAAATACCGCAAGTGAGATACCACAAAAATAGAACCAGCTAGATTACAAGTTCAGCACGTTAACTATCCGTAAACTATGATTTTTTCTTTTTAGTTTTCGTGTATTCTTTTCATGGTGGCCACTAAATATTGCGGCTATCCTCTAATATTAGTGGTTAAAGCTAAACCTGTTTCTATATCAGCTTATTAGATAAAATATAGAAAGACTCAACTCGGAAATTTAAGTTAGAGGTTGTTCATGTATCAATTTAATCATCATAAAATGAAGCCCGAAGAGCTAAGAGATTACGACAAACTGATTTTGAACGCAGTGAGAGAAGGAGTTTTTATACTGGATTTAGAGGGTAAAGTAGTCTTCGTAAATTTAGCCGCCGCGGAAATGATAGGATGGAACCCAGAAGAACTGGTTAACAGACATATACACGACATTCTGCATCCATCGCAAGCTGATGGCCCCTGTTTTCGAAGCGACTGTAAAGTTTACGCTACTTTAAAAGATGGGGAAATACACCATGTGGATGAAGAAGTATTTTGGAGTAGAGACGGAACGAATTTCCCGGCCGAATACACAAGCACCCCAATCCTAGAAGATGAGAACTTGACAGGCGCAGTTTTGATATTTACCAACATCACCGAACGTAAGCAAGCGAAAAAAACGGAAGAGGCTCTTCGGAAAAACCTCGACCAGCTATCTAAGAAAAGCAGGTATGAGACAATCGTTAGCTCTGTAACCCGCATTGTCCATCAATCAATCAATTTAGAAGAGGTTTTAGAAAACGCCATTGAAGCTATGAGTAAGAATATAGACCTGGTAGATAATGTTGTAATCTACCTAATCGAAGGGAAAGAAGCCGTTATAAGAGCCCATGGCGGTTTCCCTAATTGGTATATTGAACGAGCGGGAAGAATTGCTTACCCAAAAGGAGCCACCTGGAAAACAATCATAGAAGGCAAGCCCCTTTACTGCGCGGACGTTGACCAGGATACAGTGATTGGCCCTGCTGGAAGAGAAATGGGAACAAAGAGCTATTTGTCTATGCCTATTCGTTTTGAGGGAAGAGTTATAGGAGTACTGTTCATACTTTCTTACCGGAAAAATGCTTTTGACCAAGATGAGCTAAAACTACTCAAAGTTGTTGCACAGCAAATTGAGATAGCAATCAACAACGCTCATCAGGCAGAGGCACTTCAAAAGGCACTCCGAGAAGTGGAACTTCTGAAAAACCGGCTTCAAGCCGAAAACATCTATCTTCAGGAAGAAATTAAAACCGAACACAATTTTGAAGAGATAATAGGCCAGAGCCCAGCAATCCAGAGAGCACTACATAAAATAGAACAAATAGCTCCCACCGATATCACTGTCTTAATTCAAGGTGAGACTGGAACCGGGAAAGAGCTCGTTGCCCGTGCTATCCACAACCTCAGCCCGCGTAAACATCGAACACTGGTTAAAGTAAACTGTGGGGCAATATCGGCTGGATTGGTGGAGAGCGAGTTATTCGGCCATCAAAAGGGGGCTTTTACCGGAGCTATAGAACAGCGAATCGGCCGATTTGAACTGGCCGACGGCGGTACTATCTTTTTAGACGAGGTTTCCGAATTACCGCCAGAGACTCAAGTCAAACTATTGCGAGTGCTCCAGGAAGGAGAATTTGAGCGTGTGGGCAGCAGTAAGCCCATCAGAGTGAACGTGCGTATAATTGCCGCAACAAACCGTGACCTCGCAGATGCGGTTAAAGCCGGGTCGTTCCGACCAGATCTCTTCTACAGACTGAATGTTTTTCCGCTGGAGATACCGCCGCTGAGAGAGCGTAAATCTGACATCCCACTTTTAGTAAATGTCTTCCTAAGTAGGCTTGCTAAAAAACTGGGTAAGCATATACACGGTTTATCAAAGGAGACTATGGATCTCTTGATGAACTACGACTGGCCTGGAAATATTCGTGAATTGCAAAATGTCATGGATAGAGCAGTCGTGCTTGCTCATACACCTATAATCCACATCGATGATTATATGCTACAATTAAATGCCAATTCGCATTCAGGATCGAATAAACTCGAAGATATGGAGCGTTCTCATATACTACGTGTCCTTGAGGAAACTAACTGGGTGATCGAGGGCAAGCGGGGCGCCGCCTCGATCCTTGGTCTTACTCCCAGCACTCTTAGGTATCGGATGAAGAAACTTGGAATCAGGAAGCCACAGAAGATTTCTTAAATTCCATAATGATTGTGAGTCTTTTAATCAAGAGAGATGATTACACACCAATCCACTCTCAAGAGGTGACTTAATCGCGAATCCCCCTCTAAAGAGGTGTCCTGAAGGGACGAAGTGTATGCTACCCCTTCTTTACATGGAGAATTAGCCCATATGAAACTTCTTTAAATCACTGTTCCGATAACCTAAACTTCTTCCAGTATCGCACCAGTCCTGGGACGTTCATCCAAAAAGGGTCCGCCAGTTCGTATGCTTTAACAAGCTCAGGACTAACTTTTGCTTGAGCCAGGATTTCCTCGAACATCTTCACAAAATCGGGGACAATTTCATCTTCTCCTTTCCCCTCCTTTAATCTCTCTCCAATCCATTCAGTGCATTGAAGGAGTCTCTCCTCCAATTCCTTCAGGTGGTCTTTGACATTATTAGACTTGCCGAAATGGGTAGGATATACCGCTTCCGGATTTAGGTCCAGAATCTTTCTTATAGATTTCTGCCATAGTTCCACATTTATATCCGGCGGCGGAGTCGGCGGCAGTACCGGGCCGCCTTCTATACATATACCGGTAACATCACCGGTGAAGACGATGTTATCTATTACGTACGAGTGATGATGAGAAGCGTGTCCAAGGGTCTCCAAAGCCCGAATTTTAACACTGCCGGTATTTATCGTCTCTCCATCCTCGACTGCATGTATACGTTCCTTTGAAATGGGTTCAATATTACCCCATAAGGTTTGCATCTCATCTTTGTAAATGAGTCTGGCCGATTCTACAAGCCTGATCGGGTCGGCCAAATGCCTAGCTCCAAAGGGGTGGACGTAAATCGTTGCACCGGATTTGGCAAAGTGCCAAGCAGCCCCGGAGTGGTCCAAGTGTATATGGGTAACAAGAACCTTCTTTATTTCCTGGATTGGGTAGCCAAGCTCATTAAGGGCTCTTTCGAGCCTAGGAAAGGTTGAATCAGGGCCGGTCTCTATTAAAACGGGCTCGCCCCCATTCTCGATAAGATAGGAAGCTATTACGTTGGGTGTAAAAAAGTTAAGGTCGATAATGTTTATCTTCATGCTCAGATATCCTTTTGCAGAATTATTGTTCTTAAACGTTAACCGAATCGTTGATATAAAACAACCTTACTATTAATAAGATATTCAGAAAATCACCACTAGTACTAAAGTAATAGCCCGATATAAAAAGAATGGTTTCTGCGTGAAGATAATACAACCAAGGCCTAATTGACTACAATTCGCCATAAAATGCATCATCCTGCTCATGGAGAACTTGCCAAGAATAATCGAGGTGCTTTTGTCCTGGCCAGTTATCCAGAGCCCGGCTATCATCCTTCTCATCAAAATCTTTAAAGATGACATCATGGCCCTTTTTCGGCTTATCGCCCACACCGAAGCCGTTCGGGAAAAAGCCGGAAAATCAACCGTAACCAATTCTAAGTCAACTCGCAAACCTGCTGGAGCAGAGTGCATTACGGTTAAGCGTGTAAAAAATTTGGGTGCTGTATACTCCGTCCAGGATTGCAACGACAAATCAAAGGATATCGAATAATGCCTTTCCCCTCCTTACAGATTTTAACCCTCGGTCACTTTTAAACCGCCCCGAGTAATCGAGCCAGCAATTAGATATAGAATTCCCGATTGGTTATAATTTAGTCAGATCCTTCAACATCTAAAGCGGAGATTATTCATGATAGAGAAAGAAAGGATGACCGAGTACGTGATGGACCTGATGAAGATAGACAGCCTTTCCCGGAGGGAAAGAGAGGTAGCCCTCCGGCTAAAGAGAGATATGGAAAAAATAGGTGGAGAGTGCTTTTTTGATGATGCGGATAAAAAGGTCAATGGAACTGTGGGAAACCTGATTATTAGGATAAAAGGAAATAAATCCGGGGCTCGGCCATTCTTTCTCTCCGCCCATATGGACACGGTTGGCCCAGGCGAAGGTATTAAGCCCCGTTTGGCGGACGGAACCATAAAAAGCGACGGAACAACCATTCTGGGTAGCGACGATAAAAGCGGATTGGCCGTCATAGTAGAGGTGGTAAAAACACTCAAAGAAAAAAACATACCCCACGGTGATATCGAAATTGCCTTCACCATTTGCGAGGAGGTCGGTTTACTGGGTGCTAAACATATTGACATAACCCACTTTAGGTCGGAGTACGGGATTGTGCTCGATAGCAGCTCATCTTACCATCTGGTTGTAAAATGCCCATCTGCACAAAGGCTGGAGTTTAAGGTCTACGGACTAGAAGCACACGCCGGCGTTTGTCCGGAAAGGGGAATAAGCGCAATCAAGGTAGCCAGTGAGGCCATCTCCCTCATGAGACTGGGAAAGGTGGACTTTGAGACAACCGCTAACATCGGCGTCATAAGGGGAGGGCTTGCCACAAACATCATTCCTAACTATGTCCACATAATAGGAGAAGCCAGAAGCCACAGCGAGGAGAAGCTCAGAGGCCAGGTTAACCATATGAGAAAATGTTTCGAGGAAGCCATTTCCAGGCACGAACTTGTGATCGAAGGAAAGCGGTATCGGGCTAGGGTAGAAGAAGAGATAGAAAGGAGCTACGACAAAATGGATGTCCCCCTGGAGTCGAATATCTGCAAGCTGGTGAAGAAAGCAGTTAGCAACTTGGCATACACAATAGAACCGATAGCCAGTGGCGGAGGATGTGATGCCAATTACTTCAACAAAAAAGGAATAAACTGTGTAAACTTGGGAACGGGAATGAAAGAAATACACACCGTGAACGAATACTTGGTATTGGAAGAGTTCTACCGGGCCGCGGATATAGTCTTGGAGACGGTCAAGATTAATGCGATGAGCCACTGATGATTATTAGGCCAAGGCTCGACATAGGCTTTCTTGAACTATGAGCACCACCAGAATGACCCGAATTCAGCACACAAGTTGAAGTAAAAACCTTATATTCATCATGGATCGTGCATCATGTATCATTCAATCTTAGGTATACCTGCACGTATTAGCAAATAAAAATGGAAGAAACCGGAAAAAAGAAAAGGGCTTTAATACTGGTCGACCACGGAAGTGTGGTTCAAGAGGCCAACGACATGCTGGTTGAGATAACCAATATGGTAAGACAAAACAGCCGCTGTCAGTTCGACATAGTGCATTATGCACACATGGAGCTTGCCGAGCCGACCATTTCCCAGGCTCTCGATTCCTGTGTT
>Ga0073934_10009396_pt1 | contig 12563 bp, 12 predicted proteins | sample LarsenN4metaG_FD_76834 | JGI IMG/M metagenome (GOLD analysis project Ga0073934, IMG submission 76834) | Hot spring sediment bacterial and archeal communities from British Columbia, Canada, to study Microbial Dark Matter (Phase II) - Larsen... ... | reverse complement strand
GGCTTATGACAAAAACTCATTCATCGCTTTCTGAAGATAAATTTAAATTAGTTTTAGGGTTAGAAGTACATCTACACTTAAAAACCGCAACAAAAATGTTTTGTACGTGTGCTGCCGACATATATAGTGCGCAACCAAATACCCACACTTGTCCGGTGTGCTTGGGTTTGCCCGGAGCATTGCCCGTTGCAAATTTTGACGCAATAAAAAAACTCAACTATTGGGACTTGCTTTAAACTGCAAACTAAACACTCACTCGGTTTTTGATCGCAAGCACTATTTTTACCCAGATTTGCCAAAGGGTTATCAAATAAGCCAGTATAAACATCCGCTGTGTACCGACGGGTATTTAGACTTGCCGTCGGGAAGCAAAATTGAACTAGAGCGCATTCACCTAGAGGAAGACACGGCAAAATCTTTTCACCAAGGAACTAAAACTTTGTTGGACTTTAACAAGTCGGGTATGCCTTGGTAGAAATAGTCACCAAACCCAATATTAAATCAGTAGAAGATGCGACAGAGTTTTGTAAACAAGTTCAAGAAATAGTGAGGACATTACAAATTGCTGACGCCGACATGGAAAAAGGCCAAAGAGGCTAGAAGCCAATATTTCGTTGCGTACAACCCAAATGGAGGAGCGAAGCGAGCTTCCCAATTACAAAGTTGAAATAAAAAACATTAACTCATTTAGATTTATGGAAAAGGCTGTATCGGCCGAAGTTGAAAGGCAAAGCCAGCTTTTGATTGAAGGGGGAAAAATTAAACAAGAAAACCGTGGATTTGACGAAAATACTGGCAAAACGGTGTCTCAAAGAGAAAAAGAAGAGGCACACGACTATAGATACTTTTCGGAGCCCGATATACCCCCGATGGTGTTTGAGCAGAATTATTTTGATGAGCTAAAAAAGTTATTGCCACAGTTGCCTTACCAAAAGCAACAAAAATATTTAAAGCTTGGGCTGTCTCACCTAGAAGCCGCTTTTTTGTCTGCACACTCAAACGCCAAGGTAGCCGAGCTTTTTGAGAGCTTATCAAAAAGGGTTACTGATAAAATTAAGCTGGCTAAAATGCTTATAAATAAACCTCAAACGCAAAATCTTGACGCAAACAAAATTATAGATATGTTGCAAGGGGTGAAAGATCAAATAACCGATAAAGAACAACTTGATGAGCTAGTTAAAAGTGTAATTGAAGCAAACCCGTTGGTTGTGCAAGATTACAAAAAAGGTAAAACAGGTTCCATCGAATTTTTAGTGGGTAAAATCATGCAAACGACCAAAGGTAAAGTTGATGCCAGCAAAGTAAGAGAGCTTTTTAAGAACATGTTATAGCAGATTTTAGCGCGTGACTGTAAAATGTGAGCTATGCCTTTGCGCTTTGATCCCAAACAGCCCAATTATCAATACATTCAAACTTCACAAGAAACTATAGAGGCCTTAAAAATACTAGAGCAGGAAAAAGTCGTTGCTGTAGATACTGAATGCAACAGCCTAAACCCGATGTATGGCTTTATGATAACTTTGCAAATAGCCTCGCCCGAAAAGGCATACGTGTTTGACGCCCGCAAAATAAACTTAAAAGAATTGCCGCAACTTAAACAGTTTTTGGAAAATAAAAAAATTATCAAGTTATTGCACAACGGCAAGTTTGATTATAAATACATTAAATTTTTGCTTGACATAGAAGTCGATAATATTTTTGACACAATGCTTTCGGAGGCTATTTTAAATGCCGGCTTAGCCGGTGGTTACAATAAGCTAAAAGATTTGGTATTAAAATACGCAAATATCGAACTTGAGAAAGACACGTGCGATACTTTTGAGACTTTTACTAAAAGCACAAAGCTGACTGAAGCTCAAATAAAATACGCGGCTTTAGACACCTTGGTGATGTTTCCTGTTTTTGAAAAACAAATACAAGCGTTAAAAAAAGAATCCTTAATCAATGTAGCTAAACTTGAATTTGCCGTTACTCGCGTTGTCGGCGACATGGAACTTACAGGCATTTATATAAACAAACAAAAATGGCAGGGAATTGTCAAAGAATTAAAGCTAAAGCGTGACGAGCACGCCCGAAAATTTCAGGAAGCAATAAAACCTTATTACGCGACATCTTCTATTGATCTGTTTGGCAATCACGTGGATTTAATAAATTTAAATAGCAACGTGCAATTGATGGATTTATTTAATAACAAACTTAAACTTAATCTTCCCGCAACGGGAGACGCTATTTTGTCGACTGTCGACCACCCGGTGGCAAAAATTTTGCGCGATTATCGAAACTATGAAAAGTTAGTGTCGTCGTTTGGTGACACTTTGTTAGAAAGAATAGACAAAAAAACAGGTCGCATTCACCCCGAGTTTAACCAACTTGGAGCAGCAACCGGAAGATTTTCGTGCAATAAACCTAATTTGCAACAAATACCCCGCAATACTAAAGAAGCACCTTTTAGAGAATGTTTTAACCCTAAACCTGGTTACAAGTTGGTGGTGACTGATTATTCAAATTTTGAGATGCGCATTTTAGGTGAATTATCAGGCGATAGAAAAATGATTAAAACCATAAACGACGGCTTGGACATTCATTCATATACGGCTGCACTTATGTTTCACAAGGATTATTCTGACGATTTTAAAAAAAGTACCCCGAGCTACGCCAAATAGCAAAACCCATTGGGTTTGGGTTAATGTATGGTATGGGGCCAGGCAGGTTGGCTTCACAAATTTATATAGAAACAGGTAGGCCCGTAACAAAAGAACAAGGCATGGACTATATGAACAGGTACTTTGAAAGTTATCCCAGTGTAAAAAACTTTTTAGATAAAGTCGGAAAAGAAGCAGTTCGTAAGGGGTGGAGTGTAACTCCCGCAGGTCGTAAACGTTGGTATAAACAGCCCGATAAAACCGACCCCGAATATAATAAGCGTATTGGCCAAATTGAGCGCGAGGCAAAAAATCACCCTATTCAAGGTACCAACGCCGACGCAATTAAGTACGCTTTGGTGTACATTAGCGACCGCCTAAAATAAGAGGGTATAGACGGGTCAATAACATTAACAGTACACGACGAGGTGGTAACCGAAGTGCGAGAAGACCAAGCACAAGAGTGGGCTAAAATACAGTCAAAAGAGATGGTAAAAGCGGGCGAGCTGTTTTTAAAAAAGGTAAAAGTAGTGTCCGACCCATTTGTTGGCGATGTATGGGAACATTGACCTAACCTATATAATAGAGTAGTATGTACAAAACCCGTCCGGGTTTGTCGGTCTAGCCGACCTGGTATTCACATCAAAATCGCTCGTTTAAAACTTAATAGAGGAGATTCGAATGAACAGTCAAAATGTCGGAGAAAAAAACAATTGGCTTGTTGTCAAAGCAGCCATTACTTTGCTTTTTTGGGTATTTGTATTGTTGGTTTTGCTGTTGCCCGTTGGAGGCAAAAGCGTAACTTACGTTACGTTTATACTGCTTGTGTGGGCAATCTTCTTTGGAGCTAACAATCTTAGGACCATTAAAGCGCTTAGACACTATTCAAAATATGGTCTAACGCCACAACAAGTAAAGCAGATTAATGCTGAATTCCGCGCTGTATTAAGGGCCATGGTATTTTTTGTTGCGATAATTGGTATTAGTAGTGTCGACATAGTACAGAATTCTAAGGCACTGGGAATAGTTAGCTTTGTGAAACTGTTTGTTGGTGCTTTAATAGCCAATTGGTGCTTTATATTTGGGGTATATGCCTCGCGGGCACGCGAAAAAGCCAAAAGCACCATTCATTACAGACTGGCCGCTGCAAAACTAAAAAGACTGAATTTTGTGCAAACAACACTCACCCTTTTGGCTATCACTGTCTTGTGGTATTGGCTAGCGCTGTCAGCTGAAATGCCTGCAGCTTACGTTGTCGTAGCCGGATTAATATATGTGCAGGTTGCATGGGCGTTAAGTTACGCGTTGCTGTATGTCGTCAAAGAGTCAGGAATGTTATGGCCGTTAGTTTTGCCGATTTTGCACGGTAGATACATGAAATTTGGGCAAGGCGTAATGGCGCCATACTTTGCAGTTTCTATGCCATTGACTCAAGTTTTTGATGGCAAATCCAATGTGTTTAGCTTGGAGTACCTAAGAGGTTCGACCTTTGATTTGTTATACAGGGAAATTGGAAAGTCGGCAAACGCGGCGTTCAGAGGCAAAGAAATGAGTTTGTTAGTGTATGACCGTACACACGGCATTTTTGTATTCGCACAAAGGGTTTTAGGCGTCGAAGTACCGGTGGTTGTTGTACTTATGCACCTAGATCCTGATAAAGAGGTAATGGTGCAAGCCACAGTGTATGTACTTTGGTTTATGCGGTCAAAGGCGATTAAGCTTTCAAATGCATTACGTGAAAACTTAGAAAAGCAGACAGTCCTAACAGATTCGGTAAGCACCCGAGTTACATGGTTGATTTAGAAGACAAGCCCCGTTTGTTAAAAGCGGGGCTTTTTTGAAAATAGTACTTGCACTCTCGTTTATAGAGTGCTAACATATTTTTATGGTTTTATGTAACCGCTGTGGTCAGCGGCCTGCGAAAATACCTATAAGTCGTATTGTCGATGGCAAACAAGTGTATATGGCTTTGTGCGAGGTTTGCTATAACGAAGTGATGAAAGAAACCAATACCACCGCAAGCAAACTAGATAAGTTTGGCCGAGACTTAACCCAAATGGCCAGAGAGGGCAAGCTGGACTCGGTAATAGGCCGTAAAAACGAAATAGAACGCGTAATTCACAAAACCTTTTAAAGTGCGCGGTATCAAAGGTTAGTATCTCTAAAACACATATGACTTCAACAACAACAAGCACATTAGTTTGTAGGGTTATCAGTATTGGTGCAATTAGTCAATAACGCGAAATAAGCCCCCGGTTTCGCGCTGAAACTGGGGGATCGACTTTATTTGAAAGCATGCGCATTTACATGAGGCACTGTTGCGAAAATGGTGGCTAAAAATGCCATATTTACTTTCTGTTAAAGCAAAAAACGCCGTTTAGGCATAAAATATCTCCCTATGATTAAAAAAAACTAAATATCCAACATGTCCCATTTGCGGTCTAAACACACATATCAAGAGACACCAAACGAGAGGAACTTCCATCAGATATTTTTGCAAAAGTTGTATTAAATCATTTACAGTTAATTTTTCACACGATAAAACATCCGGAAAGAGCTAACCAACCTACATTTAGATGGGATTTCATTTCGCAAGGTTACAAAAAGGTTATTGAAGGACGGGTCAAATATTTACAGAACAGCTAAAGATTTTTTACAAAAAGTCATATCAAATTTAGAATTGACAATTAAGTACACTGACATGAGTAAGTACAGTGGATATTTAGAGGTGGATGGGACATATATTTCGATAAAAGGGTTTAGAAGGAAAGCGGTGTTAATCTGGGGAATAGATTACCAAACGCACGACATATCGCACTATATTATTACTCCAAGTGAGAACTACCAAGCAATGGTAGTGTATTTTAAGAGGTTAAGGATGCTAGGATACAACTTGCGGTATTTGGTTTGTGATGACAACGAAGCCACAAAGATGGCAGCGAGACATATTTATCCAAAGGTAATTATTCAGACATGTTTAAAACATTATCGGGAGAGTATGAAGAGGGATTTAGGATTAAAGACAAGTGATTATTACTTAGATTTTTATTTACGAATCGAGCATTTATTCAAAGGAAGACTTGCATGGTGGGAGATGCTGCCGGAGGTTGCCAAGATACATAACGAATTTGGTGATGACGCAAGATGTGAGTATTGGTTAACGGACATTATGCAGCGTAAAGAGGAACTAACTGCATATCATAATTTTGAAGACACGCCAAACACAACAAATTTGATCGAAGCCTACAACTCACATTTAAAAGGGAGATTAAGAAGCATAAAAGGGTTTAAGACACTAAAGTCAGCGAAGTTATGGATAAACGGCTATATCGTAAAAAGAAGGTTATCTAATTTTACAAGTTGCGGGAAAAAGTTTAAACATTTAAACGGATTCTGCTCACTACAAAAGGTATTAAAAAGCTACCAAAAGTTACCCAAAATTTTCTAAATTCAGCCACCATTTTCGCAACAGTGCCTATATCTACACTCCTAGTCACAACCCAATTCTAGCAAAGAAAAAAAATCTTAACCTAGATCCTATAGCAGATTTGTGTTTTAAGGACAATTCTGCTAGGATTTCAGGTCGGAAAGCAAAAACTATGAAAAATGCATTTAATAACACATTTGAAGGCTTAACTGTGCTTGTAACCGGCCATACCGGGTTTAAAGGGTCATGGCTAAGTATTTGGCTTGAACAGCTGGGTGCTAAAGTTATAGGATATAGTTTAGAGGAGCCTCCTACAAACCCAAGCAACTTCGCCCTATCAAAAATAGGGGATAGGATTGTAGATGTTAGAGGTGATGTAAGAGATCTGCAAAAACTAAAAATAGTATTGAATCATTACAAGCCAGAGTTGGTTTTCCACTTGGCGGCACAACCCATATTGTTAAAATCCTATGAGGATCCTAAAGTTACATTTGACACAAATGCAGGAGGGACTGTAAACATTCTTGAAGCTGTTAAAAACAGCGATTCTGTGAAAGCAGTAGTCTGTATTACGACCGATAAAGTGTATAAAAACAAAGAGTGGGTTTGGGGGTATAGAGAACATGACGAACTAGGCGACACCGATCCCTATGCCGCAAGTAAGGCTATGGCGGAGCTAGCAATTCATTCCTACAGAGAATCGTTTTTCAACAACACAAAACATGGCGGAAAACCTGTAAAAGTAGCTTCGACAAGAGCCGGTAATGTAGTTGGTGGTGGTGACTTTGCAGACTTCAGGTTGATACCAGACAGCATGAAGGCAATGATTGCTGAAAAGCCGATAGAACTAAGGAACCCATTAAACGTCAGGCCGTGGCAGCTGGTGCTGGAGCCCCTTAGTGGCTATTTGGTATTAGCCGAAAAACTTTTAAAAGATCCTTTTGACCATCACACAAGGGCATGGAACTTTGGTCCAAAAAATTCCAAAGGCATAACAGCCGGAGAAATTGCTGACATGATAGTAGAACTTTGGGGCGGGGGATCTTGGGTAAATGTTGGGACTAATGCGGCAAAAAAGGAATCAAACTTACTAATGCTTGATTGGTCCGCAGCCCATCACCATTTAGGGTGGCAGCCAGTATATGATATTAAAGAAACGTTGGGTGAAATTGTTGCATGGCATAAGCACTACGCAAAACAGTTGAAAGAAAATCCTAATAAAATCAATATGTATGATATTTGTGTTGAGCAGATTAGGAAATACACAAAGAAGGCAAAAGAAATAGGATTGCACTGGGCACAAGACAAGAGTTTCGATAATGACAAGAGCATAGCTGGATTTTCTTCCAGCAAAAAAAGTGGGGGTGTAAAGAAACTTTCAAAAAAATCCAAGAAAGCAAAAAAATAAATCGCTTAAACTTTTAACTTGTCTCATGCTCAAAGGTGCCTCCAAACATTCCTTGATTTAAAACCTCTAGATATGCAATAATAACCGTGTGCAAAAAGTAACTATGTGGATAAAATCCAATAAAGTTCCTGCAATTTTAATTGTTGTGCTGGGGTTTTTAGCTTTTGGTACCCCAAAATATAGACCAATACCGCTTACTAACTCCTTAAATATGTACAGTAAAATGGGCGGAGCACCAACGGAACAGGCTGATTTTTCAATTTCATCAGATTTTATCGGCCGAGGTAGGATGCCTTCGCCAGCCTATGATAGCGCCCCAAGGATGGAAGTGACTAACAGAAAAGTTGTCACAAATTCGTACCTTTCTCTCTTGGTAAAAAATGTACGCGCCGCAATAGACTCCGTATCCAATCAAACACAGAGATTAGAAGGGTATGTTGTCAATTCTAGTGTAAGCAGTCCCGAAGGCCTATCTAACGGTGATATAACTGTCAGAGTTCCTTCTAAAAACATGGATAAAATGCTCGAATACCTCAGGGGTTCGGCAGTAAAGGTTGTCACAGAAAATATAAGCGGAACCGACATAACCGACCAATACATGGACGCAGAAGAAAGATTGAAAACTCTCCAAACAACAAAAACCAAATACGAAGAAATATTAAACTCTACAACAGACGTGGAACAAATTCTTATAATCAACGATCGAATTATCAACATTCAGGATCAAATCGATAATATCAAAGGCCAGCTTCGATACATGAGCGAAACTTCCCAATCTACTTTAATTACAGTTTATCTCTCAACTGATGAACTTGAACTTCCATTTGCGCTCGAAGAAAGATGGGATACTAAACTAGTTTTCAAATACGCAGTACGCTCTTTAGTTGCAAATGCAAGAGACTTAGCGGGCGCAGTGATATGGCTTGCCGTATATTCAGTAATCTGGGTACCTTTACTGATTATTGTCTGGGCTGCAAAGAAATACTGGAAAAACTCTCCTAAATAAACACATTTTGTAGTGTGCAAAACAGTGATTTTTGTGCTTTAATTCGATTAGATTCTCTACCAAATCTGCTTTCAAAATCAGGAGAGGCACCATGTCAAACGATCAGGCTGAAAAGGCCCTCCGGCCGTTTATCCAGAACGGCGAGATTGTGACAGATATGAACGATCCGCTAACCAAAATATCTGGGACAACTCTTGCGGAACTCTTCACCGAAGGTTATGTGATTGTGTTCGGCCCGTTTGCACGTCTCACAGAAAAGGGAAAACAGGTCCTTCGGCAATCACTGGTTCAGGCGGTAAATTGAACTGTCACAATAATGACCACAGCGCATGCACTCCAGAAGAGTTCACGCGCTGTTAGTCCCTGTTAGCATCTTATTAATTTTTGGTTTGAATTTAAAACAAACTAACTTATTCTTTACCCGCCAAATATTTTTCAACATCAAGTGCTGCCACGCATCCAAATCCTGCAGCGCTTACTGCTTGCCTGTATTTCCAATCACCTACGTCCCCAGCTACAAAAATGCCTTCCACATTTGTTTTTGTATTATCTACTGGAACTACATACCCAAGCGGGCCAAGATCAACTAAACCGGCAAGAAAGTCTGTATTCGGTTTATGTCCAATGGCCATAAATAATCCCTTAACATCGTCAAAAACTTTTTCCTCGCCGGATTGAGTGTTCTTTATCTTAATCCCTGAAACTGCATTTTCACCTATAACCTCTAAAACTTCCGTATCAAATACAAACTCAATTTTTTCGTTTTCTTGTGCCCGCTTAAGCATTATCTTGCTAGCTTTCAAAGAGTCCTTACCCCCGCGGGTTAAAACGTAAACCTTTGGCGAGAATTTTGTTAAAAACAAGGCCTCCTCCATAGCAGAATCACCGCCCCCAACTACAGCAACAACCTTACCTTTAAAGAAAAACCCATCACATGTTGCGCAAGCAGACACTCCCTTGCCTCTTAATCTTTGTACACTTTCAAGAGGCAGCCATTTGGCAGATGCACCCGATGCCACAATTATGGTTTTTGCTTTGTATTCATTACCCGAGCCGCTTACCACACTAAAGCCCTTTTCTGCACTTCCGGTAATTTTCGCGGCATTTTCCTCAACATATTCAGCTCCAAATTTTATGGCTTGTTTTTGCATTAAGCCAATGAGTTCCGGGCCCATTATCCCATCTGGAAACCCAGGAAAGTTCTCGACTTCGGATGTTAATGTTAATTGGCCGCCGGCAGGTTGACCAGCCAAGATTAGGGTTTTTAAACTAGCGCGTGAAGTGTATATTGCAGCAGTCAAACCAGCAGGGCCGCCTCCTATTATAATGACATCATAAACAGTTTCATTCATTGTAAAAGTATAGAGCTGATTGTTGTTTTTGTCAGCTTGTTAAACCAAAAATTGAGCCATCTTTAATCCAAATCCGGGCTATGGCCAGCGGCACAAAATACAGCATTAAATTTGACAAAAGCCCCACAGAACAATAAAATCCCTTGGTCCACGCCGTAATTTAAACACTTACAACCTGTATCTTAGCTTCCCACAACAACGCAAGCGGCGTTAGGACCACCACAGCCCCAACCAAAAATATGCTTGATAGTTTCGCCGCTATATCAATATTTGCTGCCACATTAAAATCGCCGATTGAGTCGATTTTTTCTTCTTACCTACCGCAAGAACAGGCCTTGGAAAAATTTATAAACCAAGACGAAATTACAAAAATTGCGGCCATTCAAAATCAAGTCGTAACTAACGAATCGACACTTGAAACAATAAAACTAGGCATCCCATATATTAATCAAAAAGAAGCACTTATAGGAACTCAATATGAACAAATAGGTGGCTCCGCCTGTGGCCCTGCAACCATAGCAATGGCATTAAACTATGCTAACGAAAAAATTGATCTTGAATCAGTTATCACTAAACTACCGGGCACAGTATATGTAAAAGGTAAAATGTTTTACGACCTCATGTCCGGACCAAAATATTTTGGCTATTCCGCTGTTCCAATAGAAAGTGGGGTGGACAAAATTTATGGTGTTCTTAAAAGTGGCAACCCTATCCTTATGAACATTCAAAACTACGATGGAATAACAGGTCACGAAATAGTTGTTGTTGGGATAAAAAACTACGATCGGGCAAATAAAACCGCGGAAGCTTTAATAGCCCACGATCCATTTAGAGAAGCATACCGCGAATTTAAAATCTTAAACGACAGTACTTTAGAGCAACCTGAAGGCTATTATTTACCAATCGGGATTTTAAAACCCTTCTACATAGTAAAATCAGCTTTAGCCTCTACCGATGTAGTAAAATAGGATCATGAGGTCTAAAATCTTTATTCTGTTTATTTCCTTAATTCTTCTTTTTATAGCAATTTTAAATTCTGATGTTGAACAATTTAAATCCGTAACGGTCTTTAAGCCAAACACCAAAATAGGAAACTTGAACATGAGTGGGGTGGATTGGAACCAAGGCTATTCGTCTTTAGTTTCAAAATTAAACAAGCCAATTTATTTATATCTATCTGACAAAAGCAGGGGAGTAACTCTCAAAGAAATAGGAGTAGATATTGACCGCGACAAGCTGGAAAAACTAACTCAAAACTGCAGACCAAAAAGCTGGCGAATACTATGCAGAAACACGTCCAATGAAATGGTGGACCCAAAATCTGTGATTGCAATCAATAAGTGGGTTTTAGGTCAGTTCCTGGAAGGAATCGAAAAGGACATTCAATATCTGTCAAAAACTACAGTAATTTCTTTTGAAGATTATACTTTTAGGGCAGTCAGCCCGAATACAAAAATCGAAATAAATAAAGATATGTTTCTGGATCAGGAAAAAATTTTGGACTGGTTAACTTCAGATGAAAATCAAATAAAACTGGCAATTATTACCAACGAAACCAAAGAGCAACAAAAGCAAGCCACCACAGCTGTAATTAACAAACTAGCTTACCCACTTTTAATAAAATACGGAAGGAATCCAATTTATATACCTACCGAGCGTATACGTTCCTTTATTACTGTAACAGAAAAAGACGGCCTGACTTACGGAAAACTCAATGATTATGAAATAAACCGCTATTTAGACGAGTTGGACTTAGTTTACAAACATCCGGATGTAGTTATTGTCAGACAAGCGGCAGTAGATTCAATAAAAAGGGCTTTGTTATTTAGATCAACGAATTTTGAAATAAATAACGCTGTTATACTGCCGCAAGAAGGGAAACCAAAATCAAACGGTGAGAAGGCAGACATTTATTTAGAGGTAATAAAGTCACAACAGCGGCTTTATAAATTCGAGCAGGGCAAACTTACGAAAACCTATATTATTTCCACCGGACTCACATGGGAGACACCCCCAGGCGAATACAAAATTTTAGATAAAGAGAAAATGGCTATTTCTTACCGGGATGATTGGTACATGCCAAATTATCTACCGATTGGCACAATTTATGGGTATCGGTTCGGATTTCATTCAATTCCTTATCATTTAGATGCGGCAGGAAATATATATTCTAGGGACTCAAACACCATGGGCAGTCCTGCAACCGGAGGATGTATTCAACTAACCCAAGAAGATTCTTTAGAACTTTTCGAGTGGGCAAAAGTTGGAACTCCTGTTTACATTTATGAGTAATCTTATATACGAAATTAAAAAAGATAAAATGCGTGCGGGTTCATTATTTACTACCTCACTAAAAATTTATGAAGACTTTATTGTTATTAGAAGCAGAAATTGGTTTATAGTAAATGAATATACAATTACCTATAAACATATTGTAAGGGCGCATTTAATCACAGGTATTTTGTTCTCAACATTACAAATAATGGACTCTTCGGGAAATGAGCAGGCAGTGATTCCCCACGTGTGGACAAAAGAGGCTATCAAGGCAAAAAGAATAATTGACCAGAAAATAAATCTCGTGCACGCTACTGAACACAGCAAATTAAGCGCAGAAAATAAGGTGGTGGAGGGAATTAATAACTTCGAAAAGTCGCTTTTACGACTACGGGAGCTTGTGCTAAAAGGAAAAATATCGGAAAAAGAGTATCAGAAGAAACGAAAGCTTCTT
>Ga0073934_10009395_pt1 | contig 12564 bp, 9 predicted proteins | sample LarsenN4metaG_FD_76834 | JGI IMG/M metagenome (GOLD analysis project Ga0073934, IMG submission 76834) | Hot spring sediment bacterial and archeal communities from British Columbia, Canada, to study Microbial Dark Matter (Phase II) - Larsen... ... | reverse complement strand
GCCAACCGCCTCGGCTGGCTACACATCCTCGATGCGATGCAGGAATCCCTCCCCCGCCTGGCTGTCTTCGCAGACCAGGCGCGCGCAGATGGCTACATCCGGGCGCTGCTACTGGGGATGGGGGGGTCCAGCCTGGCACCCGAGGTTTTCAGCAAGACCTTCGGGGCCAGGCAGGGCTTTCTGGAACTCGCCGTCCTGGACACTACCGATCCGGACGCCATCCTGGATCAAAGTGAGCGATTGGACCTTTCGCGCACACTCTTCGTCGTTTCAACGAAGTCTGGCACGACGGTCGAGACCTCCTCGCTGCTCAAATATTTTTTCAACCTGGCAGCCAGCGAGCTGGGAGCAGCCCGAGCCGGGGAGCATTTCGTCGCCATTACGGACGCGGGGACGCGCCTGGAAGACCTGGCCCGGCGCCACGGGTTCCGGGAGATCTTCTTGAACGACCCGAATGTCGGTGGGCGGTACGCAGCCCTCTCCTACGTCGGCCTGGTCCCGGCTGCTCTGTTGGGGATCGACTTGGAGAAGATCCTGGAAAGCGCGCGGCGCATGGCGTCCGACAATCAAAAGCATGAAGGCCTGGCAGGCGGTGAGAACCTGGGTGCGCAGCTGGGCGCCGTCCTGGGAGAGCTGGCGCAGACAGGCAGGGACAAACTGACCCTGCTCCTCTCCCCGCCAATTGCCTGTTTCGGCGACTGGGTGGAACAGCTGATCGCCGAAAGCACCGGCAAGGAAGGCCGGGGTATCTTCCCGGTGGTAGGTGAAACCGTCGGCCCTGGCCATGTTTACGGGGATGACCGCCTCTTCGTCCAGCTCGAACTCGCCGGAGAGGAAAGCCAGGATGAGGCGGTACGCTGGTTAGAGGAGGCAGGTCAGCCGGTTGTGCGAATAAATCTCGATGACGTACATGACCTGGGCGGGCTGTACTTTATGTGGGAGGTGGCGACCGCCATTGCCGGTCACCGGCTGGGGATCAACCCCTTCGACCAGCCGGACGTGGAAGCTGCGAAAGTCCTGGCGCGCCAGGCGGTCGCTGCATTCGAGCGGGACGGGCAGCTCCCAGAGGTTGAACCGACGATGCAGATCGGCGGGGTGAAAGTCTTCAGCGGTCCCGAGCGGCTTCCTCAATCCCCATCCTCGATAGGGGAGATCCTGGAGGCGTTCCTTGCGCAGGCCCGGCCTGGCGATTACGTCGCCATCCAGGCTTACCTGAATCCGACTCCCGAGGCCAGCGCTGCCCTGCAGACCCTACGGCATACGTTGCGTGACCGGACCCGGCTGGCGACATCTCTCGGTTTCGGGCCGCGCTTCCTGCACTCCACAGGCCAGCTGCATAAAGGCGATGGAGGCAACGGATTGTTCCTCCAGATTACTTCAGAACCTCTACAGGATGTACCAATCCCCGACGAGATGAGATCGGACCGGGCGACGATCACTTTCGGCACGCTGAAGATGGCGCAGGCACTAGGAGACCGGCAGGCGCTTTTGGACGTCGGGCGGCGTGTCCTGCGCTTCCACCTGGGTCCGGACGTGATCGATGGTTTGCGTTCCCTGGTGGACGGCGCCAGTCAGATTTGACCTGGAGACCATGGAGGGATGATGTCCCAATCGAACACGATCGTCATCTTCGGCGCCTCGGGCGACCTGTCCCACCGGAAGCTGATCCCGGCGCTTTTCAACCTGTACCGGAAAGGCAGGCTCCCGGAGCGGTTCCAAATCCTGGGATGCGCAACCCGCGGCTGGGATGACAAGACGTTTCGCGCCCAGCTGCGCGCTGGCCTGGATACTCATGCCGGTTTTCAATTTACGGAAGATGAATGGCTCGAGTTCTCCGGGCGGTTACACTACCAGTCGATCAATTTCTCGGATGCGAACGACCTCGCCCGCTTTAAAAAGGCTTTGATCGCTCTCGAAAACGGACCGGCTGACCGCATGTATTACCTGGCGACCGCACCGCGATACTTCCCGGTGATCGTCGATTTCCTCGGGCGGGAGGGACTGGTGAAAGAAGACGAAGGCAGGCGCTGCCTGGTGGTCGAGAAACCTTTCGGGACGGACCTGGCATCCGCCCGCGAGTTGAATAGGAAGCTCCACAGCTGCCTGGAGGAAAACCAGATCTTCCGCATCGACCATTATCTGGGCAAGGAGACCGTGCAGAACCTGCTCGTCTTCCGCTTCGCCAATTCCGTGTTCGAGCCGCTCTGGAACAGGAATCACATCGACCACGTGCAGATCACCGTCGCCGAAAAGGTTGGCGTCGAGCATCGGGCGGGTTATTACGACGGGGTTGGCGTGCTGCGCGACATGTTCCAGAATCACCTCATGCAGCTGCTGACGCTGATCGCCCTGGAACCGCCGGCCACCTATAAGGCGGATGCGCTGAGGGATGAGAAAGTAAAGGTCCTGCAGTCCATCCGGCCGCTCGCGCCCGGGGAAGTGAAGCAAGCCACCGTACGGGGCCAGTACCGGGGGTACCGCGAGGAACCTGGCGTGGCGCCCGATTCGCAGACCGCCACTTTCGGCGCAGCGAGATTCTACATCGACAACTGGCGCTGGCAGGACGTGCCCTTTTATCTCCGCTCTGGGAAGAATCTGGCGGAGAAAAGCACGGAGATCATCATCCAGTTCAAACGCCCGCCCAGGCGCATGTTTCCCCTTCCGCAAGATTTCGAGATGTTCGCCAACGTCCTGGCGCTCTGCCTCCAGCCGGATGAAGGCATCCACCTGCGGTTCGAAGTCAAAGTGCCCGATACACCAGCCGATATGGCGCTCGTCGAGATGAATTTCCATTACCAGAATGCTTTCGGGCCGGCTGCGATCCCGGAAGCTTACGAGCGCCTGCTGATGGATGCCCTGAACGGCGACCCTTCGCTCTTCATCCGGGCCGACCAGGCCGAGCTGGCGTGGGAGCTCATCGATCCGATCGTGGCTGCCTGGGATTCCTCCGACGCGCCGCCGCTGGCTTTGTACGAACCGGGCAGCTTCGGACCGCCCGAATCGAACCGGTTCATAGCTGCCGACGGGAGGCGCTGGCTGCGCAGCTGCGGAGGATAGCGATCCAGGTCCCACTGGATCGCATGGACCGGTCCCAGACAGGAGCCAGACTGGTAAGAACTTCCGGGCTTGCATCATCATAAAAAGTGAAATGTGCTGTTATCGCGCGCGCCTGGAGGTTCTCGTGTCGCTGCGGACTGTTGGATCTATTTTGGGCTGGTGGATTTCAGGAGGTCTGCTCATCCTCGTTGCCTGCACGTTCGGAGGAGCTGAACGACCGCCGCCGACAGGCTTTCCGCCTTCTATCGAAGCGCCGGTAGTGACCGAAGAGGTTACCGAGGATCAGTTCCCGCAACCGGGACCCGCGAACCCCTTGGGAGATAGTTCAATCCCAAAGCCCGTAGAGACAAACGCATCGTCACCGGAGGACGCTCCACCGCGCGGCGCAGAGCTCCAGTTCAGCACCGATTTCAGCAAACACAGTGTGCCATATATCGAGATCCTCTCCGGAGGTCCGCCAAAAGACGGCATCCCTGCCATCGACGACCCGAAGTTCGTCGACGTGGAAGAAGCCGAGGGCTGGTTGGAAAACCTCGAGCCGGTGGCATTCATTGAGATTGAGGGCGACGCCCGCGCCTACCCGCTGCAGATATTAACCTGGCACGAGATCGTCAACGATACCGTCGGTGGCGTCCCGGTGACAGTCACCTTTTGCCCGCTGTGCAACACGGCCATCGCGTTCGAGCGGACCTAGGAAGGGAGGGTGCTGGATTTCGGGACGACCGGCCGGCTGAGGTACAGCAACCTGATCATGTACGACCGCCAGACGGAGTCCTGGTGGCAGCAGGCCACGGGCGAGGCCATCGCAGGCGAGATGACCGGAAAGCGGCTCGCCTTCCTCCCCGCGGCGATCATCAGCTGGAGCGATTTCAGGGAGAGCTACCCGGAGGGAAAGGTGCTCTCCCGGGATACCGGCTATGCGCGCGACTACGGGCGCAACCCCTACGCCGGGTATGACAACATCGATAACACCCCCTTCTTGTTCCGCGGCCCTGAGACGCCGAGCATTTTGCCCGCGGTCGCCCGGGTCCTGACTGTGGACCTCAATGAGGAGGCGGTCGCTTACCCTTACGAGGTCCTGGAGCACATCGGCGTGGCGAACGATCGGGTCGGCGGAGTGGAGATAGCCGTGTTCTGGCAGCCCGCGGTCGCGTCTGCATTGGACTCCGTGAGCATTGCCAGAGGCGAGGACGTGGGGACTGCCGCGGCATATTCGCGCCAGCTAAATGAGCGCCTGCTGACTTTCCGCTCCACCGGGGAACTGATCCTGGACTCCCAGACCGGCAGCACGTGGGACGTGTTCGGCCGGGCGGTCAGCGGCGAGCTGGCCGGACAGCAGCTCGAGCCGGTCATCTCAATCAATCACTTCTGGTTCTCCTGGGCGGCTTTCAAACCAGAGACGCGGATCTACCAGCCCTGAAGCGAGCCAAAAAAAAGAACAAGAAGGCCTGTTTTTCGGTCCGGGCGCACGGCGCGCCCGACTTCACCCTCCGTGGTCTTCGATAGCGCCCTGGGACCAGCTCAGGGCTGCCATCATGCTCGGGAACCCGATGGTGGTGATGCCGAGCAGGATCGCGTGCTGGATCTCCTCAGGGGTCGCTCCAGCTTCGAGGGCGCGGTGGGTGTGCGAGTGGACGCCGCTCTCTGTCTGGTTCGCGGCAGCCATCCCCAGTTTGATCAGCTCGCGCACCTTTTGGTCGAGAGGGCCGGCTTCGGCGGCGGCCGCGCCGAGACTCTCGTAGGCGCGCCAGACTTGGTCGAAATCACTTTGAAAGCGCTGATAAGAGCGGGGGAGTTTGCTCATGGTTTCCTCCTTGATCGGGATGATGGTTGTGAGTTCACTCTGCGATCATAGCCCCGAACGACCGAATCGGCAACCTCTGCAGAGATCTGGCACGGGTCGGAGGGACTGGATGTTCGTCGGAAGATTTCGTGACTTCTGTCATCGCGTTTTATTTCACAAGCCTGTTAAAATTCATTCATGTCTTTGAATATAAAATCTTCTCGATTGCCAGGGAGATATCCTCCCACCTTGTTATGGGCGGTGATCGTTTTGATAACCTTGGCACTGCCGTTCGATGCATCCGCTCTAGGGGAAAGCCCGCAAGCGGAGGAACCCGTCGTGCGGGCGGTGATGTTCTGGGTGGATACCTGCGGTCACTGCCATTACGTGCTGGAGAACGTCCTGCCGCCGCTGCAGGAACAATACGGAGAACAGTTCGATCTGTTTTTGATTGAGCTGGTCAGCTCCGAAGATGTGGATCGCCTGTTCCAGGTTGCCGCCGAATATGGCTTCTCCAGGGAGAAGGTCGGCGTGCCGTTCCTGATCATCGGAGAGGAAGTGTTGATGGGTTCTGACCAGGTGGCGGCGCGCCTGCCGGAGTTGATCGACATGTACCTGGCGCAAGGCGGGGTCGATTATCCGCAGGCTGTTGCACTGGAGGATATCTTGCCTTCCACGGAGGGCGAGTCCGCTTTCACCGATGGAGCTTTCACCACCGGCGGCGAGCGCATCGGATTCATCCTGGCAAACGCCACCCTGGTGGGGATGGCCGCGGCGGTGGTTTTCGCTGTCTTCACAATCCTGCGAGGTAAGAGCAGGATGTCAAAGAAAAAGCGGCGGCGCGCTGCCTGGCAGGATTTCGCCATTCCAGGACTGGCCCTCGTCGGGTTGGGCGTCGCAGGATACCTGGCTTACGTGGAGACGCAGGCCGTCCCCGCGGTGTGCGGCCCGCTTGGCGACTGCAACGCGGTGCAGGCCAGCCCCTACGCCATTCTGTTCGGCGTGCTCCCGGTTGGAGTGCTGGGGTTGATCGGTTATATGGCGATCCTTGGATTATGGTACTTGAGTCGCATTGGCGAAGAACGGCTGGCCAAGTATGCCTCCATAGCCCTGTTCGGAATGGGATTCGCCGGCACCTTATTCTCGATCTACCTGACCTACCTGGAGCTTTACGTGATCAGGGCGGTCTGCGCCTGGTGCCTGACCTCGGCGGCGGTGATTACAGGAACAATGGTTTTTAGCAAGAATACTTTTGTTGAATTCCTCCGGCTCCACAATTTTGTCCCCCATGCATGAGTGGATCGGTCGTAAGAATTTTAGTTTGTTGTTACTCAACCTAGCTCCAGCTGCTCCTCTTGGCGAAGTCGGTTTACGGGTAACACTCGATGAATCCGCCAACAATTTGGGGTTTCTATCAGCCTGTAGATTTTACTATCAACGTCGACGAGAACCAAATGATCTCTTGCACTGTCCACAAGCAGAAACAACCCCGGTTTGATCATTACTGCGGATTGCAACCACTCGACTCCATCGCGAGACCGATTCGTCAATCCAGGTAGTCCGCTTAAGGTAATTTGCCTGTCAATTTCCCCCCTCGAATCTGAAATCAACAACCTTCCGCTTCTTGTATCGGTGATGTAATAGCATCCTTTGCTGATCTCGGTAAAGCTATGCGGTGTCAGCAATCCGGCGATCCATTCTTTGCCTGACTTAGATTTGCGATTGATAATGATCGCTGACCCATCTTGGGCGATGGTTACCAGGATACGATTATCTGAAGCATACCGCGATTCGTTGATATGGACACGGTATCTCGTCGGAATACCAAATCCGCTATCATCTTTGAAATCATCGGTCAAACAAACGTTATATCCACTGGCTTCTAGGATTTTCGCCTGCTTATTTGAACGGGCTATCTTAAAAGGGGAGGTCGATGCGAAACCATGTTCGAATGCGAACCAATCCCATGTCTTTTTTCCTGTGTTTATGGATATTTCAAGGATCGCATCGAATCCACTCGAAGTTACAAGCAGACTTTCCTTGTTCTTGGAAATATCAAGCGAATGAATTTGGGCAAACCACTCCGAGCTTAATTCCCTGACTTCGTTGAGTTCCTTGTCGAGGTAAATAATCCCGTTGCCGACACTTACGAGGATGTTGTCCTTCGAGACTACGAAATCATAGGGCTCAGTCAGCGACCGTTTCCAAGTTGCATAGCCTTCGCCAATGGTTTGGCAAGACAGCGGTATCGATAAAATTAACCCATTATAGTAAGGCCTCCACGATTCTCTTCCAACGAGATCCGGTCGACTATAAGGTTTGTGATGAAATACCTCTTCTTTCGGGTCTTCAATTCTTTTCACGCTGATCAGTAAATTGATTGGTTCGTTCTTGGCTAATGAGGGGTCTTCCTGGTAGTTATGGATCAAGGACTCGTAAGTACCGATGTTCTCTGATAACAGAGAGGCGAATTCTCTTTCTATGGCTCTGATGCCGATGGATTTCAGCCATTTTGCGATGACCTTTTCACGGGATGTCGAAGACAACAATGTCTCGAAATCGCATCCCGGATCGGTTATTTCAGCCAAGGATTCCAAGTAAGGTAACGAAATACCACGCCTTGCAGGCAGATAATCTGCCATGAGATCAGCTAAGGAGCGCAGTGCTTCTTTTCTTACTTCTGGGTCGCTGTCTCCTAAAGCGTGCCGGATTTTTATTCGGACTGCCGGGTTATCCTGCTTGGAAAGCGTTCTGATTGCGTCGATTTTTCCAGAAGTGTCCTCCTGTCTCCAAAGGTCTTGAATTTTCTCCTGAACAAAGTACGGTTTGATGTCTGATTGGACCGGTGGGCGTAAGAGATCGTCGAATTCCTCGTGATTGAAAACTCCCAATTCATATTCTAATTCCTCCCGCAATTCCCTGACCGGGTGCCTTTCTATTCGTGGATTTACCCGACGGTCAAGTTGAATGCTTAGCCATTGTTCAAATTCGAAGACTTTCTTGGTCGGCAACAAGAACCGCAAGTCTTTGTGGAAGTCAGGATGACCAGTATCTTCTAGAAACCCGAACGCGCCGAGAGACTCAAGGTATTCCCGATCGACTTTAGCTGCGTACGTGTACACCCCACCTAGTGGCACGTACAAATTGTGTTGTTTCATGAACAGGTAATCGCCGTTGATTTTAATTTTCGCTAACCCTGCAACGCTTACCCCGATTATATCCTCGCTTTTAGTGTAAATTCGCCAATCGCCATAATAGGAATTCTGATTTACCTTTCGGACGAGGTTATTTTTCTCCGGATCTGAAAGGTCAGTGAAGCCATCGATGATAGCGAAGGTGTTATCCGCGAGGTCGTGTCTTGGGTTATCCATTACCTCGCGGCGGGAGAGTAAGATTAAATTTCCATGATTAACTGGGACCGCCGATTTAATTCTGAAGCTGGCTTCCGCGCTGAACACACATTCGAATACTTCGAAAAACTTTATCCACTTATAACCCTTTCCCCACTCGGCAACTGCAGTGCTGGTATTGACGAGTCGATCTTTGAGATAGATCTTTAGCCCCTGGCAATTGAGTATTTTTCTCAAAGTTCTTCTCGGCTGTGTATTGGCGTAGCCTGATCCCATAGGCTTCGGTATTGGGAATAATACTGTTCGTACCACCGTTTATCGGCATCCCTGCTCAAGATGAAGTGGACCCGATTTGATAAAGGGGATCTGACATCTGGAGGGTACACTGTTACACGAATGTAACCATTTGCCGCGTCCGGATCGATCAGGTACATCCCACAACTCGGTGTCCAATCAATAAGCCTGATCTCCACTTTACCACGTTTCGAATCCAAACTGTGCTGGCGAAGGTCAAACGCAATATTGATCGAGCCCATGATCGCTTGCCTGACGTCGCGACCTGAAGACGCTGCAAGGAGTTTGCAGGCCTCACCCCGGGGATCAAGAAAAATAATCCTGACTTCCGCGCCAGCATCAATTCGCTTTATGAGATTTGCCTCGTAAGTCCGTAAAAGCCGGACGAAGGAATTGCCTAAAAGGTAAATTTTTCTGGCATTAGAAATTAATTCATCAAACGGCGGGTTTTGTTCCGGGCTTTTCAAGAAGTGAGTCGCCTTGTCTAATCGCTTAATCGCTTGTTCCAATAAAAATGAGGCGTCATACTCCCGAGCCAGTAGAAGTCTGTTAATAAAAATAAATATAATAACAGCGCCTAAGAATTCGGTACTGAGATCTATTAACACTGAAGACAGAAGACCTTTGAACACGAACACGCCGAGAAGAAATAAAATTACCGACACGCTTCCCAGGAGAATGTAAACTAACATCGCGTAGGATATTTTCTTGTTTTTGTCCATGTTTATCCCTGCATTTTTTCCACGAGGATGGAACTTTATTATAATCATCTCTCTTGCACCTGTTAAATTAGGCAGAAACCTTGAGAGAATTCGCGCGATAAGAATTCGAAACAAGAGCGTTCGAACAGCGGGGATGTCGATTGGATTCACCGCCCGCTTTTACCTACCTGCGGTGTTCGCCGCCGCGCTCAACATGGTCTGCTTGCTGTCGCGCAGGGGATCAATTTGAGAAGGGAGCAGCAAAGGTCAATTCCCAGGGCCCATTTACGCTGATTGCTGCATCCTCTACACTGATCCGGACGGAACCATGAGGGATTTGGCTTCCATCCTCCATATACAGGGCTGCGGTGAATCCCCCATCTGAAGCGGGTTCGAGCGTCCTGCCAGCAACCCCTATAACGTTCATATCCAGGGAGTATCCCACCAGAGAAATTCCATCTTGCATCGGGACCGGCTCGAATTCAATCTCCAGGCCAGGTCCCCAGTAAGGTCCGGGAGCATCTTCGAGGATACGAACGCCTGGGACGTGCACTGGAAATCCTGCAATGTTGAGTTGGGTGTCCAGCGGCCATCGATCGCCGGCCTGGGGGTTTTCGCCCAGGTCGATTTCAAATGCAATTTCCCCCAACGCCCTAGGCGGTATGTATAACTCGATGTCGTCCACCCTCAGCGTCAGCTGGCTCGCCCCGGGTTTAATCGGCGCGAAGATCAGGTTTTGTTCGATCGCGCGTGCGCCAGGTTTTATGGCTGCATCTCCGGCAGCCACCGGGAGCGCCTCGGCATCCGAGACCCACCAGCCACCGGAATCGTCGATGTGTTCGTACACGTTTCCCAGGTCGTCGCTCAATTCGATAAATCTGGCATTCAAAAATGTAGACCCTTCTTCGAACTCCCACATCTCTTCCGCCCATTGCAGGTGCGCCCTCAGCGCAGTCTGGTCGTCCCGAAAGGCAACGGAGAGAATCCTCAGCGTCACGCCATTCTTCGTTTCTATCACGCCAGAGTAATCGTAGGTCTGTGTCAATGTCCCTGCAACCTCCTCGGCGGTTGCAGGTTTTAGGGCCAGTTCGAACCGCCATCCTCTGGGGACATATCTGTTCGCAACGATGTTTGCGCTAGATATTTCAAGCGTGAGGTTCTCGACCCCGGGAGGCAGGGGCCGGAATTTCAACACAATCTTCCCCCTGCCGGTCAGCCAATCCACGGACTCAATCCCCTGCTCAAAGGAGAGAACCGTTCCATCTGGGAGGAGCAGCCTGGCCGAGAATTCCGTCGCAGGTCCATTCCCGGCGAAACCGTCGCCAGGTGTCGCAGAAGCCTGGGCAGGAAGCCCCTCGCTCTCGAGGAGGATGACGGTTCGTTCACTCGTGGCGGCAAATTCGGATACTCTCATCGTGATTTCCCCCTTCGTCTGGCTTGCGGGACTGGCAAGAACACGCGCAGTTTCCGGACTGAAGAAGCCCACGCCAGGCACGTAATCGAAAAGGCTCTGGATCTGCGCGAGTACTCGCTGCGGCCCAATGGCAAATATGATTAACCCCACGACCGTCAGGAACACAACGGCGATCAGGCTCCAGTTTACTCTACGATCTGGAAAGAAGATCTGGCTCCAAATATTCTTCCCTTTGTGAAGAAGGCTATTCTCTTCGAGATATTCCCGAGCGTTTGCTCTTATTCGGTTTTCAAGAGCATTCAGGAATGTCTCATCAGGCGACGGAGCCATGTGCAGCAGTTCCAGAGCCTCGCCCAACTTCCGTGATGGTTCCGGATCAATCATCTTCGTTCTCCCAGGCATTTTCCAGCTGGCGATATAACCGGTGCAGAGCCATTTTGATCGCCGCTTCAGTCTTGTTCAACACGACAGCCATTTCAGAATGAGTCAATCCCGCAGCGAAACGCAGGCGCAGCATCTCTCGCTGTTGGGGACTCAAAGCTTGAATAAGCATCCTTAAGTCCTCTAATGATTCAAATGAGATCGATTGATTCAACGGCCCTTTCTCCTGGATCAATCGATCCTCGTATTCCTCAAACGAAAGCTTGTTGAGAGTGCTTCGGCCGTGGTCAATCGCCCGGCGCTGGGCTATCTTGAACAGCCACCCGACGAAATTTTCTTTGTGCCGGTAGCGAGGCAAACCTTTAAACGCCTCGATGAAGACCTGACTGGTTAAATCTTCGGCGTCTTCAGGATCCCGCACCCGCGTGTAGAGATAGCGATAAACGCGCTGGACATATCGTTTGTAAAGAATCGCGAATGCCTCAACATCCTCATGAGCCTTTACAACTAATGTATCATCGCTCATTTTCTCCAATGAGCGGTCTTGTATGAAATGGAGCGACGTATCTGGCATCAGCGTGAATTTTTCAACAAGAAACTGATCGGTTTGTTTATTAAAGCATCAAAACCCGTCTATTAAGAATATCGTGTGGAAGCCAGGTAAAGTAACAAGAAGACCTGATAGAACTGATAAGCCCGATGCCTGATATCTCCATCATATCAGAGTATGGTCATAAACCAGGTCGTATAAATTGTCAAAAGTCGCGTTCAGCAGGAAGGGGGGTGAGAGGTCCCCGCATGCCTGATCGGTCTGCAGACACACCTGGCCAGAAGGATCCCCGGTCTGGCGGAGATGGGACCCCGCTTCTTTCAAAACACTCCGATCAGGCTTTCGGCCGCCGCCCGGGCATAATACGCCCGGAACGCCGCCGTCTCAGCCAACAGAGTCTGGAGCCTTGCGGCGAGCCTGCCCATTTCAACCCTGTCGCCCGATCCCTTATCCCCTTTCCCCTTCTCCCCTAAGACCACTTCATCCCCTTCGACAGACACCTTCCCGATCTGCCCGCCGGCCTCCAGCCAAGCCAGGCCCAGCCTGACGGCGGCTTCTCTTTGAGCCGTCGCCGCGGCCAGCGAGGTCAGGCTGGACCGCCCCGCATTCGCGCGCCGGATGTACTTCACCAGCCCCGCGAGGCGAAGGAGGAATGGTTCTAGCCTGTCCCCCTCCGGGTCCACGGCGAACAGGAAGACGATTTCCGGTGAGACTGCGTCCAGCGCGGCCTGCAACTCTGCAGCCCCCGGCGGCGAGGTCCAGACGGCCAGCCTGCGATGCGGGGTGAGTCCCATCCGGTCGACTCCCTGGATGCCCTTTTCGGCCAGCCTCTCCCGGGCCACGCCCTCCGCCCAGACCACCAGGTCCTCCTGCTTGAGCAGATCTTTGAGGACAGCCAGCGGGTGTTCTGCGCCCCGGTAGTCCTCGGTGCGGATCGTCCGGCGGGATTGAATCTCGAGGACCTCTCCCTCAACCGGACGGGCGTCCACCCACTCGATCTGCACCTCCTGCCGGCCGCGGAAATCGCTGGAACG
>Ga0073934_10009393_pt1 | contig 12565 bp, 8 predicted proteins | sample LarsenN4metaG_FD_76834 | JGI IMG/M metagenome (GOLD analysis project Ga0073934, IMG submission 76834) | Hot spring sediment bacterial and archeal communities from British Columbia, Canada, to study Microbial Dark Matter (Phase II) - Larsen... ... | reverse complement strand
GGAACTCCTCCGCCCAGTAGGTCATGAGGTTGTTCAGGGTGTCGGAACCGATGGATGTGATCTTGCCCGAGATGCCGGAGACCGGCTTGTAGTTGGGCAGGTTCTCGTCGAGCTTGATGGCCTGGGCCGTGACGAGGGAGACGCAGCCCGTGAAGGCAGCGGTGACAGCGAGTTTCTTGAGATGAGCGATCATGATGTTTGTCGGTAAAGGTTAGAAGTTGACCTGGAGCATGGAGCGGAAGCCTTGGACATCGGCCTTGGCGCGGGCGCCGGTGATCGGGATGTCCTCGGATTCGCCGAAGAGATAGCCGGCCTGCAGCTTGACCTCGTGCTTGGCCTCGTTGCCGATGATATACCAGTTCACACCGACGAACCACTCGGAGAGCTTGTCGTGCGTGCCACCGGAAGCGGCGGAACGGATGCCGTCGCCGGTCTGGATACCGCGACCGTCCGAGTCGGTGAAGCTGTAGCGGACGACCGGCTCGTAGGCGCCGTGGCGATAGCTGCCCATGACCCAGTAACCGTAGGACTTGGAATCGAGGGTGGCCGAGGCGCCCTTTTCGTTGTCCGAGCCCATGTATTCGCCGAGCAGCGAGAATTGGCGGTAGCGGAGGTCGGCAAACACGGACCAGACGCTGAGGTCGTTGCCCACGCCGAGGGTCTTGCCGCCCTGGTCGGGCAGGAAGCCGTAGGAGGCGCCAAGCTTGAGGTTACCCGCCATCTCCGGGAAAGTGTGAGTGTAACCGAGATGCGCCCAGTAGGCGAAGCCGTTGTTGGTGTTGTTGCCCTGCGCAATGGTGTCGCTCGCGGTGACGCCCGTGGCCTCGGGATTGGTGACGGCGAACTCCCAGGAGAAGCCGCTCGGATCCTTGCCGAGCACCCAGACGCCTTGGCGGTATTTGCCGGCGCCGAGGCGGCGGCCGTTGTTGGATTCGACGAAGAAGCGGTTGACGGTCGAGCGCTCGATGGCCTTCAGCGCGCCGGACGAGACGAAGTATTCCTCGTAGCCGATGGGGGCCTTTTTGAAACCGGCCTGGACGGTCCACATCGGGTTGAAGATCTTCTCGACGTAGGCGGCGTCGAAGTTGTTGCCGCCGAAATCGTAGTTGATGAACGAAGACCAGCCGTTGAAGAGGTTGGCCTTGAGGCCGAGGCGGATGCGACGCAGGAAGGCGTGGTTCACGTAGGCCGGGTCGGCGGTTGTGCCGCTGATGTCCGTGTCGAGCGAGACGAACTGGTATTGGATGCGGCCGCTGATGATCAGTTTGGAGAGATTGGGCGTGGCCGAGGTCGAGGCCAGCATAGCGGCGTTGTTGTTGGCCAGGTCGGCACGGAGATCTTCCGCCTCCTGGTCGGTGAGAATGCCTTTGCGGAGCAGCGCCTCGATGAGCGGACCGCTGTCCTGCGCGAGGGCGAGGCCGGTTCCGCCGAGGAACACCGCCGTCGCCAGCCATTGGGTGATGTGTTTGAACATGATGTCGGGTGGTTGCCTGAGTTTTAGGAAAACCCGCCGGCGTCGGCCAACGGGCGCAGGCATCCTAGGGGGCACATGTTACGAACCCGTGACGCCCGCGTGACAAAACGGGCAAAAGCGCCCCACCCCACCCCGCCCGAGCCCGATCAGGTCAGCTCGCGTTTTCCGGGGCGTCGGTCGCCACGACACTCGCGGCGCTCAACTGGATCAGGCTGTTGAGCGAGCTGAAGTGTTTCGTCCACTCGAAGTCGCCCGCGGCGCCGCCCACGACCTGGTCGAAGAGCGCGCGTTTCTCGGCCTTGAGGGCCTGGATGCGCTCCTCGATGGTGCCGGCCGTGACCATGCGGTAGACGAAGACGGTGTTGGTCTGGCCGATGCGGTGCACGCGGTCGATAGCCTGGTCCTCGACGGCGGGATTCCACCACGGGTCGAGCAGGAAGACGTAGTCGGCGGCGTGCAGCGTGATGCCGGTGCCGGCGGCCTTGAGGCTGACGAGCATGACGGCCGCGCCCTCCGCGGTCTGGAACTGCTGCACGGGCTTCTGCCGGTCGAGCGTCATGCCCGTGATCTCGTAGCGCGCGAGGTCGGGGTAGTTCGTGTCCAGCGCGGCGCGCACGCGGTCCAGCAGCGTGACGAACTGCGAGAAGATGACGACCTTGTGCCCGCTGCCGACGACCTCGGAGAGCTTTTCCATCAGCAGCTGCAGTTTGCCGCTGTCGGTGAGCGGCGACTGCAGCCACGGGAGCAGGTCGGGGTCGCAGCAGACCTGGCGGAGGCGCGTGAGCAGGGCGAGGAAGCCGAAGGAACGCTCGCGCAGCGCCACGCCGATGTCCTCGCCGAGCTTGGCCAGGCCCTCGGCGCAGAGGCGGCCGTATTCGGCGCGCTGCACCTCGGTGAGCGGGCAGAGCAGGTCCATCTCGACCTTGCGCGGCAGCTCGGTGGCGACCTCGTTCTTGGTGCGGCGGAGGATGAAGGGCGCGACCTGCCGGCGCAGGCGCTGCATCGTGCCCTCGCGGTCGGTGTTCAGCGCGGCCTCGAAACCCGGGCGCGTGCCGAGCAGGCCGGGCAGCAGGTAGCGGAAGATGGACCAGAGGTCGAGCTGGCGGTTCTCCAGCGGCGTGCCGGTGAGCACGAGGCGGTGCTGCGCCTTGAGCGCGAAGCAGGCCTGCGTGACCTTGGCGTCGGGGTTCTTGATGAACTGGCCCTCGTCGAGGATGGCGTAGCCGAAGTCGGTGCCGTCGAGCAGGGCGCGGTGCTTGCGCAGCTGGGTGAAGCTGGCGAGCCAGATGACGGGCGCGGGATTGGTCGTGAAGTCGTTGCCGGACTTGAGCGTGTCGGTCTTCGCCTCCGGGTAGAAGCGCGCCAGCTCCTCGCGCCACACGGGCACGACGCTGGCGGGGCAGACCACGAGGTGGCGCCGGCCGGGCAACGGGTGCGCGCGCAGGAGCGCGATGACCTGCGCCGTCTTGCCGAGGCCCATCTCGTCGGCCAGCAGGCCGTGGCAGCCGGAGGCGCAGAGGTGGTGCATCCACTCGACGCCGCGGCGCTGGTAGGGCCGCAGGAAGTCCGGCAGCGCCGGCGCCTCGGCCGGCGGGCTGAGCACACGCTCGCGCCACTGCGTCAGCTCGGCGCCGAGGCTGACCTTGAGGCGGTGCTCGTTGAACAGGGAAAAGACCAGATAGGGCGGCAACTGGCGGTCGCCGAGGTCGTCGAGGTTGCGCTTCCACGCCGTGAGGCCCTCCCATTTCTCCGGCGAGATGGTGACGACGCCGAGGTCGGGGATGAGCAGCGGGGTGCGTCCGTTCTTGAGCAGGAGGGCGGCCTGCTCGTCGGTGAGGAGCTTCTCGCCCGCGCGGAAAATCCAGCGGAGGTTGAGGCCGGCGCCGTTGCGGCTCTCGGCCACGGCCTCGACCTCGAGGTTGCGGGCGCCCTGCTGCAGGTGCCCCACCCGGGCGTCGAGTTCGAGCGCGAACTGCTTCTTCCAGTGCGGCAGCACGTCGCGGAGGAAGCCGGCGATGTCGGCCAGCGACTCCATCACATAGCTGTGCGTCTCCTGCCGGTAGCGGAAGTGGGCCTTGCGGGCGTAGGTGGCGAGGGCGATGATCTTCGCGCGCTCGGCCGCGGAAGGATGCCCGTTGCCGTTGCCCCCGAGCGCCGGCTGGCGGCTGCGGCCCTGTTTCCAGAAGGCGTTGAATTCCAGCCCGCCCTCCGTGGTGGTGAAGCTGAGCAGCAGGTCGCGGGGCGGGCCGTCGGCCTTGTGCGGGGCGGCGCCGTTGGCCGCGGGCTCGGGTTCCTCGCGCTCGGGGATGGGCGGCACGCTGCCAGCGGGCAAAGCGTGCGTCAGCTCGTCGGCCACCAGCTCCTCGATCTCGTGCAGGCCGGCCACGGCGATGGCATGGGCGAGCCCCGGGTCGGTCGAGGAGGAGCGCACCTTCAGGCGGTCGCCCTCCCACTCGATCACGGCGTATTCCTCCTTCTTGTCCACCCGGCGGTGGATGATGGCGTCCTTCTCCGTCAGCTCGATCTCGCGGATTTCGCTGTCGCGGTAGATGTCGTGGCCCTTTTCGACCGCCCCGCCGTCAAACTGGCCCTCCCAGTCGGCCTCGAGGCGCGAGAACCAGAACTCCAGGGACTTTGGAGTGTAGACGCGCTTCGGGCCGTGGCTTTGCATGAATGTAAAAGCACGACGTTAAGAAACCCAAACCCGCTCCCGGCAACCACAATCTTGCGGGCATCCTCGTCCGTGGTGCTACCAGTTCTTGCCCTGATAGTAGGTCTTGCGGGCCTTGACCTGCACGATCCTGCGCCCGGGGAAGATGACGGCCGTCAGCTGCCCGCCGAGCACGCAGCCGGTGTCGATGCCGAGCGTCCAGCGCGTGGCGAAGACGCGGCGGCGCGGGGTGTGCCCGTAGACGACATAGGGCCGGCCCCGCCACTTGCCGGCCCAGTGCGGGCAGCCGGGCGCCTCGGAGCGCTTGCGCGGCTCGCCGTCGCGGCCGATGACCTGGATGCGCGTGACGATGCGGGCGGGTTGCGTGCGCCAGGGCCGCCCGGGGAGGAAACCGCCGTGCACAAAGACAAGGCCGAGCTTCCGGTCCTCGTAGGTCAGGGGCATGCGGGTGAGGTAGTCCCAGCAGCGGGCGTCGAGCTGCTCAATGGTGGCGTAGTCGTAGGGCTTGAGGTGGGTGGGGTCGTCGGTTTTGCGCCAGTTGAGGAGACGCAGCTCGTGGTTGCCGAGGAGGGAGACGGTGGCGTGGCGCCGGGCCAGCTCGACGACGCGGCGGCTGTGCGGCCCGCGGTTGACGAGGTCGCCGAGGAGGACGAGCCGGTCGTCCTTCCGCAAGTCCACCTTGTCCATCAACTCCTCGAATTCGCGCGCGCAGCCGTGGATGTCACCTATGGCGATGAGTCGGCCTCGCATGTCGCAGCGGGTATGGCGGGCCGGGCGGGGCGCGTCACTCCGAAACCACCTCGCGCTCGGCGAGGGCGCGGGCGGTGGCCTCGGCCATGAAGTGGGATTGCGCGGAAAGAGGTTTCTCGCCGTCGGCGCGCGGCACCGTGGTATATTCGCCCGAGGATTGGAGAAGGTGCGCGTCGTGGTTGTCGCGCAGTTCGGTGGCGAGGATGCCCTCGACGATGCGGCGGCGGAGGTCCGGGTCGAGCACGGGGAACAGGGCCTCGACGCGGCGGAAGAAGTTGCGGGTCATCCAGTCGGCGCTGCCGCAGTAGACGTGCGGCGCGCCGGCGTTTTCGAAGTAGAAGATGCGGGCGTGCTCGAGGTAGCGACCGACGATGGAGCGCACGCGGATGTTCTCGCTCTGGCCCTTGACCCCCGGGGCGAGGCAGCAGGTGGCCCGCACGATGAGGTCGACCTGCACGCCGGCCTGGGAGGCGGCGTAGAGGTTGTCGATCGTGACCGGATCCACGAGCTTGTTCATCTTGGCGATGATGCGGGCGGGCTTGCCGGCGGCGGCGTTGGCGGCCTCGGCGGCGATCAGCTCCTGCAGGCGGGCGTGGAGGTTGAACGGTGCGACGATGAGGTGCTTGAACTCCGGCGAACGGCCGAAGCCGGTCAGGGCGTTGAACAACTCGGCGACGTCGGAGGTCAGCTCCGGGTTGGCCGTGAGCAGGCTGAGGTCGGTGTAGAGACGGGCGGTCTTGGGGTTGTAGTTGCCGGTGCCGAGATGGGCGTAGCGGCGCAGGCCGTCGCTCTCATGGCGGACGACGAGGCTGGCCTTGCAGTGAGTCTTGTGGCCGACGAGGCCGTAGACGACGTGCACGTCGGCCTCCTCGAGCTCGCGGGCCCACTTGATGTTGTTGGCCTCGTCGAAACGGGCCTTCAGCTCCACGAGCGCGGTCACCTGCTTGCCGTTGCGCGAAGCCTCGATCAGCGCGCGCACGACGGGCGAATCGCCGCTGGTGCGGTAGAGTGTCTGCTTGATGGCGAGCACCTCGGGGTCGCGCGCGGCGTCCTCGATGAACTGCACCACGGGGGCGAAGGAATCGTAGGGGTGGTGCAGCAGCGCGTCGCGCTCGCGGATGGCATCGAAGAGGCTGGGCCGGGCGCGCAGCACAGCCGGCTCGACCGGGACGAAGGGCGGGTATTTGAGGTCGGGCCGGTCGGTGCGCTCGTAGAGGCTCATCAGCCGCGAGAGGTTGAGCGGACCGGTGAGGCGGTAGATGTTCTCCTCGGGCACGCCGATGTAGTCGCGCAGGGCCTGCACGAGCGGATCGGGCGTGTCCGCCTCGATCTCGAGGCGCACGGCGGCCCCGCGCCGGAGGTTGCGCAACTCCTGCTCGATCTTCTGCAGGAGGTTCTCGGCCTCCTCCTCGTCGATGTAGAGGTCGCTGTTGCGGGTGACGCGGAAGGCGTGGGCGTTCAGGATCTGGTAGCCGGGGAAGAGCGCGCCGGCATGGTGCTTGATGATGTCGCTCAGGAAGACGAAACGCTGGCCGGAACCCGCGCCGTCGGCGACGAGGATGAGCCGGGGGAGGCTGCGCGGCACGGGGAGCACGGCGATGAGCGACTCGGTCTCGGGGGTGTCGGGATTGTCGAGCGAGAGGAGGATGTTGAGGGACTTGTTGCCGATGAGCGGAAAGGGATGCGATTGGTCCACCGCGAGCGGCGTGAGCACGGGCAGCACCTCGCGGCGGAAGTGGTCCTCGATCCACGCCTGCTCGGCCGGGCTCCACTGCGCGGGCGGCTTGAAGTGCAGGCCCTCGTGCGCGAGGGCGGGCACGAGCTGCTCCTTCCAACAGCGGTATTGCTCCTTCACGAGCGCGTTCACCTTGGCGCGCACACGCTTGAGCTGCTCGTGGGGGGTCAGGCCGTCGATGCTCGGCTCGCCGCCGGGCGAGTCCTGCTGCTGCATCAGGCCGGCCACACGGATCTCGAAGAACTCGTCGAGGTTGGAGCTGACGATGGCGAGGAACTTCACGCGCTCGAGCAGCGGGTTGGCCTCGTTGCGGGCCTGTTCCAGCACCTGCTGGTTGAAGGCCACCGTGCTCAGCTCGCGGTTGAAATAGACGGCCTTGCCCTGCCGGGTGGCGATGGTGCGCCCGGCCCGGGCGGCGATCTTGGTGCTTTTGCGGCTGCGTTTGACCATCGGCATCTTTTCGGTTTGCGCCCGGGCCCGGATGGGCGCGAGCGCGAAGGCATTCCGTCACACAATCGTCACGCCGGTCCCGTCCGCCAAGGAGGTTTTTCCGTATCGTGACCGGATCGGCGCACAACCGGCACCTCCCTTCCCCATGATCAGACCGCTCGCCGGCCGGCCCCCGCCTCCGGTCGGGCACCCTCCTTGCATCTCGCTCTCGTCACCGAAACCTACCAGCCCGAAATCAACGGCGTCGCCATGACGCTGAGCCGCCTCGTGGACGGCCTCGCCCGGCGGGGGCACCGGGTGACGATCATCCGTCCGCGTCAGCGCCATGAGTCGCCACGCTTCAGCGTGACGCAGCGCCTCGCCTGCCGCCAGGTCCGCCTGCCCGGCGTGCCCATGCCCGGGTATCCGCAACTGCGCCTCGGTCTGCCCGCCGGAGGCCGCCTGCGCCAGCTCTGGTCCGCTCAGCGGCCTGACCTTGTGCACGTCGCCACCGAGGGTCCGCTCGGGGCCTCGGCCATCACCACGGCGCACCGTCTCGGGTTGCCCGTCACCTCAAGCTTCCACACCAATTTTGACCAATACACCCGCGACTACCGGATCGGCTGGCTCAAGCCGGTCGTCGCGGCCTGGCTGCGCCACGTCCACAATCGCACCCTTCGCACCTTCGCGCCCACTCACGACCTGCTCCGTCGGCTCGAAACCGAGGGCTACACCGGTCTGCGCCTGCTCTCGCGCGGCGTGGACACCGGGCTTTTCGATCCAGTCCGGCGCGACCCGGAGCTGCGCGAAGTCTGGGACGCCCGGCCGGAGGATCCGGTGATGGTCCACGTCGGCCGCATGGCGGCGGAGAAGAACTACGCCCTGCTGTTCCGCGCGTTTGACGCCGTGAAAGCCGCCGTCCCGCGTGCCCGCCTCGCGCTGGTCGGCGACGGCCCGATGCTCTCCGCCTACCAACGCCAGCGGCCCGACGCCATCTTCACCGGCTTCTACACCGGCGCCAACCTCGCCCGCCACTACGCCTCGGGCGACATCTACATCCACGCCAGCACAACCGAGACCTTCGGGAACGTCATCACCGAGGCGATGGCGAGCGGCCTGGCCGTGTGCGCCTTCGACTATGCCGCCGCGAAGGAATTCATCCGGCACGGCGCGAACGGCCTCACGGTCCACCCGGGCGAGGAGGATGCATTGATCGCGCACGCGGTGCGCCTCGCGCAGGACGCGGAGCTGCGGCGACGCCTAGCCGCCGCCGCCCGCGCTACCGCCCTCACCCTCTCTTGGGACGCGGTGGTCGATGGCTTCGCCCGCGACCTGCAGGCGGCCCATGCCGAGTTCCACACCGCTCATCCCCGCCCCGCTCCACCCGCCGTCGCAACGGCCTCCCAGCGCGCGATATGAAACCGGTCCTCCAAGTCCGCAGCGTCATCCTGTCCGACATCCACCTCGGCACGCCCGACTCCAAGGCCGCCGAGGTCACGCACCTGCTCAAGCACACCCGTTGCGAGCGCCTCATCCTCAACGGCGACATCATCGACGGCTGGCGCCTGAGCCGCGACGGGTGCTGGACGCGCGAGCACACGCGCTTCGTGCGGCGTGTTCTCACCCTCGTGCAGAAAAAGGACACCGAGGTCGTCTATCTCCGCGGCAACCACGATGACTTCCTCACCCGCCTGCTGCCGATGTCCTTTGACCGGCTCAACCTCGCGGAGGATCACATCCTCGAGACCACCCGCGGCCGCTACCTCGTGCTGCACGGAGACGTTTTCGACAGCGTGGTGAAGAACATGGTTTTTCTCGCCCACCTGGGCGACGTCGGCTACGCGCTCCTGCTCAAGCTCAACCGCGCCTACAACGGGTGGCGCCGGTTGCGCGGCAAGGAGCATTTCTCGCTCTCCAAGGCCATCAAGGCGCGCGTCAAGCAGGCCGTGTCCTTCGTCGGCAAATTCGAGGAGCAGGTCGCGGCCCTCGCCCACGAGCGCGGCTGTGTCGGCGTCATCTGCGGCCACATCCATACGCCGGCGGACAAGATGATCGGCGGCATCCACTACCTCAACTCCGGCGACTGGGTCGAGTCGCTCACCGCCATCGTCGAGCACCACGACGGGCGCTTCGAGCTGGTCGACTTCAAGGATTTCGCCGCGGCGTTCCCGATGAAGGCCGCCGTCGAAGGCGAGGAGGCAGCCGACGAGATGGATCTCGCGCCGGAGTTGACCGCCGCAGTGTCTGCCCTTTCGTGAGTCCCGCCCGCATCTTCATCCTCACCGCCGGCTACGGCGAAGGCCACAACAGCGCCGCCCGCGCCCTGCACGCGGCCTTCGCGGAGCACGCCCCGCTCGTGCGGCCCGAGGTGATCGATGTCTTCGCCGCGCACTCGCCGCGCATCAACACCCTGAGCCGGCGCGCCTACCTCGGCCTCATCAACCGTGCGCCGCAAGCCTGGCGCGGCGTCTACCGCTGGCTCGACCGCTCGCCCCGCGCGCCGCTGGCCTTCCACGCCCTGCGCGGCCCTGGCGAATGGCTGGCCCGCCGCATCCGCGAAGCCCAACCGGCCGCGATCTGTTCCACCTACCCCGTCTATCCCTGGCTGCTGAACCGCCTCCGCGCCGACCGCCGCCTGCGCTGCCCGCATTACACCGTCGTCACCGACGCGCTCAGCATCAATTCGCTCTGGTTCCGCACGGAGGCCGCGGGCTGGTTCGTGACCGATCCCGACTCGGCGGCGTTGCTGCACGCCGCGCAATTGCCCGCGGAACGGGTCCATGTCAGTGGTTTCCCCGTCTCGCTCGCCTTTGCCGACCGCGACCCGCGCCTTACCCCGCCCGAACTGCAGCCCGGTGAGCCGCCACGGGTGCTCTTCATGATCAATTCCGGACGCCAGGCCGCGGAAGAGACCGCGCGGCTCCTGGTCCGGCAGCATGGCTGGCACATCACCTTCACAACCGGCCGCGATCATGTCCTGCGTCGCACCATCGAGGCGGCGGCCGAGCACGCACCCGCCTCGGCCGAAGTGCTCGGCTGGACCGACCGCATCCCCGAGCTGCTGCTGACGCACCATTTCCTCGTCGGCAAGGCCGGCGGGGCGACCACGCAGGAGGCGATCAACGCGCACTGCCCCTTCATCATCAACCAGGTGGTGCCCGGGCAGGAGGAGGGCAACTGGGAACTCATCCGCCGCCTCGACGGCGGTGCGCTGGCCGAGTCGCCGGCCCGCGTGATCGCAACGCTGCACGACGCGCTTGCCGACGGCGCGCGAGGCTGGCGGCGCTGGCGCGATAATCTCCGCCGTGCCGCGCGTCCGCAGGCGGCACGCATCGTCGCCCATCACATCCTGCGCGCCGCCCTGCCCGCCCGCCTGGCCAGTTGACCGCGCGGCCATCACGTGCGCAACGCCGACGCGGCGTCACGGAAACGTTGCAATAGGCGCTTTGCCTCCTGCAATGGCAGCCGCTCCCCTGCCGCGGCGCGAGCGCGTGAAAGCCCGTTTCATCTTCAACCCCCATTCCGGCGCCAATCGCCGCAGCCCTCGCCTCCGCGACCGCGCGGCGGAGTTTATCGCCCACCACAATTGGGACGCTCACGTCGTGGCGACCGAGCGGCCCCGGCACGCCACCGAGCTGACCCGCCGCGCCGTGGAGGACGGCTGCGCGATGGTCGTCGCCATCGGCGGCGACGGCACGATGAACGAGGTCGCGACCGCGCTCATCGGCACGCCGGTGATCTTCGGCCTCATCCCCTGCGGTTCGGGTAACGGCTTGGGCCGGCACCTCGGCATCCCGCGCGCCGGCCGCGGGGCCTTGCGCACGCTGGCGACGGGTCGCGTGATCGAGATCGACGCGGGCGAGGTGAACGGTTTCCCGTTCTTTTGCGCGGCGGGGCTCGGCTTCGAGTCGCTCATTGCCAGCCGTTTCGCCACCCTGGAATCGCGCGGTTTCGCGGGTTACCTGCGCGAGAGCCTCCGCGCCTGGCGGCAATTCGAGCCCGAACCCTGCGTCATCCACCACGCAGGGAGCGCCGTGCCAGTCGCGGTCTTCACGCTCGCGGTGGCCAACTCCTCCCAATACGGCAACAACGCCTACATCGCCCCCGGCGCCTCGGTGCACGACGGCCTGCTCGACCTGACCGTCGTGCCCCGCGTGCATTGGTCCAACGCCCTGCCCCTGGTCTGGCACCTGTTCAACGGCTCCATCGACCGCGGCGAGGGCATCACCCGCCTGCGCGCCGGGGCCTTCGCCATCGAGCGCACGAAACCGGGCTGGATCCACACCGATGGTGAGCCGCGCGCCACGGGCCGGAGGCTGGAATTCTCCGTCCGCCCGCGCAGCCTGCGGATCATCGTGCCATCCACTGCCGCCGGGTGCCGGTTCAACCCGCGAGTTGGGTGCGGATGACGTCCAGGGTGCGGGCGGTCGCGCCGCGATTGGCCTCGTGCCAGATCTTCGCCGCGCTGGCCATGCGCCGCCGCCGCTCCTCATCGCCGAGCAGATCGACCAGCGTCGTGAGCAGCTCGCCGTGGTGCAGCACCTGCCGCGTGGCGCCGAGTTCGTCGAGCGTGCGGCAGATCTCGCGGAAATTGCTCATGTGCGGGCCGTGCACGATGGGCTTGCCGAGCACGGCGGCCTCGACCGGCGTCTGCCCGCCGTTGTGCGGGGCGAGGCTCTTGCCCACGTAGACCAGGTCGGCGAGCTGCGTGAGTTTCTGCAGTTCACCGGTGGTGTCGCCGACGGCGACATCCACTTCGCCGGGCGCGCGGCCCTCGGAGCGGAAATGGAACCTCAGGCCGCTCTTCACCAGCAGGGCGCGCAATTCCTCGCGGCGCTCGGCGTGGCGCGGCACGAGCAGCAGCGAGACGGCCAGCCCCTTGGCGCGCGCGGCGCGCATGGCCTGCACCAAGGCGCTCTCCTCGCCCGCCCAGGTGGACGAACCGAGCAGCACGAGCCCCGGCCCGAGCCCCAGTTCGCGGCGCAGTTGCGCGAGGGCATCAGCGCCCAGCCGCGGGATGTCGACGTCGAGCTTGAGATTGCCGGTGGTCTGGAGTTTGGCGGGCGGGTAGTCGAGCGCGCGGAACCGCTGCTCGTCGGCCCGGGAGGCGCACAGGACCTTCGTGATGCCGCCGGCGAGCGGACGGAGCAGGAAATTCCACGCGAGGCTGCGACGGAAACTGCGGTCGGAGAGGCGGGCGTTGATGCACAGCACGGGCACGCCGCGTCGCTGCGCCTGCCACAGGTGCTCGGGCCAGCGCTCGCCCTCCATGAGCACGGCGAGGTCGGGCTGCACGCGGCCCCAGGCCCGGGCGCTGCACGGCCAGAAATCGAGCGGAAAGTAGCCGGCGCCGATCATGCGGCCGGTGTAGCGCTCCTTCGCCAGCTTGTAGCCGGTGCTGGTCGTCGTGGTCAGGTAAACCTCCACGTTGCCGTCGCCGCGCAGGCCGTCGAGCAGCGGACCGATGGCCAGCATCTCGCCGACGCTGACGGCGTGCAGCCAGACG
>Ga0073934_10009392_pt1 | contig 12567 bp, 11 predicted proteins | sample LarsenN4metaG_FD_76834 | JGI IMG/M metagenome (GOLD analysis project Ga0073934, IMG submission 76834) | Hot spring sediment bacterial and archeal communities from British Columbia, Canada, to study Microbial Dark Matter (Phase II) - Larsen... ... | reverse complement strand
GCGCCGGCGATGCAGGGCCTGATGGGCAACTACCTCGAGCAGAGCAAGGCGATGTTCCTGCAGATGCAGGAGCAGATGGCCAAGCAGGCCGAGTCGCTGTTCCCGGGCATGGGCGGGCTGCATACGCCCAAGCGCTGAGCGGCCCGGCGGCGTCATCGGCGAAAATCGGCCGATGACAGACATTGCCACCCCGCCGAAGATCGGCTTCGTCTCCCTGGGCTGCCCCAAGGCGCTGACCGACTCCGAGCTGATCCTCACGCAACTGCGCGCCGAGGGCTACGAGACCTCCAAGACCTTCGCCGGCGCCGACCTGGTGATCGTCAACACCTGCGGCTTCATCGACGACGCCGTCAAGGAGAGCCTGGACACCATCGGCGAGGCGCTGGCCGAGAACGGCAAGGTGATCGTCACCGGCTGCCTGGGCGCCAAGGCCGGGCATCGGAGCGACAACCTCGTGCGCGAGATGCACCCCAGCGTGCTGGCCGTCACCGGCCCGCACGCCACGCAGGAGGTGATGGATGCGGTGCACCTGCACGTGCCCAAGCCGCACGACCCCTTCGTCGACCTGGTGCCGCCACAGGGCGTGAAGCTCACGCCGAAGCACTACGCATATCTCAAGATCAGCGAGGGCTGCAACCACCGCTGCAGCTTCTGCATCATCCCGAGCATGCGCGGCGACTTGGTCTCGCGCCCGATCGGCGATGTCCTCTCGGAGGCACAGCGCCTGTTCGAATCCGGCGTGAAGGAGTTGCTGGTGATCAGCCAGGACACCAGCGCCTATGGTGTGGACGTCAAGTACCGCACCGGCTTCTGGGACGGCAAGCCGGTGAAGACGCGCATGACCGAGCTGTGCGAGCAGCTCGCGCTGCTGGTCGAGCGCCACGGCGCGTGGGTGCGACTGCACTACGTCTATCCGTACCCGCACGTCGACGAGATCCTGCCGCTGATGGCGGCCGGCCGCATCCTGCCGTACCTCGACGTGCCGTTCCAGCATTCGCACCCCGACGTGCTCAAGCGCATGAAGCGTCCGGCCAGCGGCGAGAAGAACCTGGAGCGGCTGCAGCGCTGGCGCGAGATCTGCCCCGAACTGGTGGTGCGCAGCACCTTCATCGCCGGCTTCCCCGGCGAGACGGAGGCCGAGTTCGAGCACCTGCTCGAGTTCATCCGCGAGGCGCAGATCGACCGCGCCGGCTGCTTCGCCTATTCGCCGGTGGAAGGCGCCTCGGCCAACGAGTTGCCCGGCATGCTGCCGGCGGATCTGCGCGAGGAGCGCCGCGCGCGCTTCATGGCGGTGGCCGAAGAAGTGTCGACGGCCAAGCTGGCGCGGCGTGTCGGCGCCACGATGCAGGTGCTGGTCGACGAGGCGCACGCGCTCGGCCGCAAGGGCGGGCGCGGCCGCAGCTACGCCGACGCGCCCGGCATCGACGGCGTGGTGCACCTGCAGCCGCCTGACAAGGCCAGCAAGACCTACCGCGTGGGCGACTTCGTGCGCGCGCGCATCGTCGCCACCCAGGGGCACGACCTGATCGGCGTGCCGGTGTAGGAAGGAACCCCCGCGTGAAGGACCGCGCCGCGAGCGAGCTGATCGCCCACCCCTACAAGCCGCCGGCCGGCTTCGAGGCACCGCAGGTCGCGGTGCACAAGGCCTCGACGGTGATCTTCCCCAACGTGGCGGCGCTGCGCGCGCGCGACTGGCGCCGCCGCGACGGCTACACCTACGGCCTGCACGGCACGCCCACCACCTTCACGCTCGAGCAACGCATCGCCACGCTGGAGGGCGGCCGGCACTGCATCCTGGTGCCGAGCGGGCTGGCGGCGATCGCGCTCGTCGACCAGGCCCTGCTCGCGCCCGGCGACGAAGTGCTGCTGCCGGACAACGTGTACGGACCGAGTCGCGAGCTGGCGCGCCACGAGCTGGCGCGCTGGGGCATCACGCACCGGCTGTACGACCCGATGGACGCCGCCTCGCTCACGCTCGGCGAGCGCACCCGGCTCGTCTGGCTGGAGGCGCCGGGCTCGGTGACGATGGAGTTCCCCGACCTGCCGGCGCTGCTGGCGGCGGTGCACGCGCAGGGCGGCGCGCACGGCGTGCTCACCGCGCTGGACAACACCTGGGGCGCCGGCCTCGCCTTCGACGGCTTCGCGCTCGGCATCGACATCGTCGTGCAGGCGCTCACCAAGTACCCGAGCGGCGGCGGCGACGTGCTGATGGGCTCGGTGTGCACGCGCGACGACGCGCTCAACGAGAAGCTGCTGTTCGCGCACATGCACCTGGGCGTCGGCGTGTCGGGCAACGACGCCGAGCTGGTGCTGCGCAGCCTGCCTTCGCTGCCGCTGCGCTACCGCGCGCAGGACGCCGCGGCGCGCGAGCTCGCGGGCTGGCTGCAGGCGCGACCCGAGGTGGTGCAACTGCTGCACCCGGCCTTCGAGGGCTCGCCCGGGCACGCCCACTGGCGGGCCCTGTGCACCGACGCGGCCGGCCTGTTCTCGGTGCTGTTCGATCCGCGTTTCACGCCGGCGCAGGTCGACACCTTCGTCGACGCGCTGAAGCTGTTCCGCCTCGGCTACTCGTGGGCCGGACCGGTCAGCCTGGCCGTGCCCTACGACCTGGCGGCGATGCGCCCGGGCGGCCGGCTGCGCGGCCACTTGGTGCGCTTCTCGATCGGGCTGGAGGAGCCGGCGGCGCTGCGCGAGGACCTCGAGCAGGCCTTGCGCGCGGCCTTCGCGTGAGCGCTCAGCCCTTGGGCCCCGCCGACGAGACCTTCTGCCGCATCAGCCGGCCGCGCTCGCGCTCCCAGTCCTTCTTCTTCTCGCTCTCGCGCTTGTCGTGCTGCGCCTTGCCCTTGGCCAGCGCGATGTCGACCTTCACGCGGCCGCCCTTGTAGTGCAGGTTCAGCGGCACGAGCGTGTAGCCGCGCTGCTCGACCTTGCCGACGAGGCGGCGGATCTCGTCCTTGTGCATCAGCAGCTTGCGCGTGCGCTCGGCCTCGGGGTTGACGTGCGTGGACGCCGCGCGCAGCGCGTTGATGCGGCAGCCGATCAGGTACAGCTCGCCGTCGCGGATCATCACGTAGCCGTCGGTCAGCTGGACCTGGCCGGCGCGCACCGCCTTGACCTCCCAGCCTTCGAGCACGATGCCGGCCTCGAAGGTCTCCTCGAGGTGGTAGTCGAAGCGGGCGCGGCGGTTTTCGGCAATGGCAGTCATGGGGGCCGGAGCCGCTTCCTACAATCGGCGCATTCTATGAAGCATGTGCGCCGTTCCGTCCTGCTGTGGTACTCGCCGCACGAGATGTACCGCCTGGTGACCGACATCGCGCAGTACCCGCGCTTCCTGCCCTGGTGCGACAAGGCCGAGGTGCTCGAGACGCACGAAGACGGCGAGACCGCGCGCCTGTGGCTGCACTACATGGGCGTGCGGCACGCCTTCACCACGCGCAACCAGCATGTCACCGACGAGAGCGTGACGGTGCAGCTGGTCGACGGCCCGTTCTCGCTGCTCGACGGCACCTGGCTGTTCCGCGCCCTCGGCCGCCCGGGCAGCGACGACCAGGCCTGCAAGATCGAGTTCGACCTGCGCTACGCCTTCAAGAGCGCGGCGCTCGAGGCGGTGGTCTCGCCGGTGTTCGACCGCGTCGCCAACACGCTGGTCGATTCCTTCGTGCGGCGCGCCGAGGAGGTCTATGGCGCCCGCTGAGCCGATCCACGTCGAGGTGGTGTACTGCCCGCGCCCGGGCGTGACCGACCTCGTCGCGCTCGCGCTGGCGCCGCCGGTGCGCGTGGTCGACGCGCTGGCCGCCTGCGGCCTGCTCGAACGCCACGGCCTCGCCGCCGAGACCGTCAAGGTGGGCGTGTGGAGCCGCCTGGCGGCGCTGGACACACCGCTGCGCGAGCGCGACCGCGTCGAGGTCTACCGCGCGTTGCAGGTCGATCCGAAGGAGGCGCGGCGCCAGCGCTACCGGCGCCAGCGCGCGGCGCGCTGAGCGGGCGCTGGGGAGTGCGGCGGCGCCCGGCGGCGTGCCGGCGCGCCGCGATGTGCGCTACTTGCAGTCGCTCGAGACGACTTCGCGCGCGGAGCGCATCTCCTCGGCGCGCATCTTGTCGTCGAGCACCTCGCGCTCGCCCTTGTCGTTCACGCGCGCCATGCGCTGGCCGCTTTCGAGCGCCGCGATGTGGCCGCGTGCGCGGCGGCAGTTCTCGGCGCGCTGCTGGGCCAAGCGCTCTTCCTCGGCGCGGTTCTTGGCCGTCGTTTCCTGCTCGGCGGCGCGGCGGCGGGCCTCGACCTCGCGCTCGAGCGCCGTCTTGGGCGGCGCGGCAGCCACCACCGGCGCCGTGGGGGCGGAAGCCGCCGCGGCCGCGGCGGGCGCGCTGCGGCGCGCCTGGGTGCCGGGGCGCTCGAGGATGTCCTTGTCGGCCACGTCCTTGGGCGGCGGGCGGTCGCTCGCGTTGATCTGGCCGGTCGCATCGCGCCACTTCCACTGCGCCACGGCGACGCCGGGCACGAGGGCCGCTGCGGCCAGGACGAAGAGCGGAACGTACGCGACGAGGGTGGCGGTGCTGACACGCATGACGCCGAGTTTACGGGGGCTGAATCGGCTCATGGTGCGCGATCTGCGAGCACTTGCAACGCGATCTCTATAATTCGCTTTTGCGTCCGGAGCTTCACGAGCATGCGCCTCCTCGGCAAAGCGCTGACCTTCGACGACGTGCTGCTGGTGCCCGCCTTTTCGCAGGTGCTGCCGCGCGACACGAACCTCGCGACCCGCCTCACCCGCCACATCACGCTCAACCTGCCGCTCGTCTCGGCGGCCATGGACACGGTGACCGAAGCGCGCCTGGCGATCGCCATCGCGCAGGAGGGCGGCATCGGCATCGTGCACAAGAACCTGAGCCCGCGCCAGCAGGCGGCCGAGGTGGCGCGTGTCAAACGCTACGAATCGGGCGTGCTTCGCGACCCCATCACCGTCAGCCCCGGCGTGCCGGTGCGCGCGGTGATCGAACTCTCGCGCCAGCACGGCGTGTCGGGGTTCCCGGTGGTCGAGGGCAAGACCGTCGTCGGCATCGTCACCAACCGTGACCTGCGTTTCGAGACGCGGCTGGACGTGCCGGTGCGCGAGATCATGACGCCGCGCGAGCGCCTGGTGTGGGTGCGCGAGGGCGCCTCCCTCGACGAGGGCAAGGCGCTGATGCACAAGCACCGCCTGGAGCGCGTGCTGGTGGTCAGCGACGCCTTCGAGTTGCGCGGCCTGATGACGGTCAAGGACATCACCAAGCAGACCGACTTCCCGAACGCCGCACGCGACGCGCACGGCAAGCTGCGCGTCGGCGCCGCGGTCGGCGTCGGCGAGGGCACCGAGGAGCGCGTCGAGCTGCTCGCCAAGGCCGGCGTCGACGCCATCGTGGTCGACACCGCGCACGGCCACAGCCAGGGCGTGATCGATCGGGTGCGCTGGGTCAAGCGGCACTACCCGCAGCTCGAGGTGATCGGCGGCAACATCGCCACCGGCGCGGCGGCCACCGCCCTGGTGGAGGCCGGCGCCGACGCGGTGAAGGTCGGCATCGGCCCGGGCTCGATCTGCACCACGCGCATCGTGGCCGGCGTGGGCGTGCCGCAGATCACCGCCATCGAGAACGTGGCCGGCGCGCTGCGCGGCAGCGGCGTGCCGCTGATCGCCGACGGCGGCATCCGCTACTCCGGCGACATCGCCAAGGCGATCGCCGCCGGCGCCTCCTGCGTGATGATGGGCGGCGTCTTCGCCGGCACCGAGGAGGCGCCCGGCGAGGTCATCCTCTACCAGGGCCGCAGCTACAAGAGCTACCGCGGCATGGGCTCGATCGCGGCCATGAAGGCCGGCTCGGCCGACCGCTACTTCCAGGAAGGCGACGAGGCGCTCAACCCCAACACCGACAAGCTGGTGCCCGAGGGCGTGGAGGGGCGCGTGCCGTACAAGGGCTCGCTGGTGGCCATCGTGCACCAGATGGCCGGCGGCCTGCGCGCCGCCATGGGCTACTGCGGCTGCGCCACCGTGGACGAGATGCACCAGCGCGCCGAGTTCGTCGAGATCAGCGCCGCGGGCATGCGCGAAAGCCACGTGCACGACGTGCAGATCACGAAGGAAGCGCCGAACTACCGCGCTGAATGAGCCCGCCCGCGCCGCGTGCCGCGGCCATGTCCTTCATCATGGTGGCGGTGCTGATCGACATGATCTCGATCGGCCTCATGGTGCCCGTGCTGCCGCACATCGTGGGCACCTTCACGCGGAGCAACGACGAGCAGGCGCTGGCCTTCCTGGTGGTGGCCGCGGCCTTCGCGCTGGCCAACTTCTTCGGCTCGCCGGTGCTCGGCGCGCTGTCCGACCGCTTCGGCCGCCGCCCGGTGCTGCTCATCGGCTTCGCCGGGCTGGCGATCGGCTTCTTCGTCACCGCGCTCGCCACGGCGCTGTGGATGCTCGTCGCGGTGCGCCTGTTCTCGGGCGCGATGCAGGCCAACATCTCGATCGCCAACGCCTACGTCGCCGACATCACGCCGCCCGAGCAGCGCGCGCGCCGCTTCGGCCTGCTGGGCGCGATGTTCGGCATCGGCTTCATCCTCGGGCCGGTGGTCGGCGGCCTGCTCGGCGATGTCGACGTGCGGCTGCCCTTCTTCGTGGCCGGCGCGCTGGCACTCGTCAACTGGTGCTACGGCTTCTTCGTGCTGCCCGAGTCGCTGCCCGCAGACCGCCGCCGCCCGTTCGAGTGGCGGCGCGCCAACCCGGTGGCCGCCTTGCAGGGCCTCAAGGCGCTGGAGGGCGTGGGGCCGCTGGTGTGGGTGATCGCGCTCACCAGCCTCGCCCAGTTCATGCTGCACATGACCTGGGTGCTCTACACCAAGTTCAAGTTCGGCTGGGGGCCGGGCGACGTGGGCTGGTCGCTGTTCGCGGTGGGCGTGGTCTCGGCGGTCAGCCAGGGCCTGCTGCTCAAGCCGCTGCTGCAGCGCTTCACGCCGCAGCGCCTGGCGGTGGTGGGCATGGTGGTGGGCGCCTTCACCTTCCTCGGCTTCGGCCTGGCCACCCAGGGCTGGATGATGTACGCGGTGATCGTCTTCGGCCTGCTCGGCGGCACCGCGTCGGCGGCGCTGCAGAGCATCGTCTCCAACGCCGCCGACGGCACGCGCCAGGGCCAGACGATGGGCGCGGTGTCGTCGGTGTCGAGCCTGATGTCGGTGCTGGCGCCGGTGGTCGGCCTCGAGATCCTGCGCTGGGTGTCGCACCGCCCGCCGGGCGACTGGCTGATCGGCCTGCCCTTCTTCGTCTGCGCGGCGCTGCAGGGCGTGGCCGCGCTGATCGCCTGGCGCTTCTTCCGCCATCACACGGCCGTGGCGGTGAAGCCCGCCTGAAACCCATGACGCACGACAAGATCCTCATCCTCGACTTCGGCTCCCAGGTCACCCAGCTCATCGCGCGTCGCGTGCGCGAGGCGCATGTCTACTGCGAGATCCACCCCAACGACGTCTCGGAGGACTTCATCCGCGGCTTCGCGCGCGGCGGGCTGAAGGGCATCATCCTCTCCGGCAGCCACGCCAGCACCTACGAGGCGCACGACCTGCGCGCCCCGGAGGTGGTGTGGACGCTCGGCGTGCCGGTGCTCGGCATCTGCTACGGCATGCAGACGATGGCCGAGCAGCTCGGCGGCCGCGTCGCCTGGAGCGACCAGCGCGAGTTCGGCCCCGCGCAGGTGCGCGCGCGCGGCCACACCGAGCTGCTGCGCGATATCCAGGACCACGTCACCCCCGAAGGCCACGGCCTGCTCGACGTGTGGATGAGCCACGGCGACAAGGTCACCGAGCGGCCACCCGGCTTCAAGCTGATGGCCTCCACCGCGAGCTGCCCGATCGCCGGCATGGCCGACGAGGCGCGGCGCTTCTACGGCCTGCAGTTCCACCCCGAGGTCACGCACACCAAGCAGGGCCGGGCGATGCTCGAGCGCTTCGTGCTCGGCATCTGCGGCGCGCGGCCCGACTGGATCATGCGCGACCACGTCGCCGAGGCGGTGGCCGCGATCCGCGAGCGGGTGGGCGGCGACGAGGTGATCCTCGGCCTGTCGGGCGGCGTCGATTCCAGTGTGGCCGCGGCGCTGATCCACCGCGCCATCGGCGAGCAGCTGACCTGCGTCTTCGTCGACCACGGCCTGCTGCGCCTGAACGAGGCGCAGCTGGTGATGGACATGTTCGTCGGCCGCCTGCACGCCCGCGTGCTGCACGTCGACGCGAGCGGGCAGTTCCTGGGCGCGCTGGCCGGCGTGCACGACCCCGAGGCCAAGCGCAAGATCATCGGGCGCGAGTTCGTCGAGGTCTTCCAGCGCGAGGCGAAGAAGCGGTCCAACGCCCGCTGGCTGGCGCAGGGCACGATCTACCCCGACGTCATCGAGAGCGGCGGCGCCAAGACCAAGAAGGCGACGACGATCAAGAGCCACCACAACGTGGGCGGCCTGCCCGAGACGCTGGGCCTCGAGCTGCTCGAGCCGCTGCGCGACCTGTTCAAGGACGAGGTGCGCGAGCTCGGCCTCGCCCTCGGCCTGCCGCACGAGATGGTCTACCGCCATCCCTTCCCGGGCCCGGGGCTGGGCGTGCGCATCCTCGGCGAGGTGAAGAAGGAGCACGCCGAGCTGCTGCGCCGCGCCGACGCCATCTTCATCGACGAGCTGCGCGCCACCGTCGACCCGGCCAGCGGCCGCAGCTGGTACGACCTCGTCAGCCAGGCCTTCGCCGTCTTCCTGCCCGTCAAGAGCGTGGGCGTGATGGGCGACGGCCGCACCTACGACCACGTGGTGGCGCTGCGCGCCGTCGTGACGAGCGACTTCATGACCGCCGACTGGGCCGAGCTGCCCTACGCGCTGCTCAAGCGCGTGTCCAGTCGCATCATCAACGAGGTGCGCGGCATCAACCGCGTCACCTACGACATCAGCAGCAAGCCGCCGGCGACGATCGAGTGGGAATGATTCGGCGTCTTTCCGGGTCGATCGAGATCGATCGAAAAGCGAGCCTAAGTCGTTGTCTCGTAAAGAAAACGTCTGTCGATGTCTATCGACATCTATCGGTGGGATGCGCTTCGATCTGACGGTAAATATGACGGTAGAAATTTGACGCCAGCGGCCTCCGAAGTTTTTACCGTCAGCATGAAGTGAAGCGTGACGGTAAAAAAAGTCCACTAAAGTACCTATAGATCAAGCACTTAGACATCTTGTAGCGGCCGCTTTGGGGTGACGGTAAAATTCCTCCAAGAGGAGGGACCGCCGATGCTGTCCGATGGCACGCTCAGGGGCATCAAGCCCCAGGCCACCACCTACAAGATCGCCGACCGGGACGGGATGTACGTGACCGTCTCCCCGAGGGGCACGATCACGTTCCGCCTCGACTACCGGCTCAACGGCCGTCGCGAGACGCTCACCATCGGCCGCTACGGCACGAAGGACGGAATCTCGTTGCTGATGGCGCGCGAGCGCTGCATGGAGGCGAGAAAGGCCATCGCCGAAGGCATCTCTCCCGCCCAGGAGAAGCAACGTGACAAGCGCCGACGGTCCGAGGCTCAGACCTTCGAGGAATTCACCAAGCGCTGGCTGGAAGAGGCCAGGATGGCCGACAGCACCCGGTCGATGCGCAAGAGCATCATCGACCGGGACATCCTGCCGGTCTTCCGCAACCGCCTGATGGCCGAGATCGGGCCGGAGGATCTGCGCAACCTGTGCGCCAAGATCAAGGCGCGCGGGGCACCGGCGACGGCCGTGCACGTGCGCGACATCGTCAAGCAGGTCTTCGGCTTCGCGGCGCTGCACGGTGAGAAGGCGCCGAATCCGGCCGACGAGGTTGGTCCTTCGTCGATCGCCACCTTCGTGGCCAAGGACCGCGCGCTGTCGCCGACCGAGATCCGCATCATGCACCGGGTGCTGGACACCACGGCGACGCTGCCGACCATCCGCCTGGCACTGCGCCTCATCCTGCTCACGCTCGTGCGCAAGAGCGAGCTGATCGAGGCCACCTGGGACGAGGTCGACTTCGAGAACGCCGTCTGGACGATCCCGAAGAGCCGCATGAAAGCCGGCAAGCCCCACAACGTCTACCTGTCGCAGCAGGCGCTCGACATCATGGTGGCGCTGCGCACCTGCGCGAGCGGCTCGAAGTTCCTGCTGCCCTCGCGCTACGACGCCGACCGCTGCATGTCGAAGGCGACCCTCAACCGGGTCACGCAAATCGTCGCGGAGCGCGCCAAGGAAGCGAAGCTGCCGCTGGAGCCCTTCACCGTGCACGATCTGCGACGCACAGGCTCGACGATCCTGAACGAGCTCGGCTTCAACAGCGACTGGATCGAGAAGTGCCTGGCCCACGAAGACGGGCGCTCATCGCGCGGCGTCTACAACAAGGCGGAGTACGCAGAGCAGCGGCGTCACATGCTGCAGGAGTGGGCCGACATGATCGACGCTTGGGTGGCGGGGAAGTCGCACACCCCGACGCTGCTGCCGCCGACGATGAAGGTGGCGACGACGGCGGCGCCGATATGAGGAGTGGCGACGAGATTTCCCAGAAGGGTGCTGATACGACGCGTCTCGTGCATGCACCATCTTTCGGCCGTCGGTCGAGGCAATCGGTTTCGCGAGCAGAACCGCCGTTGACGGCAGGATACTGAAGTGAACCAGTCGCTCCTTCGCGGGGATGCATGAGCAACAGACGCGGCAAGAAAATGCAGCCCTCGCGATTTCTCGGCACCTACACGTTGCCTAGCGGCAACTCCGTGATCGGGGATCTGCGGCTCAAGGGTTCAAGCACGCTCCTCAAGCTGCACTCGGACGAGTTCTTGGCGGGCGTCGAGACGGCCTCTTGTGTCAAAGGAAACGCATACTCGGGTGAGCATCTCACCCTTATCGACTGCCACAGTCCCGGCACGGGTCACACCAGCTCCAAAGATGCGCCCACCCGGTACCACGCTGATGTCTTCCCGCACTACGTTGCCGTCGGCAGGCGTCACCTCGAGCCGGGCGAAGCTTGCATCAGGGCAATCCACTTCACGACCACCGACCTGACAACGCTCTTCTACGACTTCGACGCATTCAGCCATGTGATCGATGCAAAGCCGATCATTGATGTGGTTCTGCAAGAGCGTCGGCAGGTGCGTCCGGTCGAGGCAGGTGAGGTGCCCCAGGTCTTTTACTTCACTGGGAAAGACTGCATCGCCGAGGTGCCTACGGCGATTGGCAAGGTGTCGGTCCATCATCGGCCCCGTTACAGCATGGGTGGTCCGACGGGCGCTTTCATAAAGAACCGCATCGTTGTGTCGATCGAGCCCGAGCAACCGGTGACTTTTCATGAATCCATGGACCGGATGTACCAAGTCGCCTGCTTTCTTTCGATGGCGGCAGGGCGCACCCAGGGCGTTGACCATGTGCACGTCACCACGACCGAGGTGACGGACGGCATCCCGCAGTTGCTGACCATTTGCCCCAGCTATCGCTGGAAAGCTACGGACAAGAGCGAACAGCACAAGCCCCATCCCGGAGATGTACCGCTGGACCCGATCCGGAATCGCGCTGAGTTCGATGCGGTGCTTGCCGACTGGATCGGTCGACACAGCGGCTGGCGAGCGGCTCGATATCGATACTTGGAGTGCATGCGAAGGGCGAACAAGTACGGTCCCGATCGGCTCGTCGCCGCGGCCAACATGTTCGACATCCTTCCGTTGGACGCTGTTCCACTGGCTGCTGGGTTGCCCGAAGACTTGGCAACTACGCGCGATGTTTGCGCCGAGATGCTTCGCAAGCATCCACCCGGAATCGACCGTGACAGCGCGCTTTCTGCTCTGGGCAGGCTCGGTCAGCCTTCGCTTCCCAAGAAAGTCGCCCATCGAGCGTCGATTGTTGAAGCGCGGCTCGGCGGCCGGTTCCCAGACTTGCGGTTCGTGGCCAGCGTCTCCGTCAAGTGCCGCAACTACTTCGTGCATGGCAGTTCGGGCGACATCGACTTTCGACGCGTAGAGTCGCTTGTGCCGTTTCTTACTGACGCTCTTGAGTTCATATTCGCTGCGTCGGACTTCATCGAGGGAGGGTGGGATGCACAACGGTGGAACTCCGAGGCCCACGGGTGGGGGCACGGTTTCGCTCGCTTTCGAAGCGAGTACGACAGCGCAGTGGCAGAACTGCGACGCGCAACGGCCTAGAACCTCCACACGGATACGTGCCCGCGCGCTTGTGGTATCGAGTTGCCGGGCCAGTTTCCATGCTCCAGACCGGCGTCCGAGCTGCTAAACGGTAATAGGGCGCCGCGCTATCCGCGCACGCTGGTTGGCCGTGCAATCCTCTTTCGTACATCCGGCATCGGCGCCTTCTTCACCCCGTTGCTCCCAGCCTGCCTCCGGCTCTGTAGCCAGGCCATCACTTCGGCCAGGTCCCACACCACGCAGCGCGCCGTGAGATAGAACCGCTGCGGGAATTCCCCGCGGCGCTCCGTAAGCGTCCAGCGAACCCATCTTGAACTGGGGCTGCGCGGCGATAACGATCCTGTCCAGTTAACGAATAGCTGGACACGATGGATACGGAGAACAGTCG
>Ga0073934_10009391_pt1 | contig 12567 bp, 8 predicted proteins | sample LarsenN4metaG_FD_76834 | JGI IMG/M metagenome (GOLD analysis project Ga0073934, IMG submission 76834) | Hot spring sediment bacterial and archeal communities from British Columbia, Canada, to study Microbial Dark Matter (Phase II) - Larsen... ... | reverse complement strand
CGGTTGCCCGCCGCCTCCAGCAACCGACCCGGAGGTGATGACGGATCGAGCCGATCCGTGCCGGCGACCGAGGCCGCCGTCTCCCCCCTGCTTGGTCTTGCTCCCGGTGGGGGTCGCCTTGCTAGTACGGTCACACGGACCGCGGTGCGCTCTTACCGCACCATTTCACCCTTACCGCACCGCCGAAGCGATGAGGCGGTATGTTTTCTGTGGCACTGTCCCGGTCCTTGCGGACGGTGGGTGTTACCCACCACCGTGCCCTGTGGAGCCCGGACTTTCCTCCCCGGTTCCGGGTGACCCCGGCCCCGCGGCGACCGCTCGGCCCACTCCGCGTGGTTCCACTGTAGCGCGCGATGCGCTGCGGGGAAAGTCGCGACTCGGTGGCTGGTCGTGATTTCCGGTACTTCTGCAACTGGAGACCGCGGGACAGGAAGACAGGAGGCCGGCGGCCGGCTGTCTTCTCTCCCTTTCTCCCCGGCTCCCCCTCTCCCGCTCTCTCCCCCTTGGGTCTACAATTGGATTGCGTAGCAACAACTCCTTCCGCGAGCCGCCCATGCCGATCACCGAAGATCCGACAAGCGTTCCCCCGACGACCTCGCGCGGTTCGTTTCTGATCATGGCGATGGCGGCCGTGGCGTTGGCGGCGATGATTCTGTCCACCTTCTTCCGCCAGCCGGAAGGGGTCCCGCACGGGTTTCAGGGGGATTCGCGGATTGGCCTGAAGCTGCCGCCGCTCAAAGCCCAGGGGTGGCTGAACGGCGTCGCACCAACCGCCGACGAGCTGTCCGGGGAGGTGCTGCTGATCAACATCTGGGCGTTCTGGTGCAGGCCGTGCCGGGCGTTGTCGCCAGAACTGGTCCGGCTACACAACGAGTACGCATCGCGCGGTGTGCGGTTCATCGGTTTGACGCGGATGGACTCCAGCACCCTGGAGAACAGCCGCCAGTTCCTGAAGGATGAGGGGATCACGTGGCTGCAGGGGTATGGAGCGGACGCCCCGTTGCAGGCCCTGCAGGTCGATGCCATACCCGAGGTCTGGGTGGTGGGTCGCGACGGCCGCATTGCCTGGGACCCCACGTCGCGCGAGTCGATTCGAAAAGTGCTCGACCGGCTGCTGGCAGAATGAACGCGCGGCGCAATCTCGACGACCGTTACGGCCGGTCTCCCCGTTGAGAGCGGCGTGCCAGGCGCAAGTCCGCCAATTGCTTCGCTGGACTTCATTCGCGCTCAGAGTTTCCTCGGTGCGACGCAAGGCTTGCGACCGACCGGCAGCATCGGCCGATGCTGAATCTGTCGCATCCCCGGTGTGTCCCTTGTGGCCGTCGCGTCCGTTGGGTCCGGATGCGTCACCCCGCGCAATCCGAAAGTTCGCCCCATGTTCCGCACCATATCCCTGCCCGGTGGCTTGGCGGCCGTGCTGATGGTATCCGTTGTGACGAGTGCGGGCTGCCGCCAAGTGCAGACCCGCACCGCCGCGCCCGCCGTGGCGCCGCCCTACGAGTCAGTCCCCGCCGCACCGACAGCCGTTCCCGGCCCACCGGTCGATTCGCAGGCGATTCCTCCCGTGCCGCCGTCCGCCGCGGCGGTCCTGGGCCGGGATGGGAACTTTGGCTTCACGCTCCCCAAAATGGCGGAGGCCGAAACCGCCCGGATTGAATCCGAGCCCCACACCGACGACGTGCAGCGGATTGCTTCGGTGAACGAGATTGACGAAGCGGCGGAAACCGAAACCGCCCTCCCGCTGTTGGCCCCGCTCAAACTCCGGGAACCGGCCGCGGTGGAACTCGATCGGTCGCAGTTTCTGCTCGAGCTGCAGGCCGACGAGCTCCTGGAGACTCCCCCGCTGTCCCCGGCCGCTCCGATGGTTTCGGGACTGAGGATTCACCCCTGGACCCCGCCGCGCCCCGGCCACGAGCCACTCCCCTGGCCGCCCGAAGGCCTGCCGAACGTCTTGATCCGCCCCGGTCCGACCGTGCCTCAGTGGTCGAACCCCGCAGTTCCCGATGCCCAGCCCCGGCGGCTGGCGGTGGAGAACTTGGATTCCGACGTACGGCAAATCGAGTAGAATCTCGCCGTGGTGGCCTCCCGGCGTCGCACGGTGTCGCGGCGGGCATGGAGAGCCCAAACATCGGCCCGAAGGAGTCTGGGCGTGAGCGATCGCCGTTCGTTAACCATCGCCGGCCGTTGGGTTGCGGTTTGGGCCCTGTCACTGGGGTGCTGGTCGGGAGCGGCGGCCCAGGAGCTGGCTGCGCCGACGACCGTGACCCCCATGACGGCAGCGGATGACGCCTCGGCCCCACCGGCGGCCAAAAAGGGGATTCCGCGGGAACCGATCGAGGTGCTGTACGCGCTCGGTCCGTTCCTGTATCCGCTGGCGTTGTGTTCGATCATTGTGGTCTGGTTCTCCATCGAGCGGCTGGTGGTGCTCCGCCGCAGCCGCGTCATTCCCCGGCCGTTCGTCAAGCGGTTCTTCGAGCACGTCGAAGAAGGCAAGGTAGACGCCAAGGGGGCGCTCAAGCTGTGCGAGGAGAACGGCAGCCCGATTGCCCTGATCTTCGAGCACGGACTCAAAAAATGGGGCAAACCCAGCGTCGAGGTCGAACAGGCGATCATTGACGGCGGAGAACGGCAGCTCAGCCAGCTTCGCAAGCATCTGCGCGTGCTCAACGGCTGTTCGACGGTGGCCCCGCTGCTGGGGCTGCTGGGAACGGTGGTGGGCATGATCGACTCGTTCAACACCATCGCCACCACGCAGGCGATGGGCCGCGGGGAGGAACTCGCCGCGGGCATCGGTCTCGCGCTGCTGACCACGGCGGTGGGACTGCTGATCGCCATCCCGGCGCTGATCATGTACATGTACCTCGCCGGTCGGGTGGACGCGCTGGTGATCGAAATGGACGGCTACGGCCAGGCGCTGGTCGATCTGATCTCGGCCGAGGGGCTCGCCGACCAGGCCCGTTCCGGACGCGGCGCCCTGGCGGCGGGGAAGACGACCGAACAGCGGAAAGCCGTGTAAAAGGTGGGGAGAGAGCCGGGGAGAGGAACCGCGCGTGGATCGAAGCTGGTTTGCTCTCCATTTCTTCCCGGCTCGCACTCTCCCTTCTGGTATTCCTCATGGCCGACGAAGACACCACTCGCTGGCTGGCCATGCTGGGGCATGACCTGATCGCCCCGTTGGTCACCATCCAGGGCTTTCTCACGCTGATCGAAGACGATGCGCGCCGCGGCGATTGGTCGCGCTTCGAGCAGGATGTCTCCTGCGTCAACCGGGCCTGCGACCATATGCGACGGCTGCTGGAGGATCTCCGGGCGCTGGCCCGGGGCGAACCCTCCACAGCGCAGGACGCCACGCCGCTCGCCCCCCTGGTTGATGCCGCACGCGTGGCGCTGGCCGCGGCCATCGCCCGGCAGAACGTGGAAATCCGTGTGGCGGCCGACCTGCCGGTGGTTCGGGGAAACGCCACGCAACTGGCGCGCGTGCTGCAGAACCTGCTCGACAACGCGCTGGCCGCGCTGCACGGGCAGCCCGACCCGCGCGTGGAGATTGCGGCCTGCCGCGAGGGAGGCGTCGTCCGGGTGACGGTGCGGGACAACGGCCGCGGGTTGACGACCGAAGAACGGCAGGCGCTGTCCCAGCCTCCGTTGCCGGAGTCCGCACGTTCGGGGCGTGGACTGGGGTTGCAGATTGTCCGGCAGTTCGTCGAGGCTCATGGGGGAAGCCTGGGAATTGAGTCCGCCGGACCGGGGCAAGGCGTCACGGCGTGGTTCACCCTCCCCGCAGGGGAGTAGGAGCCCGCATCCGCAACGGGGCCGGAGACCTCAGGCTCGATGAGGGGTCGCCAGCGCACCGCGCCGGAATTGCCCCGGCGTCTGCCCGGTGATCCGCTTGAACACGACGCTGAGGTATTCCGGGTGCTCGAATCCCGTCAGTTCGGCAATGCGGTCGAGCTTGAGATCGGTCTCGGCGAGCAGCTGCTTGGCCCGCTTGATCTGCACGTTACGGATCTCGGCCTGCGGTGATCGCCCCAGATACTTGCGAAACTTCCGCTCCAGGGCCGTGCGCGATTGCGGGACCGCCAGCAGCACGTCGGCCACGCCGGCCCCCTGGCAGGCGTGCTCACGGATAAAGCGGACGGCGGCCGCCGTTTGCGGGTCGTCGATGGCCAGGACGTCGGTGGATTGCCTCGTCGACACGCCGACCGGCGGCAGAAACCGGTCCTCGGCGGTCGCGGTTTCCCCCCGCATCAACTGATCGAGCAGCTCGGCCGCTTCGTAGCCCAGCCGCTCGGGATTGGGGATGACGCTCGACAGCGGCGGCTCACACAGCTCGCACAGCAGGGCGTCGTCGTCGACTCCAATCACGGCCGCCTCTTCGGGCACGCTCCAGCCCAGCCGCGTGCACGCGTCGAGCACGTGCTGGCCGCGCATGTCGTTGCAGGTCAGCAGCCCCACCGGCCGGGACAGACTGCTCAGCCACGTCGTGATCTGTTCCTGCTGCCGCTCCCAGGTCGCCGTCCGGGGCATCACCCACGGCGATTGAAACGTGGTGCACTCAAACCCCGCGGCTGCCAGACGCCTGGCAAAACCGGCCTGACGGCGATCGGCCCACAACTCGCCGCTGAAGCCGCAATAGCCAAAACTGCGGAACCCCCGATCCAGCAGATGTTCGGCGGCCAGTCGACCAATGGTCTCGTCATCCGAGTTGATCCGCGGAAACCCGACATTGGGAATGCGATCGTTCAGATCGACTACGGCGAGCTTCGTCTTCCGCAGCCACGCCGCGAACTCGCCCGACATCACCCGCGTGATCACCCCCTGTCCACGCCAGCGGCTGAGCCAGGGGGGCGGCTCGGCCCCCAGCTCGTGTTGTTCCAGGAAGACCGACCACGGCTCATGGGATCGCAGGTACCGCGTAATGCCGTGCAGAATCCGCCGGCCGTAGATCGTGGCCGTTTCGACCATGATGACCACGTGCGGTCTCGAATGAGTGGTAGACACAAGTTGCCCTGAATCGTCCCGTCTCGAACAAGCCGGAGAATCCGCCGCCCGCTGGACGAACGGGAATTGCCCGTGGTTTCCCCGCGGGCCTAGAATTTACCCCATCCTGCAAGAATCCTCACCGATGGACCGTGCCTCCCGATGTCTCCGCCCGATTCCGGCCGCCCCCCCCGACGGTCTTTCCCGTCGGTCTGGACTGTTCTTCGGTGGGCGCTTTCCGTCCTGGTCCTGATCGCGCTGCCGACGACCGTGGTGTTCGTCGACGAGACGGAATTCGTCATCGTCGAACGGTTGGGCCGCCTGGTGGCCGTGTACGATCGCCCGGCCGACCGCGGCTGGCAGTGGAAGTTGCCATGGCCGGTCGACACGGTCCGCCAATTCGACAGCCGCGTGCAACTGCTGGCCCCGCCCGGCCGCGAAGTCTTTACCGCCGACCGGAAGAACCTGGTGGTGGAGCCGGCCGTTTGCTGGCGGATTGCCGCCTCGCCCGACGAGGCGCCGCGGGAGTTGGCCGATCGTCCCGTGGTCCGGTTCTTTCGGAGCTTGCAATCGTTGACGTCGGCCGAAGCGCGACTGACCTCTCGGTTGCAGTCGGTGATGACGACCGAATTCGGCCGACGGGAGATGAGCGAGCTGTTTGCCGTCCCCGCCGAGAACGCCGCGCTGCCGGAATCTGGCCCGCTGTCGCAATTGGCCGAGGTCATCGGGAGACGGCTGCGGCAGCAGGAGGATGAATCGCAGCCATGGACGGATCGGCTGGGCATCGCCGTCGAGTCGCTGCAAATCCGGCGGTTGAACCTGCCCGCCGGCAACCAGCAGGCGGTGTTTGAGCGGATGCGGAGCGAGCGACAGCGGATGGCGCAGCGCTACCGCAGCGCGGGCGAAGCGGACAGCGTCCTGATTCGCAGCCAGGCCGAACGCCTGGCGGGGGAGGCCCTCGCCGAAGCCAGCGCCGAGGCCGCCCGCATCCGGTCGGCCGGCGAGGCGGAAGCGCTCCGCATTCTGAACGCTGCCTATGCCCGCGATCCGGAGTTCGCCCGGCGGTTGCAGATGCTCGACGCCTATCGGCAGATGTTGAACGAGCAGACCACGCTGGTGCTGTCGGCCGACAGCCCGCTGTGGGCCCTGTTACAGTCGGCCGGCAACCCTGCCACCGGTGAACCACCGAGCGCCGGCCCTTCGGAAACGCATGCTCCCGTCTCAGCCCAACGGCCGGAGAACCGGCCATGAATCGCCCGGCCTGGTTGCTGGCGTTGCTTGTGGGGGGCTATCTCGCCAGCGGGTTCTACCTGGTGAGCGGCGCCGACAAGGCCGCCGTCCGCCGCTTCGGCCGATTGACGCAGGAGCTGCGCGGCAGCGGCTTGTGGTGGGATCTGCCGTGGCCCTTCACGGCGATCGACCGCGTCAACGTGTCGGCCCTGCGGACGCTGACCATCGGCGACGCCGGCTCGCCGAGTGATCCCGACGAAATTCTGCCTGCGGTCCCATTGCGTTCGGCGTCTGTGCTCACTGGGGACAGCAATCTGCTCAACATCCGGGCGAGCGTGCAGTTTCATCTGCGCGAGGACCGCGTGGCCGAGTATCTGTTCCAGCGGCGCGTCGCGGACGAGGAGTTGCGGTTGCTGGTCGAGGCCGCGATTGCCGAGGCGGCGGCCCAGTCGGGGGTCGACTACCTGCAGACCGAGGGGCTCGCGCTGCTGAATGTCCGGCTGACCGAGCGCGTGCGCCGCGAAGCCGAGCGATGGGGCCTGGGGGTGGAAATCGAACAGGTGACGCTGGACCGGGTCGATCCGCCGACTCTGGTGCAGGCCGACTTCCTGGATGTCGCTAACGCGCGGGCCGAGGCCGCCCAGGCGCGGCACGAGGCGCAGACGGCAGCGGACCAGCGGTTGACTTCGGCCACCGCCGAGGCCCGACGCCTCGTCGCCGCCGCGCGAACGGAGTCGCAGGCAGAGGTCGCTCAGGCCCGCGGCGAAGCCGACCGCTTCCTGCAGTTGACGGACCAGATTGCCGAGGACGCCCGGACTTCCGGCCGCTCCTACGCCGCGTGTCGCCATCTGACGGAGCAGCGGTTGACGGCCGACACGCTCGCCGCCGTGCTTTCCCAGGTCCGTCGGCAATGGGTGTTCGATTCCCGCGAGCCGGTGATCCTGAATTTGCAGCCGGCGAAGTAGCGGGGGCTGCCAGTCACGTGGCGCGCCGCCCACGGGTTGCAACCCGTGGGCTTCTGGTCTGTTTCCTACCTGACGCCTGACACCTGACGCCTTATGCCTGGCGTCTTGCGTTACGCGGCCCGCTTCTGCACGTCGTTCCAATAGGCGCCGAAGATCCGCTGGATGTCGGCGGTCGTGAGGCCGAACTGCTCGAGTTCGTACTTGTGGGCGCCGTGTTTGCCCTGGGGGTTGTTGTCGAGCCAGCGCTTCATGCCGGCTTCCATTTCGTCCGTGTACTTGTAGCCGAAGCGCTCGTACACGTTCCGGACGGTGCCAATCGGGTCTTTGACCAGCGTGTCGAACAGCACGTTGGTGATCCGGTCGCCGTAGGCTTCCTCGGCGGCGGCCCCCTTTTCGACGGCGTTGACCATGCGTTCGGCGAGTTCCGGGCCGACGTGGGCGTTGTCCTGACGGTCGGTGAAGATGCCGCGGGTCATGCACACCAGGCTGCACAGCGACGGGATAACCTTCATCGGATCCCGATGGGTGTGAATCACATGCGCTGTGGGAATGGTTTCCAGCAGGGGGGCCATCGTTCCCTGGTGCACGGGGGATTTCAGCACCCAGTGCCGATTTGTTTGCCCGGCCTGTAACAGCTGCAGTTGTCGCATGTAGTAGTCATACACCGCGAGCATTCGCTCGTGCGGGAGGTCCATGAAGTACCGGAAGTACCGGGGCAGCGCTCCGTCGAGCAGGAACATCAGGCTGACGAAGGTGTTGTTCATCAGCCAGCCGCATTCCTCCGGGCCATCGGGTTCGATGGCGTGGACCTGCTTGAGATTGGGGGCCAGCCGGTTCATCGCCTTGACCATCACGCTCGCCTTCCACTGGCGATAGCGATTGTCCCCCCGGCGTTCTTCCCGTTCGGTGGGGGCCGGATAGAGCGTTTCCCAGACCATCAGCGGCCGGGCGTTGGGATCCTGGCAGAGGAGGTTGTACAGCAGCGTCGTGCCCGTGCGCGGCATCCCGATGACATACAGCGGCCGGACCAGCGGCTGCTGCAGGTACTCCGGATGTCTCTGCCACGCGGCCTCCAGTTTCAGCCGGTTTTCGGCATGACTCTGCAGGAGCTTTCGCATGCAGTAGTGACCGAACGGATGCAACTGGGCGGTGTTCTGGAATTCATCGCACAGCAGAGCCAACGGTTCCCGAAAGTCGTCCCGGCCGAAATTCTCGAGACCAGTCTTTCGGCGGGCCGCATCGAGGACGCGGTCCATGGTCAGCGGGCGTTCCCAGCCCAGGCGCCGAACCACGCCGCCGATGCCATTGAAGAGCCGCACCCCCAGAGAGCGATACGGCCGGTCGTACGTGTAACGGAGTGACGTGGTCATGGTGGTCAACAGAGCCTTGGAACGTGGGAGCTTCGGATCACCCGGCGCGGGGCCGAGGCTGCCCGGTCCGCGCTGTTTTCGGATCGTTCCCGTCAGAAACTGTGTCGCGACTGCAGCCCCGGCGTGCGATTGGCCCGTGTGGTCGCCGGGGTGGAATGCAAACCGTCTGCCCGGTGTTGTTGGTGTCGTCAGTATAACCCGCAGAAGCGGCATCGGCAGAGTCGTTCCAAATTTCCTAGCTGCACTATCCGGTGGGAGTCGATTTCCCAGCAGGTCCGTTGAGTTGGTCGGCGTTGCCAACCGATCTGCTCACCGACTTGGAATGCAGGCGGTGAATCCCTTCCCTTGGTCGAAGTCGGCGCAAGTTTTCCCGTCAGGCTCAGAGACGGGCCCGGTCGGGTTGATCATTCCGATCGCCAGTCGGGGCGGTCGGGCGCCCAACGGCGCACCGTTTGCGGAAGATAGCGACTGGAATTGGAGCTCCGCGGGAAACCCCTAAGAGACATGGGAATTCTGCGGGGAGGTGGTGTCGTCTGTCGTTGAGGAGAGATCCGGTTACCAAGTGTTTTCAGTAATTTTGACGTTTTGTTAGGATCGCATCTTGGATTCCGCGACCTGCGACGGTTCAATAGAAGCCTCTCCCGAACAGTGCCTGACATTCGGGCAGGATTCGTCGCGAACCAGACCATGGTTGATGGGCCAGACTGTGTGCGCGGTCGACGATTCTTGCCGGTCAGGAACCCAGCCTTCGGTACCGCGTCGGCAATTGACGCCGCCGGAAACAGAGGACGGTTCGCCTGAGGTGAGTCTCAGCAACGAACCCTAACCCAGCCCCCAAGATGCAAGTGTTTGCGATGAAGCTGCCGGACCGCTCGCGGCCGCAGTTTCTCCCCGGCGATCCCCGTGTCGAATGAGGTTCGCCGGCACGAGCCGTACTGAACATTAGACCCCTGTGCCCAACAAGGAAATCAGCGCCGAGTCGCGGCCGCCGGTCGCCTTGCGCGCTCCATTGGACGGAGATCACTCGCCATGACCACCCCACTGGGATCTGCCCATCGTTCCCGGTCCGACATCGCCATCGTCGGCATGGCCTGTATGTTCCCAAATTCGCCCGACTTGCGGCGATATTGGGAGAACATTATCCGGCGGGTCGATTGCATCCGAGAAATCCCGAACCAGCGCTGGGACACCAACACCTTCTTTGACGAAGACCGGTTCGCTCGGGACAAAGTTTATTCCAAATGGGGCGGTTTTCTCGACGCCATCCGCTTCGACCCCATGAAGTGGAAAATCCCCCCCGCGAGCCTGTTGAGCATCGACCCGATCCAGCTGCTGTCGCTGGAAGTCGCCGCCCAGGCGTTTGAGGACGCCGGCTACGACAAAAAGGAGTTCCCCCGCGAACGGACCGGCGTGATCTTTGCCTGTGCCGGCAGCCACGACGTCGGCGGCGACTACGCCTTCCGCACGATGTTGCAGCACTATCTTCCGCGGGTGAAGGATCTCACCCCGGAGCTGCAGCAAAAAATCACCGACGACATTAATGCCAGCCTGCCGGAGTGGAGCGAAGACTCGTTCCCCGGTTTCCTGATGAACGTCATCGCGGGCCGGATTGCCAACCGGTTCGACCTGGGCGGACCCAATTACGTCGTCGACGCCGCCTGTGCGGCCTCCCTCGCCGCCCTGCATGCGGCCATCGGCCAACTGCGGCTTGGCACGGTCGACGCCATGCTGGTGGGGGCGTCCGACGGCACCAACAACCCGTTCTGTTACATGAGTTTTGCCAAGACGCACGCCCTGTCCCCAAGAGGGCGGTCGCGACCGTTCGACAACTCCGCTGACGGCATCGCCCTCGGTGAGGGGATTGCGTCCATCCTGATTCGCCGCCTGGAAGACGCCGAGCGGGATGGCGACAAGATCTACGCCGTCATTAAGGGCATCGGCGCGTCGAGCGATGGCCGCAACCGGAGCATGACCGCTCCGCATCCGCCCGGCCAGATTCTGGCGATGAAGCGGGCCTACGAAGACGCCGAGGTTCCGGCCGCCACGGTTTCGCTCGTGGAAGCGCACGGAACGGGCACCGCGGTGGGGGACAGCACGGAGATCACCTCGCTGCACACGCTGTTCTCGCAGGCCACCAAGGACGAGCAGTACGCCGCCGTGGGATCCGTCAAGTCGCAGATCGGCCACACCAAAACGTGCGCCGGCCTGGCCAGCCTGGTGAAGACCACGCTGGCGCTCAAGCACCAGGTGCTGCCGCCGACGATCAATGTCGAAACGCCCAACGAGAACGTCGATTTCCGCCACAGCCCGTTCTTCATCAACACCGAGACCCGCCCGTGGTTCGAGGAGCTCGGCGACCACCCGCGTCGCGCGGGGGTGAGCGCCTTCGGCTTCGGCGGCACGAACTTCCACGTCGTGATGGAGGAGTACGTCGGCCAGGGCGTCTCGCAGTTCCATCTGGACCTGTCGCCCCGCGCCGCCGAAGTGTTCCTGTGGCAGCGACCGACCCGCAACTCCCTTGTGGACGATGTGCTGGCCCTGGCGACGCGGTTGAACGATGCTGCGACAACCGACCTGGCACAACTGGCCCGTTCGGTGCGGTATGACGAAGCCCAGCGGACGGACGGTGCGATGAACTGCCGGCTGGCGATCGTGTCGACCACGGTCGACGAGCTGCGGTCCCGGTTGACGAAGGCCATCGAACAACTGGCCACGAAGTCTGAGGTGCAGGACCCGACCGGGATCTACTACTCCGAAGCGGCCCCCATCGCGGCGGACAAGGTGGCCTTCCTGTATCCGGGACAGGGTTCGCAGTCGGTCAACATGCTCCGCGACCTGGTGGTGGTCAGCCGTTGGGCGCAGGACCTGTTTACGCAGGCGAATCGGGAGCTGAACGACTTCTTCCCGATCGCCCTGACGCGGATGGTCTATCCGCCGCCGGCGTTCTCCGCCGAGGAAGACGAGGAGCGCAAGCAGCGACTGAACGACACCCAAGTGGCGCAGCCGGCCCTGGGGCTTGTCGAACTGTTCGCCACCGAGCTGCTCAAGCGGTACGGCATCACGCCGGGGGGTGTCGCCGGTCACAGCTACGGCGAATACGTGGCGTTGGCCGCCGCAGGCAGCCTGACGCCGGAAGCCCTGCTGACTGTCTCGGCGCACCGCGGGAAAGTTGCGGCGGCGGCGGGTGAGACCTGCCCGGGGGCCATGGCGGCCGTGCAGGCGGGAGCCGAACAGACCCGGCAGGCGTTGTCCGAGATCCAGGCCGAGGTTCATCTGGCGAATCTGAACGCACCGGACCAGACGGTGATCGCCGGGGCCGAAGACGCCGTTGTCCAGGCCGTGGCCCAGCTCAATGCGATGGGGCTGAAGGCCAAGCGGATTCCGGTGACCGCGGCGTTCCACACGCCGCTGCTGGCCACGGCGGCCCAGCCGTTGTCGGTGGTGCTCAAGCGGACTCCGGTGCGTGAGCCGTCGCTGCCCGTCTACAGCAACACCCTCGCCGACCGCTACCCCACGGACGCGGCCCAGGTGCGGGAGTTGTTGCAGCGGCACATCCTGGAGCCGGTGCGGTTCGAGGAGGAAATCCGGCGGATGCGGGCGGACGGCTACGAGCTGTTCATCGAGGTCGGTCCGGGCCGGGTCCTGTCCGGTCTGGTGGGACGAATTCTGGCCGACAAGCCGGCGAAGGTGCTGTCGCTGGACGCCAGCGGCCGGGACGGGGTGACGCAATTTGCACACCTGCTGTCTCAATTAGCCGTTCTGGGGCTGCCGGTGGACTTGGAGCCGTGGTTTGCCGACCGCGGGCTCAAGGCGATCTCGTCGGCGGACTTCCTCGTGCAGGTGGTGCAGTCCAGTCAACCCAAGAAGTCGGACTGGATTCTGTCGGTCCACGGGGCGAAGCCGGTGACGCCGTTGCCGGCCCGCAAAGGAGCGCCGGGAGACGGGCTGCGCGCCAAATTTGGCGGCAAAAACGGTACAGCCGTCGCGCAAAATGGCACACACCGTAGTGAGACTCCGGTTCCCAT
>Ga0073934_10009390_pt1 | contig 12567 bp, 11 predicted proteins | sample LarsenN4metaG_FD_76834 | JGI IMG/M metagenome (GOLD analysis project Ga0073934, IMG submission 76834) | Hot spring sediment bacterial and archeal communities from British Columbia, Canada, to study Microbial Dark Matter (Phase II) - Larsen... ... | reverse complement strand
GTTTCGTGCTGGTGGATGCGCCGCGGGCCCTGGAAGATGGACTCGTCGGCGCCGGCGGGCCCTCCTTCGAGGAGCTGGCCGTCGCCGCGCGCAGCGCCACGCCGGGGATGCCGCTCGACGACCTCGCCGGCTACGGCTTGGCCAGGATCGCCCAGCTCTCCCGCCGGGTGCGGCTGCGGATCAAGCCCAGCGACCTTCGCCTCGGGCCCGAGGCCCTCAAGCACATCCAAAAGAGGCACCTCGACGGCTGGCCCGCCCGGCTTCCGAAGAGCCTCTTCTTTCCCAACGTGGACTTGGAAAAACTGCTCAAACAAGCGGCGAAGGTCCCGCGCTCGGCCCAGCGCGGCGGCAACTACGAGCGCATCGTCGAGGGCGCGCGCTACGTCGGCATCGACCGGCGATCGCTGGAGCCGACCGCCGTCTACTCGGTGATCACCACCCCGCAGGACCGCTTGGTGACGATGTTTCCAGGAAAACCCTGAGGCAGGCTGTATGAATCACAGCCCGTCAATAATGACAATGCGACAAGCCCCGCTTCTCAAGGTAGCGCTGATGGTACTCCTCGGCCCGGTAGAAAGTCCGCGCCGGCACGATCTCGGTGACGACGGGACGCCGGAAAGCCCCTGATTTATCCAGTGTGTCTTTCATCGCGCGGGCCTCTCGCTCCTGCTCCGGCGAATGAAAGAAGATTGCCGAGCGGTACTGCGAGCCCACGTCGGGCCCCTGCCGGTTGGGCGTGGTGGGGTCGTGGTTTTTAAAGAAGATCTCCAGCAAGCGACCGTACGAGATCTTGGCCGGGTCGAACTCGACCTCCACCGCCTCCGCGTGCCCGGTCTCGTCGCTGCAGACGTCCTCGTAGGTGGGGTTTTCCGTGCGGCCGCCGGTGTAGCCGACGGCCGTCGCGACCACGCCGGGCGTGCGGCGGAAGGTCTCCTCGACGCCCCAGAAGCAACCGGCGGCGAAGGTGGCTTTTTCGGTCATGGGAGGTCTCCTTTCAACGCGAGGGAAGGCGGAGGAATTTTTTCCGTTCCCCGAAAAGTTTGATGAATTCCCCAAAAGTCTTCTCGCTCAACTCCTTCAAGCGCGCGATGCGTCCCGGCGTCTCTTGCCGGATTCGATCCGGACAGGTACGATGGCGGATCTCCTCCAGCTCGCCCTGATGTTGGGGCACCACCAACCAGCGCTCGATCATCGGCTCGTCCACCTCGAGGTGGAATTGAAAGCCGTAAACGCGGTCGCCGTGGCGAAAGGCCTGATGCCGGCAATCCCGCGAGCTGGCCAGGTGGACCGCGTCCTTCGGCAGCTCGAAGGTGTCGCCGTGCCAGTGAAATAGGCTTTCCTCCTCTTGAAAATGCGCCAAGACCGGGTCCCGCCTCCCCGCTTCCGTCAAAGCGACCGGATGCCAGCCGATCTCGCGGACACCGTTGCGCCCCACGCGGGCGCCCAGCGTGCGGGCGATGAGTTGCGATCCAAGGCAGATGCCCAGCACCGGCAGGCCGCGCTTCATGGCGGCTTCGATCATCCGCATCTCGTGGCTCAAATGAGGAAAGCGCTCCTCCTGATCGACGTTCATCGGCCCGCCGAGCAGCACCAAGCCGTCGTAGCCGTCGACCTCCGGGCGTTGGTCGGGAAAGCGCCCGAAGTTGACGTAGCGAAGGCGGAAGCCCGCGTCTTTGAAGAGCGGATTCAGGGTGCCCAAGATTTCATAGCCGACATGCTGACAGATCAGGATTTTTGCCATAACACCGTTGCGGGGTTGTCATCCCTCCGCGCGGGCCGGAAAACGAGGCCTCGAGTCGCCAATCCGAGACCGGCGCCGGCACAGCTGGAATTATTAAACAAAACATCTATTAATTTCAATAGCTTATAAAACGGGGTGCGACTAAATCCCTCAAAATACTGGCACAAAACTTGCTCCGTCTTCCTTTGCTTGCCTTGGGGGCGCCCTGGAAGACAGGCCATGGCCCCACCTTCGGTTGTAAAAATTCCCCCTCTACACCATCAAGTTCCGGAAATTCCGCCTTCCCCGCTCCTTCCCTCCGGCGCCACGGAGGCGGTCTCGCTCTCCGGAGGATCTTACCTCCCCGCCCTGACCATGGACCTCTCCACTTGGATCCCGCGGCTGTGGCGGAATACGGGCGACGGCAACGGGACGCCGGAGGATGGCCCCGGAGCGGCGGTTGCGGAGGCCTTGGAGGACGTTCTAGAGGCCGCTGAGGAGGCCTATCACGAGGCGGCGCAGGGCCTGGGCTGGGAAGAGACTCCCGTGGAAGCCATCGAGGCGGAGCCGCCCGTCTCCGACGAGGCCCTCATCGAAAATTTCCGCCAGCTGGAAAAACTCCCCGCGGAAGAACGCGCGATCCGATGGGAACAAATTTTGGAGCGCCTGCGCGCCGAAGGGTTGCCCTGCGACGGCGAGGGCTGCGAAAGCTACGAGGCCTTCGTCGAATCCCTCGCGGGGCTCGGGGCCAACCTGCCCACCCGATTGCATTCCCTGCGCACCGCGCTGGTCTTGCTGCACAACCACGACAGCCTCGGCCACGAGCCCATCGAGCGGCCCATCGCGCTGGCCATCATGCCGAGCTGGGACCACAACGGCGCCTTCGGCGTCGGCAACGGCTTTCCCATCTTGGACACCCTGGAGGCGAGCGGCCGGTTCCATTTGATCTACGTGGAGGCCGACGACGAGGGCGACGTCATGACCGCCTTGCGGGAGGTCCACGCGTTGACCGGACGCCGCGTGCACACCTTGCTGGTCGGCGGCCACGGCTCGCCCAACACCCTGGCGCTTCGCGACGAGCATCTCGCCGCCCGGCCCGACGGGACCTTCGACGACACCGTCCACGTCGACACCGGCGATTTCCTGGCGGGAGAATTCGACGGCCTGGGGGATCTGTTGGAGCCGGACGGACAAATCCTGCTCGCCTCGTGCAGCAACGGCGCCAGCGGGGAGGAAAACCCCTTCAACCTGGGCAATTCCTTCTCCCGGGCCGCACCAGGCCGGCGGGTCTATTGCCAGCGCGAGGAGGGAAACATCCTGAGCCTCGAAGTTTTGGAAGACGGTTCGTTGGAAGTGGAATGGTCGAATCACGCCCCCTACGTGGCCTTCTCGGCCGATGGGTCCCTGCCCGAGCTGCCGGTGGGCGGCGGGGCTCGGAACGCGGCGCGGGGGCAAAATACCTCCGCGGGCTAGCCGGCCGCGAAAAACCCCGGTTTCGCCTGCCCAGCGCCGCCGGGATTGTGCTAGACTGGCGGCATGAACCACTCGGACAGCCCCCTCACCTTCCCCTGCGAATTTCCTATCAAGGCCATGGGCCTGAAGCACCAACGCTTCGTGCAGAACGTCCTGGACATCGTGCTGCGCTATGCGCCCGACTTCCCGCCCCAATCCGTCGAGCTGCGTCCCAGCAGCCGAGGAAAATATTTGAGCGTGACTTGCACGATCACGGCCGTCTCCCTGGATCAAGTCAGCCGCATCTACACCGACCTCAAGGCGCATCCCGACGTCGCCATCGTCCTCTGAACTTCAAGCGGCCGCGGCCCTCTCCTCCTGGCGGATCATGTAGCGCAGGGCCGAAAGCAGGAACAGCACCAGGACCAAATCCAAGATCCCGAGCAACTGCACCCGCACGAAGACGAAGACCTGGTTGATCAGCAAAGAGATCAGCAGGGCCTTTTCGAAAAAGCGGTAGGCAAGCAGGCGGCGCCGGCGCAGCAGTTGGAGGCCGCCGATCAAGACGAACAGCGAGCTGGCCAGGCCGGAACCGATTCCCATCTTATCCGAGAAGCTCAGGGCGTTCGGGTCCCGCAGCAGCTCCGGTAGGCGGGCACGGTATTCGATCAGGTCGATCAAGGCAGCGCCGAGAAAGATCGCGACCAACAGGCTGCGAAAGGACGGGCGGTTCATCAGGGCGAGGTATTTTCCCCGGAACCACGCCGCCCATCGCTCCCAAAAATAGGCCTCCCGGGGCGGCAGGGCCTCGACGCTTTCCAGCAGGCCTTGAACCGGCGCGGTGAAGGGGTTGGCGGGATCCGCCGCCTTCGCCAGGGCCAGGGCGCGCTCCTTGTTGTCCGCGTCCATCTCCATCAGGGCGCCTTCCTTGAGATACTCGATGGAATTGACGAGCGCCTCATGCGGCGTCAGCACCCCCCCGCGCAGGAGGGCGCGGGTCACCAGGTAGAGCAGGACGAAGAGGACGTAGATGATCGCGAAGGTGGGGCGATAAAAATAGTCGTTGTCCTGGGTGACGAACTTGCCGACCTCGTCGATGAAGAGCCCGAATCCGACGCCGCCGATCAGCGCGCCCCAGTGGCGCGCCCAACGCGTGATGATCGACTGCATAAGAATCAGCGCGGCCAGCATCAAAAGGCCGCCCCAGAGCATGTGGGCGATGTGCAGGCCCTTTCCTCCGATCTGCGGGTAGCCGGTGAGCCAGAGGAAGGCGCGCACGGCCAGGATGGTGGCGATGGCGGCGAGGACGAAGCGGTCGAAGAGCCGGTTGACGTCGTCGGCACGCGCGGAGAGCCCCGCGACGTAGCGCCAATGCCTTTGGAATTCCCCGCCCCCGCTCATGGTCGGACCTCGAAAAAGCCAAAAAAAGGGGACCCGAAGGTCCCCTAATCCATGACAAACAAGCGTGCCCGCCTAATCCGATGCCGCTTTCTTGCCGCCCCAACGGCCGTGGATACCGATCGAGAAGGCGTTGGCGGAGGCCCCGACGAAGGAACCGCGGCCCGTGGGATTGCCCGTGCCGTTGTCGGTGACCGTGTTGCCGAACTCGTGGATATAAGCGATGTCCGCGCCGATATGCTTGTTCAAGTCCATGCTCATGCCCGCGGTCAGGTGATGCTCGATGGTCAGCGGGATGGTCAGGTTGCGGAAGGCGTTGGCCGGCGTGATCGGCGAGCGCCCGTAGTTGTAGCCCATGCGGATCGCGAGCGGGAGGTCAAATTTGGGATCAAAGTTGTATTCGAAGCCGCCGGCGAAGACGTATTGATCCCGCCACTGCAAGCCGCCCAAGGCCAAGTCGCGGCCGATGAAACCCGAGGACCAGTTGATCCAGCGGAAATCGGTGAGCAACTTCGCGCCCTCGAAGGGCTGAAAGGCCAGGCCGAAGGCGACCTCCTGCGGCAGGTCCAGGCCGGTATTGATCAAGTCGGTGTAACGATCGAATTTTTGAAAGATCTGCCGGGTGACATAGGTAACTCCGATGCTCAGCCGCTTGATCGGCTTGTAGATCAAACCGAAGCGGCCGCCGATGCCGAGGGCGCTGTCCGTGCGGTTGGTACCCGCCGTCTCCGGGAAGCCGGGGGCCAGGACCACGCTATCGGTCTGAAAGAAGGCGTAGTTGATGTCCACGCCCACGCCAAAGCTGAGATTGTCGAGGATCCGGTAGGATGCGGCCGGCGTCATCTTCAAGTTGCCGTAACGGCCGGAACGGTCATACAGGTTGTTGGTGATCGCCTTGTTGAAGCGCGAGACCGGAAAGTCGACCGAGAAGCCCGCGGTGAAGAAGGCTCCGACGCCGAAGGACAATTTGTTGTTGTCCATGAAGCTGAAGACGATGCTGCCGCCGGGCAACAGCAGGGCGTCGTCGTTGCCGTTGACGAAGACCGCGTCGGGATTGCCGGCCGGGGCGAGCGAGCTGCCCATCCGCGTGTTGGGAAGCGCGACGGTGAAGCTGAGGTCGGTCTGGTTGCCGACGTCGTTCATCCCGGCGGGGTTGATGATAATTGTATTCGAGGTCGGATCGCCCGCCACCCCGGCGCCGCCGATGCCCAAGCTGACCGGACCCGAGCTGATCGTGCGCAGGCCGTTGCTCGCCTCGGCGACGGAACCCAAGCCCAGTGCCAGGATTGCCGTAAATAAGCCGGTGAAAATGCGGGAAGAGAATTTGAAGATAGGTTGCATAGCTTTCCCCCTTCGCGGTCATTTATAAACGATTTGTACGTCTTTCCCAAACAATAACTTGAAAAATTTCATGACGCCTCGGGTCAAAAAAATAATTTTGCAATCTTGGCACGGAATTCGCTAAAATATTTTTATTCCCTCGCGTTTGCGTCCTGCAAAATTGCGATAGTGATTTTTTGTCTTTAAAGCTTTCCCAAACGCCGCCACTTTTCCCGCGAGATCAGCTTCCGCTTCAGCGCGTCCGCGCCCAACTCTCGCACGTCGCCGAAGCGGTAGCCCGGCGCGCTCAAGACCGCGTCCCGCGCGGCGCGCACGCAGGCCAAGTCGACCAACCCCTCCTGGTAAAGGGCCAAGGCGAGCTGCCAGGCCCCCCGCACCGCGACCAGACGCTCCCCGTATTTCTTGAAGTCCTGAGGCCGCGAGTTCCTCTCGAGATGGATGTAGATCCTGCCCACGCGGCCATGGGCCTCCGGGATCCTCCCGGCCGCTTCCAAGATATGCCGGCGATCGTCCGCGGCAACCCTTTCGGTGGCCAAGGCCTCGTCCAGCTCTTCGGCCTTAAGTTCTCCGTGCAGCCACCGCGCGTAGAGCGAATAGGCCGCCGCGTCCTGCTCGTAATCGTCGCCGAACAGGTACTCCCGGGCGCGGGGCCGGTCCAGGCGGCCGCGCAGCAGCGCCGCCACCTTGAAACCCAGCTGCTCGAAGAGGCGTCCGGGACGCAGGTCCAGCAGGGTGCGCAGCCAGTCCTTGAAGGTGATGCCGTCGTGCTCGACCCCGTCCAGGAGCATCTTCCCTTCGATCGTGCCGCGCAGGAAGGGAGGGCTTGCGGAGATGAAATAGAGCGGCCGGCACTCGATCTCGCGGCCGGGGCCGCGGCGCAGGCCGCGCAGGACCTCGGGCATGCCGGGGATCGCCCGCTTGTCGACGGAGAATTCCACCGGCACCCGCGCCAAGCCCCGCCAGGAGGAAAAGGCCGTCGAGAGGTAGGTCTTGTCGATGTCCCAAACAAAGGCCGGCCCCGCGTACTCCGCGGGCAAGACGCGGTCGTTGCCGACGCTGAGCGGATAGCCCCGGCCCATACTAGAAGCTTCCCTTCGCCCGCCCGTTCTCGCGGCCGGGAGTGCGCTCCATCAAACGGTGGAGCAGGTCCTGGACCTTCTGGCCCTCGAAGAAAGCGCCATGCACCGCACGAACCATCGGCAAGTCCAGCCCCAAGAGCTGGGACTGCGCGTGCACCGAGCGCGTGGCCGATACGCCTTCGACCACCTGCCCCGGGGACTGTAGGATATCCTCGAGCTTCTCCCCCCTGGCGAACCGCACACCCGTGCGGAAGTTACGGCTCAGGTTCGAGCTGCAGGTCGCCATCAGGTCGCCGATGCCCGCGAGGCCGGTGAAGGTCACGGGGTCGGCGCCCAGCGCGGCGCCGTAAAGGGTCATCTCGTAGAGGCCGCGCGTCACGATCAGGGCCTTGGTGTTGTCGCCGAAGCCAAGGCCGTGCGCGGCGCCCGACATCAGGGCGATGATGTTCTTGAAGGCGCCGCCGATCTCGGTGCCGATCACGTCGCTGCCCGCGTAGAGCCGGAAAGGGCCGCCCGCGAACAGGGCCTGGGCCTTCCGGACCACCTCTTCGTAATGCGAGGCCACGGTGGCGCCCGCTGGATTGCCGGCCATCAGCTCCTCGGAGAGGCTGGGGCCCGAGATCACGCCGATCTTCAAGGCGCAGGTCTCCTCGCGCAGAACCTCCGACATGCGCTTGAAGGTGCCGGGCTCGATGCCCTTCGTGGAATGCACCAGGACTTGATCTCCCGTTATGTAATCGCCGACCTGCCTTGCGACCTCGCGGAAGCCCTTGGAGGGGACCGCGATGAGGACGAAGGGGACCCCCGCGATGGAGCTCGCGAGGTCCGTGGTCGCCTCGAGGTTGGACGGCAGCTTCAATTCGGGAAAATAGGCCTTGTTGGTGTGGCGCCGGTTGATCTCTTGGGCCTGCTCCTCGCGCCGCACCCAAAGCCGAACCTTGCGGTGGTTGCGGGCCAGCAGCGTGGCCAACGCGGTACCGAAGCTGCCGCCGCCCACCACCAAGGCCTCGAGGCCGGAGGGCGTCGCGGCGGTCTTCTTTTTGACGTTCCTCGCCGTCATAAGTTCGGCTCCGCAAAGGAGAGGCGGTTTTGGTAGTACAGCAACAATTGCCGGTCGTAGTGAAACAGGCGATCCCCCTTCCGCTCCAGGACCGGGTGTTTGTGATAGCTCTTCAAGTGCGCCAGCGCCTTGCCGAAGACCTCCGCCGGGTCGGAGACCTCGAGCTCCGGATCCAGCCGCAGACCCCCGCGCTTTTGCAGATCGCGCAAGGCCTGGATCGTCCCCTGGAGGCGGCGGTAAACCTCGGTCATGGTCAGGCTGTCCTGGGCCCCGCCGCTGCGGAGCAGCCGGTAGAGGTCCATCTTGGGGTTGACCTCCCGCAGCCAGCGCCAGACGACATGAGCCACCGTCTGCACGCTGCCGATCACCGTGTCCCGGCGGTAGGACTCAAGAATGCTCTTCGCGAGCTCCAGCGTGTATTCCTGGTCGCGCTGCGGGTCGAAGCGGTACTCGCCGTCCTGCACGACGTACTTGCGCCGGTCGATCTCCCGCCCGCGGTGATCCAGCGAGCGGCCCTCGGCGTCGACGGGATTCCCGAAGACGTCCAGCGGACGCGAGAAGACGACGTGGATGCGGGACTCGAGAGAGAAAAGTCCCTGCAGGAATTCCAAGATGCGCTTCACCTGGGCGAATTCGTCGTCCTCGATGATGTAGCGGGCCTTCCCTTCCTCTTTGAGATAGTCCTCGATGAGCGTCTCGGCCTCCAGGACCAGCTGGTAATTCAAGGTGCAGGGCACGACAAAGATGTCCGGGTTGGGCTTGTCGTGGCGCAGGTTGTGGATGTAGGCGTTCAGCCCCATCCCGAGCAGGCCCAGCTTCAGCCGGCTCTCGACCTTGCCCGAGCGGCTGCGCGTCCCGCCGGGAAAAAACAGATTGTGGTAGCCCAGCTCCATCGAATAGCCGGCGTAGACCTTGAGGACGTCCTTGTAGAGCGGGGCCTTCTTGCGGCGGTCGACCTTGTAGGCGCCGAGATGGTCCATAAAGAAACCGATCAGCTTGTTGTGGAACAGATTGAGTCCGGCCCCGTAAAGGAAGGGCGGCAGGCCCAGGCGATAGAGCACGTAGCCGATCAGGGGGCTGTCGAGGTTGCTGCAGTGGGTGGGCACCAGGATCATGGTGCCCTGCTTCGAGAGCCGCTGGAATTCCTCGGTGTGGCCCTCGATCAAAATTTGGTCGTCGACCTTGCCGAGGCCCTTGGGAAAGTGGCTGATCAGGCGCAGCGGGCTCAAGGTATTGAGCAGGAGATTCAGGCCGACGGGGACAATCTGGGTGGCGATGCGGTACATCGGCTCGCTGAAGTGCCCCAAGACCTCCTCGGCGAAGTGCCGGACGATCTCGGCCAAGACCTCGCGCTGCTCCTCGGGCCCGCCGCGCAGGGCGCGGGCCTGCATCTTTCGGTAAAACTTCCCTTCCGCCGCGGCCTTCTTGCGGTCCCGCTCGGTCTCGAGGCGCCGCCGCTCTTCATAGAGGGTGTCGAAGATCAGGGCCTCGATCTTGCCCGGATCGCGGGCCTTGTCTTGCAGGACACGCTCCACGACCTCCACCACCATGCGTTTCTGATCGGCGGGCTTCACCCGGAAATTATAGCCGGGGCCCCGAAGCCCGGCAAAGCATTTGCCCGGACCTCCCCAAAAAGAAAAGGCGGCCCTCCGTTCCGAGGACCGCCCGGTCTTTCGATCTGTCGATCAAAGCGAATTGAAGACCGCCAAGAAGGTGTCGGCGATCGTCTTGTAGCCGGCCATGTTGGCGTGGATGTCCGGCATAAGCCCGCTCATCGGGTTGGGGCACATATAAGTCCATTGGCAGATCAGGCCCACGTTGATCGGCACCATGTTGAAGGGCGGCGGAAAAGGCACCATGTCCGTGAAGTTGTTCGACTGGAAGGAGGCCGCGACGTCCGCCACGGGGAAGCCGTTCAAGCCATAGACCGCCTTCAACACTTGGGTGTTGAAGGCCTCCTGCAGGGCGGCTGTCGCCATTGCCTGAGCTTGCCCCACCGGACCGGTCAACCAGGACGCGAGGAGCGGGTTGTAGAAGGTCATGCCGATGACCGGGAAGACGCCGTCCGACGCCGAAAATAGGCCGCTGGAGATCAGGCTTAGGTTGGAACCGATTTGCGGGAAGAGCGCCGCAAAACAGGCCTGCACCTGGGCCGGATCGGGAAGCTCCAGGCAATCGGAACCCAGGACGTCGTTGGCCCCGATATCGATCGTGACCAGGAGGATCTGCTCCTGGTTCGCGACGAGGAACTCCAGCGCGTCGCCCAATTGCGAACCCGTCTCGTAGTCGTCACAGAGCCCGCCGTTGACCATCGTGACCGTCGTCTCGCCGGGGCAGCCCAGCTTGACGAGCTGGAGATTCGGGAACTGCGGCAGCAGAGCCGCATAGAGCTGGTCGGCATAGCCCTCGTCGGTCTCGACATCTTCGCCCGTCGTCGGGTCCTGCTGGACGCCGACCGAAAGCGAATCGCCCAAGGCGACATAATACAAGACGTCGCCGTCGCCGCTGCTGGTACAGGCGGAGAAGGAAAACGACGCGACGATGGCGATCAAGAAGAGCTTAAGAGAGCTTCTTAAGCGGCGTTGGCTGTTCATGGATACCCCCCTTCAGGTAATGAGGTTCAGCCCCCCAGGAGACCTTGTTTGAATTCCGCGCCCGGAGGATTCGGCCCGATCCAGCAGGCGAACATCGCGTCGGCGAATTCCTTGCCGGCGATCGTGCCCTTCACCTTCCCCCGCACGCTGACCGTAGTCCCTTGACCGGGGACGTAGGTGAAGGTCATCTTATCGCCCTCGGCCATGTCCGACATGTAGGAGCAAAGCGTGTCGAATTGAGCCTTGAGGGCGGCCTCCTGGGCCGGGGAATTGTTCTTGAGACCGTCGTACCAGGCCTTGCACATCTTGGCCTTCTCGACGTCGTAGAGGAAATGCATGTCGAGGCCGCGCTCGGTGTCGGCGGCCAGGATCTTCTCGGAGCTGTTCATCTTCGAGGGAAGATAGAGCCCGGCGACGTAGACCTTGACGACGAATTTTTTCCTGAGCCCCATGCCGTTGAGGACGAGAGATTTGCCGCCGACCTGCATCGTGTCCGGCATCGTCACTCCCTCAAGAGTGCCGGCGCCGGCGGGCGAAGCGAACAAGAACAGGAAGGCGAAGACAAGAAACTTCCGCATGACAACCCCCATTCTTTGAGAGACCAAAGCTTGAAGCTTTGCTTGAATTCTAATGAGTTTTTGTACGCTTGACCACGTTCTTGTTTGACTCGGCGCGACAAGAAAAGCGCAAATATTCGCAATGATTCGCTATTTTTCGATGCACGGAATTTAGTACCGAAGCGCCCCCGAGCGGCAACCTCCGGGGATTTTTTCTCCTTGGGGATTTTACGAGGTCTTTGTCCAAGGCCTAATCCAGCGCGACGGCATCCTCCCTTTGCGTCCCGGCCTCGCGGATTTTTCCGGCGACGGCACGCTCGACGGGGCTCGCCTGCGCGACGTTCAGGGAAATCGCGCCCAGCTCGTCGGCGACCTCGCCGGTCAGCAGAAAGGGCTGGCGCGCGTTGAGGCGCGGGGCGTTGCGCCGGAAGGAGTCGGGAAAGAAAGTCGTCTCGTAGATCCCGGTCTCGTCCTCGAAACTCATGAATTCCATCGCCTCGCCGTGCTTGGTGCTCACCACCTTGCCGGTGATCAGCCAGCCGACCGTGCGCACCCGGCGCCCGACGTGGCGGGCGAGCTCGCGGGCGGGGACGAGGTCGAGGCGGCTCAGCGTCTCCTCATAGAGCCGCAAGGGGTGGAAGCGGTAGAGCAGACCCAAGGTCTCGAGCTCATCCTGGATCTTCTGCGCCTCGGGGTAATCGTCGAGCGCCGGGATCCAAGCCCCCTCCTCCGGCCAGGCCAGGACGGGCTCGCGGCCGGCCTCGCGGTGGCGCTGCAGCAATTGCCACATCAACTGGGGCCGGTTGAGCCCGGGCTCGAGGGAATCGAGGGCGCCGGCGCGCAGCAGGATCTTCAGGTCGGAGAGCGGGAGCGCGAGGCGGGCGAGCAGGTCGTCCAAGGAGCGGTACGGGCCGCGTTCCCGCTCCAGAAGCAGGGCCTCGAGCGACTCGCGCCGCGCGCCTTGCAGCTGCTGCAGTCCGATGCGGAGCTCGCGGCCCTGCCCGGCGTAGGCCAGCTCGGAGGCGTTGGCGTCGGGGCCGAGGATGGCGAGCCCCAGGCGGCGCGCCTCGGAAAGATAGGCGAAGGTCGAGTAGAAGCCGCCGCCGTTCGAGATCACCGCCGCCATGAACTCGGCGGGATAGTGCGCCCTCAGGTAGGCCGACTGGTAGGAAACCTTCGCATAGGAGGCGCTGTGCGGCTTGCAGAAGCTGTAGCCGGCGAAGCTCATCATCATCTCCCAGATCGCCTCGATCTGTCCGGGGCTCGCGCCGCGCTCGAGGGCGCCCGCCCAAAAGCGCTCGCGGTACTCGCGCAGTTTTTTCTCGGCGCGCTTCTTGGTCAAGGTCTTGCGCAGGCCGTCGCCCTC
>Ga0073934_10009389_pt1 | contig 12568 bp, 9 predicted proteins | sample LarsenN4metaG_FD_76834 | JGI IMG/M metagenome (GOLD analysis project Ga0073934, IMG submission 76834) | Hot spring sediment bacterial and archeal communities from British Columbia, Canada, to study Microbial Dark Matter (Phase II) - Larsen... ... | reverse complement strand
GGTCCTGGGTGTGGCCAATGTAGAACCGACCCGAAGGATTTTGCAGGATATAAACGAGGAACATCGCCCGGCACCAAGAATTGGCTCCAGAGAGAGGGCTCGAACCTCTAACCCGCCGGTTAACAGCCGGCTGCTCTACCATTGAGCTACTCTGGAACCCAGAGGCGCGAAATTTAGCCGTGAGCCCCCGACACGTCAACGGATTTTCGGGAGGTTGTTCAAGCGTCTTTGGGATCTTCCAGAGGCGACGATGCGCTCTCGACCTGCGCAGGAATGGCCTTGATGATTTGTGCGTCGAAGCTGGGTGCGACGGTTTCTCCCGGCTGGACCACGAGGTAATCTCGCGGGTCCCAAGGGCCGTCCAACCATCGCTGAAGCAAGCCAAGGTCTCCCTTTAACTCGCGGTAGGTCCAGTTGCGCTGAGCGCAAATGTTGCGAACCTGGTCGGCCAGGCGCAGCGGCCGGGTGAAATCAAAGTCAATCAGAGCCCCCTGCGCGTAGGTTTGAGACCATCCCCCCATCGTCTCGAGCAGATACCGTGCCTCCTCCTCCCCATACTTCTCGACCCATTGGCGATACACCGCGTCAGCCGCGCCCTGAACGTTCGAGGGCATGAACGTAGTGCCCTGAGCGAGCGATGCCTCGCCCCGTCGGCGCACGCACTCCAGCCAACCGGAGGTATAGTAGTAGGTGCCGGGTTCAGACTCGAACAACTGTTGGTAGCGTTCTTTGGATCCAAGAAAGAAGGTGATGCAATCGTGGGCCCTGGGGATGACCAGGGGGGTGTGAGGCGTCTTCAGCCCCGCGATGATATTACTGCACAAGCCATACCCCAGTAAGAGGGCGTCGTATTTTGCGGGTGGGACCGCTTCGATCCGTTGTTGAATTTCGACGACGCCCTGCCGGGGTGTGTCGTGGTAACCCTGCGGCAGGAAATCGAGGTCAACAATGTTGGGCGAGCGCGCCGCGCAATAGCAGATTTCCCGGAAAGCGATTTCGCAGGCGATGACCCTAAGATACATGCGGGGGGGTGGGTCAGTCGCGTCGAGCCACCCACTGGATGGCCTGGGACAGCAACTGACGATAGTTCGGGTTGCGGTAAGCCTGCCCATCGTGGCCCAACTGGATGAAGACGACTCGCGATTTGTCCCAGGTTCTCGTCCACGCGATGTGCTTGGCGCTGGTTGGCTCGTCGGTCGTGAGCAGAAGGTGAGAATCCGGCGCCATGTCGAACAGGCCATAAGTCTCATCATGAATCCGGAAATCCTTGAGGCCGCGTGTCACTGGATGGTTTGGATCGGCAATTCGCACGGTAAACTCCACGTCATGCTTCCAGATCGAGCGCGGCTTTTCGACTCCCTGAACAACCGTCTTCTCCAGGTAATAGCGGCCACCGAGGATTTTCTCATACTCCGGCCATTTCTGGTAGTTGGCCACGGCATGGTGGAGGATCACCAGGCCCTTGCCCGCCTTGAGAAAATTCATGAAGTCGCTTTTCGCCTCGTCGGTGATGGGCTGCCACATATCGTAGAGCACCATGAGGTCGTAGTCTCTGGCGGCTTCCGGGCGAAGCTGGGCATGGGCGTTCGGGTGCGTGAACGCCCGGTAGGTGACGGCGGGATTGTCTTTGAAGATCTGGTAAAACTCGTTGGTCTGGAAATCGTGCCCGCCCGTAATCACGAGTAATCGCAGCTTTTCGGCGGCCACCCCGGAGCACGCGCAGGCCAGGGCCACGAACAACGGCATCATTGCTTTCAGTCGAAGAGGACTATTCATGGTCGCAAAGCTTTTATGTTGTGTGAACTGCCCCGGAAGCTTAAACACAGTGCCAAGTCATTTCAAAAACAAACTGCGCCGGCGCCGTGTCAACCGTCTGAGCTATGAATGAGCCGATCAGCTCGTCCCCCACTCCTCCCCTACCCTCCCCACCCCGCCCCGCAGGACGCTGGACCCTGTGGCGGGTGTTGGGGCTCATCTTATTCATCGGGGGAGGTGTATTGGTGGTGTTGGCGGCGGCTAATACCTTTGAAAACTGGCGCGCCAGCCGTGCCTGGGCCCAATGCCGACAGCAACTCGAATCGCGTGGCGAAAAGTTGGACATGGGGATTCTGAGGTCGCCATCGGTCCCACCGGAGCAGAACTTCATTGCCACGCCCCTCTTGGATCAGGCGCTCCGGACTGGTGGCGCCGGCAGTCCCATCCATGCATTTCTCAATTCCACCCGGCAGGGCTACCCGGCCATGGGCAACTGGCAAAAAGGCCAGCGGACGGATCTCGCAGGCTGGGCAGCTTACTATCGTGCGGGCACCAACTACCCCGTGCCGGAAACCTCCAAGGGACCGGCGGCGGATGTTCTGACGGCATTGAGCCGCTATGACCGGCAACTGGCCGAGTTGCGGGAAGCGGCGCAACGACCCCACGCCTTCTTCCCGGACGGTGGCGGCAGCGACTTTCTCAGCCGTTCGATGAACCACCTGGCCCTCGTGAAAGGAACGGTCAGTGCCCTGAACATCCATTCGGTTGCCCTGCTGGCGGCGGGTCGCAGTGACGAAGCACTGCAAAACCTCCGGGTCGCCTGGCGTTTCGACGACGCGCTGCGGAGCAAACCGCTGATTCTGGCGATGCTGGTGCGCATTGCGGTCAACGAAACCGCTCTGGTGCCGGTGTGGGAGGGTCTGGCAGACCATCGCTGGAACGAGGGGCAGCTTGCTGCCATCGAGCAAGCGCTGGCTCGCGTGGACTTTGTCGGCGATTTTGCGCAAACGTTGCGAGGCGAGCGCGCTTTTATGAACGCCTCCTTTGACCAGATGATCCAACTGCAAACAATGCCTCATGAGGATGGTTCCACCACTGATGGGGCTGGGGCAGAGCCGGTGCCATCCAGATCCCTGTTTTCCCGGGTCTTCTTTCCCGCCTGGATGATCAAACGCAATCAATTGGTCGCCAATCAATTCATGCAGGACTTGATTGAAAACCTCGGTGCGGCCACCACCAATGAGGCAGGCGCCTTTGCCCTTTCGCCGGAAGTCACAAACCGCTGGGCGCAGCGATTCAATCAGCGGGCGCTCGACACTACCCTGTCGCGTCCACTTTGGGAATCCATGAACCGGGCGGCTGAGAAGGCTCCCCGCGCCCAGGCCACCATTCATCTGGCCAGAACAGCCGTGGCTATCGAACGCTATCGGCTGGCGAACGGCTCCTACCCGGAAGAACTGGAGTTGCTGAAGCCAAAGTTCTTCACCCGGTTGCCGTTGGATCCCTTCACCGGGAAACCCTTAAAATACCGGCGTGATCCCATGGGGGGGTACTCGCTGTACTCTGTGGGTTGCGACCGCGCGGACGACGGAGGAGCGCCTGAGTCCTCCAGCCGATCGGAAAGCGAGCCGCCACGCGGCGACGTGGTTTGGCGCCAGCCATAAGTTGCAGTGTCTTCGTGGGTCTGGGGTGGCTGGTTCACTGGCCTGCGGCTGGTTTCGATTTCCTCTGATCGGACGTGGTGGCAGACCAAAACAACTCCACCAAAGTCTGACAGCGGTTTGAGCAGGTTGTTTGATGGGCTGGCAAAAGGAACTGCCGGCGCAAAACGTTAAGAGCCAGCCGTGGCTGCTGGGCCGGCGGCCAGAGGACAAACCACCGAAGGCCAGCTCGCCAGCATGCTGGATTCTCTCAGTTCGTTGCCCTGGAAGGTGGCACCTCAAGGAAACTGGCTGAGTCACCATGGACGCGGCCTTCCTTGATGCCGCGGTTCACGCCTGCCTCCACCTGCTGGCGGAATAAGTTTGCCGGTTCATTGTGGGTCGGAGGCTTGCAGGACGCGGCAGCACTCCTGCACGCCCGGTGGAACTTCCAGTCCCGCCCGTCATTGGCCAGCCGACCCCACCGGTTGCAGGGCTTTCTCTGAGCATGGAGACATGGCGCAGAGGCAGAGGACTGGATGGGGAGCACACCAGCATCGCTGTTCGATCGGTTGCACCGGAGTCGGAGGTTTTCAGGGACTATTGCCCATTCCAGCGATAGGTCTGGCCCGCTCCCAGAGTGACATCGCGTATGGCCGAGCCATAACGCAGCCGAGCCGAGCCACCGCGAAGCGAGCGCAGTGTCGTTTGCGTCAGCTTGCCCTCTCGCCAGGCGAGATCCACTTCAAACGCGCCGCGTGCGCGAAGTCCCTTGACGGCGCCGCTGGGCCACGCGCCGGGCAATGCGGGCAGCAGTTCGATTTCGGGTGTGGGGGTGGCATTGGAAGCATCAGGGACGTGGGTCATCCGGCTTTGCATCAGCATTTCCGCGATGGCGGCAGCGCCGCCGAAATTGCCATCAATCTGGAAGGGAGGATGAGCGTCGAACATGTTGGGGTAGGTGAGTTCGGGACTGAGCAGATATTGGAGAATCTGAAACGCATGATCGCCATCGCCCAGGTGCGCCCAGAGGCAGAGGCGCCAGGCGGTCGCCCAGCCGGTGGCTTTATCGCCACGCAATTCCAGGGACTTTTTCACAGCCGCGGCGAGCGCGGGGTGATCGCGGCGGTGGATGTCGCGGCCCGGAAAGAGGCCGTAAAGGTGCGAGACATGCCGGTGATGCCTTTCCCCCGCCTTGAGATCCCAGTCTTCGAGCCATTCCTGCAACTGGCCGGCGGCGCCGATTTGATTGGGGGCCAGACGGCTGCGGGCGGCGGCAAGTTGCTTGCGCAGGGGCTCATCCACTCCCAGCGTCGCCGCTGCCTTGATGGTGTTGGCAAAGAGGTCGCGGAGGATCTGCATATCCATGGTGGGCCCGGCACAAACGGCCGAACCGAAGGGATGGCCATTCTCGGGAGAGATGGAGGGATTGGTGACGAGCCACTTGTGGACGGGATCCTCCTGCAGGGTATCAAGGAAGAACTCCGCAGCGCCTTTGAGCGCCGGATAAATACGCCGCAGATCGGCCAGGTCGGCGCTGAACTCATAGCGATCCCACAGGTGGAGGCACAGCCAGGCGCCGCCGGTGGGCCACATGCCCCAGTTGGGGCCATCAATGGGAGCCGAGGCGCGCCAAAGGTCGGTGTTGTGATGGACCACCCAGCCGCGAGCGCCGTACATTGACCGCGCCGTGCGCGCACCGGTAACGGTGAGATCATTGACCATCGCCACAAGGGGCTCAACGCATTCAGCCAGGTTGCCGGATTCGGCCGGCCAGTAATTCATCTCGGTGTTGATGTTGATGGTGTATTTGCTTTGCCACGGTGGATTCATGCTTTCGTTCCAGAGCCCCTGCAAGGTGGCGGGCTGCCCGCCGGGTCGTGAACAACTGATCAGGAGATAACGGCCAAACTGATAATAGAGCGCAGCCAGTTGCGGGTCCCGACCCTCGGCAAAGCGGCGGATGCGCTCGTCGGTGGGGCGACTCATGGCCTCGCTTCGTCCAAGGTCGAGCGCCACACGATGAAACAACGGCTGGTAGTCGGCCAGATGCGCTGCACGGAGCCGGGCGAATGGTTTCGCGGCGGCGGCAGCCAGCCGTGATTTGACAGTGCTCTCGGGATCGCCGCTGACATCGTCAAACCGTTTGAAGCTGGTGGCGGCGGCGATTAACACAATCGCCTCGTTGGCATTGCTGACGACCACGCGGTCCCCTGCTGCGGTGGTTGTTCCTCCGCTGGCGATGATTCGGGCACGGGCTTGATACCTGATCTGGCCCTGGATGCCACCGGCACTGCCGCCCTTGCCGCGCATGACCAGGGTGTCTGGCCCCTCGGTCTCAATCATCGCAGCCATGCGGGTCTTCATGCTGGCAGTGAAGGAGATTCTCCCCGGCTGGTCTGAGGCTAATCGGACGACAATGACCTGGTCCGGAGCACTGGCGAATACCTCTCTGGTGTAACGCACCCCTTCGGTGGTGTAGGCCACCGAGGCGATGGCCGTGTCGAGGTCCAATTCACGCTGATAGGACGCGGTGTTGGTAGTGCCGCCGAAAGAAAGCAGAAGGTCACCCACGGTCTGGTATGGCATCTGGCCCAAGGGCTTGGCCATGACTTTCTCGCTGATGAGTCTGGCAGCCTCGCGGTATTTGGCTTCATTGACCAACTGGCGCACCTTTGGCAGGGCCTCCTTGGCCTCGGGATTGACGGGATCATAGGGGCCCCCGGCCCACAAGGTACCCTCGTTGAGCTGGAGCCGTTCCTGGTTTATGCCGCCAAAGACCATGGCGGCAAGGTGACCATTGCCCACCGGCAGCGCCTCGACCCATCGAGAGGCCGGTTTGTCGTACCAGAGCCGGTGGGGACTTTGCTCGGTGGGTTGTTCCGCCGCAAGAGCCGCCGATTCAACAACCAGGAGCCCGATCACTACGGCCTTCAGCACAGTCGTTTCCATCCGCTCTGTTCTGGAAAGAATTCGTGTCATTGTAGGTCAGGTTTTCCCTTTCGATAAAGGGCAAGAATCTCGGCGTCCGTCAATGCCCGATCGAATAATTCGAACTCATCGAGCGCCCCGCTCAGGTTGCGAACCAGGGCCGGTTCCGGATGAGGCCCGCCGCGGGCGTTCCAGTTGCCCAGCTCGGCGGTCCCGACTCGAAACGGCGGCTTCAAGCGCAGGGGTTGGCGAGTCACAGGCAGGCCATTGACATAGTGTGCCACCTGGCTGGATTGCCCATCTACCACCGCCGCCACATGCAGCCATGTTCCCAGCCTGTCTAATGTCAACACAGGCGGGCTGGCCACAATCTGCATGGCGCCGGGCGCGTCTCCGAAAACAGTGAGACCCAAAACGCCGTCGTGACGGATCAGCCAATGGAGAGTGCCCGGTTCGAAGCCATCGCACATGAGCAGCGAATTGAACTGTCTGTCCAGGCCCTTAACGCACACCCAGGCGGAGAGGGTCAGTGATTCGAATTCCCCCGGCACGTTGAGGCGCACGCGGTCGTTGACACTCTGAAATTCGAGGGCTTGTTTTTCCCGCCACCGCCCTTCGGCCCGCTGGCAGCCGACCCGGGTGGCCTCAAAAACCCCGCGGTTGGCCTCGGCGGTGTTGGGCAGGGCCCAATCCCCAGCGTGAAGGTTTTGGAATTCAAGGTGGACCACCAACGAGGGGTCCTGGTTCAGACGGGCGTTGGCAAGCTGCCATTGTTCGTAGCGAAACGCCTCGGAGGCCAGGGAGCGTTCCTGAAATTCGAACAGGGCCGCGAACCCTGCCTCGCTGGCGGGCATGAGACGGAGGGCCGCCTGGTCCTGTGCCACAGCGGCCTGGCCTGCCCTGAGCATTTGTTTGGCGTTTGGCGGCTGGAGTTCAACCTTTCCCTTGAAGACGTGCACCTCGGTGCGTTCACTCGCCGCCTCGATGGCGAACACGGTGCCAAGGTCCACCACGTCCAATTGATCTGTCCGCAGCCGGAAGCCGCGGGCAGGCGGTGGCACCTCGGCCAGCAAACGGCCCTTGGGGCAAAAGGCCGCTTCGGCGGAGATGAGCTGCAACTCGGCGGGACCCTCCAGAATGACTCGCGCCCCATTGTAAAAGACCACCTGGGCCAGGCCGGAGTCCAAACGCAGCCAGCCTGGCTCCAGGGGTCCGCCAACCCGCGCGGGATCGCTTTGGGGATTCCACCTTGGTTCCACGGTGCGAATGAGCATGGCCACGGCGGTGGTGGTCGCTTCGGGAACGGGGCGCGGCGAGCGCAGCCACAAGCTCCAGGCTCCGAGGCCAAGTAAGACCACGCCGGCGGCTAGTGCCAACGCCCCTTTCCATGGTATTGCGGGCCGCACGACTGGCACAGCGGGGAGCGTTCCGCGCGCGCCGCAGCCTGGCAATGGCCAACCCACGGACACTGCAGTCGGGGCTGAGAATAAATCCCCATCTGAAGCCAGCCGGTTATGTAACTCCATCCGCAAGAGGTATTCATCCCGGGCGGCAGCGTGGTTCCGCAGCAGACGGTTCAGAGCCTGCGCTTGCGCATCTGTAACTGTCCCGTGGCAGACGGCAGCGACAGCGTCGTCGAACTCGGGGGATGGAAAGACGAGGGTCATGAGACCTCAGGCTCGACGTATCGCTCCACACAGAGCTGAAGCGACTGGCGGATGCGCTGCAACATCTTGTAAGTGGCTGCAACCGTTCGTCCGGACCGCGCGGCCAGGGATTCGATGCCCGCGCGCTCGTAGTAGTACCCCTCGACCAGGGCGCGATGCTCCGGCGGAAGCTTTCCGAGGCAATGTTCCAGGCTTTTCAAGCGTCGCTCAAACTCTGGTTGCAGCTCCTGACGTCGCTGAGCCAATTCCTCAGCCAAACCGTGCTCCAGAAGCGCCTGCCAGCGTTGACGACGCTCGATCCACTGTCGGGCCTTGTTCAAAGCGAACCGGCAGGCCCAGGGGGTAAATGGCTGAGCGGGGTCGTAAGCGTCGAAGCGCTCCCACAAGGCCAGCGCAGTCTGTTGCACAATATCTTCGGCGTCCGTCACGTTTGGGACCAGTGCCGCCACGTAACGATAGATTTCCCGCTCGCTGCGCAGGAACAACGAGAGGAATCGCTGCTGCGCGCCGGCGGGGCCCTCATGGTGGCCCTGGGCATCTGCCGTCATGCGGAACTCTTTTATCAGTACTTCCAATGGAGGACCAGTTTTGGACATCGCGCGAGCCGCAAGAAGCTGCCGCAGTTTCTTCGACAAGGCTGAAAAAAGGCTGGTTTCGAAGCGTCTTTGAGGTAGGATGTCATCAGGATAAACCTCACCATGAAAACGAACCGGCTTACTCAACAATGGGCGGGCGGCTGGGCCGCGAGTTGCCTGGCTGGCCTGCTGGCGGTCAGCTCCGTATCCTTTGCGCCAGCGGCAGAGACGGAGACCACAGCGCAACGCATTGAAACACTGGAACGCCAGGCGCAACGGCTTAAAGCGGCTGGCGAACCTGAAAAAGCGCGGCAAATGATGCGCGAAGCCGAGGAGCTTCGCGCACAGAAGGGTGGCGACAAGCCCAAAGCCGAACGGCCTGGTCCGGAGGAAATGGAGGAGCAGCGGACAAACCTCAAGCGCAAGCTCAAGGAACTCCAGGCCGACCTCAAGGAACTGCGTGAAGCTGGGCGTCAGGACGCTGCGGCCAAGGTGGAACAGCAGATCGCCCGCATCGAGGAGGAACTCGATCGGCTTTCGCGCAAGGCGGACGACATGAAGCGTCCCGGGCCCCCTCTGCCCGACCGCCCGCAAGACCCAGACTGGGACAGGCGCCGACACCACCTCGAGATCGCATTGGACAATTTGAGGGCTGCGGGAATGCCGGAGTTAGCGGAGAGGATTGCCGCCCAGGCAAAATCCGTCAGGCGCGACGTCCGCCAGCCGGACGCGCCTCTCCTTCGGCGAGCGGCGGCCGCACGCGAGGAACTGGACCGGTTACATGCTGAAGTCCGGGAATTGCGCCAGATGGTGCGCGAACTGCACGCCCGGCTCGACGAGCTGGCCCGGCAGCGCCGGTAGCCCCGAACCGCAACGGTTCAGCGGCCCTTCATTGCCCCACGCAGCCTGCCACGGGGTTGCGGGTGATGACGTATTCCTCCACCACCCGCCCCCCGATGAGGTGTTCCTGGATGATCCGCTCCAGCACCTCGGGTGTGCAGGAGTGATACCAGACAGCCTCCGGATAAACGACAGCCACCGGCCCTTGCACGCAGACGCGGAGGCAGTTGGCACGGGTGCGATAGATCAGGGGATGCGGTCCGCTAAGGCCGAGTTCCTGCAATCGCGTTTTGAGATAATTCCAGGCCGCGCGGGTCGCCTCCAGCGGAGCACATTTGGGCTCGCTGGCCTCAGCGCACAAGAAAATGTGCCTGGCGTATTCCGACAAGCCCAGCTTCAGGGCCATCTGGCTCAATCCCTCATTCATGGCGTAGTGAAGATGCCCCGAAGGGAGGGGAGCCTCAAGCTTGAGCTTTAACAGGGAACTGCTAGACTCTCTGGCATGCCGATTTACGAGTTTCATTGCGCGGCCTGCAACAAAGACAGTGAGGTGCTGGTGCGATCGAGCGATTGGAAGGGCACACAATGTCCCCATTGCGGCTCGACCCGACTGGCCAAGAAGCTATCACTCTTTGCCTCGAGTGTGGCAGAAACCGCCAACAACAGCCTGCCGGCGTGTGGCATGCAGAGCGGCGGCGGTTGCTGCGCTTGCGCGGCGGGACGAGCGCACTCCCACTGAGCAGCTACCAAGGATCGAGTCACCCCACCGCCTCAGAATGAGGTCGCTATCATGGTGGAGGTCGTCATTGTGCTTGCCCTCCTAAGGTGTGGCCAGCGAGAGGTTGACTTCGTTGTCGGCGGGAGGCAGGTCCGTCCACAACGCATGGAGTGCCATGCCCAAGGTCTGTTCCAAGGGGTCCGGGCTTCCCATCCATGTTGCGATCAGAGCCGCAACATCGGGCGGGGTGACTTCGTCGCCCGCGTACTGAGCCATCAATGCTCCCACCACTAACGGAGCCAGTTGTGCCGCCTGTTCCTGGGAAAGCTGGAAGGCAGCCATGAGCTGGGCTGTGGCCAGGGCAGGCAACCGGGCGGCGAGAAACGCGGCGGCATAATCCTGGAACGGCAGGCCACCGGTAGGGGCCGAAATCTCAGTGACTCTCTGGCTGCGGATGCTGAGTTCTCCACCAGCCGTCAGGGTGGCAATGCGATAAGCGCACGGCCATCCGCAAAGGGAAGCAGTAGCCACATCCAGCAAACTGCCGGGGATCGGCTGGTAGTTGGCATCCAACGGCCAGGCGGCATCCTGGGCGTGGTAATGGCCGGTAAAGATGACTTTGATATTGGCCGCGGCAAGGGTGGCTCCGATCAAAGGCCAGTCATCCACCAGATACTCGCCGAAGAACTGCGGCTCGGCCAGGAAGTTGGGATTCACGCCGTGGTGCATAAAAGGAATGACCCATTTGCCCCGAGATCGGGCCTGTTGGATTTTCGCCAGGGCCCAGTCCAATGTGGCTGGTGTCAGCCGTCCACCTACGCGGGGGTGACCCAAGGTCTGGTTTGCAGCGGTGTCCGTGCTGTCCAGGGCCAGCAACCACAGACCCCGCACAGGTTCGGCAACGTAGGACAGGCTGTCGGGCGCGTGGTCCAGTGCCTGGCCATAGCCAAAGCGGTGGTAGATCGCCTTGAAGCTTCGAACACTGGCTGAGGGCACCGGACGGGTGGTGTCACCATGGAACGACCTGGCGTCCGGGTTATTCATATCGTGGTTTCCGGGCACGACGAAGACCTGTACTCCTCGTTGCTCGAGCCACGCCAGGCGATTGGCCATGAGCACGTGACTTTGGATTTCGCCGTCCTTGGTCAGGTCTCCCACGATAATCACGAACTTAACCCGCTGAGCTAAAATGGAGCGGAAGGCGGAATCGAGAATCGCTTCACTGAGGGCGAGGAGTTTGGGGTCCTGCGCGAGGTAGGCCTCGAAGGCGGGGCCGGAAGTTCCGAGGCGCTTTTCGTAGAGGTGGGGATCAGCCAGGATGGCAAACTTGACTGGCGGGCCACCGGCGGGATGGACCGGCTTATTGAGGTCCAGTTGCTGCGTCTGGGCCACGCCAATACCCGTGGTCAGCGTCAGCCCCACCAGAAGCCCGAGCGCGCAGTGGAGGTGCTTGAGCGCGCCGGGCCGGTCTGCGTGGACCAGGGCGGGCAAAGCGACGGTGGCACCGCCGGGAGGATTAAACCCTGATTCGAGATGTGTGGCGTTTTGCATAACATTTCTCCTTGGAGCAGATTTGTCGTGAATGCCCATTCCGCCGCGCTCCTCAGCGGAAACGGCGTATCTCAATGATGCAATGATACACCTAACATTGCCCGAGCCGACAGTGACAATTGAAAATGAGCCAATGATCTATCACTTTTTTCAATATAGATGAGATCGGAATGGCGAATCTCGCAGGATTGGAAGCATTACTTTGCTCGACAACTCACCACGATCCGACCAGCATCACCAGGGATTGCATGTCAAACCCAGCGCCGGCAACTCATTCGCACCCGATAGGAAGCAGGAAGAGAGACGGCCTTTCCCTGACCTGGCTCAGTGGCTGCGAAGTGAGCGGGTTCAAGTCAACCACCGCTGCCCTTTGCAGAACCGTGCCACCGGGCGGGCAACGGTTGCAGACCCGGTGGCTGAGGTTGCTCGGGCTCGGGTTGCTTTTGCACCTTGCCGGTTCCGCCCTGTGGGCAGAGCCGCGGCAGGTCGGGTGCGTTCCAGAAGCAGTGCGTACGGCACTCAAGCTCGATGGCTTCTATCAAAAGCATATCTCGGTGGCCGGGTTTTCCATCGTGGGGTCAAGCAACGTCTCCGACTACGCGTTGCTGGAGGCGGCATGGATTCTGGAGCACATGTTGGCGGGGCGGGAGGATCTCCTGCAATGCCTGACGACCCAGCGTGTGCGACTGACTGTGATGGCGTGGAGTGAATACACCACCGATGTGCCCGAGCATCGCCATCTCAAACCGCGCATTTTCTGGGACCGCCGCGCTCGCGGGCTTGGCGGTTCGCCCGTGAGTTGTGGCGAGGAGAATCTCCTGGGATTCCCCGGGGATCCCTACTCCACCGAGAACATTCTGATCCATGAGTTTGCGCACGACGTTCATGGCT
>Ga0073934_10009388_pt1 | contig 12569 bp, 11 predicted proteins | sample LarsenN4metaG_FD_76834 | JGI IMG/M metagenome (GOLD analysis project Ga0073934, IMG submission 76834) | Hot spring sediment bacterial and archeal communities from British Columbia, Canada, to study Microbial Dark Matter (Phase II) - Larsen... ... | reverse complement strand
TCGTTGACCAGCATCAGCAGCTTGATGTGGCCCACGGCCTGCTCGGGCGAAACGCCCATCGGCACATCATCGGTGATTGCCGCGATCTCGCCTTCCATGTCGCAGCCCCATGAAGGGTCGCCGAGCGGAATGTCCTGCCGCGGGCGCAGAAAGCTGTCCGAGCCGCCCTGATACATCAGCGGATCGGAATAGAAGCTCTCGGGCACCCTGGCTCCGCGCGCCTGGCGCACCAGTTCGACGTGGTTGATATAGGCGCTGCCATCGGCCCACTGGAACGCGCGCGGCAGCGGCGAATGGGCTTGCCGTTCATGGAACCGCTCGCACGGCACCGCCTCGTGCTCGACATCGCGGGCGAGCACTTCGAGTTCGGGGGCGATGCGCTCCCAGTCGTCGAGCGCGGCCTGCAATGTGGGGGCGATGTAACCCGCCGCGCAGCAACGGGTGAGGTCTTTCGACACCACCACCAGCCTGCCGTCGCGCGTGCCGTTGTCGAGGGTTGCGAGTTTCATGCGGGTTTCCTCTCCGGGGAGTCGATCTGGTTATCGGGATGCGCGCGCTGGAAGGCGGGCAGGGCAAGGCAGGCGGCCTCGATCCGGGTCATGTGCGGACTGGCGCCGAGGTCGTAGTGGAACCGCCGCGCATTGGCGAGTTGCGGGATCAGAACCACCTCGAACAGCCCCGGCGCATCGCCATGGAGGAAGTCGCCGGTGCCCAGCATCGCCAGCCGCGCCTCGACCGGATCGAGCGTGCGCTTCAGCCAGGTGCGATACCAGATGTCGATCTCGTCCTGCGTGTGGCCGAGCGTGTCCTTGAGATACTTCAGCACCGGCAGGTTGTTGACCGCGTGGATCTCGGTGGCGATGGCATAGGCCAGTTCACGCACCGTGTAGCGCGCCTCGATATCGGCGGGTAGCAAAGGCGGCGCGGGATAGGCCTCGTCGAGCCATTCGAGCAGCGCCATCGACTGCGCCCGGTCGCGCCCGTCCGCCTCCAGCATCGGCAGCGAGCCGAAGGGATTGCGCTGCGTGAATTCGGGCGCCTTGTTCTCGCCGGTGACAAGGCTGACCGGCACATTCTCGAAGGCCAGCCCCTTGAGATTGAGCGCGATTCGCAGCCGATAAGAGGTGGACGAGCGGAAGTAGCCGTAGAGCTTCATGCGCCGCCACCCGCGCCGGTGTTGGAGACACATGAGACACAGTCCAGGAAAGGAAAAGCCTCTCCCGCCCGCGCCGCCGTTTCAGACCGTGCAAGAGCAGAATGTTCCCGTTGCGCCATCTGCTGACCATGGCACCATGGTGCCGGGTAGGACAGCGGCAAATTGCCTTCCCCCATCAGAACGCCGCAATCCCCGTGATCGCGCGGCCGAGGATCAGCGCATGGACATCATGCGTGCCTTCATAGGTGTTGACCGTCTCGAGGTTCACCGCATGGCGGATCACCTGATATTCCTCGGAGATGCCGTTGCCACCGTGCATGTCGCGCGCCTGACGCGCGATCTCGAGCGCCTTGCCGACATTGTTGCGCTTGACGATCGAAATCATGTCGGGGGCAAAGCGCCCTTCGTCGATCAGGCGGCCGACGCGCAGCGACGCCTGGAGGCCCAGTGCGATGTCGCTCATCATGTCGGCGAGCTTCTTCTGGTAGAGTTGCGTGGCTGCCAGCGGCCGGCCGAATTGCTTGCGATCGAGGCCGTACTGGCGCGCGGCGGCAAGGCAGAATTCCGCTGCCCCCATAGCGCCCCACGAAATGCCGTAGCGCGCGCGGTTGAGACAGCCGAAGGGGCCCTTCAGCCCTTCGACATTGGGCAGGAGTGCCGAGGCCGGAACGCGCACTTCGTCCATCACGATCATGCCGGTGGTCGAGGCACGCAAGCTGATCTTGCCCTTGATCTTGGGCGCGGAAAGCCCGGCCATGCCCTTTTCCAGCACGAAGCCCCGGATCGCGCCGCCGTGTTCCTCGCTCTTGGCCCAGACCACGAAGACATCGGCGAAAGGCGAATTGGAAATCCAGGTCTTGGAGCCGGAGATGACGTAGTCGCCCCCGTCCTTCTTCGCCCAGGTCGCCATCCCTGCCGGGTCGGAACCGGCATCGGGTTCGGTGAGGCCGAAGCAGCCGATCAGCTCGCCGCTGGCGAGGCCGGGGAGATACTTCCGGCGCTGCTCGTCCGAGCCGTAGGCGTAGATCGGGTGCATCACCAGGCTCGACTGCACGCTCGCCATCGAGCGGTAGCCGCTATCGACCCGTTCGATCTCGCGGGCGATCAGGCCGTAGGCGACATAGCTCGCCCCCGCGCCGCCGAATTCGGGCGGGATGGTGGCGCCGAGCAGCCCGGCCTTGCCCATCAGCGGGAAGAGTTCGGGCGCGTCGGCTTCTTCGCGGAAGGCGGCGATCACGCGCGGCTGCAATTCGGATTGGGCAAAGCCGTGGGCCGCGTCGCGGATCATCCGTTCGTCCTCGGTCAGCTGGCTTTCGAGGTCGAAGGGATCTTCCCAGTTGAACGGGGCCATCGCGCCGCTCTTGGACGAGGGGGACGGGGTGCCATGCATGGCGATGCTCCTGCCTTGTTTTCTTGCTCCCTGCCTTTGCAGGCTTGGCGAGACGGGGCAAGGGGCTGTGCGCGACGCGGCGCGCGCAGGTCGCTGTTCAGCAGGCCGTCAGCACCCGGCCGACGGCGTCGAGCAGCGCCGTGGGAGGGCAGGGTTTGGCCAGCGCCACCGCACGCGGGAAGCGCGCGGCGATGGCATCGCGCTGCTCGCGTTCGGAATGGAGGATGACCGGCACGTTATCGTCGATCAGCTTCTGCGCCAGTTCGAATGCCAGCCCGTCGACCAGCTCGATGTCGAGGATCGCCAGATCGGGCTTTTCCTTCTGGCAGGCGAGCATGGCCGAGGAAATGCCGGCATGCGGCCCTTCGATCTCGAAGCCGGCTTCCTCGAAAGTATCGCACAGGTCGAAGGCGGTGACAAATTCGTCTTCGGCCACAAGAACGCGCAAGGCCATAGGTCCTTCCCCCCGTGTCCACGACTCCCCAACGCGGCGAGAGTAACACGGGTTGTCAGGTTTCCTCGCGCGATTCTTATCCGTTCTTGCCGAATTTCGCAGCGAAGCTCGCTTCGTCGCCCGCGAGGAGCAGTTTGGCCTGTTCGACCCACTGGTCGCGGGTGATGCGCCCCGCAAAGCGCCCGAGCTGGGCATCGATTCGGGCGATGTCGCCGGGCTGCCAGGCTGCGATCTGGGCAAAGGAGGTGACGCCCAGCTCGTTCAGCAGCGCGACCAGTTTGGGCCCAATTCCCTTGATGCGGGTGAGATCGTCGCGGGCGCCGGGATCGGCCGGGGCGGGTGCCGGTGCGGGCGCGGGCGCGGGTGCGGGCTTCACCGCGGCGGGCGCGGGTGCGGGCTTCACCGCGGCGGGCGCGGCATCGATCAGAGCCTGGTTGCGCTGTGCCCGCTCGGCCCCCTCCTCGAGGACGTCCTTCGCCAGCGTGTCTTTGGCAATCACGGTGGTCTTGCGCCCGGCTCGGGCAAGGAACCACACGGCCACCACCAGCACCACCAGGCCGATCAGGATGAAGGGCAGCAAGGCATTCAGATCATTTGTCATCGCGGCACAATGCTCCGGCACAGAATCAGTCGGGGCCGCCCTTAGCAGCCCCGACCCCGTTGTCCCAAGTGGGCTGGTGGCTAGAGGCGCTCAGCCGCCCTTCATTCCCGCCGCGAGCGCGTTGAGGCGCAGGAATTCCTGCCGCCAGAAATTGTCCTGCTTGCTCGCGAGCGCGCCGATGTCAGCGTGGGTGAAGCCCATCATCAGCTCGTCCCCGCGCAGCACCTGCCCGAAGGCGGCGACCGCAGCGGCGAAGGCGAAATCGCCCTGCGGCAGCGCCGCCGTCCTGAGCGCGCTCGCGGGCACCGCCTGTTCGATCAGCTTGGAGGTCTTGCCGTCGGGCAGCTTGTAGCGCAGCTTGACGTTGGCGGCCTCGGCGATCCGCGCCGCGGCGGCCTTGGGCGCGTCCTCGTAGCGGCGCGGCGCGATCCAGCCCTTGCCGCCTGCGGGGACCACCTCGTAGATCGCGGTCACCTGATGGCCCGCGCCGATATCGCCGGCATCGACGAGATCATTGTCGAAATCCTCCTCGCGCAGTGCCCGATTCTCGTAGCCGACGAGGCGATACTGGCTGATCACCGCGGGGTTGAATTCGACCTGGATCTTCACATCCTTGGCGATGGTGAACAGGGTCGAGCTCATTTCCTCGCCCAGCACCTTCTTCGCTTCGAGCGCCGAGTCGATATAGGCGTAGTTGCCGTTCCCGTGATCGGCGATCTGCTCCATCATCGCCTCGTTGTAATTGCCCTCGCCGAAGCCCAGCGTGGTCAGGGTGACGCCCTTGTCGCGCTTGGCCTCGATCATCTCGATCAGCGCCTTGGTGTCCGACACCCCGACATTGAAGTCGCCGTCGGTGGCGAGGATGACGCGGTTGACCCCGCCGCGCACGAAATTGTCCTCGGCGATGCGATAGGCCAGTTCCAGCCCGGCGCCGCCCGCGGTCGATCCGCCCGCCTCGAGGCTTTCGAGCGCGCGGCGGATCTTGCCTGTGTCGCTGGTCGGCTCGAGCACCAGCCCCGCCGCGCCCGCATAGACCACGATCGCGACCTTGTCCTTGGGCGAGAGCTCGCCTGCGAGGCCCGCAAGCGCGGTCTTGACCAGCGGCAGTTTGTCGGGATCGCTCATCGAGCCCGAAACGTCCATCAGGAACACGAGGTTGGCGGGCGGACGCTCGGCGCGCTCGATATCATAGCCGCGCAACCCGATCCGCATCAGGTAGGTGCCCTCGTTCCACGGCGTCCGCGCCACGTCGGTCGTCACCGTGAAGGGCTGGCTGCGATCCCGGGGACGGGCGTAATCGTAGCGGAAATAGTTGATCATCTCCTCGGTGCGCACCGCGTCCTGCGGAGGCATCATCCCCTGCGTCAGGAACCGCCGGGCATTGGCATAGGCCCCGGTATCGACATCGACGCTGAAGGTGGAGACCGGTTCGGCCGCGACCAGCTTGACCGGGGAGACCTCCTTGCCGTCATATTTCTCGCGGCCCGGATCGGTGGCGACCATGACGGGCGGGGCGTAATAGGCCATCTCGGAGGCGACCGGGCCGGCAATGCGCGAAGCGGTCACGGTGATGGCCTGGGCGTCGGCACGAACATAGGCCGGAGGCGGCGGTGCTGGTGCCTCTGCAATATCCCCGGGTGCCTTGCTGGCGCAGCCTGCGATCACGGCGCACAGCGCCGCCACGGCGATCAGTCTTTTCCCTTGCATCACCTTTTCTCCCCGCACGACTGGCGAGGGGAAAAATCGAATCGGGGCCGTGAATAGCGACTGAACGTTCTAGACGGACGGCGAAGCGTCCTCGTGAGGGGCGACATTCTTGCGAAACAGCACCTTGTCCGCATCATCGAAGCCGCGCCGCCAGATGACCGCGGCATAGGTGCCGAGCACCGCCGGGACCCCGATCACCAGTTCGATCCATTCGGGCAGGAAGGTGAAGGCCGTCCCCACCACCACCGCTGCGGCGGCGGCATAGGCGAGCGCCCAGCGCCAGTTGGAGACCGGGGCGTCGAGCAGTCGGCCGAGCAGCAGCGCCTTGATGAGGCTCGAGGCCGCCAGCGCGATCATCAGGGCCCCCGCCGCGCCCGCCGCCTCGTAGCCCGCGCCGAGTTCTGCCTGGCGCGCGGCGAGGATCAGCGCCACCGTCAGTCCCGCCTGAAGCGCGATGATCCCCACCGAGATCGCGAGGTTCCGCTTCCTCGCGATGTAGACCAGCACGCTTTCCGAGACGACCGCCATCGAGGCGGCGACTTCGGCGGCGAGCAGGAAGGCGAGCGCGGCGGTGCCGGCGACATAATCCGGCCCCCACAGGCCCATCACCGCTTCGCCCGGCACGCCCAGCACCAGCGCGATGCCCAGCTGCACCGCGATGATCCAGAACCCCACCTGCCGCACCTGCGCGGCGATCGCGTCCATGTTGCCGATCCGCAGGTTCTTGGTGATCACGGGCGAGAGGATCGGCTCGAAACTGGTCTTCAATTTCTGCGGCAGCGAGGCGATCTGTTGCGCGGCGTAGTAGATCCCCACCGCCTGCGGGGGGGCGAACAGGCCGAGGATGAAGATGTCGAGCAGCCGCGTCCCGCGCTCGATCGCGTCGGCGCCCACCAGCGGGAAGGCGCGGGCGGACATCGCCAGCATTGCGCGCGGGCGCGGATGCCAGCCGCGCGGCAGGCCATAGCTGCGCAGGAACGGCCAGGCCGCGGTCAGGAGCCCGGCATAGATCGACACGATGAAGGCCAGCGCCAGCCCCGCATCGCGCGTTTCGGGGATGAAGAAGAACACCCCGGCTGCGATCGAGATGGTCCACGGCTCGACGATCGCGCGGGTGCGCACCGTGGTGGCGATGTCGAAACGATAGGCCTGCGCCGCGAGCAGGATCTCGGTGACGGCGAAGGCGGGGATTGTGGCGACCAGCCAGATGTCCCACGGCGAGTTCATCCCGTTGGGGAACATCGGTTCGGGAAAGATCAGCAGGATGATCGCCGCGACCGCCGAATAGGCCAGCGCCAGCAGAATTCCGTCATAGACCAGGTTGGTCTCGGCGCTGCGATCATCGCCCGCGCCTTCCGAGAGGCGCTGGGCGAGCCCGCGCTTTTCGCCGAGCGAGCAGATCAGCGCGACGATCTCGATCAGCACCAGCGCCGAGGCGAAGCGCCCCAGCGCCTCGGCGCCGTAGAGGCGGGTGGCGATGACGAGGAAGGGAATGCGCGCAATCAGCCGGACGAGGAAGCCCATGGTGTTGGTGCGCCCGCCCTTGGCAAGGGTGGCGAGGTCGTCGCCGCCCTTGTCGGGCGCGGCCGGGCTGGCGGCGGGGGGTGGGCTCACGCCTCGGCGTCCCGTTCGGCCTTGAGCGGGCGGGCGAGCAGGTCGGCCACTACCTTGCCCGCGCTCTCCCCGGCGAGAATGGCGTTGACCGCAGTCACGATCGGCATGGCGACGCCCTTCTGCGCCGCCAGCGCGGCGAGCACCGGGGCGGTGTGTGCGCCCTCGGCGACGGTGCGGCGGTCGGCCATCAGGTCGGCTGCGGATGCGCCCTCTCCCAGCGCCCTGCCCAAGGAGAAGTTGCGGCTCGCGGTCGAGGAGCAGGTCAGCACCAGATCGCCCAGCCCGCACAGGCCCGCAAGCGTTTCGCCCTTCGCGCCCAGCGCCTCGCCGAAGCGCAGCATTTCGGCATACCCCCGCGCGATCAGCGCCGCGCGCGCATTCTGGCCGAGGCCGAGGCCGTCCACCAGCCCGCAGGCGATGGCGAGCACGTTCTTGACCGCGCCGCCGATCTCCGCGCCGGTGACGTCGTCGGAATAGTAGGGGCGGAAGGTCGGCCGGGCGATGGCGGGGGCAAGCCGCTCCCACTGCTCGGCCCCGCCCGCGCAGGCGAGGGTGACCGCAGTGGGCAGCCCCGCGGCAACCTCGTGCGCGAAGGTCGGGCCGGAGAGCACCGCGATGGCGCTGCCGGGCGAGGCCTCGCGCGCGACATCGTTCATCAGCTTGCCCGTGCCCGCCTCGATCCCCTTGGAGCACAGCACCAGATCGCGCGGGGGTCGGGAAAGGCCCGCAAGCACTTTGCCCAGCACCTGCGCGGGGGTGACGACCAGCACGGTGCCCAACCCGGCGAAATCGGCGAGATCGCCGGTCGCGCGGATGGTCGCCGCAAGCGTGGCCGAGGGCAGATAGAGCGGGTTGCGATGTTCGGTGTTGATCGCGTCCATCACCTCGGGCTCGTAGGCCCACAGCAGCACCTCGCGCCCGTCGGAGCTGAGCATCTGCGCCAGCGCCGTGCCCCAGGCGCCCGCGCCGATCACGCCGATGGTGGGAAGCGTGCTCATGCCTTCACTCCCGCACCGCGCACCGCCTCGGCGGCCGGGTCAAGCGGCCAGCGCGGGCGCGCGACGAAATCGAGCGGGTCGCCCGCGAAGTCCGCGTCGGCTAGCGCCAGCCGCTCGCATCCGGCCCAGGCGATCATCGCGGCATTATCGGTGCACAGGGCGAGCGGCGGGGCAGTGAAGCGCATCGCGTGCTTTGCCGCGAGGGCTTCCAGGGCGGCGCGCACGGTGCGGTTGGCGGCGACACCGCCCGCCACCACGAGCGCGGGAAAGGGGCCAGCGGTGTCGAGCGCCAGTTCGAGCCGGTCGATCAGGCATTCGACCGCCGCCTGCTGGAAGCTCGCGGCGATGTCGGCTGGTGCGTGCGCGCCGCTCTCGACCGCGCGCAGCACCGCGCTCTTGAGCCCGGCGAAGGAGAAATGCGGCTCGGGGGAACCCTTCAAGGGGCGCGGCAGGGGCACCACGGCAGGATCGCCCTGCAAGGCCAGCCGCTCGACCGCCGGCCCGCCGGGATAGCCTAGCCGCAAGATTTTCGCGGTCTTGTCGAAGGCCTCGCCCAGCGCATCGTCGATGGTTGTGGCAAGGCGGCGATAGTGCCCCGCACCCTCGACCGCGAGGATCTGGCAATGCCCGCCCGAGACCAGCAGCAGCAGGTAGGGGAAGGCGAGACCCGCGTCCGCCAGCCGCGGCGAGAGCGCGTGGCCTTCGAGGTGGTTCACTGCCAGCAGCGGCTTGTCGGCCGCCATCGCCAGCGCCTTGGCGCTCACGAGGCCCACCATCACCCCGCCGATCAGCCCCGGCCCCGCGGTGGCGGCAATCGCGTCGACATCGTCGAGCGACAGGCCCGCCTCGGCCATCACGCGTCCGAGCATCGGCGCCAGCCGTTCGGCATGGGCGCGTGCGGCGATCTCGGGCACCACCCCGCCATAGGGCGCGTGCTCGGCCTCCTGGCTGGCGATGGCCTGCGCGATGATCGTCCGGTCGCCGCGCACCAGCGCGACCGCGGTTTCATCGCAGCTCGATTCGATGCCGAGCACGAGCGGGGCTTCCAAGGTGTGCGTTGCCGATCCCATCCGGCTTCCATCTAGTCTTTGTGAAGGCTAGGGCAAGGCCAGCCATGAACGAAGCATCCGCACGCTCGCCGAGCCAAGGCCCCAGATTGCGCCTCGGCACCCGCAATTCCCCCCTTGCCATGGCGCAGGCGATCGAGACCCGCACGCGCCTGTGCGCCGCCCACGGCTGGGCCGAGGAGGAGGTCGAACTCGTCCCCGTGCTGGCGAGCGGCGACAAGGTGCTCGACCGCCCGCTTTCGGAGATCGGCGGCAAGGCGCTGTGGACCAAGGAGCTCGATCAGTGGCTCGGCGAGGGGCGCATCGACCTGTCGGTCCACTCGGCCAAGGATGTCGAGACGATCCGTCCGCGCGAGTTCCACTTTCCCGCCTTCCTTCCGCGCGCGGACCGGCGCGATTGCCTCGTGGGGGCGGACAGCATCGCCGCGATCCCGCCGGGCGCCGTCGTCGGCACCAGCGCCCCGCGGCGGGCGGCGCAACTGCTCAACCTCAGGCCCGATTGCAAGGTGGTGACCTTCCGCGGCAATGTTGCCACCCGGCTTGCCAAGCTAGAAGCGGGCGAGGCGGATGTGACCTTTCTGGCCGCCGCGGGGCTCGAACGGCTGGGGCAGAGCGCGGTCGGCCATCCGCTGGACCATGCCGAATGGATCCCCGCCGCCGCGCAGGGCGTGATCGCCATCGAATGCCGCGCCGACGATGCCGCCACCACCGCGCTCCTCGCCGCGATCGACCATGCCCCGACCCGCAACGAACTCGAAGCCGAGCGCGCGCTGCTCGCCGAACTGGGCGGCACCTGCCATTCGCCGGTGGCAGTGCTGTGCGAGCTGGCCGGGGGCTCGCTCACCATGCACGCCGCGCTGTTCAGCCCCGACGGGGCCGAGCGGATCGAGGGCACCGCGCGCTTCGCCCCCGGCGATCACGGCCCGGTCAGCGCGCTCGCCCGGGACCTGCTCGCGCGCGCGACCCCGGCTATCGCGGCGCATTTCCGCGCCGGACAATGAGCCTTCGCTGCCTCGCGCTCAGGCCCGAGCCGGGCCTTGCCGCGACGCTGGAGAAGGCCGGTGCGTTCGGATTGGCGATCAACGGCTGCGCGCTGTCCGAAATCCGCCCGGTGGCCTGGGACTGCCCCGATCCGGCGCGCTATGATGCCCTCCTGATCGGCAGCGCCAACGCCGTGCTGCACGGCGGCGCGAACCTCGCGGCGCTGAACGCGAAGCCGGTCTACGCCGTGGGCGAGGCCACCGCCGAGGCGGCGCGCGCGGCGGGTTTCACCGTGGCCATGGTCGGAAGCGGCGGCCTGCAAGGCGTGATCGATGCGATAGCCGGCCCGTGCCACCTGCTGCGCATCGCGGGCGAGGAACACGTGCCGCTTGCACCGCCGCCGGGCGTCGGCTTCGACACCGTGATCGCCTATCGCAGTGTCCTCCTGCCGCTCGATCCCGCCGCGCCGCTGCTGGCATCGGGGGAGGCGTTGGTGCTGCTCCATTCGGCCGCCACCGCACGGCACTTTGCCGCCGAATGCGCGCGGCTGGGGCTGGATCGGGCGGGGATCATCCTCGCCGCACTCGGCCCGCGGATCGCCGCCGCGGCGGGCGAGGGCTGGCGCGCTGTCCACACCGCGCCGCGCCCGGACGAAGCGGCGCTGCTGGCATTGGCGAGGGACTTGTGCCAGAAGGAGGCGTCCAGTCCCGTTCCTCCCGCCGGAAAGCCGTAATCGCGGCGCCGGTGCGGTGGGGAGAGCCAAGGTCGCACAAAGCCCGATGGAATCGAAGTTCGGAAGCCGCCGCAAACCATCCTCGGGCCGGGGCATCGTGCTCGCCGCGCTGGCCGCCTTCCTTGCCGGCGGGGCGCTGGTGGGCTGGGTGATGTGGTACAATCTGCGTCCCGATCGCGTGGGGCCGCCGCAGGCGGCAGCCTCGATCGCCTCCGAGGCCGCGCCCCCCGCCGAGGCCACGGCCGGCGGCGCGCTGACGCCGTCGCCCACCCCGCTCGCCGATGCGATCAAGGCCGAGAACGCCGAGGAGGCGGTCGAGGCGGTGACCCGCGTCGCCGAACAGCAGGGCGGGCTCGACCAGCGTCTTGCCGCCGCCGAACAGCGCCTCACCCAGCTCGATCTCCAGGCCCAGGCCGCCGCGGGCAATGCCGCGCGCGCGGAAAGCCTGCTGATCGCCTTCGCCACCCGCCGCGCGGTCGAACGCGGGGCGGAGCTGGGCTATCTCGCCGACCAGCTGCGGCTGCGCTTCGGCGACCAGTGGCCCAATGCGGTGAGCACCATCATCGAATTCTCGCGCAATCCGATCCGGCTCGACGGGCTGGTGGCGCGGCTCGAGGGGCTCGGCCCCGAACTGCGCGAAAGCAGCGAGGGACCGTCATGGGCGGCGTTCCAGCGCGAGCTCGGCCAGCTGTTCGTGTTCCGCCGCGAAAACACGCCCTCGCCGCAACCGCAGCGCCGGCTCGAACGCGCGCGCTGGGCGCTCGAACAGGGCCGTTACCAGAACGCCATCGACGAGGTGAAGGGGATGCCCGGCGCCGACAAGGCGGACAGCTGGATCAAGGATGCCGAGCGCTACAAGAAGGCGATGGAGGCGCTCGAGGTGATCGAAACCGCCGCGGTGCTCGACCAGCGCGGCTTGCGCGACGGGGCGGGCAACCCGGTGCGTCAGCTGAGCCCGTTGATCAAGCCCTAAGAATCTCCGGCAGATCGCCCGAAACCCCGCGCGCCTCATCCATGAAGAAGGTCTTGAGCATCGGCGTCCGCTGCACCGCCGCCATGCCGAGCCGCCGCACCGCCGAGGCCGTCTTGCCGGGAACGCCGAACAGGCGGGTGAGCCCGTCGGTCGCCAGCGCGACCATGAAGCTGTCGAGCCCGCGCCAGGTCTCGTAACGCTTGAGCAGTTCGGGATCGCCGGGATCGAGGCCGAGCCGCGCGCCGTCCGCCAACACCTCGACCAGCGCGCCGACATCGCGCAGGCCCAGATTCAATCCCTGCCCGGCAATCGGATGGATGCCGTGGGCGCTGTCGCCAACCAGCGCGAGGCGCTCGGCAGTGATCTTCGCCGTGTGGTGGAAGCCGAGCGGCCAGCTCGACCGCTGGCCCACGCTCAGCACCCGGCCCAGCACCCCGCCCATGCGCTTCTCGACTTCGGCGAGGAAGGCGCGGTCACCCAGCTTCATCACCCCCGCGCCGTCCGCCTCCGACACGGTCCACACCAGCGAGGAGCGGTGGGTGCCGTCGGCGTCGTCGTTCAAGGGCAGCAGCGCGAAGGGCCCGGCGGGGTAGAAGATCTCCCAGGCGACATTGCCGTGGGGCTTCTCGTGAGTCAGCCCGGCGATGATCGCGCGGTGCTTGTAATCCCACTTGGCGATGGTGATGCCGGCGGCGTCACGGGTCGGCGACTGGCGGCCCTCGGCGGCGATCATCAGCCGGCCCTTGAGCTTGCGCCCGTCGCCCAGCACCGCGGCGACGCCAAATTCGCTGCGCTGACGCTCGGTGACCCTGGCCTTGGCCACCCAGTTGATCAGCGGCTCCTTGGCCGCGGCCTCGAACAGCGCGAGCCGCAGGCGGCGGTTGGGGAACATCCG
>Ga0073934_10009387_pt1 | contig 12570 bp, 9 predicted proteins | sample LarsenN4metaG_FD_76834 | JGI IMG/M metagenome (GOLD analysis project Ga0073934, IMG submission 76834) | Hot spring sediment bacterial and archeal communities from British Columbia, Canada, to study Microbial Dark Matter (Phase II) - Larsen... ... | reverse complement strand
TCCCAGACGCCCTGGCCCTGCGAGTAGATGCGCAGGGTCATCGTGGCCGGGTCGTCGCCCTCGGGAACCGCGAGGGCGGATTCCGGCTCCAGGAAGGCATGCTCGATGTGCTGCGTCTGGAAGGTCTCGGTGACCACGTGCTCGGCCGTCGCGATCGCGGCGTCCACGTCGCCGCGCTTGACCTGCGAAAGCGACAGGAGGTTCCCGTCCGGGCCCACGCGCGGTGCGTCGGGCTCCAGCGCGCGGAAGGGGTCGGTGACCGGCTCGAGGACCTCGTACTCGATCTCGATCGCGGCGGCGGCCTGGCGGGCGGTGTGCCGGTCTTCGGCGACGACGATCGCGAGCACGTCGCCAACGTATGCGGTCTCCTCGCCTTCGGCGATGAGCTGGCGCCAGTCCTTCGTGATGAGACCCTGGAAGCGGTCCCCGGGAACGTCCTTGGCCGAGGCGATGCGGACCACGCCGGGGATCGCCTCGGCCGACGCCGTGTCGATCCGCAGGACACGGGCGCGAGGGTGATCGCTGAACCGGAGCGCGCCGTGGAGCAGACCATCCACCGCCAGGTCGTTCACGTACGGCTTGTCGCCGAGCGCGAGCTCGGGTCCCAGGTAGCGCGCGGTGCGCGAGCCGACCCGGCCGCTCGTATCGAGCTCGGGGAGCGGCTCGTCACGTCGGGCCGAGGCCGCGAGATCGATCGCATCGACGATCTTGACGTAGCCGGTGCAACGACACAGGTTCCCCGCGAGCGCACGGGCGATCTCCGCCCGCGAGGGGGCGGGGTTCCTCTCCAGGAGCGACTCGGCCTTCATCACGATGCCCGGGGAGCAGAACCCGCACTGGGAGGCACCGGCCGCCACGAAGGCGTGCGACCAGATGCTGCGCCGCTCCGGCCCCAGGCCTTCCTGCGTGGTCACGTGGCGACCCTCGAACCGGGCGGCTGGCTGAGCGCAGGTGACGACGGCCTTGCCCTCGACGATCACGGTGCAGGCGCCGCACGAACCTTCCGGGGCGCACCCGTCTTTGACCGATGTGATCCCGCAGTCCTCACGCAGCACCTCGAGGAGGCTCGTGCCTTCCCGCACCTCGACGGAGACCGACCGACCGTTGAGCGTGAACTCCATCCGCTGTCCCCCCGTCGTCAAGGGCCGCCGTCCTCGCCCGGTGCGGCTCCGTGCACCGGATTGCATCGCGGTCTGCGGCTCGGTATCGTCCGCATACTTCAACAGATTGTCAAGCTCAGCTGGGCCGGAGGACGGGGGGAACGTGGCGGGGATCGGGCTCGAGACACGGATCGCCGACGAGGGTGTCTACCGGCGCACCGTGCAGAGGTTCCGTGATCGCGGGATCGTGCTCCCGCGATTCTCCGAGCTGGCAGACCCCTCGCGGATCCCGGCGGCCGTCCGGAGCTCACTCGGCTCGGTGGCTCCCGACGCCGTCGACCCGCGGAACCTGTTCCGGGTGCACTGGCACAACGCGGCTGACCGCCGGTCGCTGGTCGAGGTCCCCGAGCATCTCGTGCTTGCCCCCACGCTCACCGGGGTCGAGGCCAGGATCGTGGTGGCCCTCGGCGACCGGTTCCCGATGATCGCCGCCCACAAGGTGCTGGCGGCGTTCGGATGTCTCGCGCCCCGCGTCGTGACGGGGCAATTCGACCCCACCGCGCATCGGGCGATCTGGCCGTCCACCGGGAACTACTGCCGCGGTGGCGTGGCGATCAGTCGCCTGATGGACTGTCATGGGGTCGCCGTCCTCCCCGAGGGCATGAGCCGTGAGCGGTTCGAATGGCTGGAGCGGTGGGTCATGGGGCCATCGGACATCATCAGGACGCCGGGCGTCGAGTCCAACGTGAAGGAGATCTACGACGAGTGTCATCGCTTGGCCGAGGATCCTGCCAACGTGATCTTCAACCAGTTCTCAGAGTTCGGGAACCACCTCGTGCACTACCTCTGCACCGGGACGGCCCTCGAACGCATGATGAGGGCGATGTGGGAGCGGGAGCCCGATCTCCGGCCCGCCGCCTTCGTGAGCGCGACGGGCTCGGCCGGGACGATCGGCGCGGGGGACTACCTGAAGGAGCGGTTCGGCTCCCTGGTCGTCGCGGTCGAAGCACTCGAGTGCCCGACGATGCTGACGAACGGGTTCGGGGAGCACAACATCCAGGGGATCGGGGACAAGCACGTGCCCTTGATCCACAACGTGATGAACACCGACGTCGTGGTGGGGGTCAGCGACCGAGCCACGGATGGGCTCGGGGTCCTGTTCGGAACCGATATGGGCCGCCGGTACCTAGCGGAGCGACGTCGGGTACCAGCTTCGGTGTTGCAGGGTCTGGACGGACTCGGCCTGTCATCGATCGCGAACGTGCTCGGCGCCATCAAGGTCGCCAAGTTCTACCGGATGGGCCCCGGAGACGTGATCCTGACGGTGGCGACCGACGGTGCGTCGATGTACGGGACCGAGCGGGCGAAGGTCATCGCCCGGGACCACGGGGGCCACTTCGATCAGCTGGCTGCGGCCGAAACGTTCGGCGCACACGTGCTGGGGGTTACCACGGATCACGTCCGCGAGCTGACGACGGCCGAGCGCGAGCGGATCTTCAATCTCGGCTACTTCACCTGGGTCGAGCAGCAGGGCGTCTCGCTCGAGGACTTCGTCGCCCGGCGGGATCAAGCGTATTGGCGAGGCCTACGCGAGCTGCTCCCGGCCTGGGACGAGCTGATCGGGGAGTTCAACGCGCGAACGGGCGCGCCGCACCCGGCGGAGGCCCGGTGAGCGCCCGCCGGATCGGGTCGCCGGTCTCGGAGTGGGCCGACGGGAAGGGAGGATCGCACCGATGCACACTCACCTGCGTGGTCGCCACTTGGTCACGCTCCAGGAGCTCACGAGGGACGAGCTGGATACGATCCTCGACGTCGCGTTCGATCTGAAGCGCCAGCGGGCGCTCGGCCAGCCGCACGCGCTGCTGCGGGACCGCGTGCTCGCGATGCTCTTCTTCTTCCCGAGCACACGCACGCGGGCGTCGTTCGAGGCGGGGATGGCGCAGCTCGGGGGCCACGCCCAGTTCATCGAGAGCCGCACGACCCAGATCTCCCATGGCGACACCGCGACCGAGATCGGCCAGATCCTCGGCCGCTACAACGACGGGATCGCGATCCGCAACGTCGACTGGGGTGTCGGGAACGACTACATCCGCGACGTCGCCGCCGCGAGCCGGGTGCCCGTCCTCAACATGCAGTGCGACATCTACCACCCGTTCCAGGCGCTCGCGGATCTGATGACGATCATCGAGAGGTTCGGTGATCCCCGCGGCAAGACCATCAACGTGTCCTGGGCCTACGCCGCGAGCTACCAGAAGCCGATCAGCGTGCCGCAGTCCCTGGTCCTGCTGATGCCGCGGTTCGGGATGAACGTCCGCCTCTCCCATCCACCCGAGTTCGAGTTGATGCCCGAGATCGTCGAGCAGGCGCAGGAGAACGCGAAGAGGGGTCGAGTCAGCTTCGAGGTCGTTCACGACTTCGAGGAAGGATTCCGAGGCGCGGACGTGATCTACGCGAAGTCCTGGGGCGCGCTCCTCACGACCAAGGACGAGGAGGAGGGGAAGAGGATCATCGACCGCTACAAGGACTGGATCACCGACGAGCGCCGCATGGCGATGGCGAACGAGGATGCGGTCTTCATGCATCCGCTGCCGGCCGACCGCAACGTCGAGGTCACCGAGGGCGTGATCGATGGCCCCCAGAGCGTCGTGTTCGATCAGGCCGAGAACCGCCTCCACGGGCAGAAGGCCGTGATGGCTCTGACCATGTCCTGATGCCATGGGCGGCTCGGCGGTCATCGCGATCGGTGGCAACTCCCTGATCCGGGATGCGTCGCACCGGTCGGTCCGGGACCAGTACGAGGCCGCGGGTGAAACGAGCCGGCGTATCGCCGCGCTCGCTGCGGCCGGGTGGCGCGTGGCGGTCACCCACGGCAACGGACCACAGGTCGGCTTCATCCTGCGGCGCTCGGAGCTTGCCGCACACGAGCTCCACGAGGTGCCGCTCGATGTGTGCGGTGCTGACACGCAGGGCGCGATCGGGTACGCGCTCCAACAGCATCTCCAGAACGAGTTCCGTGCACGCGGGATCGCGAGACAAGCTGTGACGGTCGTCACGCAGTGCGAGGTCGACCCGGATGACCCTGCCTTCGCGAACCCATCCAAGCCGATCGGATCCCATCTCACGGAGGCCGAGGCCCGGCGTCGCGAGGCCGAGGAGGGGTGGGTGGTGATGGAGGACGCCGGGCGCGGCTGGCGCCGCGTGGTGCCCTCGCCGGAGCCCAGGCGGATCGTCGAGCTGGACGCGATCGCGACCCTCCTCGATGCAGGGAGCGTGGTGATCAGCACGGGAGGGGGTGGGATCCCGGTGGTCCGCGACGAGTTCGGCAGCCTCCGCGGCGTCCCCGCGGTGATCGACAAGGATCTCGCCTCCGCGCTCCTCGCGAACGGCATCGGCGCTGACACGTTCCTCATCTCGACCGGTGTGGAAAGGGTGGCGCTGCGGTGGGGCAGGTCGGATCAGGAGTGGGTCGACCACATGACGTCGTCGGAGGCTCGTCGCTACCTCGACGAGGGCGAACACTTCGCGAGGGGTTCGATGGCGCCGAAGATCGAGGCCGCGGTCCGTTTCCTCCAGGGCGGAGGCGATCGCGCGCTCATCACCGATCCCTCACATCTGGAGGAGGCGATGGCCGGCCGGGCCGGGACCGCGATCGTCCCTGGCTAGTCTGTCCTATCCCTGCTCCCGGCCGGAGCCACCTCGGCGAGGGCCTCCCGCACGCCGGCGGCATCGGCGAGGGCCCCGAACAGCCCCCCCTGGTACCGGATCAGGTCGTGGACCCGCGAGGTCATCTCATCATCGATCCCTGCGACGGCGTCCCGCACCGTGAGGCAGTCGTAGCCCAGGTCCGTCGCCGCGTACAGCGTCGACAGGACGCAGACGTTCGCTGTCACTCCCGTCAGGATCAAGGACCCAACACCGCGCTCCCGGAGCCACGCGTCGAGATCGGTACCGATGAAGGCGGAGAATCCGGGCTTGTCCACGATCCGTTCCCCAGCGATGGGGGCGACGGCGGGGTGGATCTCCCATCCGGGCTCCCCCCGGATGAGGCCGCGCCCGAGCGGTCCGCGACTGCCGATGCCCCAGCTGGCTCGACGGCCCTGCTCGCGTCTGGTCGCCGGCAGGTCGGATAGGTCGGGTGCGTTCCCCTGGCGCGTGTGGACGATGTGAAGGCGTGGGACGCGTCGCGCTGCGTCGAGGATCGGGCTACGACCGAGAGCGGTTGGCGGAGCCGAGCGACGTCGCGGCCGATCGCCCGGGCGAACCAGCCATCGTCTTCGAGGAAATCGTTCTGAAGGTCGATCACCACAAGAGCCGCCTCGCTCGGCGCGACGGGTCCGAGGACGGGCCAGTCGTACGGGTCAGCCGCGACGTGCAACCCGCCCACGTCAGGCACTCGCGCGCCCGGCCGCAGCGAGGTACCGGTCCGGGAAGGCCGCGTACCAGGCGACGGCGGGGACGAGGTGGTCGATGGGACACTGGTCCTGGGTCGAGTGGGCGTACGCTTCGTTAGCTGGCCCGAATCCGATGGTAGGGATACCGAGCTTGCCCGCGCTCGCAACGCCATTCGTCGAGAAGATCCACCGGCCGATCGGGAGCTCGGTCCCCAACGCCTGCTCGCCAGCCTCGACCGCAGCCTGCACACCGGGATGGTCCTCCGGCGTCACCCACGTCGGGAAGTACTTGTCCGCTGTCACCTCCGTGCCGGTGTATGCCAGGGCCGTGTAGGTGAGCAGCTCCACCTCGGCGCTCTCACGCTGAACCGCGGGGAGCGTCTCGAGCTCGGACCGCGCCGAGCCGATGGTCTCGCCGATCGTGAGCCGCCGGTCGAGGTAGACCGTACAGCCGTCGGGGACCGCGTTGATCGAAGGTGTGACGGCCTCGATCCGGCTGACGACGACCGTGCCCTTGCCGAGGAACGGATCCACGGCGAGCCGATCGTTCAGCGCCTCGATCTCCTCGAGGATAGGGGCGACCTTGTAGATCGCGTTGTCACCGCGCTCGGGGGCCGAAGCGTGGCACGCGAGACCCTTCGTATGGATGGCGAACTCGGCCCGACCGCGATGACCCCGGTAGACCTGAAGGTTCGTGGCCTCGCCGAGCACCACGAGCTCGGGCCTGGGGATCACCTCTGTGAGGATGTGCTCCAACGCCAGGCCGTCGCAGTCCTCCTCCTGAACGGTCCCGATCACGTAGAGCGTGAACCGCGACGCGTCGATCCCCAGACGCTTGATGAGTGCCGCGCCCGGCACCATGGTCGCGATGGCGGCCTTGTTGTCCGAAGCGCCCCGCCCGTACATGATCCCGTTCCGTACGTCTGCGGTGAAGGGATCCGACGTCCACTGGGAGGGGTCGCCCACGTCGACCACGTCGATGTGCGAGTCGTAGACGAGCCTCACGGGCCCGTCGCCGATCCGCCCGATCACGCTCCCGAGCCCGTCGACGATCACCTCGTCGAATCCCAGCTCCGTCATCTCCTCGCCGATCCGCTGGACGACCTGGTGCTCGCGGCACGGGAGGCTCGGGCGCTCGATCACATCGGCGAGGAAGCTCGCCGTTCGGTCCTCGAGCTTGCTCGCTTCTTCCAGGAACCTGTCGTTCTGCTTCACCGCGTCTCCTCTCTCTTCCGATCCGACGGCTTCGGCTCATCCTGCTCACACCACAACGTCGAGGGGCCGCTGGGAGGAAACGTCTACCAATCCCTTGTCCGTGACCGCGAGCTCGGGCACGCTGGCGAGGGTCACGAACGAGAGTTGCAGGAACGGCGAGGGGAGCGAACACCCCAGCTCGCGCACGGTTGCCTTGGCATCGCGGAGCGCGTGTACGACGCGCTCGTAGGGATCCACGGACATGATGCCTCCATACCGGAGCGGAACCGTCGCCACGGCGGTTCCGCCGACCGTCACTACGTATCCGCCCCCCTGATCGGCCAATGCGTTGACGGCCGCTGCGCACTCGCGATCGGACGTGCCCACGGCAACGACCTGCTGGCTCTCGCAGCTCGTGCTGACCGCGATGGCGCCCGCCTGGAGGCCGAATCCGCGCAGGAACGCAACGCCGATCCGCCCCGACTCGCGATGGCGGTCGACGACGGCCACCTTGGCGATGTCCCGGAACGGGTCCGGGGAAAGGCTGCCCCAGGTCCCCGAGGTGAGTTCGTCCTCTGCGGCGCGCTTGTAGTAGCCGTCCACTAGCTCGATCACGCGGACGCGCGTTCGCCCGCTCGCCCGGACGGCGAGGTCCTCGGCCCGCACCCGTCGCCCGATGCGGATCGTCCCCAGCACGTCGTCCGGGTACGGTTGATCGGGATTGTCGAACAATGGTCGCCCGTCAGCAGCTACCAGGCGACCCCCCACGAAGACGGCCGACGGACGGAACACCCCCGGATCGGGAACGAGGACGATGTCGGCTAGGCGGGTGGGAGCGAGCGAGCCCACGAGATGGTCGATCCTGAAGTGGAGAGCGGCGTTCAGCGACGCCATGCGCACGGCCACTGAGGGGTTCACGCCGAGCGCGATCGCGGATCGAACGTGGTGGTCGATATGCCCGCGATCGACGAGATCGTCCACCACGACATCGTCGGCGGCGAACATGAGGTGGCTCAGCGCGATGCCCAGGTCCTCGGACCCGGCCAGGATGCCCGACAGGTAGTCACTCATGGATGAGGCCTGGATCGCGATCGCCGCTCCCCGACGCAGGCGTTCGATCGCTTCGAGCACCGTGGTTGCGTTGTGATCGTCTCCGACTCCCGCCGCGAGGTATGACCAAAGCAAGGGACCATCGAGTCGCGCCGTGTGCCCGTTCACGCGGCGGCCTGCGCTGAGAGCGAGTGAATGCAGGGAATGCATCTCCTCGGAATGCTCGTAGGGGTTTCCCTCTCCGAGCGACACGGAGTGCTCGGAGACGAGGAGCGAGGAGATCTCGTCCGCGTCAAGTGCCCTCCCGCCCTCCTCGAGCGGTGGGAATCGCGGGACGCGCGAGGTGGTCTGCAGGAACACGCGCAGTGGCGCGGCCGTGCCCGCCAGCAGCTCCACCCCACGACGCCCGAGGGCGTTCGCTGAGCAGTCAGGGTCCGCGAGGACGGCGGTCGTGCCCCGCGGAACGACAACGCGCGCGAGCTCCCCAGGCGGGAGGAGGGTGTATTCGACGTGCAGATGGGAGTCCACCAGCCCGGGCAGGACGTGTAGGCCCCGTGCGTCGATCTCCTCGACGGCCTGGGGCAGCACCCCCGGGGGGGTCAGGGCCGCCACGTGTCGGCCCTTCACGAGGACGTCGGCCTCTTCCACCTCCCCGGTGTGGACGAACACGACACGTCCTCCCCGGATCGCGAGATCGGCCGGAGCGGCACCGCTTGCCACCTCGCGGAGTCCGCCGAGTTCGGCAGCCGTCGGGGCCAGCCTGGCGCCGATGGGCGTCCAGAGGGGTTGGCCGCTCACGGATGCCACGCCGCCAGCTCGCGCAGCAACGCCAGACGCGTATCCGGATCGGCGAACGACGCCTCGATCGATGTCTTCGCGACCTCCCGAAGCTGGTCCTCGCCCCACCCGCAGGCGCGCGCGGTCGCTAGGTACTCATGGTGGAGGTCGGATCCGAAGTAGGCGGGGTCGTCCGTGTTGATCGACACCCGGACCCCGTCACGGCGTAGGCGATCGATAGGGTGGCTGGCTCGATCGGGATAGAGTCCGAGTGCCACGTTCGATCCTGGACAGACGTTGAGGGGGATGCCCCGGTCGGCCAGCTCCCGGACAAGGGCACGATCCTCGATCGCCCGGACCCCGTGGTCGATGCGCTCCGCGCCCAGGAGTGCGATCGCGTCCCTGACTCCCTCCGGACCGCTCGACTCCCCAGCGTGGACCGTCCGGTGCAGCCCGGCGGCCCTGGCCCGTCCGAACGCCTCTGCGAACCGTGGCCCGGTCCGGCCGGCCGCGGCCTCGTTCCCATCGATCGAGAGGGCGGTCACCCTTGGGTGGCGGGCCTCGATCAGCCAGTCCACCAGCTCGGCGGCCTCCTGGGCGCTCTGCTGACGGAGCAGGGAGAAGCACAGGCCGACGTGAGGCAGACCGTCGGCTTCCGCCTCGCGGAGCCCGCCGTCGATCGCGTCCACCATGGCCCCCAGCCGGTCCTGCCAGGCTGGCCAGTGGGTCGGGTTCACGATCAGGTCTGCGTAGCGGACCCCCGCGGCTGCCTCCCTCTCCGCGAACCGATACGCGGCCCGGGCGAGCTGCGCTGGGCTCCGGACGAGCGCGCAGGCCCAGTCCAGGAAGCTGAGGAAGTCTCCCAGCCCCTCGAACTCGAACAGCCGATCCTTCGGCCTCGGGAGGTGCTCGCCCGCTTGAGCGGCCAACCGTGCGAGGTCGTCGGGAGCGAAGGTTCCCTCCAGGTGGACGTGGACCTCCGCCTTGGGCAGCGAACGGACGGCCTCGAGCGTGATCCCGTCAGCGGACACGGTGCGCAGATGCTACCGCAGCTTCAACAGGATGTTTGAGATCGATGATGAGGCGTACTTGACACAGCCCCCCGCACCGCCGTTGTATCTGCCGAACCGTTGAACTCGGAGGGGGTCATGGCCACTCGAACGTTGGTCCGGGGCGGGATCGTGCTTCCCATGGAGGGGAGCAAGGTGATCCACGACCCCGGGTCGGTGCTCATCGAGGGGCGGGACATCGTAGGCGTGGGACCCGTGGAGGAGCTCGACCGTCTCGCCCCCGATGCTCGGGTCGTGGATGCCTCAGAGCACGCGGTGATCCCGGGTCTTCAGAACTGCCATCTCCACTCCGGCCTGCTCCGAGGCACGGCGGAGTCGAGGTCCCTCTGGGACTGGCTGAAGACCTATGTAGACCCGGCTCACCGAGCGTTGACGCCGGAGATCGCGGAGATCGCTTCCCTGCACTGCTACACGGAGAGCCTCCGGTTCGGCACGACCTCCGTCATGGACATGTGGCGGTTCATGGAGGGGTCGGCGCGTGCGGCGGAGGAGGTTGGGATCCGAGCTACGCTCGTGCCGTACGTCGCCGATCTGGAGGGATACGACTACTTCGAGACCCTCGAGTCCAACCGGAGGCTCCTGCAAACGCATCGCGAGTACGCGGACGGTCGCGTCCGCACGTGGGTAGGGCTCGAGCACCTCCTCTACTGCTCCCCGGAGGCCTTCCGCGAGGCGGCGCGCCTTGCGGCGGAGTTCGACACGGGGATCCACACCCACTCGTCCGAGACGATCTGGGAGGTCCAGGAGTCGCTGAAGCGGTTCGGCCGCAGGCCGATCCTCGAGTTCCACAACCGCGGCATCTTGGGCCCGCGGACGGTGATCGCCCATTGCGTGTGGTTGGACGACATCGAGATCCAGCTCCTCGCACAGACGGGGACGGCCGTGGCGCACTGTCCCTGCTCCAACATGAAGCTCTCATCCGGCCCGGCGCGGATCGGTGATATGCGGGCCGCAGGGATCGAGGTGGGGCTCGGGTCCGACGGCGAGAAGGAGAACAACAACCTGGATCTCCTCGAGGAGATGAAGTTCGCGTCACTGCTGCAGAAGGTCTCTACTCTGGATCCCACTGCCGGCGACCCTTGGGAGATCCTCGCGATGGCGACGCTCGAGGGGGCGAAGGCGCTGGATCTGGGCGATGTGACCGGCTCGCTCGAGCCGGGGAAGCGAGCGGATGTCATCACCGTGGACCTTCGGGGGCTTCACACCACCCCCGTGATGCACGGGCCGGACTTCAACGTCGTGGCGCACCTGGTGTTCTCCGCTCGAGGCAGCGATGTCGGTCATGTATGGGTCGACGGTCGGTTGCTGGTCGATGGCGGGAGGGTGCTGACCGTGGACGTGGAGGAAGTCCGGCGACGCGCTCAGCACGCAGCCGAGGAATTGTTCGCGCGACGCGCCGCCCTCCCGCGCGAGGCATGAATGGCTCGGACCATCCTGCGCCGCCTCGCCCACGTGGCGACGTTCGACGATGAGGATCATGAGCTCGTCGACGCGGACATCCTGATCGACGGGACGACGATCGCGGAGGTCGGGGTCGGCCTCCCCACGGACGGGGTCGATCGCGTGATCGATGGGTCCGGACTGCTCGCGCTGCCAGGGCTGATCAACGCCCACCACCACCTCTACCAGACCGCGATGCGGGCGATACCGAAGCTGGAGCGAAGCTCGATCGGCCCCTGGCTGGCGGGCGTGAGCGCTGTGGCGCTCGGGTGGTGGCGGGCGGGTCGGTTCACCCACGACCTCGTCCGTGCGGTGGGACGTGCGGCGTTGCTGGAGTCACTGCTGGGCGGTGTGACGACGACTGCCGACCAGCACTACTTCTTCCCCGGTGGCGACCCCGGCGGCTACGTTGAGGCAACCATCGAGGCGGCGCTCGACCTCGGGGTTCGGCTCCATGCCGCTCGAGGCACGATCACGCATGGTCGTGCCGACGGTGGAACAGCGGATGACGCACTGGTCGAGCCCGTTGACGCCGTCCTGCGTCACTGTGCAGCCCTCATCGATCGGTACCACGATCCGGAGCCTCGGGCCCGCATCCGAGTGGACATCGCGCCCTGCGGTGTGCACGTCGACCGGCCCGAGATGTTCGTGGAAGCCGCCGCACTCGCGGAAGATCGACCGGGTGTGCGGCTGCACACGCACCTGTACGAGCGGGTCGATGTCGAGGTGGCAGCGTCTCGGTACGGGACGACGCCATGGCGCCTGATGGACCGTTTCGGCTGGGCGACCGATCGCGCATGGTTCGCGCACGTCAATCGTCCACCCCCGGACGAGATCCCGGAGATCGCCGCTGCGGGTTCGGGCGTCGCGCACCTGATCGCACCAGACCTGCGGCTCGGATGGGGGCTCGCCCCCGTACGCGAGTTCCTCGATGCAGGGGTCACGCTCGGATTCGGGACGACCGGATCCGCGAGCAATGATGGCTCGAACCTGCTCGGGGACCTTCGGCTGGCCTCGCTGGCGCACCGGCTCGGCGAGGACGAACCGGAGCGTTGGCCCAGGGTTCGGGAGCTGCTGCGCGCCGCGACGCGCGGGTCGGCGGCGTGCCTCGGACGCGACGATCTCGGAGCGATCGAGCCGGGTCGCGCCGCGGATATCGCCTGCTTCGACCTCACCCAGGTCGACCGGGTGGGCGTCCACGACCCCGTCGCTGGGCTGGTGCTGACGGGCCTCTCAGACGTCGCCTCGCTCGTGATGGTCAACGGAGAGGTCCTGGTCGAGGGCGGACATCCGACGAAGGTCGATCCCGCAGAGATCGCTCGCGAGGCGCGAGCTCTGGTTCCGGCCATCTGACCTTGGGTCAGGTGGATCCCGTCTCCGCTCCCCGGGGACCCATCAGTCGGCGGTCCTGCTGGGCGAGGCGGAGGATCTGGACCCCCTCGGTTCGTTCGACGTAGCGGACGAAGCGGTACTTGTCCTCGAAGCCGTCGAACTGGCGTGGCGGGACCTTCGCGTGACCGGTTTCGGTTCGCACGTTGATGAACCGGC
>Ga0073934_10009384_pt1 | contig 12571 bp, 16 predicted proteins | sample LarsenN4metaG_FD_76834 | JGI IMG/M metagenome (GOLD analysis project Ga0073934, IMG submission 76834) | Hot spring sediment bacterial and archeal communities from British Columbia, Canada, to study Microbial Dark Matter (Phase II) - Larsen... ... | reverse complement strand
CTCCTGCCACACGAGCGCGTTCTTGATCGCGGGAAGATCGCCGTCAAAGCGGACGTCTACGACCGGGCCGATGACTTGGGTGATTGTTCCGTTCTGCATGTTTATAAAATTATTTATACCTTATAAGCTAATTCGTTGCCATCGCTTCGATGCCTCCGACGATTTCCGATACTTCACGCGTGATCGCTGCCTGCCGCGCCTTGTTGAAGGTGCGCGTCAGATCCTTCGCTCGCTCAAGCGATTTGTCAGAAGCGTTCTTCATTGCGACCATACGGGCGGAATGTTCGGATGCCTTGGATTCGAGGAGCGCATGGTAGAAGAACACGCCGACCAAACGCGAAATAAGGTGACCGACGACCGCGTCAGCCGACGGTTCTATCGTGTAAAACGCCGGACCCTTCATATCCACGGTCTGTCCTAGCGCACCTTTCCACTTCTTGATGCCGGCCACCGCCTTTGAAACGGTATCCAGTGAAAGCGGAAGAACGGTGTGACTCAGCGCCTCCTGCTCGAAGGTCGACTTGAAATTTGTGTACACCACGTCAACACGATCATATGTCCCGTTCGCAAACGCGGCTGCAAGTTCGTTCGATACTTCTTCAAGATATGGGAGTTCGACTTCATCCGATACGTTCTCGTACCGTTTGACGACGGTATATCCGCGACGGTCAAAAAATTCTGCGCCTTTTCTTCCGAACGCATAAATAAAAACTGACTCTTTGGGAAGGCCGAGCGCATTAACGCGCGCATACGCTTCGCGGGTAACGGCGCTATTCAAGACGCCGCAGAGACCTTTATCGGAAGTCACCACCACGAGTGCAGCGTTCTTCACAGGTCTTTCGACCGTGAACGGATGCTTCAGTTGTTCGAGCGACACGCTCATCCTCTGCAGGATGGACAACGCCGCAGAAGCGTACGGGCGGCCGGACACAGCACGCAATTGAGTCTTCCGCATCTTAACCGCAGACACCGCTTCCATCGCCTTCGTCACCTTACGGGTACGAATGACGGATTTGATCTTGTTTTTGATGTCCTTGAGAGCCATTGTTATCCTACGGATTCGTTGAACTTTTGGAGCGCGGCCTTAAGTTTCCCTTCCGTATCATCGGAAATCGCCTTCTCTGACCTGATCGCATCGAGTACGTCCTTAGCTTCGCGATCCATGAACGCCAAAAACTTCTCTTCAACCTCAGACATCTTCTCCGCCGGAAACGCGTCGAAAAAGCCGTTCGTTGCCCCGTAGATAACGACGGTCTGGCGCTCGAACGGCATCGGATCGTTCTTCTTCTGGTTCAGGATAGCGGACAAGCGGCGGCCTGAATCGATGGTCTTTTTCGTCGCGGCATCCAAATCCGACGCGAACTGCATGAATGCTTCAAGTTCCCTAAACTGCGCAAGGTCAAGCTTGATGCGGCCAGAAACTTTTTTCATCGCCTTGGTCTGAGCGGCTGATCCCACGCGCGACACAGAAATACCGACATTGATCGCCGGACGTGTACCTTTGTTAAAAAGATCCGTTTCCAAAAACAACTGACCGTCCGTAATGGAGATCACGTTGGTCGGAATGTATGCGGACACGTCGCCTTCCTGCGTCTCGATGATCGGAAGCGCGGTTATTGATCCGCCACCCTTTTCCTTCGAAAGCTTCGCTGCGCGTTCAAGAAGGCGTGAGTGAAGGTAAAAGATGTCGCCCGGATACGCCTCGCGACCCGGCGGTCTGCGCAAGAGCAACGATAGCTGACGGTATGCAACCGCTTGCTTGCTGAGATCGTCATAGATGATAAGGACGTCCATTCCCTTATCCATGAAGTATTCGCCTAGCGTGACTCCGGCATAGGGAGCCAGGAATTGGAACGCAGCAGGAGCAGATGCAGGAGCCGAGACGATCATGGTGTATTCCATCGCGCCCCGATCCTTGAGAAGCTGCGCGATTCGGGCAGTCTTCGATTCCTTCTGTCCGATCGCTACATAGATGCAGATCGGGCGGCTTCCCTTCGGCTCGTTCATCTGGTTCAAGATCGCATCGATAGCGACGATCGTCTTGCCTGTACCGCGGTCCCCGATGATAAGCTCGCGCTGACCGCGACCAAGCGGGTTCAGCGCGTCGATCGCCTTCGTTCCGGTATGCATCGGGGTATTCACCGATGAGCGGTCGATAACGCCGTACGCCACCCGTTCGATGGGCATCTGTTTGTCGGATTTAATGGGACCCTTTCCGTCGACCGGCTCGCCGAGCGAGTTCACGATGCGGCCGACGAATGCGTCACCCACCGGCACTGATAGAAGCCGCTTGGTGCGCTTCACGATCATCCCTTCACGTACGCGCCCGGAATCACCGAGCAAAATCGCTTTAACAGTATCTTCTTCTAGGTTCAAAATGACGCCATACAAGGCATTGTCGTGTTTGATCGCGCCTTTAACGTCAGATACGCTCGCCTCATCAAAAAGCACCATTTCCGCCATCGCTGCGGTGTTCAAACCCTCGATCTCGACGATGCCGTCGCCTACGGTGCGAACGACGCCCACGTCTTCAGCGCCTCCCGACGGCGCAAGGTTTTGGATTTCTTTCTTCAGGCGTTCGATGATGCTGGAATCCATATTGGTTTATGAGCGTACTGTTTTTTGATAAAGATGGACTAATGCCGAACGAAAACTCTTATCGAGAAGCTTTCCTTTCACGCGAGCCGAATACCCGCCGACGATGCGCGGGTCAAGCGCGATCCGCGGTTTACCGTCATGACCAGCGCCTGCAAGGAATGCTTTGATCTCTGCCTTATACCGTGTCAGATCCTTATCGTCCTTAACAATGACGACTGCCTCGTCCTTGACCGGCATGCGGCGCAGGATGTTGATGACCGACGGCAGAAGCGACAGATGCCCTCGGCTTTTCATATACGAAAGCAACTTGTCCGCGAATTTTGCACCCGCCTCGTTGTCGGACGCTTCCTGGATGAGCCTGGCGTATGCGTGAGCGAGTTTCATGCTTACTTGGTTTTCAGAATCTTTTCTGCAGCAAGGATCGCTGCCTCAGCGATTTCCTTCTCAGCTGCTTTAACCGCTTTCCGAGCGATCTCATCCGCCTGCAGGCGTGCGTCGGAAAGGATGGTATCCGACTGGGTCTGTGCACGCTCCACGATTTCCTGGCGCTCACGCTTGCCTGCTTCTACGCCTTTCGCAACCGCTTCTTCTGCGGCGCGCTCTGCCTTCTGCAGGATGGAGCCCTTCTCGTGTTCGATTTCTTTAACCTTTCTCTCAGCTTCTTCGGCGTCTTTGACACCCTTCTCGACAAGCGCCTGGCGCTCGCGGAGCATCTTCAAGACCGGCTTATAGAGGAAGAACGTCAGTCCAGCGAGAAGCAATCCGAAGTTTACCGCCTGAAAGAGGAGGAGTTTCCAGTTGATCCCGAAAGCGGCAAACAGTTCTTCCATACGTCAGAGGATCCGAAAGCTAAGTAAATTTGATGATGAATCCGATCACGAGGGCGAAGATAGCGAGCGCGTCCGTCACGGCGATGCCGATGAACATGTTCGCGGTGATCTTGCCGGTCGCTTCCGGGTTCCTGCCGATCGCTTCCAGTGCGCGGCCGACCAGGATGCCGAGTCCGATACCGGGGCCGATGACGCCGAGGCCTACGACGATCGCCATGCCAAGGGTCTTTGCAACTTCAAGGTCCATAAATGCTGAATTGATTATTACTAATTACTAATTAATAAATGTCCTAATGCGCTTCCTGTCCGTGCGGCTCTGCAATAGAGAGCTTCAGGAAGAAAAGCGTCAATAGTGCGAAAATGGCGGCCTGCATCACCGCGACGAAAACCTCGAAAAACAGGAACGGAAGCGGTAACAGAAGGGGCACGAAGAGCATGATGACCATGATCAGCAGGTGCCCTGCCAGAATGTTTCCGAAGAGCCGGAACGAAAGCGATATCAGGCGCGCGAAATTCCCGATTATTTCAAGAATGCCGATCGCAAAGTCGATCGGCGACTTTAAGTTAACAAATTTGCTCCCGTACTTCAAGAAACCGAGGTATGCGATACCGGATATTTCAACCGTTAAAAAGGAAATGATCGCGAGCGTGAGCGGGATGTTCAGATCCGCATTGACCGGATAGAAGAACGGGACGAAATGGCCTTCACCGTGGCCATCCTCAGGATGCGTCTCGATACCTATCGTCTCCATGACTGGCAGGAAGCCCAGGAAGTTGGAGAGCAGGATAAAGAGGAAGATCGTCATGATAAGCGGAAAAAACCGCTCGGCTAATCTGGCATCTTCGAGCGCCTCTTTGGTGTAGTTGTACACGCCCCCGACCGTTTCCTCGACCGCCACCTGGAATTTGCCCGGCACCACCTTTAGCGACCGTCCGGTGAAGAATGCGAACGTGAGGAGGATTACCGTGACCAGAACGGAGGTGATGACGGTCGGCGTCACCGGAAGCCCCATGACATGGGTTAAGGGTTCCTGTGCAAGAGCAATATGCAAACCTTCCGCCATAGCGATAGGGGTATTCTAGCATCGGATTGACTTCACGCAAAAACCAGGAATGCTATGATTATGGTCGATCAGATGGTTGTCATGCAGAATTTCATAACGTTCATACGTGAACAAGGGGTCGTGGGTCTCGCGATCGGTTTCATCTTAGGCGGAGCAGTATCGGAGCTGGTCAAATCATTTATCAACGACATCGTAAATCCGCTGGTGGGCCTGCTTTTAGGGTCGGTCACCGGATTGAAGAGCGCCACAGTCCCCTTTTTCGGAGCGACCATACTGTGGGGTAATTTCGTATCGCTTCTCATCAACTTCGTGATCATTGCTGCCGTGGTGTATTTTGGCTTCAAGGGACTGGGTCTTGATAAGCTCGACCGGCCGAAAGCTGTTCCTCCGGTTCCTCCGATTCCTCCGACACTGGCAAAATAAAAACCTCCCGACAAGCGTCGGGAGGCTGAAGAGCGGGTTTCTAGCAACCCGTCACCGTAACGGGTGCATGCGGACGAGAGTCTTCTTCCCGTACTAATGGTTCAGCATTGAAGTGATCGATAGAACGCTGTCGTTCCTTTTCGTTGCTCTACGAATGGGAAGACCGTTCACCATGTCAGATCGGACGTTGGTCCGGGCGGAACGCATGGGTGCCATGAATCCTGCTTCGACGAGTTTTACATCGACGTCAAACCCGCGGTCGCGCCAATGCTCTTCTATCCTTATTGTTGCGGTTAATGCTAAATTCAGGCAATCGCCTTTATCAAAATGCTCCTGCTCCGCTCTCTTGTTAAGCGGGACTTTATGTGGCAAAAAGAGGGGTCTATTTCTGCCCTTTCAGCGTCTCAAGATCGTTGAGGATCCGCTTGATATCCGATGTCAGCTGCTCGAGGGACACTAATTGTTTCTGTTTGCGTTCTTCCTCTGCCGTTTCGTCCACCGTAAGTTCCTCGATATCTTCCTGGATCTCCTCGACGTCTGAGCCTAGGTCTTCGACATCCTCCGAAATCTCCTCGATGTCCTCCTGGATATCCTCGACGTCCTCCGACACTTCCTCAAGCTCTTTCTGGTGACGGTTGACCGTCATCTGGATGAAAATCGAAAGGTAAATGGCTTCGAGTGACACCAGCGTCGTCAATACCAAAAGCATCGTATCCCATTCCACGTAACCGAGGTATGCAGCGACAAAACTGCTGCCAAACACCAGCGTGTGGAGCGCAAGAGAAGTGATCGATCCGATCCAAACCGTCAGACGTTCGAACAGCCGGTGCATGTTTTTCACCTGCAGATCCAGTTTGGTATCGGTCTTCTGCGGTTCAGTCCCGTTCATGCTTCGGAGGATACAAGGCATCCGCTTCACAAGCAAGCTCTTCTATTGCATAACTTTCCTGGTGTATGATGACGCCATGGCACGAAACGATAATTCGCGGATCGATGCGATACTCAACATCGAAGCGGATGCAGTCCGTCAGGTCCCGAAAGACAACAAATACAATGAAGCCGTCGCTCTCATGGATGCTGCTGTCAAAGGGAACGGGACGGTCGTCGTATCAGGCGTAGGTAAAGCGGGCGACATCGGACGCAAGATTTCTTCGACACTGAATTCGATCGGCATGCGCTCCGTGTTCCTTCATCCTCTTGAGGCGGCGCATGGTGATCTGGGCGGCGTACACAAAAACAGCGTACTACTCGTCCTATCTAACTCCGGCCGGACGCGTGAGATTCAGGAATTGATCACGCTTATGAAGAAGCTGCATAGCGGCGTCAAAGTAATCGCGATAACCGGCGATACGCGATCCCCGGTCGCACGTGCTTCCGACATCGTCCTTTTTACTGGCCATCCTAAGGAAGCCGAACCGATGAATCTCGTCCCTACGACGTCCTGTGTCGTGATGCTCGTTATCGGCGACGTGCTGACTGTGCTTTCGATGGAGAAGCGGAAACTTTCGGCGCGCGAGTACCATGCGCACCATCACGGCGGCTATCTGGGGAAACGCGCGTATCGCCTTTCGAAGAAACGTTAGCTGCGCTTTCGGTGATAAGCGGGGCATTTTATCCGCGATCCCTTGCTGTGTGTAGGAATTGAACGGAATCAGCGTAGGATTTCTCAACCTTGCGGAACGCATCGAGTAGAAGCTCATGAGTCGCGGTCGTATAATATGTGTCCACTAAGTAGCTTGATATCACATTTCCCCACTTATCTACGGAATCTCGAGCTTCCGATTCTATAACCGATTGGAAAAGGTCCCGTATGGACTGTGGGTATACTTTTCTCCCGGCAATCTCGCCCGGTTTGGTGCGTTCAAATATATCTGCAATCACCTGCTCTCTTCTTTGATTTACGAGGCCATTGCTATTCTTTTTTTTCTTAAGGTATCGGAAGTTTGCAGTTAACTCCCGGCTTATCTCTTCCACCTCGCCAAGGCGCGATGTTATCTCGTGCCCGATACCTTGCCGCATCTGTTTGATAGAGATGGCATGCTACAGATTCTCATCATGCCTCTCAAGCATCGCAATTATCCGGCCCAGCTGGCGCATGCCGTTCGGATAAGCTTCTACGCGATCCAGATAGTCACGAAGAGACATTTTCCCCTTCTTGCCGGATTCTTCGCAAATATCTGATATCGCCTCTTCAATTTTCCGTATCTTAAGGACGAGTTCGGCCCGCCCGGCGCGCGAAGTCCTATGCATCGCGTTCCTCAAAGAGGCGAGGGCGCGTTTCGCTACCCTGGCATTTCGCGTAACTTTATTTTGTAAATCGAACACTCGGGCATATCTCTCTGAAGCGTCATCCGGCCCTTTTGAGCGAGACAGCTCGACGCTTTCCTGTTCAAGCTTTCGCACATCAAGAGAAGCTACGGCGCGAGCAAACCCCTCGATCCTATCCCGAAGTCCTTGTGACACGTCTATTTCCTTTCGCAGTATCACAGGAGTACTCGGTTCCTGCCCACAAAAAGATTCTTCACTCGCGCGATACACCGTGACGATTCGATATCCAGTAACCTGCCTGCTTTGTTTCCCCATTTTTCTCGCGTTGACTCCAAAGCTTTGAGAGACGCCTTCTTGGGAAGACCGAGTGTCTGTTTTGCATGATCAAAATACATCTTCTCTGCACGAATGTATCGATTGAGTCCGCGGCTTCCTAGGTATGCAGTGACCCTTCTGCGTTCATGCCCGGATCGAGGGAGATGGGCATGTGCAAGAAACGCGATAATTGCTTCTCGCGAATGTTGGGTTCGCTCCTGGAGTAACCGCACCGTCGGCGGATCCCGTCTTCCCAATAGCTTAGTATCGGTTGCCTCCTGCTTGGTTTCCGCGGCAAGGAACGATCCGAAAATTGGGGCACTGCCCCGAGAATGAAATGGAGCCCCGAACCGGCTCTGCGTAAGGTTTCGTGACGTACCTTTCGCATCTGCAACAGAACCGATTGCAACGCTGTGAGGACGTTCCGCTCACCTGATGCGTACGTCTTATCGCTTATGGTTCCAATCGACATAGCCGTATATCATGCCTGCTGCTTGATGAAACACAGGTGAACCAGTCCGAAAAGCGGACTTACGTCCGCTTTCGAGACCTGGTCGTACGTTTACGCTTGCCCCCTTTTCGGCCGGCCTCTGCGGCACGGCGGGGATCGTTGGCGAAGTTGCCCGGATTGTTTTTTTTACCTTGACTTCTTCCACCCTTTGAAGCTATCTGACGCAGCTTGTCCGGATCCATGGAAGCGAATCCACGGTTGCTTGTTCCGGACGAGCCGTCTGAACCTGAACTGCGGTTGTTGTCTGCAGGGAATACCATAGTTTATCCAGCGGCCGACTGTAAGCGGTCGACCGACACCGGTAAAGCCGTATCCATTCGGTCAAGCTTTACGATGCCAGTAATGGTTCGACCGGAGCTTTTTATAACAAAATGTGGTGAATTGGAAGTTAAGCGCGACATTTCAAAGATGAACTTACACCGAGATTCTAGTCACACTGGAGACGTACGCCGTGCCGGGCCGCGAGCCCTGCCTTACAAAAACAAAAACCGGCACAGCCGGACGCATATATTTGTGGACCCACCGGGAGTCGAACCCGGACCTCGTCCATGCCATGGACGCGTTCTACCGCTATACTATGGGCCCGTAATAGGTCTGATTATTCTACGAAAGTGAGCATCCGTAAATGCCTGCCTTGCGACTGATACACCGCGCGAATTGACTTTTTCTAAAATATAGGCAAAATACTTCCTTTTCGCTTTTCCTCTCTCCTCCTCGACACACGGAGGGAACTTGTACAAACACTGAATTATCCCGGGATCGAGTTTCTGAGCAAGACGAGTATGTGGCGAAAAGCTAAGGGAAGACTTATCGGCTACTCCTACGCTGTGACGACATCGCTCGAATGCTAACGATAGTGAATAAGATGATTGACGCTGTTGTTCAGATCAGGAACGCTGCGCTTTCGCAGCGCAAAAGCGATACAACGCGGATGAGTATATTGCGAAACGATATGCATATCGAATTAGAACTACCTCAGGCAGAAAAGCAGGCTATCGAAGATAGCGAGAAAAGCGAAGTAGGAGTCGCTGACGTGGATGAATCTGAACGTCCTATATACACTGACCGTAGATATGCGGATCCGAAGCAGGCTACCGCAAAGATACTGAAAGACCTTTCCGGTCTCAAGGCGATTTTGGAGCGTATAAACGCTCGCGCTGAAAGGATTTTACTGATGCAGAATCGAGTGAATGAAGCATGGGAGCTGATTCGTCTCGTAAAGGAAGTGAAATCACTTGCGCAAGATCAGATTGATAAACTTGAAAGGAAAGCGGTAAAAGGAAGAACCTATTATAGACCCAACTTTGACAACAAGGGGTACGAACGATGGGTCAAAGCCGAAGGCGCGCGGTTTATAACAATCGCAGCGCGAATCCGCGACCGTGCGGTGAAAATCTTGCGCACTAAGGAGTTCGCTCTGTTGGAGCGAGAAGCGCCCGTAATTTCTCCATCTCGGACGGATTGGGGATGGAAGATAGGACTCGTTGTGTAAACCCCTGCTGGTGCACCTTGCCGTCGATCACGAGCTGGATCAGTTCGTCGAAAGTCACCGGATAGAGTTCGATCCGTTCTCCGGCGTCGACTTTCGGCTCCTGGATTTTGGTGCAATTCTTGCCGATGAATACATGGACGACCCAGTCGAATTTTTCATACGGCTGATTCGTATAAAACGGGATGACCCGTTCCGCCTTATAGCCTGTCTCTTCCAAGAGTTCCCGCGCGATGGCATCAACTGGCATTTCGCCTGGCTCAAGGCGTCCCGCAGGCGGCGTGATGATGACGTCGCGGTGAGGCTGCCAGTCCTTTACCAACAGTATTCTTCCGTCTGGCAACACAGGGTAGATCGCAGCGGTATCGCTGCGCACCACTTTCTCGAATGTCGCCATCGTGCCGTCGTATAGTTCCTGCTCCCACTGGTACACATCGAACAATTTTCCCTCGAATTTCAGTTCCGCGTTATCGGGAACGGTGCTCTTCCGGTACGGACGGTCCTTTTTCATGTTTTGCTATAGTACAGCATATGAAAGCGCCGCGGTACCTGGCGATCGCAGCCGTAACGCTCGACGGACGGATTGCTGCCGACGAAGATCACTTTTCGAACTGGACCTCCAAAGAGGATAAGAAGTTCATGCGCTCACTTCTCGACACCTGCGATGTGGTGATTGTCGGGAACAATACGTATAAAACCGCAAAAAAACCCTTGTCTAAAAGGAATTGCATCGTACTCACCCGCTCCATACCAGGCACCAAGCGCATGGCTCCGAATCTGATGTACCTTAACACCAAAGGCGCAAAACTTAAGCAAATCATTATTAACGCAAAATACAAAAAAGTTGCCGTTTTGGGCGGAGCGCAAGTGTATACCTACTGCTTAGAGCGCGAAATGATTACAGACCTCTACCTCACTGTGGAACCCGTCATCTTCGGAGCCGGAATTCCATTGTTTGCCGGGAAATTGAAACTGCGCAAACCGAAAATACTTTCAGTAAAAAAACTAAACCGCAAAGGGGCCTTGCTTATCCACGCGAGGTTGCGTGCCCTCTAGGAAGTACCGATCCGTCAGTGCGTCGAGCCTTGTGGTCTGCACCTCGCTCTGGCTCAACTTCCACATTTCCTCCAGAGTAAATGGTATCCCTTAGAACCATGTAGTTGATCCCGCTACGTATGCCTCCAGCACCACAGATGGGACAGCCTAAAAAAATACAGGGAAAACAACAAGTTGGACCTCGAGACAGTTCATGCATTTAAAGTGATATCCAATCGGCTTCCTCTCATCCGTAGGAGGAGCATTCCTCGATCGCTCTGACTGATTTAAGGCCGCAACTTTCATTTAACTTAAGATACGATTAAATAAACCAATGTCAAGTCGTTAGCTTGAGAGATCAGCTTCTACATTCGGCAGAGACGTGAGAAGTATGTTATTCTCACATTCGTTCGGGCCATTAGCTCATTTGGTAGAGCGCTGCATTCGCATTGCAGAGGTGACCGGTTCGAATCCGGTATGGTCCACCCGCGCAAGCGGCATGAGGTCTTTGTTCGGGGTGTAGTATACCGGTAGTACGCACGCTTCGGGTGCGTGTAGACTGGGTTCGATTCCCAGCACCCCGACCAAAGACCTTGTGGGACCCGAAACGGGCCGTAAACTAAGTTTGCGTCCCGTTTCTCGGACGACTCGAACGCAAGCGTTCGTATCGTTCCTCATCACGGGCCGTAGTATACCGGTAGTACGCATGCATGGGGTGCATGTAGACCGGGTTCGATTCCCGGCGGCCCGATGCAGATATGCTCTCGTCGTTCAATGGATAGGATGCCTCCCTCCGAAGGAGGCGATGCAGGTTCGATTCCTGCCGAGAGCACAAGTCAGATACAATCTGACGTACGGGCGATTAGCTCAGTTGGTTAGAGCGTTCCCTTCACACGGGAGAGGCCTGGGGTTCGAATCCTCAATCGCCCACTTACTTATTCAAAACCATCACGACCAGGTTTTCATCCGGGTGCGATGAGCCGGGGTCCATCTTGAAGCCCAGTTTCTCAGCAAGGCGTTTCGATGCGGGATTGTCGACGTTGATGATCGCCCAAATACCCACTCCTGGAAACTTTCTGGTGTACGTATTGATGCAGAAGCGGACGAAATCATTCATCAATCCTTTACCGCGGTACGGGTTATAGCACCGATACGAAATCGTATGCCACGTGCCTTCGGACAGGTTCTTCTCTTCTTTCGCCTCCTCATCAGTCAGGTAGCGAAGTGATTTTCGTCCGAGCGGCTTGGGACCGAACCAGCAGATTGCGGTTACTGCATCCGTTTCCTCGTGTATAAGGGCAAACGGAGTCCTCTTCTTGCTGTACCACTCCTCATAGCTTCCCTCTCCGAAGCGTTTCCTGTCGGATGTATGTTCCTGTAGATCAGCGTCATTTTCGTCGAGCGAGTGCTGCTTCACCTGCTCGGCCATATGTTTGTCCAATCCCGCAACGATTGCGAAGGAATCACCGTTCGCGGTGACTTCGGCAAGAGGGATGCTTTCGTATAACGGAAGCGGAAACGTCGTTTCCGGATCGATGTTGTACGGTTTGATATCCATACTAATCCGATAGGGCGCCGAATTGTAACCCGACTTTCCGGAAAGCCGCCACTGCCTTCATAATATCGTCCTTCGTATGCGCTGCCGATATCTGTACCCGGATACGTGCTTTCCCTTTCGGCACGACCGGATAGCTGAACCCGATCACATAGATCCCTTCGTTCACAAGTTCCTTTGCCATTTCACCCGCCTGCCTATCTTCCGGAAGCATGATGGGAGTGATTGGATGTCCGGCATCTGTTACGGAGAAACCGGCTTTCCTCATTTCCTCGCGGAAAAGGCGTGTGTTCTCCCACAAGCGGTCACGTATCTCCGGATGAGCGGCCACATGCTTCAAGACGAAAAGCGATGTGCCTGCGATACCCGTATCTAGTGCGTTTGAGAATAGGTACGTACGCGAACGCTGACGCAGATATTCAGCCACCTCTTTTCTCGTAGCTGTAAACGCACCACCCGCGCCACCAAGCGCTTTACCGTAGG